>Ga0307508_10005411_pt1 | contig 12142 bp, 16 predicted proteins | sample 9_EM_MG_FD_203089 | JGI IMG/M metagenome (GOLD analysis project Ga0307508, IMG submission 203089) | Populus trichocarpa ectomycorrhiza microbial communities from riparian zone in the Pacific Northwest, United States - 9_EM | ecosystem: Host-associated > Plants > Roots > Unclassified | place... | reverse complement strand
AGCAGACACTTCAGCAGACACTTCAGCAGACACTTCAGCAGGCATTTCAGAAGCAGACAACTCAGTAGACATAACATTTTAGTAGACACTTCAGCAGCCATTTCAGTAGACATTTAGTAGACACTTCAGCAGCCATTTCAGTAGACATTTAGTAGACATTTCAGCAGACGCTTCACTTCAGCAGGCATTTCAGGAGTAGACAACCTAGTAGACACAACATTTTAGTAGACACTTCAGCAGCCATTTCAGTAGACATTCAGTAGACACTTCAGCAGCCATTTCAGTAAACACTTCAGTAGACACTTCAGCAGGCATTTCAGCAGGCCCTTCAGTAGACATTTCAGCAGACACTTCAGCACACTTCAGCAGACAATTCAGCAGGCATTTCAGGAGCAGACAACTCAGCAGACACTTCAGTAGGCATTTCAGCAGACATTTCAGCAGACACTTCAGCAGGCATTTCAGCAGACACATCAGCAGACATTTCAGTAGTTATTTCAGCAGGCATTTCAGCAGACAATTCAGCAGACACTTCAGCAGACACTTCAGCAGGCATTTCAGGAGCAGACAACTCAGCAGACACTTCAGTAGGCATTTCAGCAGACAATTCAGCAGACACTTCAGCAGGCATTTCAGGAGCAGACAACTCAGTAGACACTTCATCTCAGCAGGCATTTCAGTAGTAGCAGACAACTCAGCAGACACTTCAGTAGGCATTTCAGCAGATGTTTCAGCAGACACTTCAGCAGACACTTTAGCATCTCAGCAGACAGTCCAGCAGACACCTCAGCAGACACTTCAGCAGACACTTCAGCAGACAGTTCAGTAGACATTTTAGCAGGCATTTCAGCAGACACTTCAGCAGACACTTTAGCATCTCAGCAGACACTCCAGCAGACACTTCAGCAGGCATTTCAGGAGCAGATAACTCAGTAGACACTTCATCTCAGCAGGCATTTCAGTAGTAGCAGACAACTCAGCAGACACTTCAGCAGACACTTCAGCAGACAGTTCAGTAGACATTTCAGCAGGCATTTCAGCAGACACTTCAGCAGACACTTTAGCATTTCAGCAGACACTCCAGCAGACACCTCAGCAGACACTTCAGCAGACATTTCAGCAGATATTTCGCATTTCAGGAGCAGACAACTCAGTAGACACACTTCACCTCAGCAGGCATTTCAGTAGCAGACAACTCAGCAGACACTTCAGTAGGCATTTCAGCAGACATTTCAGCAGACACTTCAGCAGACAGTTCAGTAGTTATTTCAGCAGGCATTTCAGCAGGCATTTCAGCAGACACTTCAGCAGACAGTTCAGTAGACATTTTAGCAGGCATTTCAGCAGGCATTTCACTTCAGCAGACACTTCAGAGTAGACATTTCAGCAGACACTTTCAAGAGACACTTCATCAGGCATTTCAGCAGGCATTTCAGTAATCTTAAGCTTGTCTTTCATAAAGCCTGCCTGAAGAAGTAATATTCCATTATATGGAGAGTCAAGAGTCTTTCACAGCTGATGTCAGTATATCATTATACACCAGTTGCTCAAATCTTCCTGCAAATCTTATAACATCTATGGTTAATAAACCTTCATAGATAAAGACAGAGCATAACAGTCACCACCATCCTTTCCTCTGTACATATTTTATATCATTTATTATTTATATAGTTTATGTATAAAAACTGGTTGTCACTAGTTTGGTCCAGTTTTTTTGAGTTTCACAAGTACTTGAACCAGTTGTGGATGTGGTTCAGTCCAAATTTGGAAAAAAACTGGACTGAACTGGATCATCAAACACTAGAAATGTCTGCTAAAGTGTCTACTGAACTGCCTACTGAAATGTCTACTAAACTGCCTATTGAAATGCCTATTGAAATGTCTGCTGAAGTGTCTACTGAACTGCCCACTGTGAAATTTCTATGGAAATGCCTATTCAAATAGCAGACCTTTCAATAGGCATTAAATTTGAATAAACACTTCAGCAGACATTTCATTCAGTAGATATTTCCAGTAGGCATTACATTATTTCAGTAGGCATTTCAGGAGACACTTCAGCAGACATTTCAGTAGACACTTCAGTAGACACTTCAGCAGACATTTCAGTAGACATTTCAGTAGACACTTCAACAGGCATTTCAGCAGACATTTCAGCAGACATTTCAGTAGACACTCAGTAGACAGTTCAGTAGGTATTACATTCCAGTAGACACTTCAGTAGACACTTCAGCAGGCATTTTAGTAGGCATTTCAGTAGGCATTACAGTTCAGTAAATACTTTATGTCTAATTACCATTTCAATAGACAGTTCAATAGACACTTTAGCAGACACTTCGCAGACATTTCAATCATAGACATTTCAGTAAACATTTTAGCAGACATTTCTATAGACATTAGACATGACATTCAGTAGGCAATTCAGTAGATATTTTCAGTAGGCATTAAATTTCAGTTGACAGTCAGTCAAAGTACCTGCTCTGGTTGATCCAGGAGCTGCAGGGGTGTTTATTGATGAAGAATTTATAAAGAAGCCGAAAATACAAGCAGAACAACTACCAATCAATATTAAGGTCTATATAATATCAATGGAATGTTAAACCAAAATGGTTCTATAATGAAGAAGGTCATTGCTGGCCTTGAATTAAAAGGCAAATATATGGAAGAAGAATTTTTGGTTACTGCCTTGGATAGGCAAAGGATAATTAATACTTGGCTCAAGCAAGCCAATCCAAAAATTAATTGGAAAAAGAAACAATTCACATAGTGGGAAGAAGAACCCACTAAAATCAACATCTATATACTCATATAAGAAGCAATTGAATGAGATGTCTATGGAACAACCAAAGATCTTGTTACTTTATATCTTTGCTCAGAAATATGAAAATTTGACAATAGCTGGATTTGAGAACAATGTGGAAAAACAATCAAAATCTCATCCACAACTATTGAAAGTCCCAGTGAAACCTTATCTGATAATGGATTCAAGACAAAATGACAAAGTCCCAACTCCTTACATATCAGAAGAATATAGAAAAAGAGAAATCAGTTGAAGAAATTGTACCAAAAGAGTTTCATGAATTCATTTCAACAGTTTTCTCTAAATGGCCTATTGTGACACTTCCAATGCCCAAGCAATACAATCACACCATTGACCTTATACTGGATTTCAAGTCTTATAGGCAGAAACCATTTCAAATGGACCAAAAACAACAAGAAGCAGTAGAGGAATTTATCAAAGAAAATCTGGCCAAAGGTTTTATTGAAGAATCTAACTCACAACAAGCTGCTGCCCTCTTTTTTATCTTGAAAAGTGATAGATGTTTATGCCTCATTGAAAACTTGAGAGAGTTTGATGAGTTGGGACGCAGTACTAGCAGGGGATCCAAAGGCATTTAGATTATTATGTAATACTAATCTAAATGTGAACATACCTAGCAGGGGATCCAAAGAGGAAAGGATAAGGATTCCCCTGTGGGTATTGGCTAATATACAGAGTAACGGATATAATAAATAAGACCGAAATCGGTAAATACATGTCAGTACGTGTAAGGTACCGAGTTATGTGGCACGCCAGCGGAGCACTAGTGGGAAGTAAGTGGGTCAGAAGCAATGGCGGGTCGGGAGTGGTAGGTGTAGTATCAAAGGGAAGACCGGAAGCGGGAGCGGAAGGTGAGCAGGAGGTGGAAGCAGAGGGTGAGTGGGAAGCAGAAGCGGGAGGGGTTCCCCTTACAATCACCCCCCCTCTAGACGAGCATCGACTCGATGCAGAGAAGAATGCAATCGGGCGGAAAGGGATTGAGCCAAAGGCCAGAGCGCAAATGTGATGTGGGGCTCTTGGGTTTTTGGTGTGGAACTCTGGTACCTTTTCTGGGGCGTGGGTGAGATTCTCTGAGTACTCCCAGGTATTTCCTTCTATCCTGTGGCCTTCCCACTTGACCAGGTACTGGAGTTTCCGTCGGAACATTCTACTGTTCAGGATCTTTTCCACAATACACTCCTCTTCCCCATCCACAAGTTCCAGCAGCAGTGGTGGGTTCTGACGATCAGGTCGTTGGGAGTGGGGGACAACTTCATGACATTAAAAACTGGGTGAAGACATCTCATTGGGGGGAGGACCAGATGGTAGGCATATTTTCTGATATGTCTTTCGACCAGGGAGGGGCCTAGGCGGCGGGGAGTCCTTATCTCTCTCCCACGTAATCCAGTTGGACTCCGGTGGACTCCGGCGGACTGTAGTCCTGCTCAGTCCACCTCATAAAAAATTATTTACATCTTAATACATATGTTTTGTCATTTATTTGGTCTGGGCAAATTTTCAATTTTTTCATAGTCCGGCGGACTCACCAGTCCAGTGGAGTCCACCAGACTGGGTAAACTGGACTGTGGTCTAGTTAAGTAAGTCCAGTATCCTATTTTGACAAGGAAGTTTTAGCAGAAGTCCGGTTCAGTCCAGTGGACTCCACCGGACTCCGCTGGACTCATTGCAAGTTTAGCACAAATTTGGCGGAGTCTGGTCAGTCCGGTGGAGTCTGGTGGAGTCCGGTCCAGTCCGCCGGACTCCAACCAGACTATGTGGGGGAGAGAAAAGTATTGGGCAGTGGTGCGAAAGCTTCTTCGACAGGCGGGTGGTCTGGATGTCTTCAGAGTCAAGGTAGACCATGTTGCCAGAAGAGAAGGACAGTGCGGGGGAGCAGTGGCGGTTGTAATACCATGCCATATCGTCTTTTGCCTTGGCCAGTGTGGACTTGGCTTCCTTGAGGGTATCTTTCATCTGATCTGTGAATTCATTAACTGCTTCGAAGCAGGACGGAGGTTGATGCGGTTCAAAGCCCATCCAAGGGTGTCGGCTGGTATCAAGGAGGAAGGGTGTTTGCTATGTGGACGAGTGGATGTGGTTGTTGTAGGAGAACTCCGCCAGGGGGAGGAGTGCGTACCAGTTGTCTTGTCTTTCTCCGACGAAGATCCGCAAGTACTGTTCCAGTTCCTGGTTGACCCGTTCTGTCTGTCTGTCTGTCTGCGGGTGGTACATCAGGAAATTGGTGAATGGATAATTGAGAGAAATTTGTAGTTTTTTTACAAGTCCCCTTGTATATGTTGACCAATTTCACTTATTCTAACCAATCAGTGAAAATTTCCAGAATTTACACAGGATTTACAGATAATTAGTTTCTATTTACTCTGTAGAAGATATTTTTATTAACTGAGAACAATTTAACTAGTGCTTATAAAATCCCTCCAAAATCATCCCTGCCTATAGATATTTAGTTTCTATTTACACTATAGAAGATATTTTCATTAACTTAGTACAATTTTAACTAATGCTCACAAAATTCCTCCAGATTCATCCCTGCCTTACAGGCTCAATCAGAACTTAACTGACTCACATTACAAAAACATAGAATTCAAACACAAGACATAGTACAAGCTAGTGTACAACAAAATAAATAGAAATAACTTGATACACAGCACTAGCTTGGAATTTAGAGAAGTATCAGGTCGCACTGCTTGCAGGCCTCAGAGAATAACCTTCAATCATGGAAGAAGAGGTCTCCTCAGAGGCAGGATTGCTCAAGCTGGTGCTTTGCAAGGAATTAGTGCGACTGTGACTCAACCCATCCATCATGTTCTTGATTTCTTCTCTAAGACAGGTCTTGTAGTGTTGCAGCATTTTTTCCAATAGATCAGAAGGAAGGCATGGTGGCAACTGCACCGGAGAAAGAACATAATGGCAGCCATGAACTAATAAGGATTTGCTGTTCTCCAAGGAATTCCTGATAAAGGCCAAGAGGTCCCAGCACACTGGACAGCATAGCTTCGATACTGAAATTGAGGTTTCATCCAATTCCTGAATAGTCCATTTAGTTGGTGGATATCATCACATAAATAGAACTGTACCTGGATGAGATCCTTTAGAGGGCCATCACATAGAAGCCTCACGTGAACTATGAGTAATGCCACTATCATCTCACAGTGTTGATTGCCAGAAAAGGCTCCTGGCTCATAAGATAGTGGGAAACATTTGTTGAAGATATTGTCATGAGGTTGGTCATTCAAGTGTTTCTTGATTCCTTCCACAACTTTGTTTTTGATGGCCTCCGCATTGGTTGAAGAATAAAGACCCTGAAGCAGCTGGGTCCAGGGAAGCATGGTGCAATTGGCACCTGAGGGGTATTTCACATGAACCACAGAAATATCAAGGACCCTGAGGACAGTCATGGGAATGTTTCGTGGTGACGTAGAAATGCCCAGTGCAATCCAGAAAGTGCTCTGAAGCTGGGTCCATCTCAGGAATGTCACATCGATGTTGGAATTTCCCTGATTGGAGACCGATGCACGCAGGAACTCTTCAGCTTGGTCATCTTTGTTGTGGTTGACATCGTCCACATCCATCACCTCATCAGCTTTCTCATGGTCTCCACTATCCTCCACCTTTGCAGCTGTCCTGTTGTCTTGGGGCTTCGAGTTTGCCATGTGGGACTTGCCAACAAATATATCTGAGTAGCTTGTCGGAATCTGGTGTGAGGCCTCTCGCAGGATAAGGAAGCCACTGGCAAACATTCAACAGCTTCAAATGGTGGCGGAGGATACAGGAGTCCGCAATGCGCCAGAGTAGGTACCCAGATTCCCAAACCTGTTGAGTGCAGGTTGGATCCTTCTTGTATCGCTTGAAAATGCGAAGCAAATTTCCATAGGTGATGATTGTGGAGAGGAGAAGTTTGTGAAATTGGTTTTAATATACCACCCCAGTCCTGGGGTTCGCGCTGAACCCTTTGGTGTCCTTGTGTTGTTGAAAGCAGTCACGAGTTTGGAGACATCTGGAATAAAATCAGGGAATGGGCAGAGTCGATTGAGGAGATCCTGGACATTGGAACTCAGGTTGTTCACAATCAACAGGCCACCCAGCATGGAGTCCTCACATATGGAGAGTGAAAATACACGATCCTGAACAGCCTTATTGAACGACTCCTGAAGGCTCTTCCTGGTCGCCCGGCCAAGAACTTGAACAACTTTGTATGAGAACCAATGTTCCATCCATCGGAGCATCTTTTCCCAGCAACATATGATAATATACTTGCTGAAGTCTATCCAGAGCACTTGGTGTCCTGACCAATCTGAGAGGCCGTAAGTTCTAAGAAAATCTTCAACTGTCGCCACATGGTTTTCAAATGGGTCTGTTCTCCTGCATGGTCAGATGTAAGTACAAGTTGGGGATAGGAAAAACAGAAACTCTCACTTTATGTCAAAGAGATCTTTCCAAGCACCGAAGGAGGTCTCTCTGTGAGATTTCCCTTTCTGCGCTAATAAGTAGTTGTCAGTGAAAGTGTAGGTGTCGGTGTTGCATGGGTTTCTAATGGCGAAAATGCCTGGCGGCTTTTGATTTGGTGGCTGGCTACCACCGTTGCTGGAATGGGCTTCAGAAACGTCACTGTCCAATCCATCTTCTGTGTCACTGCCTTGCTTAGAGACATTATTCAGAGGTTGTTTCACTGCCAGAACTTTGTAGGATTGATTGACTACCGCTGCGACGATCTCATGGTTTTGCACAAGGAGGGCAGTAATGGCATTCAGTAGCCAGTCGCGAGGAAGCTGGGCCTCTTCAAGGGCAGCTGTGTATTTGGGGTCACAGTCCGCAAATAGTGGGCGCCCACCACAATTGATTGCTTGAACCACAGGAAGGAGCATTATAACCAAGTGGAATTCCTCGTGAAGGGCATTCAAGTCTACTTTTACGTTATTCTGTGTGAATGGATTACAAACATGTATTGCAAATACCTGGATCCATAATTGATACAAGTTATACAAGGAAGTAGCAAGAATCTTGAAGAGATGAAGGTATAAGGCGACACGTCAGCACTTCAGCGTCGGCGTTGACTTTACGGTTGTTGTCCTTCTGGGACCAATTATTCTGTCGCACAGAAAGATACATCACATGTCTCTATTCGACTTGAAACTCAATCTTGATATAGGATGCATCATGCGCAAATCTATAGGCGTGCTTACTAATCCTGGCCAGAAAAGTGGCGTAGGCCCAAGAAAGCGGATAGAGTTGGATGACAAATGTGAATCGAGCTCCTGAAATATGTTTCAAAAGTGAATCACATTCTTAACAAGATGAAAATGAATTGACTTGTTGGAGAGACTCAGAGAGTACTAGTAAAGTGCACCGTGCTGGCGAAAGAGGAGCATAACGCCAATTTTTTTATAAGTTTCTTGTCACGGTTGGAGTATTTCCTTTATTGGAAGAACTGAGACATTAGAAAAATCCGAAAAAAACTTAGAGAGGCCAAAAGTTGTGGTTTCCAGGACAAGAACCTCTGGCGCACCTTGCATATGTGGATTGGTTTACTCCATTCTCTTCCGTTTGGTTTGGGAGAGACCATGGATTGTACAAGATTTCCCGGCAAAGGATAAATGGGCAGCAATGTGCAGTACTTTGCTGTCCCCCACCTTGTCCTATAGGACTCCACTGGACTCCACTGGAATCCACTGGAATCCAGTGGACTCCTATAGGTCCTTTGTTGGACTGTCATAGAACTCCAGTGGACTCCAGTGGACTCCAGTAGAGTCCTATAGGACCTTTGTTGGACTGTCATAGAACTCCAGTGGACTCCAGTGGACTCCACTGGACTCCAGTAGAGTCCTATAGGACCTTTGTTGGACTGTCATAGAACTCCAGTAGACTCCAGTAGACTCCAGTGGACTGTCATAGGACTCCAGTGGACTCTAGTGGAATTCTGATGGACTGTACTGCACTTTCATAACAATTGATTATAAATTGTGTTAAATTCCACTTAAGTCCACTGAACTCCAGTGGACTCCACTGGAGTCCTATGACAGTCCACTAGAGTCCATTGGAGTCCACTGGAGTCCACTGGAGTCCAGTGGACTCTGGTACAGTTTTATAGTGGTTTATCAGAACTTTTGGAGTGGTATAATAAAATAACTTTTCCAATTCAAAACTATATATACAAGATCATAATAATATTACTAATCAGCTGTATTCAAATCATTATCATCAATGTCATCATCATCATCATCCTGATCCTTGGGGTTTGGCCTGTTTTCTCCTTTGTTTTTCAATCACATATTTTGTATGATAAAATAGCATAGTATGTAAAAACCAATTAAAGTTGCCAACAGTCATGCGCTTTAAAATAGATTCAAAGCCACCTAACCATGAATTTAGCTGTTCACATGCCTGAGTATTATAGGCACGTTTCCAATAAGACTTTCCCATTTTATCTTTTGCCATGATCACAAGATTTGGTGCTGATCCATCTGTTGGTGCTGGATTACACCAAGTACTGCAAAGTGCATCTGTTGCACTATGGTTATTATAGTGATATGAATCAACAATAAAACGTGTGGTTTTCTGCCACATGTCCCAAGCATTATTTGTGGCAGCTGTCCATAACACTACACATGCTTTGTCAATGCATATATAGTCTGGCCATGAATTTTCTGTGGGATACATATTGTTCAAAAATTGCAAAATTTTGGTTGGTGATTCTGATTTTGCAAATTTATCCCAACCAATTACAACTCCACAAGGGGCACAAATAGTTTCTACACAGTAAAATTGTGCAGGACCAAAGTAATTTTTACGAGCAACTTCTGGTGTTTCTTGATCATGTGGTTGTATATTTTCTATAATTGCTGGATTCCATTCCAAATTTTCTGCTGGACTTTGTAATTTTCGTTTGATTCCTGCTAAATTCTGTCAACTGTGTTGATACACATATCTATCCATTCAGGTTTATGCAGTTCACAGGCTTGACTGACAGGAAGTCTGTCATTTGTACACTCTCTGACTCTGCATTTATTCTCAAATTGGTTTTCATGAGCTGCACAAAAGGAACCACCCCGGGCACTTTGCAAAGTTCCTTCACAATTATCAAATGCACAATGCTAGAAAAGATTTCAGTTTAATAATCAGATTTTATTTTATAACATACTCACAGTTGGGCCCATAACAATGCCATCCACAACCACCATTGTTACTGGAGAAAAATCAACATCCATCTGTTGAGAACTAGATGTTGTATTTTGTGGTTCATTATCTGGTGGCACCACATCCACAGTCTTTTTATACTTATGAGTACATTCTCCACAGGTATGTCCAGTAGCTGAGTGAATGCGGCCATTTTGTCCTAAACAATTAAATGCTTGTGCTGTGACTTCATTAATGTTAAGGCCATAATCTAATTCCAGATTATGGTTGGGATTTATTGATGATGCAATAGTTCGAACAGATTCCTGCACAAAGCTTTGCCAAGCTTGCCGACGAGTAATTTGATACTCATTTTCTTTATCTATAGTACCAAAGCTATTGTTCCAGAATTCAACATAAGCAGAAGAAGATGCATGAAAGCTATACATTGCATTTAGCACTGCTGTTGAAAAAATACGATCAACCCAAAGTGATTGTCCAACTTTGAGATATAATGCAGAATTGAGATATACAGATGTGTATTCTTTCTTTTCTGCATTTTGTACAACTCTCTCATGATCTGCACTATATAAAGATGAGCATTTGAGACATTGACCTGTAAGCACTGGTACATTTTTGTAGATTGCAGTGCCTTTAATCAATGTAACATTGGGAATATCTCGTGGCCTTGTTTCTTGAACAAGTGACCGGGGACCACAATTCATGTCTTCACATACAACTGATCTTGGACATATGACAAGTACTGATTGTATCTCCTTTTGAGAAATTGGTAGTAATTTTTCTTTGGGAGCTTTTTTGGTTTTTGGAATTAAGTTTAGAGCAATTGCCAACTCATCAAGCTTAATAGTGAGTGGTGTTATTCTCTTCTCTTCATCTGTGAATTGCAACAATTCAGAAGATGTGAACAACATTTCTTCTGCATCTGTATTCTGATCTGATAACCGTTTATAAAGTGCTCGTGACAAACATTTCATCCACCCAGTTGTCTGTGTGTTCTTTTCACCTGAAAGAACTTTAATCTTTTGTCTGGCATGCAAATTCAAAAGATCAGAGTTTTCAATCAGAGTAAAATAGATTAGGAGAACTGTGGTTAGTGGAATGCTTTTGTGAAAGTATTTGCTGATTAAGTCATTGAACACATTGAATGTGACATTAGGAAGTGTCCCAGATTCAGATGCATAAACTGTTTGTGACAGTAGCAATAGCATCATAAACCACACAAATACTGTTGTATTGGCAGAAAATGTGCAGAAAGCCATTGAAAACCACAACAAAACTAAATTTCTGAAAATACAATTACATTGAAAAATTGAAAAGAACATATTTCAAAGACCACCCTACCACTTGTGAGTACCACTGGTTTTCTTCTGAGATTTCTGAGCATTTTCAGATTCAGATTCCTCTTCACTTGATGATACAGTCTTTGCCTTTGCCTTCCCTTTGTTCTTGATCTTCTTGTGTGTCTTCTTCTTTTTCACCACTGTTTTCACACCATCTGATCCATCTTCTCAATCTTCTACTGGCTTTCCACCACATTTTAAAAACCCTTCAAGGTGTGCCCACTGATAGACATCACGTTCAAATCCCCACAATTCAACATTAGAGATTGTATCCTTAGATTCTCTGAGCCATTCAATCATCTGTGGATATCTGGAAACCTGATCAAAGAGTTTGTACTGCTTATACCACATTGACTTAGATGTGACAAGCTGAACAAAATCAATTTGAGTGGGAGTAAATGTTCCATCCCAATTTCCAGCCTTACGAAGGCTCTCATACTTCAATATGGCAGCTAGAACAGCCTCATAGCACTTATAATAAATGCGAATACCAGCCCCCTGATCCTGTGTGGTCAAGGATATGTCAAACTCAAGCTTCTTGATAAGAGTTTGACCTTTGGTGGGAATGTGTGAAGGCTGTGCAAGGCTACTTCCAGGAATAGCAGAATCCTGGAGGGGAAATACAGACATAGGAGTCTGTGAGCGGGAAGATAAAGAGATGGATCGCAAAGCAACAGAAGTAGGTAAGGGGAAACGGGGAGGTTCAAATGAGTTCTGAAAAAAATAATAAGATTAAGTTAAAGATATTGGAAATAAAGAAAAGAAATTACAATCATGATATGGGCACAGTATTGGCCATTTTCCAAAGACCATTCAAGATCTTCATTGTCTTCAAGTGCAATTTTAAATC
>Ga0307508_10005410_pt1 | contig 12144 bp, 10 predicted proteins | sample 9_EM_MG_FD_203089 | JGI IMG/M metagenome (GOLD analysis project Ga0307508, IMG submission 203089) | Populus trichocarpa ectomycorrhiza microbial communities from riparian zone in the Pacific Northwest, United States - 9_EM | ecosystem: Host-associated > Plants > Roots > Unclassified | place... | reverse complement strand
CAGAAATAATAAAAACAATCAAATAAAAGAAGATGAACAAAGTCTGATGAAAAGCAGTCTAGAATGGACTGGACTATGAAAGTCTATAGGACCTCTGAAGTTGGATCGGACTCACACCAGAGTTGCTGCAGGATAGCCAGGGTGTCATGCAAGAGTGTTCAGAGAGTCATAGAAACAGGTAATATCACTGTAGAGACCTATGGGTCTCTACAGTGTGATGGTGGAAGCAAGCATGAAGTAGTTATTTGGGAGACCAGAAAGAAGAATCATGGCATGGAGAGTTTCAGGAAGATTGAATCCAGCCTGAGTTAGTTTCTGAAACTGGATATGATACTCATTGATAGATGAGTTAGTATTAGCAGGATCGACATGGAGTTGAAGAGCCTGGTAGAATAGGTTAAACTGTCCAGAAAGTCCAACTGTCCCAAAGAGTTTTCTGAGATGATCTCAAAGAGCTTTCAAAATTGAAAAACAGATGACTTAGTCTGTCCATTCACAATTCTCATGCATAAACAGGGAATCATTGATGGTGCTGGCCATAAGACCAAGCACCTGCTTGTCTAGTAACTTCCACTTTGCTTGAGCAGCATATATAAGTGAAAGTACCGTCAACAAATTCCTAGATGAAATATACAGACAAAGTAGTCTGGATTTGAAAACACCAGGTATATATCATAATTGTCCTGACCAGTGAGAATGGGAATACGACTGTTACAGAAATCCCTGTTGTCAACAGGTTAGTTAGGGGGATATCCTTTTTCTTCCTGTTCACCTTGTCTCTCTTGTGATGGACCCTGACCATCCCTTCATCAACACCTTGGACACTCTCATCCTTGTAGCAGACCCTCCCTCATCCCAATCCCATCTCACTTCTCTATGTTCTCCATTGTCCTTGAAATTGTTCCTCATCCTCCTTGGAGTTCCACCCTGTTGGTTCTGCTCTTCTACTGTGGAACTCCACCTTTGCCAATTCATATGTTATCCCCCTTTGGCGTATTGACAATTCTCCCTTTTAGGCCATCGGCCAATCATCATCTTCCTATGGACACTACCTACTCCTGATTGGCTTTGCCAATCCCCATTACCTGCCCTAGACTCCCTTCGGACCCCCCTTCAAAGTCTGCTCCCCACTACAGTATATATACAGTGCCTCTTACTGTAACATCTCTTTAGTTAGTTCTATGCAATCCAGCATTGTATCTAGCCCAACCTTGAAGGGAACCACCCCTTGAGAGACCCCTTGCACCTGCTCATGCTTCACTTCATTCTTCCCTCTCACTTGTGTACAACAGGACCTTGAACTTAGTAGCATTCGCATTCAGGACTTGAGTGTCCTGTGTCATCATTACTCATGCTTTGTTGTCTCACTTGTGAAGATCTGCAAAGATATTATCAGCAATGGATGTTTCAGTCAGATAAGATAAAAAGGAAGAGAGGGAATTTGCTCCTAAACCTGGTTGTTTCTGGTGAAGACATTTCTTTTTCTTTCCTATTCCATTCCTTGAATGCCAGTACAGTCTACACTCTTCCTTAGATTATCAATTTTGTGTAAATTAGGCATTGGCAAGAAGGAATGTAATTTGAATATAGCAAAGCACATCTCCATAAAGTAACACAGGTTACCAATATATTTATTGGTAAAGAATCATTCTGGTACACAAATCTGATCATCATTGTGAGTAAAATAAAAAAGATGAAAAATGTGAGAGTGACTGTTCAATTCAAGAAAGGAAAAATAATATGTAACAAAGGAAAAATTATAACACTTGTATTCTGTACCAGAAAGTGGCCAAGCACAAGGAAGAGAAGTGTTGACTAAAAAATCAACAATGTCTTTCTCCTTCCTGTGCAACCCTTCTATGCTCTCTTCCCATAGATCTCACTCCAAGTCCTTGATATATGGCATCAAGCTCATTAGAGGACTCGGCAGCCTTAATAATTTTATGTAATCTGCATTGAGTTTTATATGTAGAATTACAATGGAAAGCTGAACAATAGAAGGCATTGAAGGACATTTTCCAATCTTATTGTAAGGGAGCTTGATGCTTCTTAAACAAACATTCTTCCAGGAAATAGCCCAGTACCTGCCAATTTGACTCTAAAGATTCCTCAAGAATGAAAAATGCATAAAATTTTGTCAGAGGAGGAAGGCGGGAATGACGAAGAATTTCATATCCTTGAAAATGAATGTGGGTTGGTAAGGCGCCAATAAGTCTTGGTTGGGAAAGCCCAACCAATGCCTTCATATGCAAAGTCAATAGTTTCATAACAATACATGAAACTGTTGATTATGATCACAGACCTGATCCTAGTCTTACAAGGTCTAATCTGAAAAGGACAGATCAGGTGGTTGGCCCAAGCAATTTCTGCATTCTTCAGGACGTCGAGCTAATGACTTTGGAAGATGGGTCCAAGATGAATTTCTTCTAGCTTGACAGGTTCATCATGTCCTCAGTAGTCCTTCCATGGGTCATGCACTGGAGGACATGTTCGCCAACATCTCCTGTTGATGGGACCCAGCTTGTGAGGTTCCTGGAACCTGGAAAAGTGCAGCTCCATGACCACATGAGGAGGCAACCTAGTATAGAGACCCATAGGTCTCTACAGTGATATTACCTGTTTCTATGACTCTCTGAACACTCTTGCATGACATCCTGGTCATCCCGGTGCAACTCTGGTGCAAGTCTGATCCAACTCCAGAGGTCCTATAGACTGGACTTCCATTGTCTGGTCCATTTTAGACTGCTTTTCATTGGACTTCGTTTATCTTCTTTTATTCAATTGTCTTTATCATTTTTGCTTACTGATACATGTTTCATATGTTACTATCCACTTCATGACATAGATACATCCCCCATTTCATTTATTTAGAGTTTAGATACTCATTCCTTATAGTCCTTAGAACTATAAAGCCCTGTAGTATTTGAGTGAGAATACATCTTAATCTTCCAATCTTCCAATCTCCCATCTAATGCATGCATGTATGCACAAACTTTGTCCCTACCACCCATCACCATCACTGTTCCCTTCCACTTTGTCACCTACATTGGGTTCATACACTGGGTCTTCATCTCTTACCTCCAAACTATCATTCTCCACTGCTGGAAATACCTTCAGACTTCATTTCTGTGCTCCAGACTTTGAGCGGACTCCCTTTCTGACCACTGTCTCTACCTATGAACCCCCTGGATCAAGCCTATCACACCCACAGATCCACACACATAACCTCTCAAAGAGGTTAGTTGTTTTACAACACAGACTGTCGAAGCTACAAACTTCAATATGAGTACTGTCTCTAAACAGATACTCATGGAGATGGACCTTCATGCTATGCACAAACCTCTCCATGCCTGGATCTTTCAGGCAGAGTCTGGAGGCCAACCTTCTGTCAACACAACCAATGTGATTAAACACAGCCCTCCACCTCAAAATCAGTGGAGAAGCCAGACCCTCTTGTACCAACCAAGACCATTTTATCAAGGTAACCAATCTTCTGGCAGTTCTTTTAACCAGCCTTAATCGGATCCTTCGAACCAGAACCAGAAGAAAGGTACTGGTCCTGCCAAGTCCATGTGACCTGGTAAGAATCAGAAACAGGAATGGTTTAAGTGGTGTCGAGATGCCAAGGGTAAAGGCAAAGCTGCTAACAAAGTATCCTTTATTAATAAAGTCGTTGTGGAACCAGAGCTGGAGTAGATTGAAGAAGATTTCCTTCCACCTAGCTTTTTTCAGACATAGGAAGATTATGACATGGAAGACTTGTCTTCCACTGTTGCACATGTGGGTTGGAACAAAGAAGATAGTGGGATGAATATAGCCAGGCTGTCTTCAATGCCCTTTCAATATGGCTCCTTCAAGGAATGTCCTTTCTGAAGAAGCTGACACTACATCTGGGACACCAATGATGATGAAGAAAAAGGAGAAGAGGAAAAAGGTTTCTTTTACTCTTGGATGACTTGCCAGCTCATCTTTTCATTTTGACAATATTGATTTGTTGAATGAGACTCATATCCAGGCACTTCTCCCTTCTACACCTGAGGTTATAGCTGTGGCAACTCCACAAGAAATAGAAGAGCACTTATAATATTACAATGACTCTGTCATGTATGGATATGATAATGAATATGATGGGCTTGACTGTTATCACAGTGCTTATGCACTAGGAGGAGATTCTGACAAAGACTTTGCCCAACACCACTAGATGATTGACAGTGGTTGCACTGATCATCTTTTACTGTTTAAGGATGACTTTGCACATCTAGGAAATCAGATTCATTATGCTGTTGTTGCTAACAGACAAAGATTCCTATGTATAATCTGGGTAAGATTTTTATTCAGTCAAAAGATAAACAAGCAGAACCTATTGTTCTCTCAGAAATGTGGTATGCTCCACATGCAGGACACAGACTTCTGTCTGTACCCATGCTTACTAGCCAAGACTATAAGTATACAATCAATGATTGCAAATCCAACATCTGGGATGCAAACAAACATTTGGTGATACAGGCCAAAGCCTTATCTCCAAACAATAACCTCCATTGGTTTCAGTCAAAATGGTTTACTCCAATGAATTATTTTATTCACTCACTTGCTAAGGAAGACTCTTATGATCTTTGGCACCATCACCTTGGACATCCATCCAAGAATGCACTTCATACTGCTCCTTCTCATGTTACTGGTATGCCTACTGTTGCTTTATTGGGTCACCATACTTCCTGTGAAAGCTGTGCCTTAGGGAAGATCATGATTGTCCTTATCCTTCATCAGATAAATGTGCTACTTGTCCTCTTGGACTAGTTCGCTCTGATCTTGTTGGGCCAATGCCTACTGAATCTAGAACTCATGCATATTATGTCCTCACATTCATTGATGATTATTCTGGAATTGCAGTGGTTGTGTTCTTATGCACCAAGAATGCTGTTTCACAGCACTTCTGATCAATGGTTTCTTGGGCTGAGACCTCTACAGGTTACATGCTCACCTTTGTCTATTCTGATTGAGGGGGGGAATTTATGGCTGGGACACTTCAGTCATTCTTCCAGTCCAGAGGTATGTATTATGCATAAAAACTCTGTTCCTCATACTCCTCAATAGAGAGGTTCAATTGAACTTTGCTTGAGAAAGCAAAAGCCATTTGCCAACATGCATGTTTGCCATGATCTTTCTGGAAGGATGCTGTTGAGACTGCACTCCATATTTATAATCAACAACCAATGTGTCATCATGAATGGAAGACACCCATTGAACAATTCAGTGGAGACAAACCTGATGTCTCTTATTTTAGGATATTTGGGACACATGTGTATGTTTTCATATCTCCAGAATAGTGACAAGATAAGTTGTCCCCCAAGTTTGAGGAGATGATTTTTATTGGGTATGTACTGAACACAAAAGGCTATCACTTTTGGTCCAAGGAGAGAAAACAAGTGTTCCTATTGACTAATGCCATCTTCGATGAGAAAGTCTTTCCTTACTGTCCCAGAGACAAAGAAGATGGACCTACCCCTATTCAAGTAGAAGAAGAAGACTCCATAGACAACCTCACTAAGAATGATATTTGACGAAGGGATCCAGAACCCTCTCAAAATATTCTCATACCTATACCATTAGGACTAGGTCATCAACCCAATCAACCATGTCCACCTTATGATGAGTATTCATCAGGACCATGACCATCATCCACAATTCTCTGGAAACCACCTGAGCCTATGTCACTGCCCTTCTTGGATTTTCCGGAATCTTCAGTCAATCCACTATCCTACCACACATCACCACTATGACCTGCTGTCAAACAGGATAAGCCCAATACAGGTCATCAGAGTTCTATTTCAGATCGCCATCAGCACAAGTGCTATATACTTACTGATTCACCTTCTTCTTCACCTGAGGAGGAGAGAATTGAGCCTTCTGGGCTTCTATCATAAACCTGGTTGCCTCTTCATCAAAAACCTGACAAGACCTTACCTGAGTTTAGATCACAACCTCATCAGCATCATCCTACTAGGAATGAACAGTCCACCTTTAGACCTGTTGCTGTGCAGAAACAATCCTCTTGCATTCCTGTGCCCAGGATTTTTCCTGATAACACACATGGGGATAGACCAGCAGTTGAAATTGAGAGAGAGATGTCTAGAGGCCTTGATACTATCCAGGAGGAGCCAACTAATACAATGGATGTTACTTCAACCAATGAAGAAAATGGTGATCTTGGAACTTTGTATAGTTCTAAGTGGATGAGACAGCTTTTTAATATGGCTGTCGGATCAGGTTCCATTCCTAAACATTTTCAAGACATACTAAAGCTCTCAAAACAAGAACAAAACCTATGGATAATTGCTATGGAGAAGGAGATACAGCCCCTCTCTGAACACAACGTCTGGATGTTGGTAGACCTACCTAAAGGTCATAAACCCATCAAAGGGAGATGGATATTTGCTGTGAAATCTGATGGTTGTAAGAAAGCTCAATTCATCACTAAAGGATTCACACAAGTCTTTGGAATAGACTATGAAGAAATCTTCTGACTTCTCATTGCTCTAGTTGCACTTCATGATTGGGAACTCAAAGCCCTAGATGTCAAGACTGGCTTTCTTTTTGATGAGCTGGATGAAGAAATTTATTTGGAACAACCTAAAGGTTTCATAGTAAAGGGTCAGGAGAAAGAGGTTTGTCACTTGAGGAAAGGGATATATGGTTTGAAGCAAGCTGTCCTTCAATGGAACAAGCAGCTGCATACATCTCTCCTGGAGATGGGATTCCTCAGATGTAAATCTGACCCAGGAACATATTTCAAGATCATCAGTGAAGATTTATGTAATTGTCTTACTCATTTACATTGACGATGCTCTTTTTATGGGTAGTAACAAAACACAAGTCCTTGCTCATAAATCTCAGTTCATGAAATGCTAGGAATCAAGGGATCTTGGTCAAGCAACTGAGTACTTAGGTATGAGGATCACTAGAGATCGCAAGAAGCAAGTGATTACTCTAGACCAAACCTGCTATGCAGAGAAAGTCATTAAATGATTTGGTCAGGAGAATTGCAAACCAGTCTCTGTATCTCTTCCTGCTGGATATTATATATATGTTGAATGAACTCGTATTACACGATAGTAGTTCATTTATAGTAGTTAGTTCACACACACTTCATGTAGTGTACATAGACTTTGGACTCAGACATCTGAGTTCTAATTACTCTTGATCCCATACTGCTACCACCCTTAAGTGCAAGCAACCCAGCAGGTAAGTACCAGGTAGCTGTGTACTGTATGCTTTCGACAGGTTATGAGCCCTGGTGATCATGCTGTGTGACTAGCTTGCCACCATTACTTGGTATCACCTGCTCTCGTCTCAAATGCGTTTCACGCTTCTTGATGCGATATGTTGCATTCCATGCATTTTTACACCAGAACATATGCAACTGGGATCTGGACACAAGGGGAGACTATGTCTCACCAGTTCCAGGCTCTGAGAGTGTCATGAAGTGCATATCTATGCCATCTTCCTCTTTGTTCCTCATCGTTGAAGGTTTACTGATGTCTCTTATTCCAGAATCAACCCTTCCAAAAAATGTCCACCACCTTTGTTGCCCATGTCCCCACTCTCAAAGGTCCCAACTATCTCCAGTGGGCCCCACTCATCACCAGCTATCTCCGCACCATCAGTGCATGGTGGGCCATCACCACTGATGAGCCTGCTGCTGAGAATGATGACGTTACTGGCAAGGTAACCAACCAGGCAAGGATCGACTTCTGGCATGACACCAACGACAAGTGCCTTGGCACTTTCACCATGACCATTGACCCCAACCTCATCCATCCCTTCGAGGGAAACAAAACTGCCTCTGATACTTGGAAGGCGCTCAAGGATAAGTTTTCCACTCTGTCTACCGCCTCCAAATATTTGGAGTTTAAAGCGATGTACAACACCACCATTCCTGAGGACTCGCACCCCCAGGCTGCCTTCACAAAGATTCGCAAGCACCTGGACCTCCTCTGGAACTACCAGTGCGACGTTCCCACCACCCTCCAATCCCTCCTCATACTTGCAAAGTTACCACGGTACATGGACGTTTTCACCCAGATACTCAATATGAGTACTTTGATGAAGATGACGCCCTCCTCTGTGAAGGGCAAGGAAAAGGAAAAGGAGGAAGACCCCCTTCCCACTCTCGCCAACATTGAGCAAATGGTGCTCATTGCTTGGCAACAGCACCAGTCTGGGAAGAAGAAGTCGCACAACCACGTGCACAAGATTAGCACTGTCAAGCACAACCCTGGGGACCTCCAGTTCCAGCAGCAGCAGCAGTGACCACCGCAGCAGCAGGGGGGGAACAGGCCGCCACAGCAGCAGCAAGGAGGCCAATAGAAAAAGAAGACCAACCATGGCAAGCGCTCTGTCACTGGCCAAGCCAAGCAGAATGCAAGGGAGCAGTGCCGTGCTAACGTGCACTCCAATGAGGCTCCCACTGCCTCCTTTGCCTTTGCCACCACTCTTCCAGATGACCCTATCATTGTCTCTGCCAGCCCCACTGTTGTCGACCCATGCCGCTCCACACATATTACCGGCGAAGCCCATTATGGCCTGCCTGCCTTTCCTCAAACGAAGTGAACCATCTCACTTGCCCATCACATTGGGGTCACCTCCACTACTGAGACAGTCCACCATCTCAACAAGGTTGCGAACCATGCCAGCCGTGTGCCTGCACCCTATGTCAACATTGGTGATTATGATTTTGGTGCCCCTGGTTCCTCTCACCCTCTGGGCTATGAGACACATAAGCGAGACCAAGCTGTTCATCAGCTCTCGCCATCCTTCTTGGCCACTTTTGGCCTCAATGTCCCCTCCTATGAGGATGCCATGACTGACAATGGCACCTCCCTCCTCTCTCGGCTCCACCCAGAGCCTGTACTGGCATCCCTCATGTCCATCGACAATGACAATGACATCTCCATCAACTCGGGACAGGCTGAGGCAGGTGAGTTTTACTCTGACACCAACACCTTTTTTGCCACCAAAGAGGACCTCTATGAGGAAATGCTATACGAGGAATACTATGACCTCGAGGGTGGTGCTGAGGAATTCAAGTATGTTCTCTCTCAATTCATGCATCTCACAGACACTGATGAGTGATTCTATTTGCCACAGTATGTAGATTATATTATATCATCTATAGTAGATAGCGAGTCAATAATAGACAGCTGTGCATCTGCTACATCATACATCATGTGTGATTGTTGTGACAACCACACTGCCAAAGGTAAAGGTAAAGTGCACAAACAGAAAGGAGAAGAGGACATGTGGGGTAGTGTTGTGTCGGGCCTGGCTTTGAGCCCTCTGAAGCCTTGAGCCAGGACAGGCCATGCCTTCTTAGGCTGGGCCTGGCCGGGCCCTGAACAAGGGCTTTAGAGGGCCTGAGGCTCAGGCTTCAGATTTTTTGAGCCTAGGCCAGGGCTTAATTAGATAATTGCATTAGTAATACAGAAAAAAAAATTGGGTTGTGGCCTGCTTGCTTATATGACATACTAATGCCGAAATGAACATCACAACCTCTGACGATATAAATGGTCGCCCAAAATGGGCAACAATCCTATCGGCCAGACTTAGGGATGCCGAGAATGCGGCCACACTGTCTTCCTTCTTAGATAAAATCAATCAACACTCAGACATGTCTACCAGACAACTAATCTTATCTCCACAAATACTAGACCTTAAGCTGGACAAAGTGCAAGTCTTATCCAGATGATCAACAGCTAATGCTATCAATTCATAGAAGGGGGTCGAATATCAGGTGCATGGTTAGTTTGTCAATCTTCAACAAGGTTGAGGGGATTGCCTTTCTCAGTAGCTTACCAATAGTCTGGATTTAGTAGTGTGGGCAAATAATTTGCTGTTACACTAGAGAACGTACTATGCGAAACATGAGTTTGCTAGTAGTGTCAATTCGTAGCAACTAGGGTTACTTTCCTAAGATGCACTTTCAATAGGTCTTCCAATGAGCTCCTAATCGTCTAGGGGGCCAATTGGGCAAGTAGGTGATTCACACACTTCACTTAGTCACACAGAAATAGCTTACGAGGAAACTGATTCTATTATGCACTAAGGAGTTGGCAATCAGCTATACAGAAATACTCAATCTACCACTTATCTCCTAGAGTGGGTAGTGAGTGATAGTCAGGTCAGAAAGTGCCCCTTTCCCTACTATTTAACTATTAGGGCGCCTGCTTCAGTTGGGGATCTATTCCCTTTAGTTGCCCACTCTGGGGTTTTCTCCCTAAAGGTGTCCTAACTATCTCTGTTCTTCAGAGATTCAGTGTACTCCTAACTGCCAGTCTAAGTAGTCTATTTATAGCGTGGGAAAACGCTCCACACAGCCGCTCTGGACCTGCTGTGGAGGGGATACTTCTGGGACTCTCTTAGAGAAGGACCTCTCAGTAAAGGTTCTATTCAAAAGGGATCTTTCCTTGGGGCTGAAATGCACTCCTTTTATAGTAATCTACATGTGGCTGTGCTCCCTTCATTTCGGAGGTGGCTGTGTCAAGGTACATATGACTCAGTATGACTCATTCTGACTCATATTGACTCATATAGCTAAGAAATTAACTAGAAAGAGTTAAAAATAGCCTTTGGCTTGGCAATGACTCATGGTGACTCATCATGACTCAGTGTGACTCATTATGACTCATGCTGTGCAAGGTCACATGATCAACTTTGTCAGTTAGTTGGGCAATGACTCAACTAGTCTTTCTTTCTTACTTTGACTCATCATGACTCATTATGACTCATGCTGTGCTTCAAGGTGACTCATGATGACTCAATGTGACTCATGATGACTCAATGTGACTCGACCTGGTCACATGATCATTTCGTCTCTATAACACTTACCTAAGTTCATAGGCAGTTTGAAAAGATATTAAACAAATGATTTCGTGTGTAAATGTAGCTAGTGATAGAGGTAGGGTAGGAGAAAATGTTTAATTCCTTCATATCCTGTGAATGGAAAAATAAGGGAAAATAGGAGTATATACTAGATACTAGAGGTTATGTGTCCTTCAATTTGCTAAGCATTCTGACCGTGGGAATAAGGTGAAATCTCAAATATCGGGTTAAATATCTTGCAACACATAGGAAATGTACATGGGCTTGCATCCAACCGATTTGGTGCAGGTCAATACCCGAGCTTCGCTCCCACCATGCAACCAAATCAGGTTCAGAGGCAGGAGGCAGCATGGCCCATGAGTCACCCTCTGACAATGACTCTCGCCCTCCCTCTCCATCCTCCTTGCCTTTCCCTCAATCCAGTTCTCTCGGCCAAAAGCGCAAACGAGCCATCATTTTTGAGTTGGACTCGGATGATGAGGTAGCACCACCCTCAGGACAGAGTAAAGGTATGCACTTGGTTATCTACTTCACTAATCAATGTAACACATTGCAGGCAAACGTGTTGCAACTGCAGCCAACCCGAGCGACGACAGTAAGTAAATATTGTACGAAGATAATCACTAATATTTGAATACCACATGCAGCCTGTGCTACCAAGTCATTGGCACAACAATCAGATGCAGTTGCCTCCGATGGCCTGCTTGCTAACATCCAGGTCATGGATATTGGCAACCCTCAAAAGGTTTGTTGCAAGCAATGCAGTTGCAACATCCACCATTTCTTTGACAAACCTTTCGTCGGTGACACAGATAACAAGAAGTGCCACAAATGCAGGTCTTATGTGTACATTTTTCAATTATTTACTGTGTCTAATGCAATTATATGGTTTATATCTTAGGAAAGTTCTTGTTGCTGAAATATCAATGCTGCGACAGCATTTGCAATTGTGCCATCAGGTGTGTACATCCTTTTTGGGTCGTTCACGGTTGCTAACACTAGTTACACTACTAGGCTGAGTATCTAAAACGGGCAGACAACAACAGGTTCACACCAATGCTTCTGAAGGATTGCAAGATGCAAAAAGAGGACACACCCACACATCAAATCCAACTTGATGGCCATCTTCAGCCAACTGCCCCCAGGTACAGTGACAAGCGTTTCCACATGGTTGTGGTCGAATGGTTGGTAAATACTGATCAGGCAGGTAACATTATAAATTTGTTACTTTCAAGCTAACCCTTCAACAGCCCATCTCAGCACTCA
>Ga0307508_10005408_pt1 | contig 12149 bp, 16 predicted proteins | sample 9_EM_MG_FD_203089 | JGI IMG/M metagenome (GOLD analysis project Ga0307508, IMG submission 203089) | Populus trichocarpa ectomycorrhiza microbial communities from riparian zone in the Pacific Northwest, United States - 9_EM | ecosystem: Host-associated > Plants > Roots > Unclassified | place... | reverse complement strand
CACGATTTACCCGTATACACTTACAGGCAGCAAATTGTCGTGCCAAGTCGACCGCTGCCGACGGTGGCAGAGACGTACAGAAATCACGATTCACGCTCACTGAAGTGGGATGCCTGCTTACAACGACGGCCGTCACGGATATGTGGACGTACGAAGGAATGACAGGCATGTACGTGGTGGCGGAAACGCGCACCCTTGCCGGGAGGTCGAGTTCTCAAGGTATGGTCGTATCTTGTTCTCTTCGAGAACGAAGTCAGCCAATTACGCGGCTCCCCAGATCACCTCGCTCTCGATCCGATGGTGTAGTGTGTGGTCCTCACCTCATTTGTCACGACGTTCCGCGGTGAGATCATGGCAACGGCATCCACCTCTCCGGCTTCTAGACTGTAGATGTTGATTTGGTCCGTGTGGTTTTTGCATTCACTGTTCCAACTCAAAGGTCACCGCAAGACTGTCTGAGCCAGCCCATTTCTGGTGTCGCAACTCATCCAAAAATACCTTGATCCCGACGCATATGCAGTCTGCCTTGGAGCGGTACCTGAATCCGCGGAAGTCTTGAAGTTGAAGTGGGAGTCGGACCACATTTTCTACACCGGCAGCACCAATGGCGGGCAGATCATCGCCGAGGCAGCGGCTAAGCACGTCACGCCTCTGACGCTCGAGCTCGGTGGCCAATCGCCAGTCTTCGTTGATGCAGCTAACATCTCGTGTCTCGAACTTGAAGTTGCTGTGTTGTGGGGGAAACAGTATAACTGAGGACAGGCCAGACCTCCTGCTGATGCCAACACGACCTGCAATTCACCTCGCCACTGTTTGCAGGTCTGCATCGCCCTAAACCATGTCTTTGTCGAGGAGCAGTACCAAAGCGTGCTTGTTGAATCACTCAAGAAAGCGTACGACTCGTTCTGGCCGAAAGGTCCACTAGACGCGTTGTCCGAACTGCCACATATGATCAATGTTCGCCATTATGAACGTACCCAGAGCCTCCTGAAAGAAACCAATGGCAAGATCGAGTTTGGTGGTGCAGGGGAGGGCCTTCGGATTGAGCCAGCAATCGTGACCAACGTGAAACTGGATGACCCGCTGCTGAAAGAGTCGGTAATGCATTCTGCCCTGCCGGAACTAATAACCTGAACCCTCCCCATGACAGAGAGTTTTTTTGGCCAATTGTGCCCATCGTCGCAATTGCAAATGTTGATTCCGCATTCGGGAAGGGTGAGTCCATTGCCAACACCGAAGATCGACGCTCACTCAGACCGACTCCGCTCGTTATTTACGTCTTTACCGGAAGCGATGAGACGAAGAGCACGTGTAAGGTGGCTCGGTACTTTTAGCAATTCCAGTCATTGAATCAGCGAGTCACTGATTCTGAACGACACTTTCGGTCAGCTTGCAGTTAATGAGATCCCTTTCGGTGGACAAGGAGAATCGGGCTGTCAGTATCGATCCATGTGGATGTCTGCAGATGTACTGATGTTGACGTGATATTTGCAGACGGGTCCTACCTCCTTTGACAACTTTGTTCACAAGAGGAGATCCATCAATGTGCCTTTGGACCAAGGGTAAGTGTTTCCCCATAATTTCTTTCTGCCTGATTGACACCCCTCCGCAGGACGGAGGGCTTTATGATGGGAAGGTACCCACCGTACTCGCCACCTGCATTGGATTTCTTCTCGCAGGGCTTGAAAATCAAGATTCCTGATGCGTAATGTGGCTGTGACGCCTGTACGATCGTTGTGACTTGAAACGGACTGTGTTGGAACTTATCAGTAAACTTCTTTGGATTATTTGTTGATGTTCCGTGAATCAAAAGGCGGTCCACTGTGTGCGCCTTGCTTGAGCAACCTGTCCATCATTGATCGCTTGCATTATATTCCAGTGATGTCTGATCGGACGACGTCACCGTTGCGTTGAAGACGAATCGTTTGCACCGCAGCGCTCTGTACCAACATATGCTCAGGTTCGCAAATTTGAGTTCGCGGTGGAAAAGACCAAAAAAACTAGGGAGCTACCTTGTTTCCAAGGTCACTGGGGTTTGGGAATGGTGTGTGTGACCACTGAAACAAGGTTCCTGCCGACGAAGTTCGGCCGTGAATCTAGTCCTGCCAGTGCCATTATGAGGAGCGCCCGAGAACCCGAAGGGCTCCTAGTTGTATCCCGGCTTTCGTTGGCCTGCACAAATTCGAATTCGGGGTGGAAAAGACAAAAAGCCAGGAAGTCCGAAGAGCGCTCAAGAACCCCATGGCCTCCTAATTGTATCCCGGCTTTCGTTGACTTACATAATTTCCCACCAAATTTGAAATCATCCGTGTTCGATCACACTGCCCGCACAGGTACAGCAAGCCTTGCCTGTGTTTCGGGAGTTCAGCCGCCAGCGTGTGCGTGTGGGCCCCCAACTTTCAAGCCACAATTTGGTCGGATCGACCGCTCCTACTTGGAGGCAGAGTCCAAGGCGGCTTCCTACTGTTATAGCCGTAAAATGAAGTTACACCGCCATCACATACGGCAACTGCGGCTGCAACAAATCGATCGATGTGCCAATGATGCGGCGGGCACGGCCGAATCACGAGGCTAAGCACCTCAAGCCTCGAAGGAGTCATAACCAGGAATAGCCGCCTCAGGGCCCTCCACCTTGTTTTCATTTGGATCTCGCATCCGTTGGATGGACCCACTGCTGAGTTGCCGAGAACACGTTGAAAAGACACCTCACACAGTCCAGCCTGCTATTTGACCTTTGCTTCGCGTCCCTTTTCCACCGTTCGACATGGACACCGTGCTTGCGAACGATCCTTTGGCTGAACTGTCTGCTGCCCGCAAGATAGTCCTTCTTTTGCTCTTCTGTCTTTCTCAGTTTCTTGATACTTTTAACACGGCAGCCTTGTTCTCCGCGATCCCAGCGATTGCTACGAGTACAGGGTTGAACAATAGTCAATCTGTATGGCTCAACAGCGCTTATCAGCTCTCTTTTGCTGCCCTCCTGCTCATCGTAAGCTTTCTTCCGTCTTGTTCCCTTCATCAACTCATTGTATGCGGTTTAGAGTGGTCGGATGAGCGACGTTTACGACCCAAGTATGTGGATCCCACTCCCTCTGTTCTCCAAGCAGTGAAACTGTAACCAGAAATCGTCTTCCTGAGTGGCGTGTACCTTCTCGGCTTTTTGTCTCTTGGAATCGGTTTCGCGCGTAACAGCATTGCGATTCTCGTTCTTCGAGCCCTTTCTGGCATAGGTCAGCAATCACCCCTTTCTGAACGATCATCGGTTTGCTGACTTGAGGGTTGAAACAGGCGCTGCCCTGAGTATCCCGTCATCGCTTCACTTGTTGATTCACACCTTCCCCGACCCGGTAATACAAGCAAAGGCCGTCAGCGCATTTGCTGGCTCAGGAGCAATTGGAAATGGCGAGTCTCTCCTGGTATACTCGTCGTCTTCCTGACATTTTCTCACCAGTCCTCGGCGTGATCATCGGAGCTGTGATTGTATCTTATGCGAGTTGGCCTTGGATCTTCTACGTCACAGCTATTGTTGCATTACTCGTCGCAACCGCCTGTACATTCCTCATTCCAAACCCTCACCGACAGAACAAGCATAGCCAGCTGGAACAGTTTCGAAGATTAGACATGTCAGGGAGCACGTTGCTGATAGGTAAGCGTTGCGCAAGGATGGTGGACCATATCTTACTTATACGTGCAAAGCTGCTCTGGTACTCTTTATCTTTGCAGTGACGTCGGGATCGACAGACGGATGGAAGACGGCCACTGTCTTGGTTCCGCTTATCTTGTCCATCCTTCTTTTCGCTTTGTTCTTCGTCTGGGAAGCACGAGTTCCAGAGGATCATGCCTCGCTGTGTGTACTTTACATGTGTTTCCCGTTCAGAAAGTATAACCCTCTATAATTTAGGCCTCCGCGTATGTGGTCGTATCCGAATTTCGCACCACTCGCCATTCTCGCTCTCCTCCCATACGCATGGTGGAGCACCGTATACTTGCTGTTTGCGTGGTACTGGCAGGAAGTGGAGTTTTGGAGTGCCATCAACTCCGGCATTCATTTGTGCGTGTCATTTCCCGCCTCTCTCGCGATTGGTGCTTATCAATGTGTGGTATTTCCATAGCCTTCCCATAGGGCTCTTTGCATTTCCCTTCATGGCGTTATCGGGTGTGCTCCAACAAAAGTTTGACGCCAAGCACATCCTTCTTGGGGGCCTAGTCCTCATAGTGGCTGGAACAGTCTTCTTCCCCTTCGCGGACAGCACGAGCCGCTACTGGTCCATCGCATTCCCGGGATTCATGTTAGGCACTGCAGGGACAACTGTCGTGTTTGCCACCACCAAGTGAGCTTGACAATAATTGCTATCTCCTTGGATTAACGTTTTCCCAGCATCGCCATTTTCGCCACAACACCACCCGAGGTAGCAGGTACAGTGGGAGCAGTGTTCAACTGTGCTCTTCAACTGGGTGCTGCGGTCATCACCTCTGTCACTACGTCCATCCAAACAAGCGTACAGCCCTCGCCCACGTCATTCGTGGGTCGCGCCGCAGCGTTCGAATTTTTGATTGCATTTGTCGTAATGCAGATCATATCCGTTCTAGTTTTCGTACGGAAAACAGGGACTCTGTCTAGCCCGCAACCCGGGGGTGTCGGCAGTCCCACAACTGATTCTGAGGTGGCTCTTCGAGAGTTCAAATAGACTCGGCTTACCAAAGAGGTCTTTTCCCGTTTCTTTGACATATTCTTATAGTCTGATCTGACTCGGATGGTCTCCACAGGGCTCCTGAAAATGACGACAGATTACATACCGATACCTGAATATTTATTTTGGAGACCACATTGCCACGTGCAGTTTTGGGCTCAAACCAGCGTTCCACGTGTGCACCGCAATCAGGCCCAAAAAAAATATCGAGTGACAGTTCTGTTGGAGAACACGTCCTAGTACAAATTCCTTTACCCTTAGTTACATTCATTAGCTTACCCTGTTTGGACACCGTTCCGTGTAATCTTTTCTTCCACTCTCATGTTATACCACACAACCTCTATCATAGGTACGTGGAGCAAAGCACACACCCGAGCTTCCACCCAGAGATGAAGTACACTCTGACACTAAAACTTACAATCTGGTACATCCTTGCCAGTGTACAAAGAAGCGTGATGGGGAACTTCGTAATACTAATGTAGCAGCACCATCTTCCATACGCGAGATGCGCAGCGGAGGTAAATGCTGCTCTACCTCGCGGACTAGCATGATAACGTTAATCGATCGCGCGTTGCAGGTGTTGTTTGTCTTGAGGGATGGTCGAACGAGTCAAGGATCCCCCAACTGTCCTCATATATCTCGTCGTATTCGTCGGAAAGCTGGGCGCGCGATGTCTGGTAACGTGATCCCACCTATGCTTTGACCACGATCACGGTCCGCGTAAACACACATCCAAGCCAAGTTAGGAGGAGACACCATTTGTCGAAACTGGGGGGCGGCGTCCGTCGGCAGCGCAGTGTGTACTCCGCATCCGCCACATCCAGCAACTTGCTCGCCCGCGTGCGCTTCGCCACCCATGCTGCTTCGGCGTCACGGATGGATTGGAAGATAATGTGAGGACCATCAGGATTGACGAGGAGCCCGTCGGCGGAGAGCGTGTGGTCGGCCCTCTGGCTATTTGTACTCTTGTTCGGACGCAGCCGCCCACTCGGGGTCTAACTCAACGAGTCCCCTGGCGCGAGGTGGCCTCTGGATTGATGTGAACGTTGAGATGGAGATAAAACAACAGGTCAGACGCATGTGAAGGATGCGGGTACAGAGGGATGATGTTCAAGTAGAGAAAGGAGGTGAAGTCGCTGAAAAGAGGGGGTAACTAACGGGTGTTCCTGGGAGAACCGCAGGTCAAGGGCGCGCAATCGATCATCCCATCACCTCAAATCAAAACTTATGTGTCTCTTCTTACTTATCGCCAATGTGTCGCCGTGACGAGATCGGCAGTAAAGTCGTCGTTTAGGCGGTGATGTCGTGTCGGGATCCCTGATCTCGATGGTCCGTAGACAATGAGGGTTCAATTTGAAACGGTTACGAACAGAATACATACCAGAGGTATACTATGTGTAAATTGATCCATTCCGTCATGTTTGAGGGGTAATTCGAGGACAAGCTTGAACAACATCGCAAGGTATCGTTGACGGACCCGGAATGCATGTTAGTGCAAGTAGGAGTGAGTGAACACACACAAAAAAAGAGATAGGTTACGCGGAGAGAGAGCCTCGAATGCAGATGCCCGGATAGAAATTCGGGGCTGAGTTGGTGGATGGCCAGTGGAAGCAACTGGCTGACTGGGGTTTGCGGATGCGGCTGAAACGATCTAGGTCTGGTTACGGGATACATTTGTTCGAGGGCGAATACTTTCGAGTTCCCTAAGTAATATATAAACGTTCAGTTAGTGCATGGTCAACCTAGTTTCTGTACACTAGCCTGTGTGATCCAACTGTCGCGAAAGAAAGCTTCTTACATACCACGAAATTCCAAGGACCTAGCTACACCGGAATTACAGGCCCGAAACTCGAACCCAGTTGCGAAAACGATCAGGTCCGCACTTACTCACGTCCTATCAGAAAACACTAGTCCAGAAGTCCTAACTTCTTATCTTTCGGCGCCAGTCATCACGAAGATCAGAGCTAGTGTGAGAGCTGATCAAAGGCGGTGAGAATTATGCTATACCTTGCAAGATATGACGAGTTTTTCGTGTAGTATCCAGCTTTGAAAGGTAATGGAGCAGTGGGTCTTTGATTCTTACCTTGTCGGATGATGGGAACATCGACTCGAGTGCGGCCAGTGGCGGTGCAGGGGAAATTTGCCGAGCGGAGTTACATAAGGTCTACAGTAGTGTTCGGGAACCCACAGACTGGGCACCGACCCACCCGTCACCCCACAACACCTGCACCTACACCTGCAGGTGTCTAGCGCGGACAAGCTTCACCTGGGTAACTCGTGGGTAGGCCTTAGTAGACATAGCCGACCGATGGTCAGCGCTTCTATCAATCATCTTACGTGACCTATGAAGAAGTCCTCAATTTGCCCAAGTTCGCCGACGAGTCCATAATGGGTGTCACCTGGAAGTTTCTGGTTAATAAATTAATCAACCCCAGGTCCTGTGAGTAAATTATCATACCGCGAACCGCGTTCTTTGTCGGGGTTTGTCCGCTGAATGCCACGCCAGCAGATTAATCGTGGTTCGTTTCATCGATGACGGTTATAGATAGCCCTGCTCCATCGATTTATTTGCGCAGATACTGCGATTGTGCGGGCGGACCTTATGCTTATGTTTCTCACACTGCCTGACCCATTCCGCGAGGCACTTGTGTCGAGTTCGTCAAGGAAGCTGGTTTCCTGAATTCGAACCCGATTCGAACATTCTGATTATCCCGCCAGTGTCACTTCCGGGTTATATTTCAGGGACAGGTAACTGGTCCTGTCTGTGGAAATCCTGCCTCTCTTGCCTCTCCGCCGCCACGACCATCATGAGTTCGGGAATCGCCTTGGACGACGCTGCGATAATGTCGACAGCGCTCGAAGGTATCTTGTATGGTGTGTTTCTTGGTTGCTTTTGGGAATCTTCGTCTGTTAAGCAGGTCCTATGCAGGATTTTCGCTGCTTCTGTTTATTGCCACCGTGTGGGCGTTGACCTGCGAACAGGGCCGTCAAGCATCCAACCGGGCGATGATCTCAATAGCTATCGTCCTCCTGGTTCTGAGCACCGCCGTAAGCCCATTCGTCGATGCTCAGCATCTGAGTACCATCCTCCTCGCTCTTTCAAGCATATGGTCGTCGACATCGTGCGCATTGACGAGGGCCTAGTAAAATATCGCGATACCTTCCCTGGAGGACCAGTGGCATTCTTCGAGGACATTGCCCAGAATACTTTCGTGATAAAAAATGCAATCTACACTTTACAAACGCTTGTTGGAGATGGCGTGGTGGTAGGTAGTGATCCATATATGAACTGTATTTGCTGATCTGCAATTAGATATATCGCTGTTATGTCGTATGGCAATCGATCTGGATCATCGTCCTCCCTGCAATGCTCTGGTGCAGCGTAGCAGGTGGGAGGAAACATTTTTATGGAAATCGCCCCATTGATAACGTGTACATCTCAGTGACTGGTGTTTGTTCTGTTTACAGCGCTTCACAAGCCACTGTCAACGCCACGAATATCTTTGCCAAGGAGACTGGCCAGTGGATCACTGCATTTTTTGCGTCAACGCTCGCGACCAACTTGTTAAGTTCTGGTAAGTTCGCGCAGTTTCACGGTTGGGTTGCGTTTTCAATGGAATTTTAGGGCTGCTCGCTTATCGAATCTGGAGCATAGAGCGCAATGTCTCTTCCATCCGTGTCTCGAAGAAGGATACAGTGATGCCGGTCTTCCGCGTCCTCATTGACGCGGCGATACTGTATTCTGCTACCCTTTTCACTGCGCTCGTTTGTTTCGTCAATGCAAATAACGGGCAGTTCGTTGTGCTAGACATGGTGAATTGGGCTAACCCCATCCATGATAATTTCTGACAGGCATCTCTCCTACAGATCATGCCAATCATCTCTATTGCGTTTTACATGGTATTGATTCGGATAGCCATGAGGCGAAGGAACGTGGGCCGTGTCTCATCCTCACAGCGGGGGATAGTTCCTATCGAGTCCCAGGAGGCGAGCACTGGGCCGAAGCGATTACAAGTGCATGTATCACAGTTCTCAAGGAGCGATTCGACCACAGTGCACCAGGATGTTGAGAGGGACCCGGTCTTAACACATAGAAGAGAGTTCTCTGGTACTGCCCATGGCGTTTAGTTGCTCGGACATCCAACGCCTTTCTTGATGCGTCCATCTTGTCGATCTGTCATCGCATAACATATTTCTTTCTTTCACGACAACACTCTGACTTCAATTACACTGTTTTACTTAGCTAAATGTGACTTTGTCTCTTCAATGGATCGCAAAGGCTCGTGTAAGATATATAGCAATCACGGCGCGACGGTTATCGAGGGGAAACAATACTCAGCTGTCGTATGTAGACAACGGACCAACTTGGGTGCTCGTGCTCGGGACGTCTGATATACGACGGACGAAATATATGGTAAACAAGATCGAGACAAAAAAATGCGTGCTCGGGCCAATACTGTGCACATGTTCTAGGCCGAGCTGTCATCTAACAAAGACTATCGTATCACTAGTAAGGCTACAGTGAGCCGTGAACAAAGGTCACATCAGTCAATCGATAGACAACTTGGAAACAATACAAAAGTGGATCATCATTTGCGCCCAAAAAGGGCCAACGTTAGGGATCGGGCTGCGCAAACGCTTGCACATCCGTACAGTCATGGTGTACGAATTCAAGGGGTCTATGTAGGAAATAAATCGCATTGAATAACACAAGACACGCCTCACTGCGCTCTGGGGGATTCTATACATCAAATTACAACTACATGCCATCAGTGTATGAACTATCCCAAAGATAGATAGGTGACGAGAGTAAGCTACATGGATATGAATCAAGGTGTGCGCTAAGCCAACTATTTAGCCTCTTGAAGAGCCAGGTTGGATGCAGGACTGCCGGCACCCTCGGGTTGCGGGCTAGACAGAGTCCCCGTTTTCCGCACGAAAACTAAAACGGATACGATCTGCAGTACGATAAATGCAATAAAAAATTCAAACGCGGCGGCGCGACCCTTGAACGACGTGGGCGAGGGCTGTACGGTTGTTTGGATGGACGTAGCGATGGAGGTCATCACCGCATTACCGAGGTGAAGACCGCAGCTGAAGACCGCACCCACTGTACCTGCTACCGCGGGTGGTGTTGTGGCGAAAATGGCGATGCTAGGAAAAATGTTAGTCGAAGGAGGAAGAGCTGCAGACCGGCTCACTTCGCGGTGGCAAACACGATAGTTGCCCCTGCAGTGCCCAGCATGAACCCCGGGAATACGACAGGCCAGTAGCGGCTCGCGTAGTCCGCGAAGGGGAGGAAGGCCGTTCCAGCCACCATAAGGACTAGACCTCCAAGGAGTACGTACTTGGCGTCGAAGGTTTGTCGAAGCACACCCGATAATCCCATGAAGGGAAGTGCAAAGAGCCCTACGGGGAGGCTGGGGAAATACCGAGCATTGAAACGCACCAGTCGCAAGAGGCGGGAAGTGACACGCACAAGTGAATACCGGAGTTGATGGCACTCCAAAGTTGAACCTCCTGCCAGTACCACGCAAACAGCAAGTATACGGTGCTCCACCATGCGTACGGGAGGAGAGCGAGAATGGCGAGTGGTGCGAAATTCGGATACGACCACATACGCGGAGGCCTATATTATAGAGGATTACACTTCCTGAACGGGAAACGCATGTAAAATACACACAGCGAGGCCTGATCCTCTGGAATTCGTGCTTCCCAGACGAAGAACGAAACGAAAAGAAGAATGGACAAGAAAAGTGGAACCAAGACAATACTCGTCTTCCATCCGTCTGTCGATCCCGACGTCACTGCGAAGATAAAGAGTACCAGAGCAGCTTTGCGCGTATAAGTGGGGCGTAGTCCACCATGCTTGCGCAACGCTTACCCATGAGCAACATGCTCCCAGACAAGTCCAATCTCCGAAACCGTTCCGACCGGTTATGCTTGTTCTGTGGGTGCGGGCTTGGGATGAGGAATGAACAAGTGATTGCGATGAACAATGCAATAATAGCTGTGGTGTAGAACACCCAAGGCCAAGTCGCGTAAGACACAATTAAGGCTCCGATGATCACGCCGAGGACTGGTGAAATAAGCTCAGGGAGGCAATGAGTACACCAGGAGAGACTCGCCATTTCCAAGTGCTCCTGAACCAGCAAATGCGCTGACGGCTTTTGCCTGTATGACCGGGTCGGGGAAAGTGTGAACCAACAAGTGAAGCGACGGCGGGATAATCAAGGCAGCACCTGCTTCCACTCTCAAGTCAGCAAGCCGAGGATCATTCACAAAACGGTGATTGCTGACCTATCCCAGAAAGGGCTCGAAGAACGAGAATCGCAATGCTGTTACGCGCGAAACCGGTTCCAAGAGACAAAAAGCCAATAAGGTACACGCCGCTTAGGAAGACGATTTCTGCTAGCATTATCACTTGAGGAACCAAGACGGGATGGGGCCAACATACTTGGATTGTAAATGTCGCTCATCCGACCACTCTACACCACATACGATGAGTTGATGAAGGGAACAAGAATGAGGGAGGCTTACTATGAGCAGGAGGGCAGCAAAAGAGAGCTGATAAGCGCTGTTGAGCCATACAGATTGACTATTGTTCAACCCTGTACTCGTTGCAATCACAGGAATAGCCGAGAATAACGCTGCGCTATTAAAGGTATCAAGAAATGGAGAAAGACAAAAGAGCAAAAGAAGGACTATCTTGCGGGCAGCAGACAGTTCAGCCAAAGGATTTTTCGCAAGGTCGGTGTCCATGTCGAATGGTGGACGAACAGTGCTGCGGTTTGTCCAACGGATGATCAAGATCCAGATGAAGAAAGGGTGATAAGATTATTCCTGGTTATGAGTCCTTTGAGGCCTGAGGTGGTTAGCCTCAGAAGTCGGTGGCCATGCCTACCATCAACTAATCTGTTGGGGCGCACGTAATGGCAGTGGAACTTCATTGCAGCTAGAAGCTGCCTCGTTACTTCTACCTCCAGTAGGACTGGTCCGCGATCGGGATCAAATTGTGGCTGGACGGCTTCAAGACTTGCGCGTTGAACTCTGGAACCGCGGGCAAAGCTTGCCGCTGCGACCGCATCAGTGGCAGCTAGTAATTCACGGACAGTGTGTGACCCAAGGACCAACGCGCATGTTTCGGGTTTGAACGGGACTGGCAAATAGTTGTGTAATACTTTTTCAAAAAATTTGGGCCACAGTGGAGCCCAAAGGGGCCTTCAGGATAGCGGGTTCTTGCAATTGAGCGTTCCTATAATCCCAACCAATGATTGTTTGTCTCTTTGACCGCGAATTCAGAAAGAGTCCTTTGCCATTTCAGGTTGAACCCTCAAATCCAAATATTCCCGATACGGTAGTAGAGGGTCCATGTGATGCAGTTCAGATACGGTCGCGGTGCGGGGAATTGCAAGAACTGAACGATATATTTGTCGTTATCTATTTGTATTTGTACGATTA
>Ga0307508_10005407_pt1 | contig 12150 bp, 18 predicted proteins | sample 9_EM_MG_FD_203089 | JGI IMG/M metagenome (GOLD analysis project Ga0307508, IMG submission 203089) | Populus trichocarpa ectomycorrhiza microbial communities from riparian zone in the Pacific Northwest, United States - 9_EM | ecosystem: Host-associated > Plants > Roots > Unclassified | place... | reverse complement strand
AACGCCATCCATCCATGGCGTGGCGATGTGAGCACTCGCAAGGAAACGCCCGGACCAAACCTTGGAATAGTTCGTATATCACTTGACCTGGCTCAACGATTCTGGTTTGATATTGTTCCTCATACCCGTTTGGGACACATAGTCCGCAATAGCCCGGGATGATCCCTCCTTTCCCTTCACATTTCCCCTACCTCTGTCGCATTCCGTAAACGGATATTGTCGATGGAAATGTTACAAAGCTGGCTCATCATTAACATTTCCCTGGTCAAGAAATCATAAGCAACGACCACACGATATGGCAGCGCCGATCAGGAAATGACACAATACACGACACTACCCCCGGGCTTTGTGGATTGCGCAGGCTCTCGACCAAACGCGACATACAAGTTGGCGCACTGGCACTCCGGCCCAGTGACCGATCATCCAAAACATCCACCGTCCCATTGCTTCGTCTGGTGCAGATATGTAGTCCATTTGCGGACCAACATTCCTGTGAAAGTTCTCCCCAGTGGGGGTTGGTGGGACAAGAGCGACAACACAACACGACACGATTGTGTAACTTATCACTTGGAAAACCTGCTTCCCGCATGGAAAGGGTTCTCGGGCTGGACGACCTAATCGTGTCTGTTGACTATTGTTTAGATTATATCAAGGTTTGTTCATCGACTGTTTGATCTAGTCGTGCGTTGAGCCGTCGAGTTGCTGCAAAGTATGTACCCTCTATCTCCTTTAGGTTACGCGCTCAGAGATCTACACACATGTAATGCAAACGTAACGCCGCATCATCGAAGAACCTCCGTTGTGGCAGCTAGGGATGTGAACTGGTTCAAGGCTTCAGTATGGTTGGCCGATGAGCCTCGTGAGGTCACGAATATTTGGAATTGACCTTACCACATTGCGGGGTGGTGAAAATGGCCCTCTTGGCAGCTTGGGTAAATTCCGTCGGATTCCTTAGGGTTGTTTCTGGCTTTAAAAGCCGTTCCAGAACTGTCTCCATTCCAAGATCCTCAAGGATGTCCCATCTGCAGCAGAACGCACCCAACTCGTGTGTGCTCCACTCGTGCTCGCTTCCAAAAATGCTGATCCGTCTTCAGCGTTGATTTCCTCATGTACTGGGACCTTCTGCTCGACACTCCTGCTGCGGGGATTGCTTGTCGATGGATGACTGAACATGGTCACGAGTGCAGTACATCCCTCCCCACGGACCGCAAGCTCGTGTCTGCGCACCTCCGCAACGAGCATGCTCTAGGGGGAGGAAATAAAGAGATGATCAAGTGTTTGTGGGGGCATTGCGATTCACGCCCAATTCAGCGGCGGAGCCTGATCCGGCATATCTTGTCGGTCCATCTAGGGTTGTTAATGTGGAGGTGTCCTCAGTGTTCAAAAAGGTTTTCACGGAAGGGGGCACACCACTGTCCCATTGGCGGGCACGGTGGCGAGATGTTACCGCATCCATAAAGGTACGATCTCTTAACATATGTCTTCTTCGCTTCTTTTCTCATAGAGAATACAAAGTACTCGGTATCAAGAGGCCAGAGAAGAAATGAATAGACTAGAACGGCGAGTTTCAGAAGAGTGGGATCACAGATGACGATGGTGGTCCCATTTGCGCACATGCTGCGCGTTCATTGTTTGACTTAGCAACAGAAATTCGTGAATTAAACGATTGACTTGTGGAAAGAAGTGTATGTAAGGAAATGAGAATCTGATGTGACATGAGGGACATAAGATGGTCAGCGGAACTACACGAAAAAGGTAAACTTGACAGTATTAAGGGGGGCGGATTTGAGGGCGTGGCTAGTACATACTAGGCACCTGGAGTGGCCACACCATCCACTTTCCCACTGGTACAAGAACGGTGTAGTGGTATTACCAATCGGCATCGTACCCCGGTCAATGTTTTACCAGTCGGCACCGTACTATGCGGGTCAATGTGTCGTCGGCGTGCTTGCACTCCCGTCGGGATGCAAATATGTTACTCTCGAGGAGGGATCCGTCCAGATACTCACGGACTGATCCCGGTGATAACAACACAACAATTGTGCGAATCAAGACATTGGTTACGTGGGCGATACGATAATGGTTCACGTTTCGATGTATAGCATCAGGAATATGGCGGGACACTCCCAACATCCCGTACGCCGACTGCTCAGAGGGTTGTTGATGCAGCGAGCCGTGATTCCATTAGACACTTGCACTACGTGTACCTTCAACAAAGGACACTGCCCTGAGGACAATAAGTGAGGCTACAAAGGGAGGGGTGATCCCTTGAGGGGTGGAAGTGTTGGTGTGACAAGTGTGTGTATATCGGGGTTTAAGTAGCGTGGCCTATGAATTGGTTACAGGAATATAATTAAAGCGGGTCCACTTTGCTAGGAACTGTTTAACAATTTTGACGAACGACGCAGCGGACTTTCTTTCTGCCAGTGCGTGAGACTGTGTGATAAACATATTTGGACAGGGGCTCAGCGCTCAGATCTGAGATATGACACCGTGAGAGACCTTGCATGCAAGGTAATGTAATAAAAGTCCGGATGTCAGAAAGACCCCTAGTAAGTTAGAGTGCAATCTTAATGAAAGTTCGGATGTCAGCAAGGTCCGCTTCAAGTTGGAACGTGCAGAAGTAAAAGCCAGTTTCTTTGGGTGAAATGACGGCCTTTCAGATCTGTGCTTACATTCAGCTGCAAACAATATATTTTACCTTGGCAGCTTCCAGTGAACGGCAAGTTCTTCTGGATACATACCCAAATTTCTGCATATGATGGCTAGTATACGTGAGACTGGAAGCGGCGAGAAAGTGGAGAGAGCTGCACAGGTGCCACAGGATGTGTAAATGGCATAAGCATGGCGGGTTTCAGTTCCGTAAGGAAGTGTGGTTTTAGTTTTTACATGGATGGTACTTTGGCAAGATGAGAGCGGAGCGCAAGCGCACAATCTACATGTGCCTTTGACATCTGATAAGTAACGGACCATGGTTTAATGTCACAATTCGAGCATCCATGCAGTGCTAGTAGCAGCGGAGGTCCGGTGACAGGGATGCTTACACACTGGGCTCGTGGTCAGGGTGTATGTGCTCAATAGGAAGGTGTTCTCCTGAGAAAAGAGAAATTCTGATAAGGAAAGTTAAAAAGGTCTTTCTGGGGTGCTTGTTCCTGTAAATTATGGGGGACGAGAAAAAGCTTGCAGGCTGGGCCAAGGTCACGTGCATCGTTGGCGGGCACATGCACATTGTCGCGACTCGTGCGACGTGCATGTACGCAAGTAATTAATCATATGGACAGCACTCAGTAGGTACCCACTGTGATCCCGATAATGTTCTTAGAAAAAAGTAGCCCCTTCACTTGATGAGGAAAAAAGGTGCGTGTTCCACGAAGGAACCTACTTTCCGGAGTTTCATCAGACCGACGGAAATATTGTCGCTCGAACGGTGACAAGAGAAAACAAAGTGGTCCAGCAGACTCGGGAAGGGAAATGCTCCGGACCTCACCATCCAGGTCCCTGACCATCCAAAACATCAAACACGCTTCCTCTGTGTTGCGAAGGTGTGCGCGGCACATCGAGGGGACCGTCTATGCACCGGTAACGTGTCCTGAAGTACTACAAGTCGCTGCTTGGACGATAGTGTGGTAGTTATTTTTCCTAACTATGAAGGTCATTTCAATTTTGACTTTTCAGGCGCTGTTTGAACTTGGATGTCGAGCAATCTACCTACTGCGAGGTTGGCAAGACTCAGGCACTCCGACTCGGACCTCCGAGTCACCCGATCAGGCCCCCAGAACTTTTGGCGCCGACCACATGTCCCTGTATTTGGATCCGATCATTATATTGCGTCATTGGCAAGCTTCCATTACCAAAAAGTGTTGGCAAACTTAACATAGTCGAACAACGGGTGTGCAGTGGGTCACAAACGGGCTTACACGTTGTACTTGGCAATCACTATCTTAACGCCTGGTGAAGCGGGACAGCCCCTCTGTCCTGCTTTAAAATGACACCACAGTGTATCCCTCGTTGTCCCAGAGTCCTCCAGATGTCCAGCGTACAGCAAAATGCACCAGACTCGTACGCGTTTCCCCTCGAACTCGCCTCTCAAACTGCTGATCCAACCCTCAGCATTGAACCCTTCACTAACCAGTTATTCTACCCTCCTGCAGCTGAGACGACGTGTCATTGGATGACCGATGGTCACGGCTGCGGCGTCATCCTCCCTGCCGACCCTACACTCGTATCCGTGCACCTCCGCAACGCACACGGTGTCAGGGGAGACAGCACAGAAACGACAACATGTTTATGGTGGAACTGTCATTCCCGGCCAATTCAGCAGCGGAACCTCATCCGACATATTTTATCGGTTCATCTGGGATTGTTGAGGTGGACTTGCCCTCAATGCTTCAGGACATTTGCGCGGAGGGGAATACCGCACAACTGTCAGCTCGACATCGAGATATTACCGCATGCGTAAAGGTACGTTCTTATTTTTCTCTCTCTTTCCTCATGGTAAACAACTTGAAGAAGCGGTTATCTACCTAGAAAGATCCGACGAACCGAAATGGCAAGCGTCGGAACGAGTGGAATCGTAGACTAACACTTCCGCGCGGTCCACCCTGTTCGCGTGTTTATCGTCATGCATTCGTTGTGAATCGACTATGATACGAACCTGAGTGGTAGGGTCCACGTACACCGATGCCACCGTAGCCCACGTCATTTTTTCAATATCGTCGGACAGACGCGAGACTGTTCGTAAACGCGACCAGAGGATAAGTGGACAGTTACGCGTCGTGGGGCGTGATGACAGTGTCCAGAACGGAACTCTGGTGCGATGGGTCTCACATTCGTGTACGGTTCGTGTCGAGTACTCTCCTTGTGCGCCACGTGGGCAGCAACGCGTGGCATTCCTCGTGATAGCCCTGCATCTACAATCGCGACTACCAGTGCCATCGTGCTTGCTGCGTGTACAGCCTGACGGCGGTGGAAGGTAGTCAAGCGGACCATCCACCTGCATCTCGATCTGGCATCATAATTCTTCAGCTTCCAGGTTGATATGCAACTGCGTACATACGGTACTTTCGCCTAATCTCCAGCGCATCAATAATATACCAGTTCCCTACAGAGTTCCACACCGAACCCCCATTGATGTGGTAGAGTGATGCCACGGATATGGGCGTGGGGGATCGAGTTCGTTTATATGGGACTACTTGATTATGATCGTCGGATTGAACTTTGTCAACTTCTAGAATCAGTGTCTTGCAATGGCTAACGACGGGAAATGGATCGCAGCGGGGGACATTCTCGGGCGATCTGAACGTTGGTGTGCGCCTGCACCTGCGGGGCCCGTGAGCGCATCACGACGATCCTCGCGAAAATGGTAAATCCGACCGTCCAGGTCGATCATAGTCGACGGCGACTCGATCCGTTGTGTTCGAGCGATCCAGAAGATGATCATGACCACCACCAACTTCACGGCCCACCCTCATGACAGTCCATCACCAACAAACGACAGCGCGCTCATACTCTGCCTCTTTTTCGTCCACACTGCCGCCGCACCCTCCGGTGCCACCCTCGCTGCCTCTGTCAACACCTCACAGAAAACGTGTTTCGGCGACTAGTTCGGTAATCCGTCCAGATCATCTTGGAGGGTGGTATGGGACAGCCAGCGCCAGAAAGAAATGAAAAACACCGCGTGTACTCTGCGTGACTGCTCAGCCACCTCCCGTCATGAGTCGGGGTTGGCTCGAAGAGGTAGGGCGACGGCGCAGACAATGCCTCGAATTGGATTAAGCCCGCGGTGAGAAGTGCAAAACCACACGCATTGATCCCCGCCGCGAGGAGCACGTCCACGTCCGTGCCGCATCTACGCGCTGGACCAAGAGTGAAGACGACAGTGGAAAGAGCGCCTGTACCAGGACCTGGATGAGCGTCCTGGGGTGCTGTGCGAGTATGCACGCACGCTCGAGGATGCCTTTGATTGCGGTCCCGGTGTATTTTTCGGTGGTGCCGGGGATAGAGGAGAGCGGGCGGACATGAAGGTCGATGGTAGCGCGGGCGGGGTGTTCAGAGCGAGTCGGGTGGCGATGGGGCCACTGACGGAGGCGAGCGGTGATGGGGCCGAACGAGAAGCGGGCTGGACGCGATCAGTGTGTCCGAGTCAGTGTGATATGTAGTACTGAAAAGGAAACCAGTGCCACAATCACAAGCGCAAAGGTTGATGTTGAACGTTGAACGTTGAACCTTAACTGAACATTCCCTGGTGGCAACAAATTTTTTAGCAACACATAGCTTGGATCGCCCACCTGGGGTTTCTCACCACGGAATGTCCGGAAACTACTCAGATCTAGGTCGGCTTGGATCTTGATCCCACTTCCAGGGTTATTGCTACCTGCAACTTGAAGCACCCGGTCAAACCCTTCAAGTTGTGTGGCTCTGAACAGTTTTCATTGACCACATGTGTATATTTGCCGCAGGACCATGATGGGGTTGACTGTATATCCCGACTCACCGGATCGGTCACGATGCACCTTCCTTCTCGACTAGGAGGGCCCCTTGTACTGATCTCGACCAACACTGTGATCACTCCGCGTGCCACACAGCGGCGAAGATGGAATGGGAACGTTTGGTACGCTTGTTCGTGCTGACCTATCCTCTAACGCGTCATCTCAGCCTTGGATCCTGTTGCGGCTGCCCTTGCCACAATCGCTCTCAGATCGATCGATCGACGACCAAGGTAGCCCCGTTTCTTGTCCGCGCTTACTCCTTGGAATACTCTGTGGCTTGACTATTCGGATGCACCTCACGAACCTGTCATAGCACCCCTGACACCCACCCCTGGGCATATTTTCAAATCGGCAAAGACTGTGGATGGAGTAGCAAAGGACATTCAATGTTGCTCATGCAAGTTGTCTTGTGGATCTCGTGACCTGGTCCATCGTATGAAGCGAAAAGCGACCCCAATAATAGGTCTTGGATTGATGATCCCCACAGCCTGAGGGTCCTTATCACTTTCCGAGGCCAACCGGAAAAGACAAATCACGCGTGCAACCACATTTGGAACCATCTCCTTACCCACCACGGTGGGTACTCACCAGTGGGCCTACGTGCGTTGAGCGCCACTACGTCGACGACGCGATGCCAGATCTGACCCGCGGATCTTTTCATGGGCGACCCTGAACGAGGAATCACTGCGCCATGCCTGCGATAAGCTTTTAAGGTATTGTGATACATGCAACTCCAACGCGGGCATGCGATCCTCTAAATTTCGGATATTTGGGTCGACATGTGGAATGATCGATCCCTGGGCAGCTTAGCGGGCAGCGGCAGTATGCTATGGCCGTAAATGAATGGGCCCGAGAGCCCCTTGTTTAATGGTTAATATCGCCGGCATGGACATGCGCCACTAAACGTTCGCGCGATCGAACTGTCGAGTCGCATTGTGTATATGTTGTGATTTTGAACTCGCCCCACTTTATAAGCGGCAACCCTGACAATGAGTCCCTGCCGACATGTAGAGGTGCCTGGACAGCGGACAGTCGTACGCATATCCTCCCTCACTCCAACGTGACAATATGGGGAATTGTCGTTCACGACGTACATTGGATAACTGTATCAAGTGCTACTGTGCTAGGACTGTCCCCAACGTCTCACCATCGCCCTATGCTCAATATGAACACAACATGAATCTGACAGGACACCTGTGGGTGTTGTCCTGTTCGAATTTCCCGGCCCCACGTTGACGTTACGCTTGAAAGTTGTTTGAGGGTGAGGTGAGCGGCGAAAATCTCTTCGAAAGGGCTCCGTGGCGAGAGTTGAGTGCTAGGTTGGCGGCGCAGGGGACCGTCGAGTGCATCGGCAAGAGTGGGACACAGCAATGTACTACCTGCCTGGAAGCGTACGCTTTGCCAGAGTCATGGTGTCTATCTGAAAAACATCGGCAAACTTGGCCGAGGATACGTTCACCTGAAACCAATCGTTTTGACAATATCCATGCCCTCGATGACCACGCCGAAAACGACATGTCTACCTTCGAGCCAAGATGTAATGGCTGTTGTGATGAAGAACTGGGTGACATGTGGGGAAGGGTCACCCATCCGCGTGTCCGGTGAAAAGGAAGAAGGCGATGACTTACTTGTGACCCATTCGTGTTAGGACCTGCGTTCGCCATCGAGAGCAGACCTGGCTTGGTGTGCTCATGGATAAAAATTTCGTCTACACACGAAGAGCAAGAAACGTAAGCGACGAAGACGAGGATCGTTATGTTAGTCGACCGAAGGGCTTGAAACGCCACCCTTGAAACGTTCACCATATATCGACACACCACCAGTTCCATTGTGTCTAGTAAAGTCGCCTCCTGGGGTCATGGACTCCGCGCGCAGACACCCTTCAGCATCGTGTCGAAAGGGCGACATGCAAAAACAGTTCTGGGTTAATTTGGTGGAACGAACTTCCCAGCTTCGCCGTGCCTACAGCCAACCAACGGAAGTCGCGAGCTGTGAGCGGGACAGTTTCATCATAGAACATAAGTACGATACGTCCCGCCGGTTTTGAGCCTATCGAGACGTCAAACTGTGACGTATGGGTAGTCAGACTCTCAGACACGTTATACAAGAGGGGGGGGGACGTACAAACACGTTCGATCTGTTGGTTTCAGAATAAGCAGTGCGTCTGCAAAGACCGACGTGGGAAGAAAATACCCACTTGGTAGCAGAAAACGTAGCGGCAGCGGCGGCCAATGCGGTGGAAGGCACAAATCTACAGAAGATGAGCGACATAGTAAATAATGGAGACTAGTCGGTCGAGTTTGAAGAATCTCGGGCGAGGTGGAGGAGGAGAGGACGGAAAGAGAGACATACACGGATTTTCCTTTCGAGTTCTGGTCCGCCGGTCAAACGTGAGCAGAATCTCAGTGATCATGCACATGAGCCATCGGTTCTTGTTATTGGCCATACACTTTTGTGAAATACACAGTGCAGTGTAGGTGCATTGCAACAAGAGTCCAAACACAGAATTGCAAATCGGCCCGAGTCGTTTTACCTTATAAAGTATTATTTACGGGCGCGATGGCCCGACATTTCAAATATTATAAGCCCCAGTTGCCGCCGGCTGTCGTCGCACGTGACCCGGTTGCCGCCGTGCTGTGACGAGCGACCGGTGACGATCGTGAGCTCCGAAAGACGGGTCTCTACGACTTTCACATCGAACGTGGCGCCAAGATGGTCCCATTTGCAAGTTACTCGATGCCGCTCTCATACGGTTCTGTCGATCAAGGTGGGTCGTGAGACTGGCTGCCTGCCACGTTTCGTGTCCTTGACCACCATGTCATTTCCGGCCGCAGTCGCCAGTCACACACGTACGCACCAGCGTGGGCTTGTTTGACGTCGGGCACATGGTTCAATCAAAGTACGCCAGCGTTGTGTTTCGTATCGCATACCCCTCGTCTCACCACGGAAAAACTGAATCATGTTTACATTCATGAATCGAATGCAGTTTCTTTGGTCTAACTGCAACCGCCTTTCTTGAGTGGCTCACGCCGTCGTCGCTCGCGACACTTATTCCTTACTCCTCGACGCTCTCCGTGCTCCTCAACGAGCACGGTGGGATCATCGATGATACCATGATTACCAAACATTCCGATAAAGCCTTTTACGTCGTCATGAATGCAGGCACGCGGGATAAAGACCTCGCCTGGTTCCGAGACAAGTTGGCTGAATGGAACGCGAGCGAGCGTGCAAAGGAGGGACTTGTCGAGCACGAGGTGCTGGAGAATTGGGGACTGGTTGCGTTGCAAGGTGCCTTTCCCCCTGTCCTCGCGCCGCCCTATGTCCACTGACGTCCATGTCCATCCGATCAGGTCCCCAGGCTGCACAGTACCTGCAAGGACTCACCTCTTTCGACCTCAAAGGTTTGACGTTTGGAAAGTCGGCCTATGTCCCTATCGAAGGATTCAATCTCCACGTCGCACGGGGTGGTTATACTGGCGAGGACGGTTTTGAGGTAAGCGTCGGTGCATATCCACTCAAACTCACGTAACCAATGAAACGCTTGTCAGATATCTATTCCAGCGTCACAAACTGTCGAAGTGACTCGTCTCCTCGCCAAGTCCCCCGTCCAACTGGCGGGCCTAGGTGCCCGGGACAGTCTACGCCTGGAAGTCGGCTTGTGTTTATACGGGAACGATATCGACGAGAACACATCACCAGTCGAGGCGGGTTTGACATGGTTGATTGGTGCGTGTTTGCCTCCACGCCATTGACACATGGCCCACACGTATATTCATGTTGCGTTTTGTAGGCAAAGAACGGCGAGAAAAGGGTGACTTCATCGGCGCGGCACATGTGTTGAAGCATGTAAAAGAGGGACCTCCAAGGCGTCGAGTGGGGCTGATCGTCGAAGGGGCGCCTGCCAGACGTCAGTCTTGCTCGTTATCTACGATCTGACGATGGATGTGTTGATCGCATCCTCACTTGTAGAGGGCGCACGGGTGTATGTGCCGTCGCAAACAGAGAGTATCGGTCGGTGTTTCACCCCAGCGTGTTTTTCAATCTGTCTCGTCTAGCGTGCTCCTTTTTCTCCTCTTTTTTAGGAATGGTGACGTCAGGTATCCCATCGCCAACACTAGGGAAGAACATCGCCATGGCGTATGTGACGTCGGGATGGCACAAAAAAGGCACAGAAATCAATGTTGACGTTCGGAATAAATTGCGCAAGACGGTCGTGACGCCGATGCCATTTGTCAAGCCGAATTATTGGAGAGGGTAGGTGACGGGGTGTTATGCGATGTCTCTGCCGATAGGTGGACTTGCCTGGAAAGTGGACTTGTACGCGTACCGAACCCCCTTATCACCTAAACGTGACCATGTAGGAGTTCGTTGCTTACGACGTACATTGGATGACTATGTTAAGTATCACTGCGCTAGGATTGCCCCCGACGTCTCACCATTGTACTATCCCCAATGTGACTACAACATGAATCTGATCCAACACCGCGTTGTCCTGTTCGAATTTCCCATCATGGGTACGTCGCGCGATGGTTGATGGTCCAGTGCCCTGATCGACGTTACTTAGCATGTGCAGGTGTCGGCGAAGGGGTCGATCGTGATGAGGTACATCAGATCGTTGGGCGAAAACAAGGTGGTTGTCGGGGGTGATGACAAAGGGGCCAGGGCGTATGGAGTTGAGGACGAAGGTGGGAGTGAGGGCGGATTCAGATGCAGCTTCCATGGCGGGTAGGCAGTGGGCGTCTTTCACGGCAGTCTCCTCCCGTCGCTTTCTCGGGCTCATGTAGTATCAATGGGCAGCCGCGTGTGTCCTGAAGGAAACATTGTATTCTGTGACTATTCGGCCCACCGTGTTGGGGATGAGTGCTCGAGCGACATCGCCTGGGATGTAGCAATGAAGTTCAGAATAAGGACCGTGCAGTAGATTGAGCAGCAGTGAGGAAAGCGAGATCGAGGGGGATCATGGGTGAGCGGACGGACGAGCAAGCAGACACGATGGATGGACTTGCTCACGAACTCGCAGGCAAGGGCGGACGAGGCGGCGCGAGGGGAAATGTTGCACGAGGGCGAGGGCATGGGAGAGGGCGAGGGTGTGGCCTGGAGGGTGCCAGTGAGCGCTTGAGCACTTGAGCACGCCTGCGCGCAGGCACGATGCGCGCCACATGTACGCGCTCGTGTGACTCATCAGGTGGGCAAGGGTTGGCGAGAGCGCGCGAAGGAGACCGTCACATTCTGATGTGAGATCCGGCATAATTCAAAGAAGACAACTGCGCATAAATACTGACTCTGAGATTCCCTTTTGTGATTATTTCTTTCAATTATTTCTGATGTGACAAAAGAATTTATTGCACCTAGTGTATATTTTTTTTGAGAGAGGCACTGCAGCAATATTTGGGCAACTGATAAGTCTAGCCCCCATTGCAAAGGCGCGAGTCATAAGACAATCTCACGGTCCATAAATGAAACGATAAGGGGGACCTTAAGCGCCCACTCTCCAGGAGGAAATCCCCTAGCACACCGGGGATTATGACATTTTCATGATGATTATAGTGTATTGAAAATGGCAAATAATAATATGAAATTTCTGCTTCCCATTTCTTATGCCAAAGAAATTAGAAATGATATTATCATGAAAATGCTCATTGAAGTATGTAATTTTGTACAA
>Ga0307508_10005406_pt1 | contig 12155 bp, 11 predicted proteins | sample 9_EM_MG_FD_203089 | JGI IMG/M metagenome (GOLD analysis project Ga0307508, IMG submission 203089) | Populus trichocarpa ectomycorrhiza microbial communities from riparian zone in the Pacific Northwest, United States - 9_EM | ecosystem: Host-associated > Plants > Roots > Unclassified | place... | reverse complement strand
GGAACCCTCCGTCGAGCGAACGTGTCCAGGACCGGCGTCCGCGCACAGGCGTCGTCTGCTCGGGGGCGACCGATGGCGATCCGAGATTCACGGACGAAATGTCGGACATGATGAGACGTCATTTGTCGCGAGACGGAGTCGCACGTAGTCTCGTGCAATGCGCACCGCACTGGTCATCTTGATTGCCTCGATCTGGTCCTGTTGTTGTTGCAGCTGCGAAGCGGCAGGCGCGTCCTCCATGGCCGGAGTAGACCGCGCAGACGCCGCAGCCCTCCAGACACCCGACCCCGCCGCCTGCACAGCGTTCGATGCCGGGGGCAGCCGCCTGCTCTCGCACACCGGGCTCTACGCGAACATCCTCGCGAGGACGCTTGCACCAGACGTCCTGAGGTTCGAGCCCGCGTTTGCCCTGTGGTCCGACGGCGCTGAGAAACAACGCTTCCTGAAGCTGCCGAAAGGCACGCAGATCGACACCAGCGACATGGACCATTGGCGCTTCCCTGTCGGGACGAGGATCTTCAAGGAGTTCGCATTGAATGGCGTCCTCCTCGAGACGCGCCTGATCGAGCGGACGGGAAACAGCGGCCAGAGCTCGGACTATTCGCTGTCATCGTTCGTGTGGCTCGCGAACCAGTGCGATGCGGTCGAGACCTTCGTCGGTGCCACAAGTGTCCTCGGAACGTCGCACGACGTGCCGAGCTCGAGAGAGTGCAGCTCCTGCCATGCTGGAGAGCCAGGGCGCGTGCTCGGGTTCTCGGCGATCCAGCTCTCGAAACCGGGTTTGCCACCGACGCTGCTCTCGGTGTCTCGGTCGGGGTGGCTGACCAACCCACCGCCTTCCGGCGTCGACTATCCCGTGCCCGGCGACCCGGTGGCCCGGGCGGCGCTCGGCTACCTCCACGCGAACTGCGGGCATTGTCACAATCCGCAGGTCTGGCCCCCCAACGTGCTGAGCCAAGACCTGCGATTGAACGTCGCCGATCGGACTCCGGAGTCGACAACCATCTGGCAAACGACCGTCGGTCAACCGACGCAGTGGTTTCACGCCAGCGGTATCATCGACAGGATCGCGGCCGGCGACCCGGACGCGAGCGCGATTGCGTACCGGATTGCCTACCGGATCGGGTACCCGCAGATGCCTCCGGTCGCTACGAAGGTCGTGGACGCGGCCGGTGTTGCCGCGATCCGCGCATGGATCGCGTCCATCCCGCGTTGACGGGCGCTCTCATACAAGGTTCATCGATCAAATCGTCGCGATCGCTCAGGCGCGAACCGCCTGGCGCACGAGCTTGCGGAGGTGCAGCGTTCCGGGATCGGCGGCGGCCCGAGCATGCCAGACCTGCTGAACACGGAGCACAGGTAGCTCGATGGGGAGACGTAGCGTGCGCAGGGCGCGCACCGGCGCAAGCGCCAGCGCGAGCCGCCGAGCGAGTGTCGCGACAGCGTCCGTGCTAGCTACGATCGTCGGCACGGTGATGAAGTGCGGCACAGAGATCGCTATGCGACGCGCGCGCTGCCGTCGCGCCAGTGCCGCATCCACGCGCGAGTCGGGGACACCGAACAACGCCACCTCGACGTGAGCTGCGTCTGCGTAGGCTTCGAGCGTCAGGCTCGAGCTCCGGATGGCGGGATGGCCCCGGCGGACGATGCAGACCATCGTATCCTCGTAGACGATCTCGCCCGTGCAACCCGCTGGGATCGATGGCGGGATCCCCACGAGCAGATCGACCTCGCCGCTCGCGAGACCGTTGGTCGCGACCATGTGATCGATCGTAACCACGCGCAGCGAGGCGTTGGGCATCGAGCGCTCGAGCAGCGAGGACAGCCTCGGCATCATCACGAACTCGACCGCGTCGGAGCACGCGACCGTGAACCGACGCGACGACCGGGAGGGCTCGAAGCCAGCCTCCGATGCCAGGAGCGCGCGGAGCAGGTCAAGCGCTGCGTCGAGCCGGGGCGCGAGTTCGAGCGCCCGCGGCGTCGGGACGAGTCCGCGTGCGGCCCGGACGACGAGCGGGTCTGCGAAGACGCGGCGCGCGCGCGCCAGCGCGTTGCTGACCGCAGACTGCGTGACGTGGAGGCGCGCGGCCGCTCGAGTTGCGTTGCCCTCCTCGAGGACCGTCTGGAGCACGACGAAGAGGTTCAGGTCGACCTCCGAGAGATTCATGGGATAAATATAACACATGATGAGACATCATTGGCTGTGAGACGTTCCGCGCCCTAGGCTTCCCGTAGCGCCACGTTCTCTGGTGCAAGGAGGAGCCATGAGCGTCGACACCAAGCGGCCGAGCATCCAGTGCATGTCTCACGTGACCATGTGCGTCCGCGATCTCAAGGTCGCGGAAGACTTCTACATCGGGGTTCTCGGGGGCAAGCTGCAGCGCCGGATGGACCGGGCCGAGTTCCTGCGGCATCGCCCCGAACGTGCGGCCGAGGCCGATGCTCCGAACAGCCCCCTTCACATCGCGGTCAAGTTCGGCGACGAGGATCGCTTCGAGCTGCAGCTGTTTCTGCAGCCGTGGGACGCTCAGCCTGTCGAGCAGGGGCACCCGCACTTCGCCCTGCACGTGCGGGCGGAGGATCTGGTGGCTTTCAAGGCAGAACTCGAGGCCAGGGGCGTGCCGGTGGACGGGCCGCGACGGCTCGGCCCGCCGGGCCACGCGTCGCTGTATTTCTTCGATCCGTTTGGCAACCACCTGGAGCTCGAGGCGACGGGCTTCGAGGGGCCCGTGGCCTTCGGGCCTCCGGACCACGGCGCGCTGCCCTACCGGTGGGGCTCCCGATGACCGGGCGACTCGAGGGTCGCGTCGTCGTGATCACCGGGGCTACGCGCGGCATCGGACGAGCGGCCGCGGTGTTGTTTGCACGCGAGGGCGCGAACGTCGGTGTGAACTACGCCCACGACGAGGCCGACGCCGCCCGGACCGTCAAGGAGCTGAGAGCGCTTGGCGCTCGGGCCTGCGCGCTCCAGGCCGACGCGCGCAACGCTGCCGAGATGGAGACCGTGGCGGCACTTGCGGCTCGCGAGCTCGGCCCGGTAGACACGCTCGTCATCAACGCGGCTGTCGCGCCGTTTCGGCCAGGCTTGTTCATCGATGCGTGCGCCCACGCGCGCTGGCAAGACCTCGAGGACCATGTCGTCGGCGAGATCCGGGCGGCGTATGCGGCGTGCCGTGCGTTCGTGCCGCCGATGCGCGAGCGCCGCTCGGGCTGCGTGATCGGCGTCGCGAGCGCGCTCGCGCGACACCCTGTCCCTGGGTTCGCGCCCATCGCTGCGGCGAAAGCCGCACTCGAGTCGTTCCTCCGGGCGCTGGCCGTGGAGGTCGGAGGTGATGGGGTCCGGGTGAACATCGTCGAGGCCGGGTTCACGGACACGAGCGCGACCGGGGGGATCCCTGAGGACGCAAGACAGGCGGTCATTCGCGCTACGCCGCTCGGTCGCGTAGGAACGCCGTCCGACGTGGCCGGTGGGATCCTGGTGCTGGCCAGCCAGGCGGCTGCGTTCGTGACCGGCGCGACCCTCCCCGTGAACGGCGGGCAAGTCGTGTTCTGAACGCGACGAGGCGATGGCGTCAGCACAGCAGCAGGGCCCGGCAGCCACGGCCGGGGCGTTCACGGTAGGCGGGTCCGACCCGCGATCGAACAACTCGCTATCCATGGTGGTTTCATGACTCGCAGCCGCTCCGCAAGCGACCTCGTGTCCCTACCGCGATCTGGTCCCTGCTTCGGTCCTTACTTTTCCGTGGCGCCGTGAAACGCCTGGAAACCCCTCGAAACGGTCAACGTATTGGAACTTGTAGATCTCGAAGTAGTTTCAAGCTCGTCGGAGGTCGTCCGAAATCCGGCCCGACTCGGACAGCGACCGCGCAGGCGCGCGTCGCCCGCTCGGCGTATTCGCGTTCCGCCGATCGGGGGGCAGCGCCGGACCACGGTGATCGCGAGCTCGACTGTCGCTGCGTACCAGCGGCGGGAAGTGTCCCTGACGGCCGTTACCCCGCATCGCTGTCGGCCGCGGCTTCCGGTGTATGTTCGGCGCCGATGATAGCTCCGCCGATCGCCGGCCTCTCCGTCGAGTTGTTCGAGCGCGATGGGATCGAGATCCTGCGCGACGTGCAGCTCACCATCGAACGCGGGCAGAGCTGGGCGCTCCTCGGGGCGAACGGGTCGGGAAAGACGACGTTGGTGCGCATCCTCGCCGGTGTGGAGTGGCCCAGCCGCGGCAGCGTGGAGGTGCTGGGCGCGCGGTTTGGGCGCGTCGATCTGAGGGAGCTCCGCAAGCGGATCGGGTTTGTCAGCGCGAGCTTCAGTGACGGGTTCCCGGCACATGGAGACGCCGTCTCGGTGGTGCTATCGGGTTTCGACGCGTCGGTAGGGCTCTGGCGACGGCTCAGCGACGGTGAGGTCACGCAGGCGCGGCGCGCGCTGGACGACATCGGCGCCGGCCGGCTCGCGATGCGGCAGATCGGCGTCTTGTCGCAGGGCGAACGGCAACGCGTGATGATCGCGCGAGCGCTGGTGCACCGGCCGGCCTTGCTCATCCTCGACGAGCCGTGCGCAGGACTCGACCCGCTGGCACGCGAGCACCTGCTCGACGATCTGGGCCGCCTTGCGGCGCTGCCCGACGCCCCAACGATTGTCCAGGTGACCCATCATGTCGAGGAGCTCGCTGGCTGGGTCACGCATGCCCTTCTCCTGGCAGCCGGTCGCGTCGTGGCCGCGGGTCCAGTCGGAGCGACACTCTCGTCGGAGCACCTGACGCGGACCTACGGAGCGCCCGCCGAGCTCGTCACGGAGGCTGGGCGCTATCGCTTGCGGTTCACCGCGCTCCCCCGACGCTGGCAGTGATCGATGCGGGGCCGGCCGTGGTGCGCTGGCGGAGCCACCCCGACGGGCGTAGATCGCGGCGCCGATGTCAGCCTGACTGCCTGGGCAGGGGAGCTACCTCTCGTTGCCACCTCGTCGCGGTGGATCGCTCCGGCAGCGGGTGGGTGCGGGCGCGGTCACCGAGGCCGGCGCCGCGGCGCAGGGCGTACGACACCTCGGTGGTCTCGGCCACCGCGAGCTCGTAGACCTGCGCGCGCTTGCCGTCGCGCGGCCGCAGCACCCGGCCGATGCGCTGGGCGTGGCGCCGCGCGCTCGCCGTGCCGCCCACGACGATCGCGAGGTCGGCCTCCGGGACGTCGAAGCCCTCGTCGAGGACCTGCGACGACACCAGCACCGGGCGCTCGCCGGAGCGAAACCCCTCGAGCGCCCGGGCGCGCTCGCCGCGCTTGATCTCGTGCGTGATCGGCATGACGAGCAGCTCGCGCGCGATCGCGTACGCGGTCGCGTTGTCGGCGGTGAACACCAGCGCGCGGCGGTCCGGGTGGCGGGCCAGGAGCTCGCGCAGCGCCGCGCGCTTGCCGGCGGGATACGCCAGGAGCGCCCGGTAGTCGCGCCACGCCGCGAGCGCCGCGCGGCCCTGCACGGTCGCCGACGAGGCGCGCACGAACTCGTGCCACGCCGCGTCCGGCGTCGCGCGCTGGAATGCGCTGTAGCCGGCGGCAAACCGCCCGCGCAGCTCGCGATAGCGCCGGCGCTCGTCGCGATCGAGCGCGATCGGCACGCTGATCAGGTCGTAGTGGGCGAGCGCGTTGCCGACCAGGTCGCCGACCGAGAGCGCGTAGACGACCGCTCCGACGTGGCGGGTGAGCGCGGCGGCGTCGTCCGGCGGCGTCGCGGTGAGGCCGAGCCGCGCCGGCGCGACCAGCATCTCGAAGATCTCGGTGGGGCACCAGGCGCCGACGTGGTGGGCCTCGTCCACCACCACGACGCCGAACCGGTCGCCGATCCGCGGCGCCCACGACGCCGCGCTGGCGTAGGTCGCCACGGTGATCGGCGCCACCACGTGGTCGCCGTCGCCGAGCCGGCCGATCGCGTGGGACGAGCAGGCCGCCAGCGCGCGCGCCCACTGGTCGAGCAGCACGCGGGTTGGCACCAGGACCAGCGCCGCGACGCCGAGCCGCGCGATCGCGGCGATCGCGACCAGGGTCTTGCCGGCCCCGGTCGGCAGCGCGACCACGCCGCGTGCGCCCGCGGCCTGCCAGCCGGCCAGCGCGGCCTCCTGGTACCAGCGCAGCTCGGGCAACCGCCAGGTCACCGCCGTACCGCGCGGGCGCAGCTCGTCCGACACCCGGACACCGTCGCCGGCCAGGCGCGCGGTCAACGCCGCGTGGTGCTCCGCCGGGACCCGCCAGGCGCGCAGCTCCTCGTCCCACACGGCGCCGGGCAGCGCGCCGGGTTGCTCGCCCTCGAGCTCTGCCTCGATCACCAAGGTTCCACGATCGAATCGAATCCGCATGCCACGCCGCGAAGCAACCCGTGTACCGATCGCCGGGCGACCGGGATCGGATCGGGCGCGCGGCCTGGTGTGATCGCGCGCGCGGCCACGCTGGACCGACGGAGATCGCGAGCGCCCGGCGCGCGCTGGTCACGCCGGTCGGCGCGGAGCGGCCGGGGGCACGCTGTCCGGATTTTGTCCGAAATCCGGACGTTGTCCGTGATCCGGCCAGAAACCGGACAAGCACATGAGCGAGACACTCTGAAGTCAGTCAGTCGCGCACGCTTTGCAAGCCCTCAGGACGTGACCGCTGGGGAGCCCGCTGGAATGCCGTGCGGTCCCCGATCACCGCAGCGCTTCATGGGGTCGCGGCACTGCCGTCGCTCACTCCTCGAACCTGATGTCGTCCTCGCTCCTCTCGCCGTCCCTGCCGTACGAGATCACCTTGATACGCTTCCCCGGCTGCAGGCCTGCGCCGCACTGCATCCTCATCGGCCGGCCCCAGGCGTCGTTGACGTCCTTGTCCTCCATGTACTCGTTGAGCTCGATCAGCTGGACCGGGCACTCCTTGCCGGGGTGCGCGTTGCGCCACGCCGGGTAGGCCTCCTCGACGTACTTCTGCGCCTTCATCTGGGTGACAACGAACTTGGTCTCGGCCCTGGCGGAGGGCCGCTCCGCCGGCGCCGCGTTGGCTGACGCCGCCTGCGGCAACGCTGGTCGCAGCACGGGCGTTCGCTTCGTCGGGGACGGCACGCGCTGACTGGAGACCGCGTGACTCGGCGCTGCGTCCTCGGGCTCGGGCCGACGAGACGCGCCGCGCTCGAACATCGCGACCAGCACCGCGGCCAGCCCGATGATGAGCGCGGCGACCACCAGCACGGTACGTGGAGCGACCACGCGCCGTCGGGTCGAACCGCTTCCGGCCTCAGTTGTGGTGGAACTCGGTCTCATTGGACGAACACCACGTTGTGCACAGCCGCATGGTAGCCTCTCTCGGCACGCCGATCAGCCCCGAGAGCTCTGCATTTCCGGAGTCAGGCGCCGGCCATTGATGCGCAGTGTACCTCCGGCTGCGGTGCAGGCGATGTCAGCTACAAAGCGATGAGCCGTGCACTGGCCCGCTGCGCGGCCGACGACCTCATCGTCGAACACCGCATCGGCAGCGGGTGCACACGTCTCGCGGCGTACGCCCTGCAGATCCGGACCTCCGCACCTTCCTTTCCTTACAGATCGCGATGCGCCAGGGTGGCCACATCGCGTGACTCCTGGCGCGCCGCGCGTCGCGCTCACAACCGGAGCTCGCGATCACGGACGCTTGCCGAACCTGCGGATGAGCTTGATCAGTCCGTCGAGCACTTCGGGACGCTTTCTCAGGGTAGGGCTGCCGGGCATCGCCGGGCTCTTGCCCAGGTTGACGCCACCCCTGAGGATGATGTCCTTGATCTGATCGTCGGTGACGCTCGCCTGCCACGCCGGATCGGTGTAGTCATGCGGCCTGGGGTGGAGGCTATCTGAAAACGGCCCGCGGCCGTTGCCGTTGATGCCGTGGCACCTCGCGCACTTGGTGTTGAATAGAGCCTGGGCCTGCGAGGTCTGGCTTCCGTCCTCCTGCGCGGGCGGCGGCTGACTGTCCTTGCCGCATGCCCCGGCGACAGCGGCGAGGGCGAGGAGGATCGCGATCACGAGGCTGCGCATATGCCGACCTATTGTGCCTCAGCTGGCCGGCAATTGCGATCCATATTTGTCGGTGCACCGCGGCGCGCGACCAGTCCGGAGCGAAGGCGCCCTGCACCTGATCCGTTGTGCCCCTACATGCGGGCTTCTGTCCGGATCTGGCCATCAACCTACGCGTCGTTGTTCAGTACCTCGGCGCAGTGGATCTCACCGGTTGATCGCGGGTTGTCATGGGGCGGCAACGCGCAGCGCCGCGACGCGGGCTGGGTCCGAGCGGAGATAGCTTCCACCGGTGGTTCTTCGAGGGTAGGCCGGGTTGAGTATAGGCATGGAGGTGATTTTTCTCGCAAGCGCGCGTGTCCGCGGTCTCTCGGGAGCCGCGAACCGGTCAGATCCAGTGCGACGTGGCACTGGTCGGAGCCGAACCCGGTTCCCGAACCTTCAACTCGCCGTGGACGTGCGCGAGGTGCCCTGGACGTTCGGTATGGTCGCTGCCTGGTGGATGGACTTCCTCGTGGCGGCTAGGCTGGTGCCGAAGCTACGTAGAAGCCTTTGCCACCCAGTTCGTCCGGGCTGCCCGGGTCGTAGGTCGCTGCCAGGCCGACGGCGGAGAACGCGCCCAGCGTGTCTTCGACCGTGAACAGCGCGAGGTCGTGGGCTTCGTCCAGCTCTTGCGTTCCCTCAGGACCATCGACGGTGTAGTGGAAGTACAGCCGCTGGCGCTGACCGTCACGCTCGGAGCGGCGGGTGCGCGTGACCCGCAGGTTGCCGGACTCGACAGTATACTCGGCAGTGCCGACCTGGAGCTCGTCGGGTGTGAGGTACGGCTGGACAACGGCGATGCCGCCGGGCACGAGGTGATCGCGCATGCAAGCCAGTGTGTCGCGCAGCCGCGGCACCGTGGCCGCATGGGCGATCGCGCCAAACAGGTTGAGCACGCCGTCGTAGCGCCGGCCGAGGTGGAAGTCGACCATGTCGCCGACGTCGAACCGGCCGCGCGGGCACTTGGCTCGGGTCCGCTCGATCATCTCGGGCGAGATATCGATGCCGTCGACCTCGAAGCCGTGGACCTCGCCGAGCAGGCGCGCGTGCTCGCCGGTGCCGCACCCGACGTCGAGCAGCGTCCGGCACTGCGGCCGCGCCCGACGGATCAGGTCGGCGAACTTTCCGGCCTCGGCGGAGTAGTCCTTCCCCATGGATATGTAGATTAGATCATACAAATCAGCATGCTCGTTTGGCATGATCTGGTCCTCTCCCTGCTCGCCGCATGCAAGAGGTGCAGCGCCCCGGTATCTGAGCACGAACTCGCGCGCTTCGTCACGCACTTCGTGAGAGACAAACAGTCCCACGCCCGAGGACGCAGCGCCCGGTCGCGAGGTCTCCCGCCAGCGCGCGCGCTGCCCCGACGGAGCGAACCGCCCGTGGCGCGACCTGCGTCAGCCGTACTCGATCCCGATGGTCTCGATGATCGTCTTCATCGCGACGGTGACGACCTCGGTCTCCGGATGCCGGACGATGATGTAGCCGTCGCCGTCGTAGCCGTCGCTATGCGGCGCTCCCGGCTCTGGCAGCTTGGCCTCGACGATGAGCCGACCGACCAGCTCCTGGACGCGATCGACGCCGGTGACCCGCTGCACCTGGCCGCGGCCGACCCCGCGCAGGAACGCGCAGCCGACCGCGTAGCGCCGGTCGAACGGCCCATCGAACGCGTCGTCGACCACGGCGCGCGCCCAGGCGCGAAACACGTCGATGTCGTACGCACTGCCGGTCATGAAATCAATGTTGGAGGTCGGCGGCCGCGCGGCGATCTCGCCGATCGCGAGCGACCCATCGTCGCGCCGGAACCACTCCATATGCGTGAATCCGGTATCGAGCCCGAGCGCGGTGACTGCGCGGACGCCGAGCGCGACGGCGTCGGACCACTCTGGGCCGGAGATGTCGCGCGGCAGCACGATCACACCCCGGCGCCCTGGGCTCTCCATGACCTCGAGCGGCGCCGGGTGATACCAGGACAGCGAGTGCAACCGGACCTGGCCGGCGACCGTGATGGTCTCGAACGTGAGCTCGCGACCGACCAGCATCTCCTCGGCCAGCGCCGGGTTCTCGGGCGAGGCGTGGAGCGCCGACAGCGCGCCGCGCAGCTCGTCGACCGTGCGGACCCGCCAGACCCCCTCGCAGTTACTGCGGGCGAGCGGCTTCACCACCACGGGCAGGCCGATCTCGGCGATCAGCGCCTCGGCGTCGTTCCATGACCGGAGCAGGCGGTGGCGCGCGCATGGCAGGCCGTGGCGTCGCAGCTCGTCCTTCATCCGCGCCTTGTTGCGGAACAGCTCGGCGGTGTCGGGGCCCGGCCCAGGCACACCGAGCGAGCGGCGGAGCTCGCCGACCGGAACCTGCAGCGACTCGCGGATGCCGAGGACGCGATGGATCCGGCCGTGGCGGTGCTCGAGCACCCGGGCGGCGGCGAGCAACTGCGCGGGGTCGTCCGTGTCGTCCACCGTCACCAGGTCGGCGAACACCTGCGCGTCGCCGCCGCCGTCGGGCGGCTCCTGCGCGATGCCGAGCATGCGGACCTCGGCCAGGGATGCCGCGGCGCGCACGTACTCCATGGCCCTCTTGGGGAATGGCGTGACGAACACGACGTTACGCATGGCAAGCATTATAACACAGGGAGACACGCTCTGGCTACTCTTCGCTACTCTCCAGCTCGTGCTCTCCCACGGATCGCCATGGGGTCCAGTCCTACTGCGCTCGTCTTCACGTACATCTCAGTCAGACATTGCCGCATTGCCGCTTACGGCTTCGGCGCCGGCGGCGCTTCCATCACTCCCCCGGACATGGAGCGGCTCCGACGACGTGCGCACGGACCTGATGCTCGACGGAGTAGCAGAGGGCGGAATACACGAGCGTCATGGCGATCGCCAGCAACGCGAGCTCGCCGATACCGGCGAGTGAGTGATCCGGGTGCTCGCTCAGGATCTGAGCGCCCAGCATCGCACCGGTGGCTGCGGCGGCGCTGTCCACCGCGGCCTCTACTGACATGAAGCGCGCCCGCTCGGCCGGCCCAGGGACGCGCGACATCAGCGTCCGCATCGGGACGAACCGAAAGCTTGACGAGATCATGAAGCCGACGAACACCACGACTACCGGGATCGCGGCCACGGGGAAAACGAACCCGAAAATCAGTACGGTGGCGTACAGCGCTGTTCCGAACAGCGCGATCGACGGCGCGGCGTAGCGATCGGTGAGCCAGCCAGCGATCCGGATGGTGCCGAACACGAACCCGCCGCCGACCATGTAGATCAGGCCGAGCCGGTCGCGCGGGTAACCGCGGTTGAACTGGACGTACGCCGAGATGTTCGGCACCAGAGTGTAGTGCGCTATCGTGCCGATGGCCATGCAGGTGATTCCGAGCCGCACCACAGACCGGCGCAGTACTGCGCGGAGCGGTGTCTGCTGGGCGGAGAGGTGCACCCGCTGCGGTGGCAACAGCGATATGGCCGCGGCGACGAACACCGTCCCGAGCGCGGCCAGGGTGAAGAACGGTACACGCCACCCGCCCAGGCGCGCCAGCTCGAGGCCAGCCGGCACGCCGAGCACCGACGCCACGGCGGTCGTGCTTGCGATGGCTCCGATCGCTCGCCCGCGCCGCCCGGGCACGACGGCATCGATCACGATCGTGTACACGAGCGTCTCCGCGACACCGCCGAACGCCCCGGCGAGCACGCGCGTCGCGACCAGGCTGACGAGGCCGGTCGCGAACCCGCTGGCGGCGGTCCCGATGACGAGCCCGGTGAGCGCGACGGCCAGCGTCCGCCGCCGATCGAAGCGATCGAGGAAGAAGGCGCCCGCGATCCCGACCACGGCCTCGGCTGCGTTGTAGCTGGCAGCGACCAGACCGAGCTTCGAGGTCGGGATCGCGAGCGCCTTCGCGAAGTCAGGGCCCAGCGGCAACACCAGCGTGAAGTCGAGCGTGAGGAGCAGCTGCACGGATCCGAGCAGAAACACGAGCTTGCGTTCGGATATCGGAGGTCGCATATCGTGGAAAGGACAAGGTCAGGACGGTGACGGGCCAGGACCGGCGGGCTCCGTCGCTAGCTCGGCGGGTCGCGCCCCCGCCGTCGCGCCGTAGTGCGGCGAGCGGCCCTCGCCCGCCGCTTCG
>Ga0307508_10005405_pt1 | contig 12155 bp, 18 predicted proteins | sample 9_EM_MG_FD_203089 | JGI IMG/M metagenome (GOLD analysis project Ga0307508, IMG submission 203089) | Populus trichocarpa ectomycorrhiza microbial communities from riparian zone in the Pacific Northwest, United States - 9_EM | ecosystem: Host-associated > Plants > Roots > Unclassified | place... | reverse complement strand
CAGGGTGATTCATGAAGAGCCTTCCGCATGCGAACGTACCGAGGAAGGCCCGGTAGGAATGAGCAGTCGACGAACAAGAGGAACCGGACAGGCAGGATCGCCAACCGTCACGAGCACGCAAAAGCATGAGGGTAACACGAAGTGACAGCCCCGCGTCGGCAAGAGGTATGGCGCGTTCTTCGGTGACCAGTCCCGCGACAGCATCAGCAGGTCACGGCGAGCCAAGCGCGTCCGCTGGTCGTCGACCTCGGCTGCGGGCCCGGCTCGCTCACCGCACGGATGGCCAGGCGGCTGCCGCGCCCGCTGGACGCCGCCGTCTCCACGACGGCGCTGCACTACCCATCCGAGGGCTCCCTGCGGCGGGCCTATCACCATCTCGCGGCCCTGTTGCGCCCCGGCGGTGCGATGGCCGCCCCTGCCGGATGCGGCGGCTACCGGGAGCCGTAGGGGATCAGGGCCATTTCACGGGCGTTCTTGATGGCACGGGCTATCTGTCGCTGCTGCTGTCGCGTCACATGGGTCACCCGGGGGCTGCGGATCTTGCCGCGGTCGGAGATGAACTTCCGCAGCAGATCGGTGTTCTTGTAGTCGACATACGTGATGTCGGCGGCGTCGAGCGGATTGACGCGTGGGCGCTTGGCGCCCCGCCGGTCGGAGGTGGCGCGGCGGGCCATGAGTGAGTCCTTTCGGTGCGGGGTGATACGCGGTCAGGCGACCGGGTCGAGCAGTTCGTCGAAGGCGCGCGACAGCTCTTTCCAGCCGTCCGGGCCCGCCGCGTACTCGGCGTCGGTGAGGAGACAGGAGTCGAGCAGAGCGAGGAGACCGTCGCGGTCGAGTTCGGGTGAGGTGAAGGTGAGGTGCTGGCAGCGGTCGCCGTGTTCGGGGTGCCAGTCGAGGGAGGCGGCGACGCGGCGCTCGGCGGGCACCATCTCCCAGGCGGCGTCGGGCAGCGCGGCCAGCCACGGTCCGGCCGACTCCACGCACAGCGCGCCGCCCGCGGCGTCCCACGACAGCAGCGTGTCGCCCCGGTCCGCCAGCCAGAAGCGGCCCCGGCTGCGGGCGGCGGCGCAGCTCAGATCTTCCAGCGCGTCGTAGAGCCGCCCCGGGTGGAAGGGACGCTCGCGGCGCCAGACGAGGGTGCTCACGCCGTGCCCGTCGCTCTCCTGGGGCAGCAGCGCGCAGGCCGGGTGCTGACGGGCGGCCGCCGCCTCCACCTCGAATCCGGTCAGCAGAGCGGGCCCCAGGGCGCCTTCGCCGAGACGTACCTGCCGTGCGCCTGGAGTGAGCTGGGCGAGCAGGGCGTGGTCCCCGTCGTCGGGGAGCTCGTCGACCAATGTGCCCTCCACGACGGCGATCACGGTCGGGTATTCGAGCTGCCGGGCGAAGGTGTCGGCGACGGTGCGCTGGTCGGTCGGGGCGGCGGCAAGACCAACGTCCGCCAGATCGTCGCCGTTCGCCAGATACGGCAACACCAGCGCCGGGTCGATCGCGGTGGCCACTCCGGTCAACCGCAGAGGCGCGCCCTCGTCGGCGATGACCGCGGCCATGGCCTGGGGTTCGACCGAGTCCCACAGCTCCACCACGGCCAGCCGATGCCCGCCGCCCGCGGCCAGCCGCAGCAGTTCGGGGACCATGTCCTCACGGAGTGCGCAGCACGCGCAGTCGTTCACCAGCGGCGCCTCGCCGCTGTCGAGCGGGCCGGTGGCGTCCCGGACGGTGCGGCGCACGGCACGGTCGGTGGCGGCCGACAGGTCGTGATGCAGGGCGACGGACCCAGGGACCGTGCGCAAGATCTCCTCGACTGCTGCCCGGCGGGCGTCGGCGTGCAATCCGCCCACGATCGCGACGGGCAGCCACGTCTGGTCCCCGTTCACCGGCTCCTCCGTCCGGGTCCGTAACGCCGCTCGAAGCGCTCCACGCGGCCCGCGGTGTCCATGATCCGCTGGGTGCCGGTGTAGAAGGGGTGGCTCGCCGAGGAGGTCTCGACGTCGATGACCGGGTAGGTGTTGCCGTCCTCCCACTCGACCGTCGTGTCGCTGGTGGCCGTGGAGCGGGTCAGGAAGGCGAAGTCCGCGGACCGGTCACGGAATACGACCGATCGGTAGGTGGGGTGGATGCCGGGCTTCATGGGGTTCAGCGCTCCTCTCGGAAGTCGACGTGGCGGGCGACGACCGGGTCGTACTTGCGCAGAGTCATCCGGTCGGGGTCGTTCCGCCGGTTCTTGCGGGTGACGTAGGTGTAGCCGGTGCCCGCGGTGGACCTCAGCTTGATGATCGGGCGTAGCTCATTGCGTGCCATGAGCCACAGCATACATAAACTTGGTTTTCATTTTCATTAAGCTGCTACCGTGCCACCCACACCACCCCCGGACGCCTGGAGAGGAACCATGTCCGCCCACTGCCAACTCACCGGCCGGCAACCCGGCTTCGGCCAGAAAATCTCCCACTCCCACCGCCGGACCAAGCGCCGGTTCGACCCCAACATCCAGCACAAGCGCTACTGGCTGCCCAGCGAGGGCCGCCACGTCCGACTCACCCTCAGCGCCAAGGGCATCAAGACCGTCGACGTGATCGGCATCGAGGCCGCCGTGACCCGCATCCGCACCAAGGGAGGAAAGGCCTGATGGCGAAGAAGAGCAAGATCGCCAAGAACGAGCAGCGGCGTACGATCGTCGCCCGCTACGCCGAGCGCCGCGCCGAGCTGAAGGGGATCATCGCCGACCCCCGCACCCCGGACGGGGAACGCCTCACCGCCGAGCGGGAACTGCGCCGCCAGCCACGCGACGCCAGCGCCACCCGCGTACGCAACCGCGACTCCGTCGACGGCCGCCCCCGCGGCCATCTGCGCGCCTTCGGCCTCTCCCGCATCCGGCTGCGCCAGATGGCGCACGCGGGCGAACTTCCCGGCGTCACCAAGAGCAGCTGGTAACTCCCGCCGCGGCACTTGGCGCGGGCGGACGCCACATGCCCAGCTCCGACAGGCCGCGTCCGCACCGCGCCCCCGCCGCGCCCTCGCCGCGCAGACGTTCACGACATGCGCCGACACCCCAGACCGAAGATGACAATGATTATCGTGTGCTAAGTTCAAAGGCAGGTAAATTCCCAGCTCGCCGCCCTCAGGAAGACTCCTGTGAACCTGCCCAAGACCCTGCCCATCGCCGCGATATCCGTGGCGTCCTCGCTTCTGCTCACCGGCTGTTTCTCCTCCGGCGCACGATCCGCATCCGAGGGCAAGCGCATCCGCGTCGCGATGATGCAGCCGCCGCGGTCCACCCTGTCCCCGCTCAGCGACGACGCCTTCAAGCTGTCGCGCTGGAGCACCGCCGAGACCCTGGTCACCCTCGACAAGGACGGCGACGCGCGGCCGGCCCTCGCCACGAAGTGGCGGCGAACCGGTGATAAGACGTGGACCTTCACCATCCGCCGGGGCGTGGAATTCCACGATGGGTCAGCGCTCACCGCCCAGGCCGTCGTACGGTCCCTGAACGCCGCCACCCGGGCCGCGCCCAAGCCGCGCATCCTGGACGGGGTCGACATGAAGGTGAAGGCGAGCGGTGGCAGCACCGTCACCGTCACCACCGCCGAGGCGGACCCGCTCTGGGGAAGCTTCACCGCCAGCTTCCCCGCCAGGCCGAACGTCAGTGGTCGCCGGAGCGGCGCGGTGCTGTCATGGGTAGGGGAAGACCGGGCGTGGGCGAGCCGGCAGGGCTGCGGAGGCCGGCGCGCCGCGCGTGGTCCGCCCGGGCGGTCCGGCCGCGGCCGCCCCGTCGCGAAGCGGAGGAGGCCGATGCCATGCTGCACCGCCGCACGGTCGGTGACGTGATGACCGAGGAGGTCGTCACCTTCCGTCCCGACACGCCATTCCAGGAGGTCGCCGCGCTGCTGGACGCGAACGACATCGCCGCGGCCCCGGTCGTCGACGACAACGGCGCCCCCCTCGGCATGGTGTCCGCGTCCGACGTGCTGCGACACGAGACCGGCAGGCCCGATCCGCAGGGGCAGGACGGGAACGACGAGCGCGCCTGGGGCAAGGCCCGGGCCCGGGCCGCGGGCGCGCTGATGAGCAGCCCCCTCTTCACCGCCCGCGCCGGCTGGACGATCCCCCGGGCCGCGCGGGAACTGCGCAGGCGGCACGTCAAGCAGCTGCCGGTGGTCGGCGACGACGGGCTCCTCACCGGCATCGTCAGCCGCAGCGACCTCCTCGACGCCTTCCTCCGCTCCGACCTCGAGATCCGCGACGAGGTCGAGCAGGACGTCCTGGGACGCATCCTCGGCCTGGACGAAGGCACCGTCGCGGTCGAGGTCCGTGACGGGGACGTCACCCTTCGGGGCCACGTCCCGGAACCGCGTCTCATCCCGGTGGTCGTGGGCCTCTGCCAGGGCATCGACGGCGTCGCCGCCGTGGACACCCACCTCACCGCCGCGGGCTAGGTGGTCCGCCCCGGGAGTCCGGCCGCAGCAGCGGCAGGCCAGCCACCAGGTGCAGCCGAGCAGATCCCGGCACGAGACCGCCCTCGCCCACCCCGGGCCGCGTCAGCAGTCCCGAGGGCGGTGATGAGGCTGGAGAAGGAGCCTTGGCTGAGGAGGGCGATGTGCAGCCGCCGGGTGCCGTGCTCAAGGAACACCAGCGCATACAACCGCCTGCCGAGGGCGGTGTAGATGTGGAAGAAGTCTGCCGCGATGATGCACTCGGCTTGCGTGGTCAGGAACTCGCGCCAGGTGGGGCCTGAGCGACGTGGCGCAGGGTCGACGCCGGCCGCGTTGAGGATCTCCCACACCGTCGAGGCGGCGATCCGATGCCCGAGTCGGGCCAGCTCCCCTTGGATCCGCCGGTGCCCCCACCTCGGATTCTCCCTCGCCAGCCGCACGACGAGCTTCTTGACCGCTGCAGGGGTGGGCGGGCGACCGGTGCCCCGGCGCGCGGTGTAATCCCATTTCACGGCGATGAACCTGCGGTGCCAGGCAAGCAGGGTGCCGGGGTGACAGGGAAGACCTTGAGCCAGTGGCGCCGGGGTATCAGCCCGGACAGGACGGCGAACCAGAACCGGTCGGCGGGCTCATAGCGGACCGAACCGGGCAACTGGCGACGCAGGACCGCGTTCTCGTGCCGCAGCACCAGCAGTTCCGCCTCCTTCGCCGGCCCGCGACGCAGGAGCACCGATGGAACAGTGAGCAGCTTCCGGGTCACCTTGTACAACAAGGACACGATCACGGAGGACATGATCCCAGCGAACTGACCGCACCCCGCTCACCTGCGCCGATGACTTTTCGAGCGGCACAGCATCCAGGAGGGCAGCCCCGCCTACGTCCTCCCCTACCTGTCCGACCCCCGACTGCCCTGGCCCCGGGACCCGGGAAAACCGGCCGACGTCAAGGAGGTTCGTACAGCCTTGGAACAGGCACGCAGCAGATCCTGAGAAGGACGGACCAAGCATCGGGGGTTCAAGCCTGCTGGGCGGTAAGCGGACGGCTTCTGCGTGTTGTGGGGTCGCGGTCAGTCGAGTGGGATGCCTGTGTGGCTCTCCAGGGCTTGGATGAGGTGGTTCTGGAACTGTTCGTCCTGCGAGGCGGGGTGTGGTGTCTGTACCTGCTGGTGGTACCAGTAGCCGCCAGTGCTCGGAGGCGCGTCGTGGTGGGTGGCGAGCCACATCTGTGTCTGGTGTCCGGCGGTCAGGTCGTCCAGGGCTCCGGCACCGCCCAGACGCGTGGGGACCCACCCGGGGTCGACCGCATGGCTGGAGGTTCCTTCCCATCGTTCCGCGAGGGCGAGCGCGAGGGTGGTGACCCACAGTTTGCTGTCGTCGTAGGAGGCGGTCCCGTCGGTCAGCCGTCGCAGGTCGGTGGAGCCGGTCCGGTGCATGGAGCTGCTGAGGTAGATGAGCCTGGCCGGTTTGGCCATCAGGGCCGTCAGTACGTACGGCGCCACTGTGTTGACGGTGATCGCTTCTGGGCGGTGCAGGACGCCGGCGTTGTGGATGACGGCGTCGAAGCGGCCGAACTCGGCGGCTTGCCGGGCAACGCCGCGGATTTCGTCCAGCTCGGCGAGGTCCCCGGTGACGACGCCTCTCCACCGGGCGGTGTCATCCGCGTCGGTGAGACGAGCCGGGTTGCGGACGTGGATGACCACGTCGTGCCCGTCCTCGGCCAACGCGTTCGCCGTGTCGCGCCCGAGCCCGCTGGACGCCCCAGTCACCAGGACCAGTGCCATGTCAGTCATCTCCTGTATGTGTGGCGATGGGCGCGGGGAACTGGCCGGGAGCGCCCGGCGATTGCCGAGGTCATGCGTGACACCAGCACCACGGCCCTCGAAGTCCCGCCCGGGCGCTCGACCGGCGACGTCTACCTCAACATGGTCGAGGACCCGCCGGGCAGTCCGCCCCGCCGTGGCGATGCGGGGCGGACTGGAGAGTGCGTGCGGGAGCGGGTCAGAAAGTGAGGAGCACCTTGGTGGCGCGCCGCTCGTCCATGGCCTTGTAGCCTTCTGCGGCCTGTTCCAGTGGCAGGGTGAGGTCGAAGACCTTGCCGGGGTCGATCTTGCGGTCCCAGATGAGCTGGATCAGGTCGGGCAGGAACCGGCGCACCGGGGCGGGGCCGCCCTCCGTGTGGATGCCGGCGAAGAACAGGTCGATGCCCTGGATCGTGACGTCGTAGTTGACGCCGACGAAGCCCATGTGCCCGCCCGGGCGGGTGGCGCCGATCGCCTGCATGGTCGACTCCTGGGTCCCGACGGCCTCGACGACCGAGTGCGCGCCGAGCCCGCCCGTGAGTTCCTTGATCTTCGCCACGCCCGCGTCACCGCGTTCCTCGACAATGTCGGTCGCGCCGTAGAAGCGGGCCAGCTCCTGCCGCTCGGGGTGGCGGGACATCGCGATGATCCGCTCCGCGCCGAGCTGCTTGGCGGCGAGGACGGCCATCAGGCCGACCGCGCCGTCGCCGACGACCGCGACCGTCTTGCCGGGGCCGGCCTCGGCCGCGACGGCCCCGTACCAGCCGGTTCCGAGCACGTCGGAGGCGGCCAGGAGCGACGGGATCAGTTCCGGATCCGGCTGCCCCGGCGTGGGAACGAGAGTGCCGTCCGCGTGGGGGATGCGGGCCTTCTCGGCCTGGGTGCCCACCGTCATCGCCACGAATTCCCGGTGCACGCAGCCGGACTGGTAGCCCGAGCGGCAGATCTCGCAGGTGTTGTCGGAGATGACGAACGACCCGACGACGAAGTCGCCCACCTTGACGTTTTGTACGTCGTCGCCGATTTCCTCGACGACGCCCACGTACTCGTGCCCCATGGCCGAGTGGTCGGCGGGCTCGATTCCGCGGTAGGTCCACAGGTCCGACCCGCAGATGCAGGTCGCGGTCAGCCGGACGATCGCGTCGGTGGGCTCGATGATCTTCGGGTCTTCACGCTCCTCCACCCGCACATCACCGGCCGTGTACATGACTACTCCACGCATGACTGCGTCTCCATACTTTCTGTGCCGACGCCCGCAGCGCCGCGTCTTGCTTGGGAACCGCAACACTCCCGGTGCTTTCCTGAGCCGGCGAACACCCGCCACCAGGTTCACTGGGAATCTGCAGTACGCACGGGGTCGACCCTGACGTCACCCGCGTACTCGTCCCGGGCGAAAGCGTCCGGGCCGGGCACTTGCCGCACCACCGGTGACGGCGGAACGGAAAGCACCACGGCAACCAGGGAACCGGCATCCCGCGGGGGGAGCGAGTCACTGATGATGGGTGTACCGGCAGTACACCCCAACCGGCCGGACTCGGCCGTACGGTCGTGGTGTGGACAACCGTGACGAAGTCCGCGAGTTCCTCACCTCGCGGCGAGCCAAGATCACCCCGGAGCAGGCCGGTCTGCCTGCCGGCACCCGCCGCCGCGTGCCCGGCCTGCGTCGCAGCGAGGTCGCCACCCTGGCCGACGTCAGCGTCGAGTACTACGCCAAGCTGGAGCGCGGCAACCTCGCCGGCGCCTCACCCACGGTGCTCGAAGCGGTCGCCCGCGCCCTGCAGCTCGACGACGCCGAGCGGGCCCACCTGCTCCACCTGGCCCAGGCCCAAGAAGGCTCCGACGCCCTCGCACGCCCCCGGCCGCGCTCCAGCAGGCAGCGAGTTGTACACAAGAGCCTGCAGTGGACCCTCGACGCCGTCACCGCCGGACCCGCCTTCGTCAATAGCGGCCGCCTCGACCTGCTCGCCACCAACCATCTCGCCCGCTCCTTCTTCGCCGACATCTACAGCAGCAGCACCACCAAGCAGCCGAACCTGGCCCGCTACCAGTTCCTCGACCCCGCCGCCCGCCGCTTCTACCTCAACTGGGACCTCGCCGCCGACATGACCGTCGACGTGCTCCGCACCGAAGCCGGCCGCAACCCCCAGGACAAGGACCTCCACGACCTCGTCGGCGAACTGTCCACCCGAAGCGACACCTTCCGCACCCGCTGGAGCTCCCACAACGTCACCCGCCACGGCACCGGCACCAAACACTTCCACCACCCCGTCGTCGGCGACCTCACCCTCACCTGGGAAGCCCTGGCCATCACCGCCGAACCCGGACTCACCCTCACCATCTACACCGCCGAACCCGGCTCGCCCTCCGCGGAAAACCTGAACCTCCTCGCCACCTGGGCCGCCACACAGGAAACCGACCCCTCCACACAGCCCCTCTCACGCGGCTGACCGTTCGCCGCGCAAGCCCGGCCCTGCCAGGCCGACAGCCCAAGCAAGCGGATTGCCTTATCCGTTTTTGGTGGTAGCGTGACGACAGCGAATCGGATAGGTCTATCCGATTCGTGAAACGGATAGACCTATCCACATTGACCGCTTCATGCCTTCCCGAAAGGACTTGCCGTGACCAGCATTGCCATCGTCGGAGCCGGCCCCCAGCTGGGCCTGGCCATCGCCCGCACCTTCGGCTCCCAGGGCCTCGACGTCGCCCTGATCGCCCGCAACCGCGACAAGCTCGACGACCTCGTCGGCCAGCTCACCGCCGAGGGCATCACCGCCGCCGCGTTCCCCGCGGACGTGCTCGACCGCGAGGCACTCACCCAGGCGCTCAAGGACGCCGCCGCGAAGTTCGGCGGGATCGACGTCCTCGAGTACTCCCCGGTGGGGACGTTCGGCACCACCGCTCTGACCGCTCCGGCCGAGACCGAGCCGTCTCATGTGCAGCACGAGTTGGAATTCCAGCTCTACGGGGCGATCGCCGCCACCAAGGCGGTGCTGCCGGCGATGCGGGAGGCGGGCGCGGGCACACTGCTCTACACCACCGGCGCCGGCTCGATCGACCCCGTACCGCAGGTCGCCAACGTCAACGCCGCCGCGGCGGCCCTGCGCAACTGGGCGATGAACCTGCACAAGGAGCTGGACGGCACCGGCATCCAGGCCGCCCACGTCGGCATCGACATATCGATCGGCACCGCCGTCATCCCCGGCCTGCCGACGGCCCAGCCCGAGCAGATCTCCCCCGTCTACTGGGAGCTGCACACCACCAAGCGCGACCAGGCCGAACTCGTCTTCCGCCTCTGACACCGCACCGGCTTACCTCACCCACCTTCGCCGAACCCTTCGTCGTGCGGCGGTGCTTGGCCGCGGCGCGATCAAGGGTTCCGGCTCGCCGGACTTCTTCCTGTAGATCGTGTAGGCGTCCTGGCCGCGGCGTTCGCGGCTTCAGGCGTCACGTAGACCACCAACTGGCGAGAAGCTCACGCCCGACATCCGCGGCCTGCTGATGCCCCCTCCCGCAAGGAGTAGACCGGCATGACCACGACCACCGATCCGTCCTACGTCGACCCGGCACTGATCAACCCCCGCGCGGTGCGTCTCGTCGAGGCGTTCAAGAACGCTCTGACGCGCATGCGCGACGAGGAGGGACTGACCTTCGACGACCTCAACGCGGTCACCGACCTGCTACAGAGCATCCAGATGGCCACCGGCGCTCCCCTGGCGCTGGTAGCCATGCCGCTGTACAGCGAGCTCTTCCAGGGCGGCCGGGACGGCTACACCCCCTCCGAAGACGTCAACAGCCCCACCTATATACCCGGCTCCCCGCGCATCGACAACCCCGGCACCCTGCCGATGCGGCCCGCCGAACCCGGCACCCCGCTGATCGTCTCCGGTCGCGTCCTGGACGGCCTTGGACGGCCACTCGCGGGCGCCAAGCTGGACATCTACCACGCGGCCAACGACGGCAACTACGCCGGGCTGTACGACGACGGAGTGCCCGAGCACAACTTGCGCGGACACCTGTTCACGGCCGCCGACGGCCGCTACACCTTCACCACCATCACCCCGGTCGCCTACGCCGACCCCCACGTCACGGCGGTCGACGGGGTCGTCGAAGCCGTCGCGGCCCTCGGCCGCAGCCTCTACCGACCCGCCCACATCCACTACGAGGTCCACCACCCCGACCTGATCACCCCCTGGCGCGGCGAGATCTACTTCAAGGGTGACCCCGTCATCCCCGTCGACTTCGTCGGCGGGACACTGGCCCCTCCCGCCCTGCAGGCCGATACCCTCCTGCACGAGGACCCCGAGGACATCGCCGGACAGGGTTTCCAGGGCCCCTACAGGACCATGCGGTTCGACTTCATCCTCAAGACCCGCACCAGCCCTGACACCATCGCTCCGAAGGCCACGCCCGCATGACCGCTGGGGACGCACCGGCCTAGGGGGTGTCTTCCGGATCATGCCGGGCTCCCGGCGTCTGGCACGGCACCTCGCGGCCCCGCGCTCGTCGCACGCAGCGCCGCTGCGCTCTCCTCACGCGGGTTGCGAGCCACCGCACCAGACGCCGCTCGCTGATCCGGCCTGATCCGGAAGACACCCCCTAGCCGACCTCGTGAGCGGCGGAGTGCCCGGTGAGTATCCGCCCGGCCGGTGACGTGGGAAATCCCGCCAGCTTCGTGATGGTGGCGGTGCTGTCACCACATCAGGCCCTTGATACCGGCAACCCGGCCTCTTCACTCGGGCGCCCTTCCCCAACACGCCGCCGCCGTGTCGCGCCCTTGACGCGGTCATCCGGTCCTGCGGTCAGCTGCTCTCGTCCGGCGCCGGTGCGGTGGGGCCTCCGGGGCTGGCGCGGAGCATGGCCTGGTAGAGGGCGTCGTGTTCGGGCGAGTCGGGCAGGGGGCCGCGGGCAGGGGTCTCGAAGGACTGGATCATCAGGGCGACCACGCGTCGCCATGCGTCGGGAGCGGCGTCGCCCGTGGCGTTGACGACGCCGGCGTTGGCCATGTGCAGCAGCACCAGATCCGAGGGGTCGAAGTCCTCGCGCAGACGGCCCGTCGCCTTGGCGCGGTTGATGAGCCGCACCATGGCCTCATACGCCTCGTCGCGGCGCTCCTCCAGCGCCTTGGCGGTGGGGAAGGTCATGGTCAGTACGTCGGCGAAGCCGTAGTCGGCCGCCTGCATCGCGCACGCGGCCTCGATGTAGCCGACGAAACCATGCCAGGGATCGGGGTCCTCCAGGGCGACCGCGACCGCGTCGGCGTAGGCGTCCATACGGTCGGAGAAGACAGCGGCGACCAGCTCCTCCTTCGTGGGGAAGCGGCGGAACATGGTGGCGATCCCCACCCCCGCCTCACGGGCCACGGAGGCCATGGAGGCGTTGAGCCCCTCGCGCCCGAACACCGTGCGCGCTGCGGCGATGATCCGTCCGCGGTTGCGCTCGGCATCACTCCGCAGAGGCTGTGCGGCGGTGTCCTCGGGGTGCTGGGCGCCAGGGTTCATGCGACCACCCTAGCAATCGGATTGCCCTATCCAGTTTTGATGCCCACCCTGACGTCAGCGAACCGGAGAGGTCTATCCGATCTCGAAAGGTGACGCCGACGGGGTGACGGTCACCCCGGTGATCGCGAAATTCTCCACGGCCCGCACGGTGCGCACGCCGTAGTAGGCGTCGGCCGGAGGAACCTCCTTGTCTCCCACCAGATCGTGCTCCACGCGTATGACCTGTGCCATCTGTGCTCCTCGCCATAGCCGTCGACTTCAGCCGACGGACGCGCCGGTGCGGGACCCCTTGACAGGACACCGTTCCGAGGCTCAGTCTTACCGCCCAATACGCAGAGCGCAATATATTGGAGCCATCGTGAGCGCACCACCTACCCAGGCCACCAGCACAGACGCCCGTTCCGGACCCCGGCCGGGGCTTCTGCGGCGATG
>Ga0307508_10005404_pt1 | contig 12156 bp, 9 predicted proteins | sample 9_EM_MG_FD_203089 | JGI IMG/M metagenome (GOLD analysis project Ga0307508, IMG submission 203089) | Populus trichocarpa ectomycorrhiza microbial communities from riparian zone in the Pacific Northwest, United States - 9_EM | ecosystem: Host-associated > Plants > Roots > Unclassified | place... | reverse complement strand
TCGCGCATCGTTCCCCAGGTCGCGCTTGAGAACTGCGGATTGAGCGTCGTGAGTCGAACCACTTGATCGCGCGGCCCCACCGCGACGATGTCTGGAGGCTGATTCAAGGCCTCCTGCACCCGCAGCTGCCAACCAGTCGGCGCGTGGTCACCGCCAATCGATCCGACATCGACCTCCCGCCACGTCCCGGCCGGACCGCGCTCGAATCCACGCCGTCGGTCGCCGTCGACGGCGACGAAGGCGTCCGACCTGCCGGCCACCGTCAATGTCGTCGTCAGCCGCTGCGTCAATGCAGCAATGTCTCGCCACTCGCCCGTGGCGGGCCAGTACTCGACGAGGTGCGATCCTGGCGAAACGAGTGCATCGCTCGGCGACTTCGGCAGGAAGGTGCCGGCGATCACGATGGAGGTCCCACTCCCTTGCCACAGTCGGTCCCTGCGTGCCCCCGCCAGCGAGTCGTCGGGCGCGTCGAGGATCACCTGTTCTCGGCCATCGTCCAGCCGGTAGGCCACGAGGCGGCGCGGCACATACAACATCGGCCGAGAGAAGTAGCCCAGCGGGTCGAACTTGACCGAAGGACCGTATTCCTGCGTGGCCTCGGCGATCATCGGGTACTGCTCGCTCCAGGCCAGTTGCCGCGCCGACTCGAACCGAGGCAGCACCGTCCAGCGACCGTCCGGCGAGACGCTAACGCTCGGCGGCCCACCATTGGCATTGGGAAACGAATCACCCAGCTGGCGAGCCGCCTGACGCGACCCGGCGGTCGTCACCATGTAGCGGTAGCGACGCTGTTGCACACCCAGGTCGTTCTGACCGAAGTGCATGGTCCAGAAGGAGTTCGTGCCGGCCACGACGCTGCGCTCACCGGGTGGCATCGCCGGATTGGGCACCGGGGCCACATAGACCACGCGGCGCAGGTCCTTCGACACGTCGAAGCCCAGCACACCCAGCGGCTCGGTCGTGAGCCGGGTCAGCCGTCGTGTCGGCACATCGAAGCGGTAGGCCTGGAACGGCGCATCGTCGATGCGCGCTCGGAACACGAGGGTCCGGTCGTCGACCCATCGCGCGTCCCTCAACGCCGGGTTGCCGTTGTCTTCGTCGCGCTGCGCGTCCACCGTCAACAACCGCACCGGACCGCGGACCCGGCGCGCTTCGAGATGCCGGGCATTGGTGTCGAGCAACAGCACCTCGATGCGGTTTCTGTCGGTGGCCACATCGGCCTTGCGCGTGACGACGAACGCACGGCGGCCGTCCGGCGAGACCTGCGACTGCAGCGCGTCGTTGTCGTGATTCGACGGTTGGAGGATGCGCGTGAACTCGACCACCTCCTTCACGGTCGGACCGATGCCTGCAGGTGCGCTCCAAACTTTTGAATGGTGGGCCAATGCGGCCAGGAAGATGAGATGCATCAGCATCGCGAGCCAGCGCCCCGAAGCAACAAAGGACATGAGGAGACTCCTGAGCGTGAACGCCAACGACGGCGCCGCTCACAGTGGTTTGATTCGAAGGGTGAAAGCCGGCGACGGAACGTCGCGCGGCTTCAGAGCCGGGAGGCCCGCGCTACCAGGTCATCGAGTAGCGAAGATTTGCGTAGCGTCCACGCCAGTCCGCCTGCGTGATGTCGTAGTACGGGTAGGCGTCGACATACTGCGGCAGGCGGTTGGCGATGTTCACGACCCCGAGCGACAGGCGTGCCTCTTTGATGGCACCAAGACTCAGCCCGAAGCGCTTGAGGTCGACCGAGACTGCCAGATCGTGGACCCAGTAGTTGCCCAGGTCCCTGTCGCTGGGCGCGCTGTCCTTGTAGCCGCCGAGGTAGCGGCTCGTGATGCCCACGGTCCACGGGCCCTGTTCGAAGCCCGCGAAGACGCGGCCTTTCCACTTTGGGGACCAATAGTCGACCGCACGACGGCCGAGTCGGTCTTCGGCCGCGGCCCCCGGCGCGATCGCGACCTCGTACTTCGTCGTGCGAGTCGCACTCGCCCCGAGCGTCCACTTGGCGCCTGCCGCCCGCCACGAACGTGACATCTCCAGGTCAACGCCCGCCGTGTCGATGCTGCCGAAATTGACGTCGGTGTCCAGGACCCTGACGATGTCGCCCGGCACACCGCCAACCGACGGTGCTCGAGTCACCAGACCGGGGAACAAGGATTCGTTGTCAATCGCGGTCTGCGGCCAGAGCAGCGAGATCAGGCCCTTGATCTTCACGCGCCAGGCCGTCACGCCGAGCCGCGTGCCCGACGCCGAGTCCGGCTCCCACACCGCACCCAGCGAATAGGCGCGACCCGTCTCGGGCTGCAGGTTCTTGTTGGCGGTGTTCACGACCTCCCCGCCGATGATGGGCGCTCCACCCTTCGCCGTGTCGACGAGTCCGTAGTCCTCGGTCGTGAAGACCGTGTCTTCGACGTTCGTCTCCAGCAGCGTGGGCGGCTTGAACGACGACGCCGCGGAACCGCGCAAAAGCAGCGTCCGGGTGGGCCGAAACTCCGCGCCGGCTTGGTAGGTGCTGGCCGAGCCGAAGTCGCTGTAGCCGTCGCGCCTGGCCGCCACCGTCAGCGCAGCGAGGTCCCAGGACTTGCCGTCAGGGCCCGTCGCCTTCCACAGCGGCGCTCTCATCTCGCCGTACACGGCGCTGGATGTTCGGGTGCCGGTGTCATTGAAGCTGTTCGCCACCGAGGTCGAGTAGCGGTCATGGGTCAGTTCGGCACCTGCGATCACATCGACGCTGCCTGCCGGCAGCTGAAAGACCGAGCCCCGTATGAAGGCACTCCCCTGGTCCCGGCGGCCATGGTTCTCGCGTATCGAATCCGGCCAGATGGCGTTCAACACCTCGGGGCTGGCGGCCACGCCGGCCGTGAACGGGTTGAGCGCCAGTTCGGGCGTGGTGGCGGCCAGCGCCGCGGCTCGCGCAGCCGTCTTGGTGCTTCCCCGCAGATGTTGCTCGCCATCGTCACGTGTGGTCGACAAGCTCGCCTCCACATCCCATCCATGGCCCAGGTCACCGCGCGCACCGAACACCGCGCGAACGAAGTCGGTGTTGCGGGAGAAGCTCTCGGAGCCGTTCGCCGAGCCGAGTCGCGCCGTGACGCGAACCGCCGTGCCGAACGGGTTGTAGGGGTTGGTCGCCGGCACCAGCACATTGTTCAGCTGCAGGCCCCCCGGCTCCACGCTCAGCTTGTCGTGGTTGAGGGTGAGTTCGCCGAACAGCGACCAACCGGGGGCAACTTGCCGCTCGACCGCGCCGTGCACCGAATAGTCCTCGGTCCCATAGACCAACGCAGTCCCGTTGCCGTTGGCCAGCGGATTGCACAGGTTGGCCTGCCCATCCGTCGCGGCGAAGCTGGACACCGACAGCGACTGTCCAGGCCCCAGCGCAGGAATGCCTGCGAACGTGGAGTTCAGGCCTGGCAGCTTGACGCCGCTCGCGTTGCTGCTGACCGTGCCTGGCGTGCAGGAACGCGTTCTCGTATCGACGCCGCCGAAGCGACGGTAGTCCCCGTCTCGAAAGAACTCGCGCTCGGCCATCGTGAGCGGCGTGGTCTTGCTGTAGGAGCCCAGCAGCAGGAACGAACCCTCAGCGTCATGGCCACCGGTCGCCAGCGAGACGCCGCCGTCCCCCGTGCCCCGGCCAGACGCCAAGCGTGTGTCCAGCGCAAACCCGTCGATCGACTTCTTCAGGATGATGTTGACGACACCGGCGAGCGCATCGCCCCCGTACACCGCCGACGACCCCACCGGCACGATCTCGATGCGGTCGACCGCCGCCATCGGGATCAAGTTCAGGTTGAAGTAGTTGGCCGGCGAGGACCCGACCGCCTGCACGCGCCGCCCGTTGATGAGCACCAGTGTCGAACCCAGCGGCAACCCGCGCAGTTGCACCGACCCCTGGCCCTGCGTCGGGCCGAGGCCGCCCTCTCCAGTGGTCGCCGACACCTCGTTCAGGCTGTTGAGGAAACGCTCGATCGTCGGCTGACCGCTTTGGTCGATGTCGGCACGCGTGTAGATGTTCACGGGGGTGGGACCGTCGGTTTCGACGCGCTTCAGCCGGGAGCCCGTGACCTCCACGGGCTGCAAAACCTGGGCGACCACCGTGGGCTCCTTCGGAGCGGTCGGCCGACCTTCGGCGTCTGGCACACCGGCGGCTTGTGCCAGCTGCACGCCGGAAGCATTCAAGGCGACTTCGCCTCTGTCCGGAACGTGCGCCGTCTGGATGCTGCGTACCGCGTCCTGGCTGACCGGCACGGCCCTGGCCGGCTTCACCACGATGGCGTTCTCGCCTGTCACCTCCGCCGTCAGGCCGGTCCCGTCGAGCGCACGCGCGATGGCCTCGACGGCCGAGAACTGCCCGGTCACGGCATGGGACATTCGTCCACTGACCGCACCGGGCTCGAACAACACCGACACACCGGTCTGTCGGGCAATCGAACGCAGCGAGTCCGACAGGGGCTGGGCCGGCTGATCGATCTCGTAGCGGGCGGCAGGTGCGGGACCCGCAGCGCGCGCGATGTCGGCACAGAACACCCATGCGATGTGAACGGCGAGCAGTCCGACGGAAATCTTGCGGAGTCGGCAGCCAATGAAGGTCAGGGGCATCTCGTGCCTTTCTTGTTGTCGAGTTGATGACAACGAGGTGACGTGGCTGTCGTGAACTATTCCGTCAGGAGTTCTCCTACTGAGGTTTTGTCAGCTCCAAACGTCCTTCATGCTCCACGACCACCAATCCATGCAGCGCTGCCGCGTCGCGTGCGAAGCCGGCGGTGTCGCCGGTGCGGTAGACGCCGCTGATGCGCAGGTTGCCGATGGTCGGATCGCCGACGATGACGACAGGCATGCGGTTGTAGCGATTCAACTCGGCGATCGCGTCACTCAACGGCACGTTGTCGAAGACCGCCTCGCCGCGCTTCCAGGCCACCAGGGGCTCCAGACGCGGTCGATCCACCTGCTCCGACGGTTCGCTGCCACCTGCCCCGTCGCCGGCGATCATGCGAACACGTTCGCCCGGGTGCAGCACCAGCACCTTGGCAGAAGCTTGGCCGCTCCGTCGCGTGGCCTGCACCGTGACCTCCCCTTCGATGAGCGTCACCGCGACCGCCGCATCGGGTTGCGTGCCTCCGGTTCCGAGTCGAACCGAGAAGACCGTGCCCAGCGCTACGACCTCGCTGCGCCCCGCGCGAACCACGAAAGGACGGCGTGGGTCCTTGGCCACTTCGAAGTACGCCTCGCCGCGTTCGACATCCACGGTGCGCCGCTCGGCGCCCATCTTCACGCGCACCCGCGAATCCGTGTTCAGCGAGACACGCGTGCCATCGTCGAGAACCACCAGACTGTGCTCACCCAGTCCGGTCGAGTGCAAACCCAACCCCAGCCAGTACTGAACCGACAGGACGATCACCGACAGCAACACCCCCGCCGCCAGGGCAGCCGGCCACCGAGACCGCAAAAGGCCGGCGACCGCACCGTCGGCCTGCACCTCCGACGGGCGGCTGGCGAACGCGTTCGCCAGACTGATCTGGGCCACGTCCTGCCAGGTGTCGGTACACCGTTCGAACGCCAGCCGATGGGCCGCCGAGCGTTGCTGCCATTCGAGGCAATCCCGCTCCATGCGCGGCGTGCGGCTGGGCCCGTGCAGCCGGGCGATCCACGAAGCCGCCTCCGCGGCAATCTGCGGCGTCACCACCACCGGTCGCCTGTGGTCGTCGTCGTTCCGCGGTGGCGGCACGGACGCCATGGCTACCAGCCCTCCATCCAGGAGGTGACCACCAGCATGGCCTTGGCCACGTGCTTCTCCACCGCGCTGACGCTGAGGCGGTGGATCCGGGCGATCTGTGGATAGCTCATGCCGTCGATTCGATGAGCGATGAAGATGTCTCTGGTCTTCGAGTTTAGTTCGCGCAAGCCTTCGAGCAAGCGGGACGCGCGCTCGCGCGCCAGGACCGTCGCCTCGATACCGGGCGAGGCGTCGGGCAAGAGGTCGGCTTCCATGACGATTTGCTCACCGTGACGCCGCTCGGCCCGGTACGCGTCGGTCCACAAGTTCAACGCCGCGCGCATCAGGAAGGCCTCGGGTTTGGCGACGTGCTGCTCACGCTCGTAGAAAGCAAGTCGTATCCACGCCTCGTGCACGAGGTCATCGGCGTCGTCATCGGTGCCGCCCCGGCGCATCAGCGCCGCCTTGACGCGAGAGAACACGGCTTGCCAGTTCTTGGTCATTGAAGAGCGACCTCGCGGGTACTGCCACCACCAAGACAATCCTAGTCTCGCAAGCGTCATGACCACGCTCCAAATGTGCCGTGCATCCCTAGTTTGATCGAAAGGCACTGCGATTCTGGACCAAAGCCACCGAACGAAAACGCCCGCGTCACCAACACCATCAGGCACGGGCAGCGCATCTCCCAACGCAGTGCGCACCGCTCTTCAGCGCAGCGCCGTCCCATGGTGCAAAGACACCGGCGCAACGCGCCGAGAGCGCGCAGCACGCACCACCTCCGACCACCGAACAGCTGTCGACCATCGCGTCGAGGTCGTTGCGCAATGCAAGGAGCGAAGGGACCATGGGCCCACGTGTCAAAGCGGAGAGCCCGATCATGTCTGAACGATCGAACGTCGCTTTCATCCTTCCCAGGGACGTACCGGCACAAGTTCGCCATCAGGATGGTTGCTGGCAGGCGAGTCTCGTCAGAGCCGACGCCGGCGTCGTCGCCGGCCGGGCACGGCAGGGTCCCGGGACCAGCCGTGCGGAGTGGTGGTCGGTGTTCGGAACACGCGATCAGTTCCACGGCTGTTGCGATCAGGACCCATTGCGATTCGAGGAGCCATTGCTGTTTGCGCAACTCAAGACGGAGTTTGACCATGTCTTTGATCAGCACAAATCGCCAGATCTCAAACCGCCCTTCGGCCGCACCGCAACAGCACCGGAGCGCCGCCCTCGACGCCATCGTCCGGGTTCAGCTCGCAGCAAGCGCGCCCCAGCTGCTGGAGAAGTTGTTGGACGCCACCGCGGCGATCGGCGCCACGGCCAGCATCTACACGGTCTTGATCCCCGAGGGTGGAACTGAGCCCTCGAGCTTCAGCCTGTTCGCCTGCCATCCCGCGTTGGCCCAGCACTTGTGCCAAGTCGGCGTGCCGCTCGACCACGCATGGCTTCAACCTGCGGGCATGCCGTCCCGATCGAAGCCGGACGCACAGCCACGCATCCTCGGGCCACGCGATGCCGAGTCCCTCGATCTGGCGCGGCGGTACGGATTCAAGTCATGCCTGCTGGTGCCGATGCCGTCGGGTGCCAATCCGGAAAGAGTCGAAGTCCTCTGCCTGGGCAGCGAGCGCCGCGACGCCTTCGAGGACGGCGAAGCCCACGTGATGCGCACGCTCGCCAGAGCACTGGCCGGCGAACTTCACGATTGGGTGAACCGCCAGCTGAGCCACAGCCTGCGCCGGTCCGCGCGCATCCGGCCCCTGGACATCCAGCTCCTGCGGCTCGAATGGCAAGGCCTCACGACCAAAGAGATCTCTCTGCGAACCGGGTTGAGCACGGCGACCGTGGACTCACGGTTCTGCCGCATCAGCGAACGCATGCAATGCGCGACCCGACGGGCCTCGGCCCGTCGCGCAGCGGCCTACGGCCTGCTTGAACTCACGTAGTCCCGCCATCGGCAGATCGAGTCGCCAATTCGAAGGACCGCGACTCCAAAAATACAAAACGCTGAAATTCAGCCAAATTTCAGCGGTCGAGAGACATGCCCCCGCGCCTATCTTTTGGCGCATGGACAGCACCTCACTTCACGACTGAGCGACATGGACGCCACGACGTTCATGGCCCTTGTCGCGCTTTGCGCACCGCTCGTCGACCCGAGCACCGCGCAGGCCATCGTGGCCACCGAGAGCAGCTTCAACCCGCACGCCATCGGCGTCGTCGCCGGCGCACTCCAACGTCAACCTCGCAACGCTCAGGAGGCCCTTGCGACAGCAGCGGACCTCCGCGCGCGCGCCCGCAACTTCAGCGTGGGTCTCGCTCAGATCAACGTCCGCAACCTCGACCGCTTCGGCATGTCGCTCGTCGACGGCTTCGACGCGTGCAAGAACCTGCAGGCCATGCAGGAGGTCCTCGGCGAGTGCCATGAGCGCGCCGGCGCCAGCGTCGCCCAAGCCAGGTTGCGCCGCACCCTCTCCTGCTACTACAGCGGCAACTTCACGACCGGCTTCCAACACGGCTATGTCAGCCGTGTCGTGAGCCACGCGCAGCAACCGGCTCGACCTCCGCCCTGATCGCGCGCCGGTAGTTCGTCCCCTCCCCGTCTCCACCAAACATTTTGTGATTGAGGAATCGATCATGGGCACTCCTTCGCGTCTATTTTTCAACAAGCAGTGTTTGACCTTCATCCTGGCGAGCTTGCTCGTCGCCCTGATGCCGCAGCTCGGCTGGGCGCAAGGCTTCGACAAGATCAACACGACGGTCACCAACGTCAACACCATCCTGGTGACGATCTCCATCGCCGTCGTGACGATCGCGATCATCTGGGCCGGCTTCAAGATGATCTTCCAGGGGGCGCGTCTCGCCGACGTCGCCAACATCCTGATCGGCGGCACCTTGATCGGTGGCGCCACTGCCTTCTCGACCTACATCGTCAGCTGAGCAGCGAACCGCCATGCAAGCCGAAGCCATCTACAAGGGCGCGACGCGCCCCGCCATGAAGCTGGGCATCCCGCTGGTGCCGCTCGTCGTCCTGTTCGGCACCGGCATGCTGCTGGTCCTCTGGATCGGAAGCCTGGTCACCTGGTGGATCCTGCCCGTCGTCCTCGCGGCCTTCGTCCCGGCGCTCGGTTGGATGCGCTTCGTCACCAACCAGGACGACCAGCGCTTTCGTCAGATGTTCGTCGCCGCAAAGCTGCGCCTGCACGACCGCAACCGCCGACTCTGGCGCTCGCGCAGCTATTCGCCCTACCTCTATCGGGGGAACCGTGATGCTTGGCACCGCTGACACCGCCACCCGTCCGGGTGTCCTTCCTCGGAGGACATTCGCCAGGGACCCACGCCCTCGCCACTGGGCTCGCGCCCGCACCGAGAACCCGCTGGCGAGATTCGTCCCGTTCTCCTCCCTGGTATCCCCCGTCGATGTGATCACCCGCGGGGGCGACTACCTCCGGGTGTGGCGGCTGGACGGGGTCGCCTTCGAATGCGCCGACGAGCACACCATCGCCGAGCGCCACGAGGCCAAGTGCAGCCTGCTCCGCAACCTCGCGGGCGGCCAGTTCGCCGTGTGGGAGCACCGCCTCCATCGCGCTGTCAGCGATGAGATGGCAATCCCGGCCGAGGACGGATTCGCCCGCGACATGGCGCAGGCGTATGGCCACCTGCTGCGCCAGCAAACCATGATGAGCAACGAGCTCTACCTGACCCTGGTCTATCGCCCGACCAGCGCAGGTCTCGGCCGCGCCTTTCAGTCGACCCGTCGCACGCGACGTGACATCGCCCAGGCCCAGGCCGACGCGCTGCGGGTCATGGAGGAGAAGACCGCCCTCGTGCAGCGCATCCTGCGCGGCTTCGACCCCGTGCTGCTTGGCAATGCGGAGCGCAACGGTCGCGCCTGCTCCGACCTGGCCGAGTTCCTCGGCTACTTGGTCAACGGCACCTGGCGCCCCGTGCCCTTCCACGCCGGTCCGCTGTACCGCACCCTGCCCACATCGCGCCTGTCCTTCGGTGCCGACAAGCTCGAGATCCGCAGCGGCGACAGCAAGCGCTACGCCGCCTTCGTCGACATCCACGAATACGCCGATGCCGTCGAACCGGGGGTTCTCAACGCGCTGCTCTACGAACGAAGCGAGTTCATAGAGACGCAGAGTTTCTCCATCCTACCGCGACGCGACGCGATGCGCGCGCTCGAACTCCAACGCGACCAGCTCATCGCCAGCGACGATGTCGTGGCGACCCAGGTGGCCGAGATGGACGTCGCGCTCAACGAACTCGGCGACGGCCAGTTCTGCATGGGCGAGTACCACTACTCCCTCGTCGTGTTCGGCGACGACGTGGCCGACGCCGGGCGGCGCGCGGCCCAGGCCATCGGTGCGGTCGGCGAAGCCTGCAGCCTGCAGATGCGACCGGTCGACCTCGTCGGCGACGCCGCCTGGTTCGCGCAGATGCCGGGCAACTGGCAATGGCGGCCGCGCGAAGCCAAGCTGTCTTCGCGTGCCTTCGCAGCGCTGGCCAGCGGCCACAATTTCCCGCGAGGCAAGCGCGACGGCAACCCTTTTGGCGAGGCGCTCGCCCTGCTGCGCACGCCGAGCGGCCAGCCCTTCTACCTGAACCTGCACAAGAGTCCCGAGGACGAGGACTCCGCCGACAAGAAACTTCCCGGCAACACGCTCATCATCGGATCGACCGGCGTCGGCAAGACGACGCTGGTGATGCTGCTGCTGGCACTGACCCGCAAGTGGCACCCCGCACCCCGCCTGGTCCTGTTCGACCTGGACCGCGGCAGCGAGATCGCCATCCGCGCGCTGGGCGGCCGCTACTTCACCCTCGAGGCCGGCAAGCCCACGGGCTGCAACCCTCTTCAACGCGCCGCGACTCCAGGACGCATCCAGTTCTGGGAGCAACTGGTTCGCACCTGCCTGCACACGCCGGCCCTGCCGCTGCTGCCCAGCGACGAGCGCGCGATCGCCGCCGCCGTTCGCGCGGTCGCGATGCTGCCCAAACACCTGCGCCGCTTCTCGACGGTGCGCCAGAACCTGCCGAAGACCGGCGAGAACAGCCTCTACGAACGACTCGGCCGCTGGTGCGAAGGTGGCGCGCTCGGATGGGTCTTCGACGAAGCCGACGACCGCCTCACCGACCTGGACCAAGCAACCGCGATTGCCTTCGACACCAGCGAGTTCCTGGACCTGCCGGAGGTGCGCACACCCGTCATGCTGTACCTCCTCGACGCGATGGGCGAGTTGGTCAACGGCCAACGCCTGATCTACGTCATCTCGGAGTTCTGGAAGGCCCTGGACAACGAGATCTTCAGCGACTTCGCCAAGCAGAAGCAGAAGACCATCCGCAAGCAGAACGGCCTGGGCATCTTCGACACGCAAAGCCCGTCCGATGTGCTGCGCCACGACATCGGCCGGACCATGGTCGAGCAGAGCGTGACGAAGATCTTCCTGGCCAACCCCGAGGCCATGCACGACGAGTACGTCGACGGCTTCGGACTGACCGAGGCCGAGTACGTCATCGTCAAAGGCCTGAGCGCACGGGGCGGCCGGACCTTCATGGTCAAACAGGGCAACAGCAGCGCGATCTGCGAGTTGGACCTCACCGGCCTCGAAGACTTCGTCACCGTGCTCTCCGCCACCACGGACAACGTCGCGCTGCTCGACGGCATTCGCGAGGAGGTCGGCGACGACCCGAAAGACTGGATGCCGCTTCTCCTCAAGGCTGCGCACGAACGCAAGACCAAGACTGCAAGGAGCACATCGTGATCCCGAGCACGGCACTGATCTCGCTAAGCATCGCCATGCTCGGCGACAACGCTTGCGCGCAGTTCGTCAAAGGCAACGAAGCCGTTTCAGCGACGGCCACTGGAACCGTCGTGACCATGCCGCCGGTTCCGACATCGGCGACCCGCATGAAGGTCTGCGCACCCAGCGCGGGCTGCGACTACGGGTCATGGCGCATGGTCGAGACAGCGTCCGGCTTGATGGAGTGCACCGAACCATGGGCGCGGCCCGGCAGCTGTCGGCCTTCGACCTATGGGTCGCAGAAGCTCGCCCGGGTCTGGGTCGTCAAGCGGAACGGAACGTGGATGCAGTGCCAGTACCCGGATCTCTCGAGCAGGTGCACGCCGATGTTCGTCCGGCCGCCCGCGAACCTTCCGTTCGATGCCATCCAGTAGGAGGTGACCCGTGTTCTCCTGGCTCGGCTCCAAGCTCACGACCGTGTTGAGCACCTACGTTCTCGGCGTCGTTTCCTCGCTGATGGCATCGCTCGCACCCATTGCCCTGAGCGCGATGACGCTGTGGGTCATCCTCTATGGCTGGGCGGTGCTTCGCCACGAGGTGTCCGAAACCGCTTCGAGCTTCGTCTGGAGGATCACCAAGATCGGTCTGGTCCTCGCAGTCGCCCTTCAAAGTGCGCTCTATGTGAGCACGGTGGCCGACACGGCGACCGACCTGGCGATGGGC
>Ga0307508_10005403_pt1 | contig 12158 bp, 11 predicted proteins | sample 9_EM_MG_FD_203089 | JGI IMG/M metagenome (GOLD analysis project Ga0307508, IMG submission 203089) | Populus trichocarpa ectomycorrhiza microbial communities from riparian zone in the Pacific Northwest, United States - 9_EM | ecosystem: Host-associated > Plants > Roots > Unclassified | place... | reverse complement strand
ATCGCGCGGCAAGCCTACCATCTCGCATACTACCACAACTATGCAGCTCATACGACCGAACAGCTGGCCATTCTGTCTGATCGCGTGATCCGAATGGCGCCAGGTACCCCCAGCAAGGTCTTCTTCGGGTTGTCCGGATCAGATGCGAACGAGACACAAGTAAAGCTCGTTTGGTACTACAACCATCTTCGTGGGCAGCCTCGAAAGAGAAAAATCATTTCTCGCAGGCTTGGCTACCACGGCTGTTCGGTATTCTCGAGCTCCATGACGGGACTATCTTTCTTCCACGATAACATGGACCTTCCAGTCCCCGGCGTACTGCACACCGGAGCGCCCCACTTCTACCTGGAGTCCGAACCAGGCGAGACGGAGGAGGAATTTTCCCGTCGTCGCGCAGCCGAGCTCGAGGAGCTCATCGTGAGAGGGAGCGGAAACGGTCGGTGCCTTTATTGCTGAGCCAGTTCTGGGAACGGGAGGCATCGTGCCGCCCCCTCGGGGATATTGGCGCGAAGTGCAAGCCGTGCTTCGGCGATACGATATTCTTCTGATCGCCGATGAAGTGATCTGCGGGTTTGGACGAACCGGGGCAAACTTCGGCAGCTTGCTGTACGACATAGAACCTGATCTCACTACAATCGCGAAGGGGCTGACATCCGGATATGCTCCTCTTTCAGGCGCCATCATTAGCAAGAAGATCTACGATGTCATGGAGGAGGCGGCAGATCGGGTCGGTGTATTCTCGCATGGGTATACTTATTCCGGTCATCCGATTTCGGTTGCTGCAGCCAACGCCGTTCTCGATATCTTCGAAAAAGAAAGGCTTAGCGATAGAGCCCGCATCGTGGGTGCGCATTTTCAAAGGCGGCTCAAAGAGCGCTTTGCCCAAATAGAGGTGGTCGGCGATGTGCGAGGTGTAGGTCTGCTCGGTGCAGTTGAGTTTGTGGCCGATCGCACAACCAAACGCCGATTTGATCCTAATCTTAGGGTCGCCGCCAGGATTGTTAAAGCTGCTCGTGATCGCGGTCTTATTGCGAGGGGAATGCCACATGGCGATATTCTCGGGTTCGCGCCGCCTCTGGTCGTTTCTGAATCCGAGATCGATGAGATCGTGGAAATTGCTTATGCGGCGACCATGCAAGTCGTCGACGAACTGGCTAGATGAATCTGCCGTAGCCAGCTGGATCGGTGGGGTGGGCCGATAGTGTGGCTCTTCGGACGAGAGAGAATCTCGCGGGGCAGGCCGAGCGCTGAAAGGGCACTTTCGCTAGAGCGAAGGCAAAGGCGCGCGAGCTTGGCCAGGTTTCTCTTTCATTCCTTTTGGTTGAATCACTCTCAAAAAGCGTTCCCTTGTGCAATTTCGGCGTGGTTTCTAATGTCCATCAATGCGCCGCCACGCTGAACGCTTGATCAATAGCCCTGGAGAAGTCGCAATGAATGCACCGGTGCTCATTCGGACTGTCGACACGCATGCGGAGGGCATGCCGCTGCGCGTCATCGTCGAGGGGTTGCCGCCCATTCGTGGCAACTCGATGCACGAACGGCTGGCGTGGGCCAGGACGAATCTGGAGTGGGTACGAGATCTACTCGTCAACGAACCCAGGGGCCACGGGCCCATGATGTTCGCTATCCTCACGCCGCCCGTGCTCCCTGACTCTGATTGGGGTGTGATCTACATGAGCGGGGGCGGCTTCTGGCCGATGTGCGGGCACGGAACAATTGGCCTTGTCACGATGCTTGTCGAGCGTGGACTGGTTCGGGTCAAAGAGCCGGTTACCGAAGTTCGACTAGATACGGCTGCCGGCTTGATTGTCACAAGCGTCCGGGTGGAGTCTCGAAAGGCTATCAACGTGACTTTCACGAACGTGCCCTCCTACGTTCTTGCGCCAAATGCTCGTATCGAGGTGCCGGGATTTGGCAAAATTACGATCAATGTGGCTTATGGCGGGAACGTCTACGCGATGATCGATGTCAAGCAACTGGGATTACGGGTTCGACCGGAAGATCTCAACACGCTCGTCGATCTAGGACTGGAGGTCGTCAAAGCAGCGCGCGAGCAGGTGCAATACAGGCAGCCGTCGGGAGTCGATCTCGGGCGGCTTAGTTCGTCGCTCTTTACAGAGGAACCAGAACAAGGTGCGCCGGCGCGCAACTTCATGGTCAAGGAACCGCGCTATTTTGATCGCTCTCCCTGCGGTACCGGCACTTCAGTGCGAATGGCCTTGGCTCATTCCCGTGGCGAGATCGGGCTAAACCAGCCCCTTGTTTGCGAGTCGATGTTCGGCACCCGTTTCGAAGGGCGGCTGATAGGCCGCGTTGATGTCGATGGCATTCCCGCCGTTGTCCCGCAGATCACGGGGCGGGCCTGGATCACGGGTGGAGCTGAGTTTATGCTTGACCCGTCCGATACATTTCCAAGGGGATTCAAGTATTGATCGGCGTCGAGGTCTAAAGGGAGAAGTCTGTCGGACGGGCCTGTTCTTCCGGGTGGAGAGCCTTCTTCTGCCTTTCGTATTCCTCTATTAGAGATACGAAACGGCTGAGCGTGAGGTCGTCCAGGCTGGCCTTCGCGAGCCTTCTTGTGTGAGCGATCTTTTCGTCAAGCTCTTCGCACTTCTCGCACATTATGGCTCTCCGCGTTAGCGCGGTGGGCGAACGACATTGTTCTCTTCGGTAGACTCCAAATTGGCGGATTTGTTCAAAAATTAATCTTCCGAGCTTTCAGCGCCGGAGCCGATTCCTAAGGGCGACTAGAGGAATCTCGGCGCCATCCCACGGTCTCTGTGTGCGGAGCGGCAATCTGAATCTGGCCGCGGCGGTTCTGCGCTTTGGACTTCGCGGTGACGGATCATCCTCGACCCTCTCCACCTCGATCGAGCTTCGCCCCTCCCATCATCGCCGACGCGGGGCGGCGGGCGGCTGCCTGGCCCCTACTTGAGGTCGGCATGCTGCTATCACCGCCATAAGAATTCGCTATGGCGGCAGACCGCACTCGTGCTTCCCCCGCAGAGGCGCGTAAATCTATTTTTTACCGTCGGCCGCAGCAAAAAATTCTAAGGGCAAGACCACAAAAGTGGCGAAGTTCGCGGGCGCATCATTTTGTAGCAGCAACGGAGCGGGCAAATGACGATCGAGTTGAGCCGACGTAGGTTTTGCATCGGGACTGCCCTGGTTGGGCTTCAAACCCTTTCCTCCAGCGCTTTTGCGGCTCGAAGCGAAGATGGGACCGTTAGGCTGGGTCTCGTCGCTCCGATGAGTGGACCGAATGCCCGGTATGGCTCCTTTTCGATGCGTGGTGCCCAGATGGCGGCCAAGGAGATCAACGGCGCCGGCGGCGTCGGTGGGCGCAAGATCAATATCCTGCCCGGCGATAGCCAGGGCACCCCGGTCGAAGGCGTCTCGGCAACGCGGCGCTTGATTGATCAGGATCAGGTCGACTTCATTATCGGCGATGTCTCCAGTTCCGTGACGCTGGCGATGCAGCCGGTCGCCGAAGACGCCGGTGTTCTTCTCCTCAATGCCGCCTCTTCGAATCCGAAGATCACCTACAAGGCGGGCGTCGGCGGGTTCAAATGGACCTATCGCAACTATCCGACCGACGAGAACCGCGCCTTGATCGTGCTGCAATACGCCGCCGAGAAGAAGGGCTTTACGAAATACGCCGTGCTCTCGGTCGACACCGACTACGGGCGCTCGGCCATCGAGTTCACCAAGAAGTACCTGCCACGCTTCAAGAGCCAGATCCTCACGGAAGACTACTATAAAGAGGGAGAGGTGGATTTCCGCAGCGTGCTTTCCAAGATCCGCGACTCCGGCGCCCAGGCCATCATCATGTACGGCAACGCTGATTCCGCACCCATCGTCGGGCGCCAGATGATAGAGGTCGGAATTGCCGGCAAGATCCCGCTGATCGGCAACGCCGAGTTCAACACGGCGAGCACCATCAAGGCGGCACCGAAGGCGATGGAAGGGGCGATCGAGGCGGCGGCCTGGTTGCCGACCTACGACTCGGAGAAGAGCAAGGCCTTCGTCGAGAAGTTTACCGCCGAGTTCCGCGAGGCGCCCAACAATCACGCCTATGTGCACTGGGAGACGACGCATCTTCTGGCCAAGGCGATCGAGCAAGCCCAGAGCATCGACCGCGAGAAGGTCCGCACGGCACTCTCTAATATCCATTATGCGAGCGCCGTCGGCGACGTGACCTTCGACGACCACAATCAGGCGCGCCTGCCGATGATCCTGCTCGAAATCGAGAACGGCAAGCCTTCCATCAAGGGCGCCTATTCGGCCGAAATCGACTACCCCAAATAGGGCGAAACGCACATGTTCTACACGATCATCGAGCAGGTCGTTAACGGCATCGTATCCGGATCGGTCTATGCGATCGTTGCCGTCGGCATGACTATGATCTTCGGTGTGCTGCGCGCCATCAATTTCGCCCATGGCGAATATTACATGCTCGGCACCTTCGGGGCCTGGTTCGCGATCGAGCATTTCGATCTGCCTTATCCTGTGGCGATCGTGATCGGCGTGGTGGCGACAGCTGTCATCGCCGTTGTTGTCGGCAATTTCGTGATGCAGCGGATCGTGGGCGCGCCGGCCGAAGCCGGCGTGCTCGCAACCCTCGGCGTCGCGCTGATCCTCCAGAACACCGTCATCCTGGTATTCGGTGGCAGCTACAAATTCTTCTCCGGCGGCTACATCGAGCCGGTGACGCTGTTCGGCTTCACGCTGGCCGAGCAACGGATCCTGATCATCATCGTCGGCCTCATCGTGTTCGTCGGCCTCGAGCTGATGGTCACCTACAGCCGGATCGGCAAGGCCATGCGCGCGGTATCGCAGAACATCGAATGTTGTGCCGTGGTCGGCATCGACGTTCGTCACGTCGCACTCTGGACCTTCATCCTCGGCGCCGCGCTGGCGGGGCTCTCGGGTGTGCTGACCGCGCCGGTGAATGTCAGCGTTTATGGCGGCATGGGCGAGCTCATTACCTTCAAGACGCTGCCGATCATCATCATGGGGGGGCTCGGTAACGTCCGCGGCACGTTCGTCGCGGCGATGATCCTGGGCATCGCCGAGAGTCTGGTTGCCACCTATGTCGGTTTGCAGTTCCGTGACACCGTGGGCTTTGCGACGCTGATGCTGGTGCTGATGTGGCGTCCACACGGGTTGTTCTCCGCGCAGGCGCGCTTCTGATTGCGATGGATGTGACACCTTGACCGAGATCGCGCGAGACCAAACCGTGACACAAGCCGAGAGCTCAGCCGCGACGACGGGGCGGGATCTTCGCGCTCCCTTCGGTCTCGCGCTCGTCGCGCTGGCCTGTATCGCGCCGCTGTTCCTCGGCAATTATCCGCTGCATGCGATCATCATTGCGCTGATCTTCCTGCTGCCGGCGCATGGTTTGAACCTGCTGCTCGGCTACACCGGGCTGCTGTCGCTGGCGCAGGCGGCGTTCTTCGGCATCGGCGCCTATACCTCGGCGCTGCTGGCGGTCCACTTCGGCACGCCGTTCTATCTGAATTTCCTCGCCGCCGGCCTCGTGACCGGCGCAATCGCCGCGCCGCTTGGAATTCCCGCACTACGGCTGCGTTCGACGTCCTTCGTGATGTGCACGCTTGGCTTCGTCATCATCGGGCAGGCGATTGCCAAGAACTGGATCAGCCTGACCCGCGGCGACATGGGGCTGGCGGCGATCCCAAAACCCTATTTCGCGCTGGGGCCGGCCTCGTTCACGGTCTCCGGAACCGTCGGCTTCTACTATCTGGTGCTCGCCATCGCGGTGCTCGCGACGCTTGCCGTCTATCTGATCGTGCGCTCGCCTGCGGGGCGCAACATGATCGCCATTCGCGAGAACGAGACGCTGGCTGAATCCGTGGGCATTCCGACCTGGCACTACAAGCTGGTGGTCTTCATGATCAGCGCGGCCTTTGCGGGTCTCGGCGGCAGTCTCTATGCGCACTATCTGACTGTGGTCAGCCCGCTGACCTTCCAGATGTACTATTCGACGACGATGCTGATCATCGTGCTCGGCGGCGGAGCGGGAACCATCTCGGGCGTGATCTTCGGCAGCCTACTGTTCGTCGGCCTTACCGAAGCGCTGCGCATCGCGCCGGAATTGCGCATGATCGCCTACGGCTTCTTCCTGCTCGGGCTGGTGTTCTGGTTTCCGAACGGGTTCGCGCCACTGATCGGCCGCCTCTCGTCCTTCCTGGAGAAGCGCAAATGAGCGGGCTGCCGATCCTCGACATCTCGGGCTTGTGCAAATCCTACGGCGCGGTGCGCGCCGTCGACAGTGTCGACCTGCATGTCGGTCGCGGCGAGATTTGCGGGCTGATCGGCCCCAACGGCTCCGGCAAGTCGACTTTCTTCGATTGCGTGACAGGTCTTGCCAAGCCGAGCGCGGGCGCCGTGAAGCTCGATGGTCAGGACATCACGGGCTGGTCGCTGAACGACATCGCGCGGCAAGGGCGCATTCTGCGTTCATTTCAGAAGACGGTCGTGTTCTCCGCGCTCGATATCGAGGAGAACCTCGTGATCGCCGGGCAGATGTTCACCTTTCCCGGCATCTTGTCGACCTTCGGGATCGGCGCCGCCGCCCGCAATCGCGTCGCGGCGCTTCGCGAGCGTGCGCGCGAGCTGATCAAGATCGCGGGCCTCTGGGACGTGCGCTTCCAGCCGGCCGGCAAGCTCTCCGGCGGGCAGCAGAAGCTGATCCAGTTCGCCTCGATGCTAATGCCGGAACCAAAGATCATCCTGCTCGACGAGCCCATGGCCGGCATCAATCCAAAACTGATCGAGCGTGTAGTCGACAGCATCCGTCTCGCCAACACCTCCTTCGGCGTCAGCTTCCTGATCATCGAGCACAACATCGACGTGGTCACGAGCCTGTGCAAGCGGGTGGTCGTGCTCGACCAGGGACGCAAGCTCGCGGAGGGAACGCCCGGCGAGATTGTCCAGAACCAGGCGGTGCGGGAGGCCTATCTCGGTGGCTGAACCCTCTCTTTCGATCAAGGGCCTGCGCGCGGGCTATGGCTCGCTCGACATCCTCAATGGCGTCGATCTCGACGTGCCGCAGGGGCAGTTCGTCGCGCTGATGGGCCCGAACGGGGCGGGCAAGTCGACCCTGCTCAAGACGCTCTATGGCATGACGACGATCAAGGGCGGCAGCATCGACTGGCAAGGCAAGGACATTACGGCGCTGAAGTCGCGCGCGATCTTGGCCGAAGGCATCTCCTGGGTGCCGCAGGGCCGCTGCAACTTTCCGGTCATGACGGTCGACGAAAACCTGCAGATGGCCGCCTATACGCTGCGCGACGGCAAGGTGAAGGCCGAGCGCGACTATGTCTACGACCTCTTCCCGATCCTGAAGACACGCCGCAACACGCTGGCCGGCAACATGTCCGGCGGCGAGCAGCAATTGCTCGAGGTGGCGATGGCGGTGCTGCAACGGCCAAAGATCCTGCTGGTCGACGAGCCCTCAGTCGGCCTGTCCCCGACTGCGATCGGCGTCGTTTTCGACGAGCTTCTGCGCATCAATGCCGCCGGCCAGACCATCTTGCTGGTCGAGCAGAACACCAAGAAGGCCATGCAGGTCGCGCAGCGCGCCGTGATCCTGCGGCTCGGCAAGGTGATCTGGGACGGACGTCCCGCCGATATTACCCATGACGAGCTCGGTGAACTCTTCCTCACCGGGCGCATGCGCGGTGAGACCGACGTCGAACACTGAGCGCGCTCGCAGGGCGGGCGCCGATACATTCGCAACCAAAGGACGACCACAGTGACGATCTTCGTGCCGGCCGCGCGCGTCTCGCGTATCAAGATATCTCCGACCACGGCAGCCTCCGCCCGCGTGCGCGAGCTGAAGGCCGCCGGCCGCGACATCGTCGACATGGCGATCGGCGAGCCTGATTTCGATACGCCTGACGACGTCAAGGCGGCGGCGCATGCGGCGATCGATCGCGGCGAGACCAAATATACCGCCGTCAACGGTACCGTCGCTTTGCGCAAGGCCATCATCGCCGACTACAAGCGTCGTCTTGGGCTCGACTATTCCGACAACGAGATCTGCGTCGGCGGCGGCGCCAAGCAGATCCTGTTCCTGGCGCTGATGGCGAGCGTGGAGGAGGGGGCGGAAGTCATCATTCCCGCGCCCTATTGGGTTTCCTATCCCGATATGGTCATCGCCAATGACGGCAAGCCGGTGATCATCCGCTGCTCCGAGAACCAGGGGTTCAAGCTGACGGCCGAGGCGCTGGAGGCCGCGATCACCCCGAAGACGCGCTGGCTGATCCTCAATGCACCCTCGAACCCGACCGGTGCGGCCTATTCCCGCGAAGATCTCAAGGCGCTCGGTGATGTGCTGCTGCGCCATCCCAACGTCCTCGTGCTGTCTGACGATATCTACGACCAGATCTGGTACCGCGACGAGCCCGCGACGACGCTTGCTGCCGCAGTGCCCGAGCTCAAGGACCGCATCCTGCTCGCCAATGGCGTGTCCAAGACCTATGCCATGACCGGTTGGCGCATCGGTTATGCCGCGGGGCCCGCGCCGCTGGTCGCCGCCATCAACAAGCTGCAATCGCAGATGTCGTCCTGTCCGTCGTCGATCAGCCAGGCGGCCGCCGCGCATGCGCTGACCAGCGACCAGTCGTTCGTTCGCGACAGCGTTAAGCTCTACAAGGAGCGCCGCGACTATGCCTGCGCGCGGTTGAATGCGATCCCCGGCCTGTCCTGCCTGGTGCCTGACGGTGCCTTCTATCTCTATCCCGGCTGCGCCGGCGTGATCGGCAAGACCACGCCTGCCGGCAAGGTCATCGAGAACGATCTCGATTTCGTGCTCTATCTGCTCGACGATGTCGGTGTCGCCGCCGTGCAGGGCGCGGCCTACGGGCTCTCACCCTATTTCCGCTTGTCGATTGCGACCTCGATGGAAGCGATCAAAGAGGCCTGCGACCGCATCGAGAAGGCCTGCAAGGCGCTGCGCTGAGCGCTGGTGCTGCCGCTGCATCCGAAAATCGGCTTCACTGGCAGGAATCTCATTGAAATCAATAGGCTAGATAAAGGATAGTGCACCTCCAGACCTTATCGCCAGGACCAGCGTTCGGCCCCTATGAGCGTCGATTTCAGGAAGCTGAAGAGCTTTGTCAAAGTCGTTGACGCCGGCAGCGTCTCGCGCGCTGCCGGGCTGTTGCGCACGGCGCAGCCGGCGCTGTCGCAGCAGATCGCGGCCCTCGAAGCCCACTTCAAGCACAAGCTGCTTCTGCGCAGCAATCACGGCATCGTCCCGACCGAGGCCGGCCTGATCCTCTACCGTCATGCCCAATTGCTGCTGAAGCAGATCGATCAGGCGCAGATCGATATCGATCAATCGACCAAGGCGCTGGCCGGGCGGGTCTCGATCGGGCTTGCGACCTATTCGGCATCGAGCACGCTATCGCTGCCGCTGTTGAAGGAGATGTCGGCGCTGCATCCGCAGATCATCGTCCATATCAACGATAGTTTCGGCCATGTGCTGAGCGAGCTGATCATGACTGGCAGGATGGACATGGCCATGATCTATGGCTCCGGTCCGATCAAGGGCGTCAAGCTGCAGCCGCTGTTTCGCGAGGAGCTGTATCTCGTCTCGCGCGCCGACCCGAGCGCGAAAAAGCCGGCGGACGAGGCGCTGCCACTGTCGGCGCTGGCCAACGTCAAGCTGCTGCTGCCGAGCCAGGGGCATTTCCTGCGTCGGCTGATCGACGAATCGCTGGCGCGAGCCCGGGTGACGCCGAACGTCGTCTCCGAGATCGAATCCGTCTCTGCGCTCGGCGCCGCCGTGACTGAGGGCCTCGGTTCGACCATTCTGCCGGCCTCGGTGGCCGCGAGCGCGTCGAGCTTTGGCGGCGTCGAGGTGCGGCGGCTGGTTCGCCCCGCCATCGAGGCAACCGTCTCGCTGTGCATCTCCGACCATCTGCCCTTGTCGGAGCCTGCGCTTGCCACGCGATCGGTCCTTCTCACCGTGGTCGAGAAGCTAATGCGCAGCCATCCGCAGGGCATCAAAGCGGTCTAGGCAACGGGGCCGCACGTCAAAGTCCGCGCATTGGCGTGCGCGGCGGCTGCATCGCGCCGGTTTCGTCAGGCCATAAACAAAACCTATGGCGGCAGACTGGAGTTGTGGTGGTCGGTCGCCGCGGCATTTTCTACGCTCGAAGACAATCGCTTCGAGGAAACAGATGGCCAAGCTCGCATTCGATACCGGGGGAACTTTCACCGATTTCGCGCTGCTCGATGACAAGGGTGAACTACATCTCCACAAGGTGCTGAGCACGCCGGCCAATCCGGCCGAGGCCGTGGTTCGCGGCGTCGGCGAACTCCTCGAACAATTCGGTAGCGTCGTCGATCTCAACGGGCTCCAGGTGCTCGGCGCCACCACCGTCGTCACCAACGCGGTGCTGGAGCGCAAGGGCGTCAAGACCGGCTTCATCTCGACGGCCGGCTTCCAGGACATGCTTCGGATCCGTAACGAAGGTCGTTATGACCTCTACGATCTGAATCTGAAATATCCGGATCCGCTGGTGACGCGTGCCAACAGCTTCGGCGCAGTCGAGCGTATCACGGCCGAGGGCGAGGTCGTCACCGCGCTGGAGGAGGAGACTGTCCGCGAGATCTCCGGCCGGCTGCGCGCGGAGGGCATCAAGTCTGTCGCCGTCTGTCTGCTGCACGCCTACAAATATCCCGATCATGAGCAGCGCATCGCCGCGCTGCTGCATGAAGAGGATCGCGATATCTTCGTCTCCCTGTCCTCAGAGGTCTGCCCTGAGGTGCGCGAGTTCGACCGCGCCTCGACCACCGTCGTCAACGCCTACACGCGGCCGCAGATGTCCGGCCACGTCGCCCATCTCGAACGAGAATTCGCCGTCAAGGGCATCAATCGCCAGGTGCTGTGGATGACCTCGTCGGGCGGTCTCGTGCCGAGCAGCCGCGCCGCAGAACTCCCGGTGCGCCTGATCGAATCGGGGCCGGCAGCAGGCGCGGTCGCCGCTGCCGAGTTTGGCCGCATCGCCGGCGAAGGCAGCGTGCTCTCCTTCGACATGGGCGGCACCACCGCAAAACTGTGCCTGATCCCGAACGGCGAGCCGACCGTCGGCACTGATCTCGAGGTCGCGCATTATCATCGCTTCCGCAAGGGCTCGGGCTTTCCGCTCAAAATTCAGTCGATCCGCATGATCGAGATCGGCGCCGGCGGCGGCTCGATCGCGGCGAAGAACCCGCTCGGCCTTCTCGATGTCGGACCGCGTTCGGCGGGCGCGCTGCCGGGACCGGCCGCCTATCAGCGCGGCGGCACCGAGCCGACGGTGACGGACGCGGATATCCTGCTCGGCTACATGGGCACCGAGTCCTTCGTCGGTGGCTCGTTCAAGGTGTCGAAAGATGCCGCGCTCACGGCCATGACGAAGCTTGCATCCTCGCTTGACGTCAGCGTTCCCCGCTGCGCCTTCGGCATCCACGATCTCGTCAACGAATCCATGAGCAAGGCGGCGGCGGTGCATGCGACTGACCTTGGCGTCGATCCGCGCAGCCTGCCGATGGTCGCGTTCGGCGGCGCCGGCCCGGTACATGCCTATGGAATCGCGCGCAAGCTCGGCATCAAGCGCATCATTTGCCCGACCGGTGCTGGCGTGACCTCGGCAATTGGCCTGCTGATCGCGCCGGTCGCGGTCGATCTGTCCGCGAGCTTCCCCATGCAGGTCGACGTCTGGGATTTCGCGGCGATGGATCGCCTGCTCGGAGATCTCGCGGCCCAGGGCGCCGAGGTCGTCCGCGCCGCCGGTGTCGCGCCGGAGACGATCGCCAACACCTACACCGTCGACATGCGTCACGTCGGCCAGGGCCACGAGATCACGGTCGCCCTGCCGGATCGCAAGCTCCCGCCGAAGCAGTTCCATGAAGAGCTACTCGGCAATTTCTACAAGCTCTATCGCGAGCTGTTTGGCCGCATTGTTGCGGGCTCATCAGTCGAGGTCATCACCTGGCGCCTGCGCTCTGGCGGGCAAAAAGATCAGGTCACCCGCCCGCACACGCGGAATGCCGCCGAGGCACAGAAGGGCACGCGCTCGGTCTATTTCAGCGAGCGCAACGGCTTCGTCGAAACGCCGGTCTATGATCACTACAAGCTGCCG
>Ga0307508_10005402_pt1 | contig 12160 bp, 20 predicted proteins | sample 9_EM_MG_FD_203089 | JGI IMG/M metagenome (GOLD analysis project Ga0307508, IMG submission 203089) | Populus trichocarpa ectomycorrhiza microbial communities from riparian zone in the Pacific Northwest, United States - 9_EM | ecosystem: Host-associated > Plants > Roots > Unclassified | place... | reverse complement strand
CCGTGCAACCATTTTTGCCCCCCCCCCCCCCCCCCCCCACCGTCGGCGACGGCCGAGCGAGTTCTCCCCTCCAGTCTGCACGGTTGCTTCACGGGGGACGGACGGGGGTCGGGTCTAGGCTCCCTCCTGGTCCGCTGATCCCGCTGGGCTCGCTGGCTATCTAGATATGGATGTATGTATGTATGTAGACCAGCATCGCAGATTCCACAGCTGTGTGTATGCACTCTACGGTACATATTATGTATTCTATGCATGCACGCAGCAGCGGGATGTTCCACCGATGGCACATGTCGGCTGGTCGCCAGGATGGGATTCGGCTGCGAGGAGGGAAGGGAAAGGAAAGGAAGGAAAGGAAAGGAAAGGAAATGAAATGAAAGGAAAGGAAAGGAAAGGAAAGGAAGGGCAGGCGAGGGAGAGAGAGAGAGGGGCATTCCAGCGATGTCTTGTCGTGTCTTGTCTCTCCTTGTCTTGCCCGCTACGGCTGCTACTCTCCTCTACCATATACCACACTCTGCTACCCTACAATGCGTACGTACGCAGTCTACGTATCTAGCCTGGTTTTGCGAGCTGGGAAGGAGGATCGATGTCTCAGAGGCCGCTCTCCCTCTCCCTCTCCCTCTCCCAACCCATCCACCGCCGCAGAGCCAGACTTCTGGAATACACACACACTGACACATGCTGCACAATCGGCCGTCCGGCGTCATCATCGTGCATCCCCCCCCTCCCCCCCCCCCCCATCCTGTCCAACATGTGCGATTGTATGTATGTACTTATGTATGTAGTAGTTACTTTCTGACTGGTTCAAAAGACAAGACCAACACCAAAAAAAAAAAAAAAAAAAAGCAATGCCCCATGTCCTGCTCGCTCGCTCGCTCGTGTCGAGCAAGAGAAAGAAAGAAAAGAAAAGAAAAAAAAAGAAAAGAAAAAAAAAAGAAAAAAAAAGAGAAAAAAAAAGGAATTAAAAATAGAAAATATGTGAGACGAAGATGGCGTTTCCGATGCTAGGGCGCGAGTGCAGGCGTCCGTCAATCGGCCGGCCCGTTCGAATCACCCAGGTCTGGGTCTACTCTAGATATGTAGGCCCGGGTGTCTATCCCACCGCCCGCATGTGCGTGTGGAACAGATATCTATCCAGAGTACCATGTATCGCGGGGCGCATCTAGTGCTTACGTTCCCTTGTGACCTGGGGAAGGAGGCGTCGCAGCGATGGGGGGCGGCCACGTTTTCTGGGGGAGGGAGGGAGAGGGGGGGGGGGGCTTCGCGAAGGAATGGACCGCTGGACGGAGGAGGAACTCGGCAGTTGGCGTGTGTGGTCGGGGGAGGAAGAAGGAAAGGAGAGGAGAGGAGAGGAGACGTGCAGCCCGTGCTCGTGGTCCGCAGCTCTGCGCATGTCCCGAGACGTCGGGCACGGCGGGAGCATCACGGGCGTTGGCGAAGCGCTGTGCGGCGAGAACGGAACGGCGAGAGTGGAACGGCGGTGCCTACGTGCTGCGGGCTGGCGAGGAGGAGCGGCGGAACGGAGAGATGGTCGAGTATCCATGGGGATGGACAGGCGCAGGCTCACGGCCCCGTACTCGTCCCATCGTTCCGTCCCCCACTCCCCGGAGCAAGGGAAGTGAAGGCGAGAGAGAGAGCACCCCCCCCCCCCCACCAGACGGGCAGCAGCGAGCGTCTCCGTCTGGATCTTGCAAGAGCCCGCTGAGCTAACAGCGAAAGGCGAGGCAGGCAGCCGCTACCAACACCGCAGCACGCACACACACGCCCCTCCTTCCATCCCGACCACGGCCACGACAAGCACCGACGTCGGCAGTTGTTTCCACAGCGCCCCGAATTTCCAGCGCAGCAGCAAGCAGCCCTATGGTGGGCCCCGCCCCTGCCAGCACACCCTCCCGCGCAGACTCCCGCACCGAGAGCGAGCGACGAGGGCAGGGGCGCAGCGTCGACATCACCCTTCCGCCCGGCAGTCGGTGCGGTCGGGACGTGTGCTGCTGTCCGCTGGGCGACGGAACTGCCGAGTCGTAGCCGGTTAGACGCGGCCGTCCGCCGCGTCTGGGGAGGGTGGGAGCGGGGGAGCATCCATCTCGACGGCGAGGGGCGGCGAGAGAGAGCTGAGCGACGGGGTCCGGGGCATGTTCCGGCGGGCGGGTGCAAGTTGCCGCTCGGTAACAGCTGGGAAACAGCCAAGCTGCGAGCGGGCGAGCGCGGCTATCCGCTTCTGCGTCGATGCGTGCGAGCGCGAGGATCGCTGCATCGGCTCTTTTTTTCCTCGCGGTGCGCGGGGGCGCTGTCGTCGTCGTCGTAGTAGGGCTCGGTGCATCGTCGGGAAGGCAAAGAGGATGGATAGCCGCAGCCACCGCTGTGTCGTGCGTGTGTCCGTTGGCGGATGTGTCCCTCGTTCGTGTGTGTGTGTATGTGTGTGCGCGGGTGCGGATTCGTGCTCGGCGGGAGAACGGAGAGGCGTGTGGGGGGATGGATGCCCCCGTTTCTCCGCTGGTTCCTCCATCCATCCGTTCCCCAGCCCTGCATCGATGTGTGTGTGTGTGTGTGTCGCGCACGACGGATCGCATATGTATGATACATACGTAGATATTGTGTCCACTCGACGACGTCGTACCACGCAGAGCCGTATGCGGGGGAGACGCATCGATTTGATTGCGCTGTCCGTCCGCTGCCGCCGCGCTGGCTGGCTGGCTGGATCTCGCTCCCGCCCTCAAATTTCGCGGGTATCTGAGATAGATAAGGTTCTCCATTTTAATATCCCTTAATTGTTTCCTCTCCGTGAAGCGGGGTGGAGTGGAGGATCGCGGGATTCAAAGCAGGGTTTGGATAAATGAAAAAAAAAACAACAACCGTGCAAGGAAGGAATCCAGGTTCAAAAAAGAAGAGAAAAAAAATGGACAGATACGAGAACTCAGGCCCAAAAAAGGGATAGAAAAGTGCCGACGCATGGTGTGGGAAGGAAGAAAAACTGCCAGCGTCGAAACCCACAAGTGCTCAGCCACATCGTCCACGGCCACCTTGCGTTGCGTGTCCAAAGGGCCACTGTCCTGTCACAGCGACGAAGCTCCCTCGTGCCGGCTGCGCTTCTCCCTCATCCGCCCTCTCACGGATGGAGATAGGGATCCCTTCTGCAGACATCGCCGTTTGCTGAGAGCGATGCGAGGAGCCCCGCCGCCGCCGGTGGTACATACATTCCTCCCGGCCTGCGGGTGGAGGCACTTGGGGGACGAGTCGGATCGAACGAGTCGAACTTACCGGCGGCCCTCCACCGCCCATTGCGCGATATCGGTCCCCTCTGATTCGCCCTGGGCCCGTTGGACGCAGCTGCTGATTGCGGTTGCGATTGCGGTGCGGTTGCGGTTGCGGGGCAGTGCGGGGCTATAGCAGACGCAAATATAATAGAGCTGTGTTCCCCTCCACGGAGAACCGTATGTGTGTAGGGTGCGTAGACAGATGTGTATGTTCCTGTGTGCGTGGACACGTCCGCCGATAACGCCCATGGTAGGAAGTCCGTTCCCTGCTCTCTCTCCTCCCCCCAATCTTGGATCCGGCCTCGATGGTGTCCGACACACGGCAACCAGAAACCAGGACACCAAGGATTGCGGCGGCCATCATCGCACACGCACAATTTCGCGTCAGCAACGCCCGCCGAACGAGGGGCCCAGAGGAAAACGCACGTCGAGGCTTTGTTGGGCAATACGATGCATCGCATGGAAGGGGTTTCTTTCGGACTGCTCCTGTGACTCTTCCCTGTGCTCCGAAAGCGAAAAAAAAAGAAGAAAAAAAAACACAAAATACGACGGTTGCTTTCTCGGCACGATTTCCAATTAGCGTCTGCCATGCCACAAGATGGGGTGGTTATGATGGGAAAGCAGACCAGCTTCAAACACCAAGTCTCCCAGTCCGCCCCCTGCCTGTGTCGAGCATAGATACATACCCAAGACGTGGTGGCTTTTCCTCGAGGAGACGTATGCACCCGTTCGACGGCTCCTGCCGTCAAGGACCGCTCTCGCCAACTCCTATCGTGTGATTCGGCATCGCCCAGCTGCCGTGGGACAGGCGGAGGGTAGCATATGTCCTTCACACGCACGTCTGCGGTGCCATCGCCGCCACCGCACGCCGTCAATATGTGGGATCACCAGCCAAGTCCGTTGGTTGCAAGTAGAGGGGAAGGTCAGGCCGTTCAGATTCCCGGCCGGCACAGAGCCCGCTATCCCCGAGCAGAAAAAGAAAACAAACCGTGCTCCTGGCCGCTGGGTGGAGAGCGAGCGAGAGAGAGAGAGAGAGAGAGGAAGTCGTGGTACCCGAGCAGTCGTAACCCTTTTGCGGGAGGCTGCAGCAACGATACACTCACCTCCAATCACTCGGGCGCCTTGAGCAAACCCCCGGATCCCACCATCGCCGATCGGGATCCCGATAGACGAGAATGCGGGGATCGGCGATGCCGCCGCGACCGCCAAAGCCCGAAGATAGCCGCCGAATCGCGATCCGAGCGAGAGAGAAAAAAGACGCATCTGCGGAAACCTCCAACGTGGGGGAGGGATCGGTCACTGATCGATCAACCGATAATCTCGAGCGCGCAGTGTTGTCCACTCCATGTGTGTAGCAGTGGGCAGAGTGGAGTACATACCGCAGCACGTTGCGGAATTCATACATACATACACACATACACACATACATACATACGGGTATCGTTCCAATCAACAGTGCGTGCGCCAGCAGCCAGTGAAAGAGGACGGAATCGGATGTGTTGCGTAAATACACATTTTCATCCATCGCATTTCGCTCGCTGTGGCAATTCCGGCCAAGCAGCAGCAGCGCAGGGCGTCTCCACGTGTCGTCGGCGGCGCGGTGTCCTCCGTATGTATCGGTGCGCAGACATGTACGCGACGGAACGAACACACAATCCGAGTCGTAGATATCGCACCCGTAGACGCCCGCCTTGCTTGCCGACACACACATGCTCCGTGCCGTGGCCGTGCGTCGAGTATGGATGTGTGTACATAGAAACGGCCGGCCGGCCAGCCGGGAAGGAGAGAAGGAAGGTACCAAGCGGCAGCCGCACCGGAGACAGCGGAGTTACGCGTTGTGGGGCAGACCGTGTATGCGTGTAAGATAGAGTGAAACAGAGCGTGTATGTATATGTATGTACATGTGCATAGATATGTGCGTGGGGAAGTTGGTGTCGGATATTGGTTGGTCAGTCAGTCGTCGGACTCGGTGCAATCGAAGAAAAAAATGTGCTCCGAATTGGTAAGCGGTCCCGCGCAGATACTCCGCTCCCTCCCAAACTTTTGTGCGGTCCAGCTTCTTCAATGAGACAGAGCTCTCTTCCTCACTTCTGCCTCGTTGAATTGTGCACCTTGGCACTGAGGCTTATATCTTCCGTCTGTTGATGCCCATCCGTCCAGTCAAATTCCCCGTTCTCCATCACTCCCGCTGCAATTCCTGTAAACAGCCCCCCCAGCAACATTTGAGCCGCAATCACTCAACGACATAGATTCTTCCCTTCGATTGCAGCATCCCCGCCCCCCCGTCTTTCGTGCTTGATTCCCTACCCACAGAACCTCTCCGTTCGAGCTCCATAACCCCGTAGACCAGCCATGGGCCTCCTGTAAGGCTTTCATTCTGTTATGCCCTCTCCCTCCCCTCCCTTGCTTATCCCCGCTAAAAAAACAAATCAATTAAACTCGGAAACTCACCCGTACTCTTGTTTTCAGGGCTCTCGGGACCCCGCTTGACTGGGAGAATGCGAAACAACATGCCGACCGGGTGCGGACTCTCGGAATTCAGGTACACGACTTCCCCCCCGCATGACATCATATTCAACCTCTCGAGCGAGAAGGGGAGGAAGAACAAGGACCTTGTTCCCGGGTATATGCAACATGGCGCCTAACTCTGGGAATGGTTTCCTCTGTGATAGCAACTCCTCGAAATATGGAATGCGTATCGCGGGAACGAACGAGATATCTTGCTGTGGGGTGACGAGGTCTGTGGGATTCCGTCTCTCGTATATGTTTGTGCTTCAACAGCGCGGGAGGCTGACACACCTTGGGCTGCGCCATCAGATCGAGTACCTCGTAATTGCTTTCGATGAAGAGACCAAGAACGCATGTCTTTCCCTGAGACAAGCCGAAATCCTCGAGGCCATATCCGAGCGGGGGAAGCTGGGAGCCGCCAGTGGAGGCGATGTCGTAGAGGAGTCCGTTTGCCCCGCCGTAACCGATGGTTGCTGGGATCGTCTGACGATGGGGCTGTGCGGGTAGGAAAACGGAACCGTTGCCGACTTTCCATTCCGAGTTCGCTCGGTTCATGCTCGAGGCCACTCCCGGTGCTCCGTTCTCACTTGCGTGGAAGGACCTTCTGAGCGTCGAGCCGAATATGAGGCTTCGGTGGGAGCCACGCCCCGTCTCTGCGCATTGTGTGCCGGGAGATTTGCTCATTCATCCGTCGTGCGCTACAGGAGAACCATCGCGAAACAGTACATGGCTGCGAACGAGGTCCCAATCACCGTTCCATCGTTCCCGCGCTTTGGTGCAAAGGGCGTGTTTACGAGCCCGTACTATCCTCCGACCGGCTCCACGTCTCGCAGCCAGTTCATTCCCGACGAATGCATCGGCCCACATATCCGCTTCTCAACGCTGACCGCAAACATCCGGGCCAGGAGGGGCAGCAAGGTGGCCATCAACATGCCCGTGTTCTACGACGAGAACACGCCGAAACCTTTCAACGATCCGACAATAGACTACGATAGGCATCTGTACCCGGAGGATGACGACGTGAGGAATGGGGCGGCTAAGGAAGGCCACATCTACATGGACGCAATGGGCTTCGGAATGGGCTGCTGCTGCCTTCAGATCACGCTGCAGGCAAAGAACATCACCGAAGCGCGTACCCTGTACGATCAACTCTGCCCACTCGGACCCATCATGCTGGCGTTGACGGCATGTGCCCCCATCTTCAAGGGGTTCCTCGCGGACGTCGACGTGCGGTGGAACGTTATCTCCGGAGCGGTTGACGACCGCACGGAAGAAGAGCGGGGTGTCAAGCCATTGAAAAACAGCCGGTGGAAGATTCCCAAGTCGCGGTACGATTCCGTGTCTGCTTATCTGTCGGAAGACCCCCGTTTGCGCCCCGAGTACAATGACCTCGACTTGGTGATCGACCAGGATATCAAGAAGAGGTTGATCGATAATGGTATGACTTCCACACCGATCATGCGGTTCGCCCTGCTAAGCCGTTTACCGCAGGAATGGACGAACGGCTGTCGACGCATTTCGCTCACCTGTTCATCCGGGATCCCATTGTCATCTTCCGGGAGACGCTGGAGGAATCCCCAGAAGGCAAGGCGGACCACTTTGAGAACATCCAGTCCACGAACTGGCAGCACATGCGCTTCAAGCCCCCGCCACCGGGGGGCAACATCGGCTGGCGTGTCGAGTTCCGAAGCATGGATATCCAAATGACGGACTTTGAGAACGCCGCATTCTCCATCTTCATCGTCTTGCTGACCAGAGTGATGCTCTCGTACGACCTGAACTTCTACATTCCCATCTCCAAGGTTAGTGGAACCTGCCTGGCAGGCCGGATACCGTGCGAGGAGGTGGGCCCATGCTGACGGACCCCGAAGGTGGACGAGAACATGAGCACTGCGCACCATCGCAACGCCGTCCTCGCGGACAGGTTCTGGTTCCGCAAGAATTTGTTCCCCCCAGCACCAATCTCCGACCGCACGTCACCCTCGGACAGCCGGGCACCTACGCGTCCGGCAACGCCGACAGCAACGGTGGAGGACGAATACGAGCTCATGACCATTGACGGGATCATGAACGGCAGCGGCGAGTTCGTGGGACTGATACCACTGATCAACTCGTACCTCGACACGGTAAATGTGGACGTCGTCACGCGCTGCGAGCTCGCGGGGTATCTGACGCTGGTGTCGAAGCGTGCCAGCGGGGAACTGCAGACAGGCGCTACATGGATCAGAGAGTTTGTGCGGGCGCATCCGGAGTACAAGAAGGACAGCGTGGTTAACGAGCGCATCAACTACGATCTCATGAGAGCGGTCGAGAAGCTGGGGTGCGATGGATACCTGGAAGGTTTAGGCGAGAAGCTGCTGGGCGTATGTAAAGGAGAAGCGGACGACGGGTAATTGATGTGATTGGCCTGCATTGTTTTTAGACGATAGATACATCTTACATTAAGTACATAAGTACTTAGTTAGAGTTTTATTTCTTTTTTTCCCCGTTTATTCCTTTTTCATTTTAACTTTCGAGTTCTCGCTAGCCTGCTGAGTCACGGTACCTAAACTCCCCTTAACTTGGACGCGTGCAACTTCAGCGTTTGTACGTACGCTCACGTAGCCCTGCTACTACTCCAGTGCTTCGTTTTCCGCAGCCAGCATTTGGGAAAAAAAAGAAACGGGGGAGACGTGTTTTCTTCCGGACGGGACAACTGCTGTCTCTCCAGCCGGAGCCTCGGATCTGGTACCGGATATGTATAGCAGGCACGTCTTGCACCGCTACACTGCTACACGAGTCATGACTCGACGTTTCTTCTCCAGCCAGTCCAGTGCTTCGCCGCGGCGGGTAACAACACGCATCGCGTTCCCCTCGCCCTTGCCTGCAGCAGGTTTCAGCTCGATGTCTGCAGTGTGCCGCACCGCGCTTGCGCATTGCACGCAGAACGCCAAACCATATCCACAATACAATCGGAACGGGAAACGGCATTTTGTTTTCCGTTTCCTCCCTCTACATAGGTACATACATAGTTCAAGGGCCAGTACAGGGGGGGGGGGGGGGGAGGCAGTTGACGAATCATGTCCGCCCTCACCGATCCCGCCAGGGGGGAGGGGGAGGGGATCGTATGTTAACTCTATATACATACACGGACACGATACGTGCGCCGGGAAAGGGGGGTGGATGGTGTCGGCGGTTGGTTGGTTCGTGGTGGAGTTACATAGGTGGCTGCAGATGTTGGGGCGGGCGTATCAGCTGGAGGGAGTATGCATCTGGTCCGCAAACATTGCGGGATCCGAGGAGGAGGAGGAGGTGGTGGTGGTGGTGTGCTGCCTACCCTTCCTGTCTGTGAGCTTGGCCGGTATGTAGGTCCCCCGACAAACGAACGGGCGGATGGACGGACACAACGGACGGACAGGACGGCTGGTGCTGGCGCTGGCACGTCGGTGGGAAAGCTGTCCGGAACAGGGGGGGGCGCAGAGATGTTTCTGGGACTCGCGAGGGGGGGTGCGGGAATGATGCAGTGCATCGAGGAACAGAGTGCGGTTGCTGCAAAGCTCGCGCCCGCGCTTCCTTCCACACTCAATCTCCCCTCACCTCCGCTGCCCAAGCCGCTTCCGGCTCTTGTGATTGTTGTTGCTGTTGTTGCTGTTGCTGTTGCTGTTGTTGGCGTCCATCCACCCACCCCAGCGGTCCCGGCCGTCTGGCTCGCAAGTTGGATTGCACTTGGTCGTGAATTCATCTAACATACATAGCATACCTACGACGGAAAGGGACGCCGGCCGGCTGCACTCTATGTATAAATGCAGAGAAAAAAAAGAAAGAAAGAAAAAACTACTATGTAGATAGACTAGCTACCCAATCTACGGCTTTATATGTAGGTACCTGCTCTTGTTTGGATATATTTTCGGTCATCAAACATATTTTGGCATGCGGGAGGAGTCGGGCGGCGGGGAGGGGGGAAGGAGGGTTGTGCTTTTGCACTTTCGTCCTTCCCGACGATTCCCGCGACGACTCGACTATCGTGTTCGGGATGCATCGGGGCGTGTTGGTGTGTGACTGGCATGGGTTTGATGTTAGTTACGGATGGATGGATGGATGGATGGGGCGTGAGTGGGGCAGTGGGGTGTGGAGTGTGGCGGCGGCGGCGTGTGGCAGGCTGGAGGGACATGGGCGTGGCACGGAAGTCGCGCTCTGGCCGGTCACGGAGAAGATGTTGTGCTTATGGATCGAGCCGGTGGTGACCCCCCGATGGGTCAAGTCTTGGCAAACGTACGATTTGTCGATTCTGGTGACTAATCGCTATGATTTTTTCGATTTGCTGCAATCGCCGTGCCGGTCACTCTACATATGTATGTACAACGCCCGTAGGCCGCTCCCCGTTCGAAGGCAGGGCATCGCGGAGGTGTGCAAAGCCCAGTTCCTTTCCAAAAGAGCGCGTATGTCCAAAGCTGTCTGTTAGCGAGTCAGCGGTCGGTTCCAGCAAAAAGAACAGTCGGCAGCGACGCAGCTTTAGACTGGAAATACCTGACAGTGGCCCCTTCAGGGAAAAAGCTGGCAGCGGCCCAACTGTAAAGCAGCGCGAGTGTGCTGAAAAGCAGTACAGATCGCACAGATGGATGTCTCCGTATAGATAGTGTTACATGTGGTCATACATATATACTCTAGAGTAGATTAAAAGACTCTAGCCTGACCAGGCAGCTGCATCGCCAAAGTCCGCCAAGCGACACCAAATATCCTCCACTTCGAACCCTTACATATTCATAACACCACCATGACACCACCAAATAGATAATGGAAAACGTAGAAATGTTCACATGTTTCTCTTCCACTATGCTGCAACTCCCGCGTTGGGTGGTGGGGGAGGGGAGTGTTCTTAGCTAGGCTGACAAGGTTCAGCCTCGTCAGCGGCATGGCGCCTTGGCACTGACTTTTCATGTGGTCGGCCAGAAGACACCACCAGCGCCTCCTGCCACTGCAAATGTCTTGACTGTACATATCTGGTAGACGGCAGCAGGAGAGTACGGAGAAACTCCCTATTCCCAGCTTATTTCATCACCCTTCCCCGCTATGCTGCGGGCGTACTCATCAGATATCACTCGCTGCGCCAAGCAGCTGACAAGGCTATCCCGATAATAATGAAGATCGAGTACATATTGTATTCCGTAGGGGAAAAGGGAAGAACGAAATTGACACCGACCAAAACCTAATGAAAGCAAAAATCAACCCCATAAAGCGCCTGATCATCCCGACCATATTCCCCCCTGGAAAATTCAAGGGACAAGTCAGACGGGCGGGAAAAATCAAAAGAAACAATCTAGTTCTTGGTGATGTCGGCCTCGACGCCACGGACGTTCGTCTTTCCCTGATCGTGCTGGTTGCGGTATGCATCTGTTTGGGTGATTACCCTCGCATCAGCCACCCATACATCCCTTTGCCATCCACCATTCGCGCGGTGGGAGAGGAGTGGAACTTACTCTGAGCCTCGGGGTTTCCAGTGACGCCGGCGACGACGGATCCGATAGTGCCAGTGACCCTGTCGGCAACGCCTCCGACGTAGTCCTTGACCTGGCCGGCGGCCTCGCGGCCCTGGCCCTCATCGTTCTGGCGGCGGCCCTCGCGCACGAGCGAGTCGTTGCTGAGCGCGTTGCCCACGAACTCCTTGCCGGAGCCGACGACTTGGTCCCTTTTGCCGCCGACACGGTCCTCGTTGTCGACCGTCACGCCCGAGGTCGAGAAGTTGAGCGGGCCGGCCTTGGCGCCAGCGCGAGACGCGTCGCGTTCGGCGTTGGCAGCGACGTGCTTGTCCGCCGCGGCTTGCTTGTCGATCGGGTTGCCTGGGAAAAACACGCGGTTAGTAGGTACTCTAAGAGCAACCAAGCACGATGGGGGAGAAAAAAAAGATAGGAACGACAAACCGGTGATAGAGCCGACGACGTTCTGCACCGTGGCGGCAGCAGAGCCAACGTAGGACTTGACAGTGGAGGGTTGCTGGTTATCGGCAGACATGATCGTTGATGTGTGTGTGTGTTGGTTGGTTGGTTGTTTTGTTCGTGTTGTGCGTGTGTGAAGATGTGCTGTGCTTATTGGTAGGTAGGGGGAGGTCCGAAGATATGGTAGAAGTCCTTATAAAGAGTTGCAGCAGCAGCCAAAGTACATACTTGGTTCTTGTTCCCTTGGAGGTCGCAGTTCGTTGTGATGGATGATATCATAGGTACTGTTATGACGTCATACGTTAACCGGGCAAAGCATCGTGCTCGAAAACAAGGCAATTTGCTAATTCCGAAAAGGGGTCTAAGTATCGTGCTCTAACAGGGACCGTTGAAACGGTGGGCGGGGGGGGGGGGGGCGCGCGCCGCGCGGGGCCGCGGGGGGGGGGGGGGGGGGAGCGTGGGGGGGGGGGGGGGGGGGGGGCGGGGGGG
>Ga0307508_10005400_pt1 | contig 12162 bp, 11 predicted proteins | sample 9_EM_MG_FD_203089 | JGI IMG/M metagenome (GOLD analysis project Ga0307508, IMG submission 203089) | Populus trichocarpa ectomycorrhiza microbial communities from riparian zone in the Pacific Northwest, United States - 9_EM | ecosystem: Host-associated > Plants > Roots > Unclassified | place... | reverse complement strand
ATCGCTGACCTGCGTTCGTGTGTTGCAGAACCTCGTTGATACCCACTGCTGTCCTACATTCGTACGCTCTACTCGTCTACCGTCAACATCGTCGACCTGTGTTCCTACGCGTTGGATAACCTTGTTGGTATGCACTGCTGTCCTACATTCGTACGCGCTGGTCCTATGCCGTCAACATCGTCGACCTGGGTTCGCACGCGTTGCAGTGCATCGTTGGTACCCACTGCTGTCCTACATTCGTACGCGCTGCTCGTATGCCGTCAACATCGTCGACCTGCGTTCGCACGTGTTGCAGAGCTTCGTTGGTACCCACTGCTGTCCTACATTCGTACGCGCTGCTCGTATGCTGTCAACACCGCTGACCTGCGTTCGTACGCGTTGCAGAACCTCGTTGGTACACACCGCTGTCCTACATTCGCACCTGCTGTGCGTCTGCCGCCATTGCCGCTGGCTACATTCGTACGCACTGCTCGTCTGCCGTCAACATCGTCGACCTGCGTTCGTATGCGTTGCAAAACCTCGTCGGTACGCACTGCTGTCCTACATTCGTACGCGCTGCTCGTCTGCCATCAACACCGTCGACCTGTGTTCGTACACGTTGCAAAACCTCGTGGGTACGCACTGCTGTCCTACATTGGTACGCGCTGCTCGTCTGCCGTCTACATCGTCGACCTGCGTTCGTATGCGTTGCCGAAGCTCATTGGTACGTACGGCTGTCCTACATTCGTACGCGCTGCTCGTCTGCCGTCTACATCGTCGACCTGCGTTCGTACGCGTTGCAGAAGCTTGTTGGTACGCACTGCTGTCCTACATTCGTACGCGCTGCTCGTCTGCCGTCAACACCGTCGACCTGCATTCGTACACGTTGCAAAACCTCGTGGGTACGCACTGCTGTCCTACATTCGTACGCGCTGCTTGTCTGCCGTCTACATCGTCGTCCTGCGTTCGTACGCGTTGCAGAACCTTGTTGGTACGCATTGCTGACCTATATTCCTACATGCTGCGCGTCTGCCGTCATTACCGCTGTCTACATTCGTATGCACTGCTCGTGTGCTGTAACCATCGCTGACATACGTTCGTACGCATATCAAAACCGCGCTGTTACCTATTGATGGTTTACATTCATTTGCGTTGCGTCGTCTGCCCTTATTCGTCACTGTAGCAGACGGCGTTTGAGACGTTGGACTTTGTGGTATAATATAGATTTTAAATATAATAATTATTTTGTGATCGAAGAGCATTGTCAACTGTGTGTAGTAGCATTGTAACTGTAGTAATTGCGGGTACGAAACTGCTCCCAGAGCACACTCGTTGCTCCTGTAAGCTTCGCTAGCTCCCGTAAGAGGGGTGGTTGCGTCTGTAGCTTCCCTAGCTTTCCTAGCGTTTCTAGCCTCCCTAGCTCCCCTAAGGTGGCGGGCGCATCGGTAAGATTGGTGGTTGCGTTGGTAAGGTTGGTGGTTGCGTCCATAGCTTCCCTTGCTTTCCTAGCGTTTCTAGCCTCCCTAGCTCCCCTAAGGTGGTGGGCGCGTCGGTAAGGTGGTAGTAGCGTCCGTAGCTTCCCTAGCCTATCGAAGGACAAAGTTATATTTCACTCCCGGTGCTCCGGTAAGCTTCGCTAGCTCCGGTAGCTTCGGTAAGAATTAAATTTTTTGCTGATGAAGTCCGCGAACCTCGGTTCATGCTTCATCGCTAGATCGCGCCCCCAGGATCACCGGAATCGGGAGTCTCTGTTGAAATGCCAGCTGTGCTACCTACTCCAACAGTCGTCCTTACAGCTCGTCGAACGCCTTTGCAAATCCTCCCCACTGTCAAGCGCTCCCACCACTGCTCCGAATCTCACTAGTAGACTATCCAGCCATTGACTGAATTGAACCTCGGATACTTTCCCAGCGATGCACGTTGCTGATCCATGTCCGCAAACCTCTGTTCATCCTTCGCCACTGGATCGTGTCTTCGGTATTGCCGGTATCGGGAGTCTCTGTTGAAACGACCAGGCTGCATTGCATTGGCCAGCTGTGCTGCCAACTCTGTGAGTCGTCTTTCCAGCTCCTCGAGCGTATTCGCCAATCCTCACCGCTGTCAAACGCTCCCAGCGGTCTCACTTGTAGACTATCCAGCCGTTGACTGAGTTGAACCTCAGATACTCTCCCAGCGACTCATGTCGTTGATCTGTGTCTGCGAACCTCTGTTCATCCTTCGCCACTAGATCGCACCTTTGGGATTGCCAGTATCAGAAGTCTCTGTTGAAACGACCAGGCTGCATTGCATTTGCCAGCTGTGCTACCAACTCCAAGAGTCGTCCTCCCAGCTCATCGAACGCCTTCGCAAATCCTCCCCGCTGGCAAGCGCTCCCACTGGTCTCACGCGTAGACTATCCAGCTGCTGAACCTCGGTTACTCTCCCGGCGATGCCTGTTGCTGATCTGTGTCCGCGAACCTCTGTTCATCCTTCGCCACTGGATCGCGCCTTCGGTATTACCTGTATTGAAAGTCTCTGTTGAAACGACCAGGCTGCGTTGCATTTGCCGGCTGTCCTGCCGACTCCGAGAGATGTCCTCCCAGCTCCTCGAACGTATTCGCCAATCCTCAGCACTGTCAAGCGCTCTCATCGGTCTGCGGAAACCCTCCAGCCGTTGACTGAGTTGAACCTCAGATACTCTCCCGGTGACGCTCGTTGTTGATCCGTGTCCGCGAACCTCTGTTCATCCTTCGCCACGAGATCGTGACTCCGGGATTGCCCTTGTTGGGAGCCCATGTTGTAATGACCTAACTTCGGTGCCCTTGCTACTGCTGTGCTACCCACTCCGGAGGTTGCTCTTCCTTCGACATTGTGTGACGAAGTGAAAGCATGGCTGCTGCGAAGACGTGCAACGTACCTGCAGCGGCCCCGATCAAGTCTCACCACTGGGATTTCTCGCTATTGTCTTCAGAATCGCAATTAGACTCGGAGTCCGAGTCTACCATGAACAACTGACCAGCGGTTTCCGCAAGTACTTCATCTTAGTCCATCGAATCCTCATCCATTTGGTCATCCATTGTGACGTCATTCCACGTTTCGATATTGATGTGCGAATTGACAAGCCATACGCAGTTAGTCGTACTGTCAGGGTCAAATGGTAAACGATGCGCTGCCCCATCAATCTCGGAAGCATGGACGAGTCAGTATTCAGTCCCTGGTGTTGCTTGCACAACCTTCACCATCCCGGAAGCCCTTTCGACGGCACCCCCTGCAGCCATGGTTGTAGTCTGAACAAATGCCAACTGAAGGTCCGGCATTGCCTTGCCGTCCTTCATTATCGAGAACTTAAATAGCGAGATTAGCCGTACCGGCGACGGCCTTTCAGCGCTTTCCATGGAAGTGGAGGTAATGGCAACTCTGAGGGTTGCCGGCTCATCACCCTGGACTCTTTGCAAGCTCACCACCAAGCCCAGTCTTGGCGCAGCGGCCCCCCATGCCAGCGAGTCTCTAATGTGCATCGGAGTATTTGCTTCTCCCAGATGGCCGTTCCATACTTTAGGACATGAACCGCAATGGATTTGTATACCACTATTGGCACCATATCGAGCTCCTCATCCCCCACGGAAATACCCTCTCCATTGAGAAAATGATAGGTGGTAATCTCCATGTTATTCCGTAGCTCGGGATTGCTAATTCAGGCAAAGAATACACCAAAGACATATCTATGCTGCTCGGTAGGACTTTTAAGAACATTAGGAGGCCGCAGGTGAGAGATATTCGGAGAAGACATGTCACAACTCTGAGGCTTGAGGTTTAACTTCCGGATATCGAAGGCCTCAATCCTTCTATTGGACTCCAGGATTTGCCAGTAAAAGTCACCAGTTTTGTTGGAGCCCCGATACCCTTTTTTCACCTGGCTTTTATGTAAGAGCTCTGTGGCAGATGTGGAGTGTGTCACGAACCTGGTGCGACAGGCTCCTAGGCGCCGCCACGGGCGCTGTGCTCACCCTCACCACACTATGGCTGATCCTTGTCTCTGCCGCCACGGCCACTGTCATCCTATGCGCCTAGCCGCAGTACCCCAGCCCCTGCCAATATCGCGCCGGTAGCGATATTCCTCAGAACCTGATTGCGGGCCGCCCAGGATTTTCCCCGCTTGTTTCCTTACTGTCTGCGTGTCTGCCTCGCTTTACTCTGTGTTATGTTTATTGCTTACCACATTGCGCTTGACGTTTCCTTACTGCCTGCGTGTCTGCCTCGCTTTACTCTGTATTATGTTTATTGCTTACCTTGTTGTTTCCCTACTGTTGTGTGTGTCTGTCTTGCGTATTGCGGGAGGGTGAAGGGCCGAGTAGGATCGTGTGTTTCCTTGGGGCGCAGCGATTGAGTCATGATGAGCTAGTGAGGAACTGTGTCAGTCTTACGGGCAAGCTGTGATTCCACAGAGGGAAGGAAAAGTATAAAGGAAGGGCATGGTATCTAGTCTGGAGATTCTTCTCCACGCAATCTATTATCTCTCTCCACAGACCTACCTCTCTATCACCATGACCAGCGCTGCGACCATCCCTCCCGAAAACAACGAGCCCACGCAAGGCGTATGAGAAGAGCTGCGAAGAGACCACGCTGGGCGTGACGGATACCGCGAGAACAACGAGCCCACACAAGGCGTGTGAGAAGAGCCGCGAAGAGACCATGCCGGGCGTGACGGATACCGCGAGAACAACGAGTCCACACAAGGCATGTGAGAAAAGCCGCAAAGTGACAACACCGGGCGTGACGGATACCGCGCGAACAACGAGCCCATGCAAGGCGTGTGAGAAAAGCCGCGAAGAGACCACGCCAGGTGTGATGGATACTGCGAGAACAACGAGTCCACGCAAGGCGTATGAGAAGAGCCGCGAAGTGACCTCACTGGGCGTTACGGATACCGCTAGAACAACGAGCCCACGCCAGACATGTGAATACGCCGGAAGTGTGAGTAGGAGCGCTCGCTCCACAGACCCACGCCTACGTTGCCTGTCGAGCCAGAACGGAGAAGTCGAGGCAGGATCTTGACACTAGATTGCATCTCCCCCATCGACACCTGACGAAGCAACAAGAAAAACACGGTGGAGTCCTCGGACCCCCTCAACCTGAGCGAATTTAGGGATGTCCATGACGACCAGCGAGCACCGAGTCCAGTAACCCCAGAGCAAAGATCCAGGCCACAGACCCCCGAGTCGCCAGAACAAACCAGAAGAATGACGGAAGGACCCCACCTGTTGACAATGGAAATGTTGCAGGCCCTCCTAGCGGCACGCGACAGACTGCCGCAGACCAGCTACCCAAAGCTCCGGGAACCCAAACCGTTCGAAGGAGAAAAAGCAAAATTCAAAACGTTCCTGGCGCAGTGTGAGCTGAAGTTTTGAACAGAGGGAAATCGATTCGACGACGATGAGAAAAAAACGGGATACGTATCCTCCCTACTCCGGGGGGTGGCATGGAACTGGGTGGAAACCTTCCTGAACCAGGAAGGAGGAATCAACCTAACCTGGGAAGAACTGAAAACTAACATAAGACATGCGTTTGGCCAAGTAGACGCAGAGGAAATCGCATTTGAGAAATTCCAGAAAATCCAGCAAGGACATCGAACGGCAGCAACCTACTGGGCAGAATTCCAGCGGATCAAAGCAGATCTCCCCTACGCGGACAATGTATGCATTGCACGATTCCGAGACGGATTACACCCCGAGGTAAAAAGGCACCTAGTCATGAGCGAAACCCCCACCACAGTCTTGGTGGACTATGCCACCGCTGCCATCAAAACGGATAGCCGCCTATGCAACCTCAGAGTCATTACTCGACGACCTACCACCAACCCAGAAGCACACTTCCATGTCCACCCAAAAGAGCCTCGGTCAACACCCCCGGGAGACCCAATGGACCTCGATGCCACCCGACGATTCAAATTCGCAAGGACGCCAAACCGATTCCCACGATTAGTAATCACGGGAGAATGTTACAACTGCGGAAAGAAAGGACATTTCGCAAAAGAATGCCCCCAGCCCCGGAAAGAACGAATTCTATGGAGAAGACCATACAGGGCTGCAGAAGCCACCTTCGAGGAAATGACCGAGGAAGAAGCGTCGGGAAACGACAGCCCTCGGGAATAAACAACAGCAACAGTCACCCGGGGGAAAAGCCAGTTGCGAAAGAGGAACCTCCCTACCAGGTCAGGCCCACCCGGTACGATCGGGAAGAAAAAATAATGATCAAAGTAAGGATCCAGGGAACTGATGGCAAGGAGTGTACCACCACAGCCCTGGTGGACAGTGGAGCATCAGAAAACTTCATCGATAAGGCCTATGCTGAGGCCAGCGGAATACCCATGCAGCAGAAAACGATGCCAAGACGAGTACTAACAGTCGACGGAGGGGAGGTCACTGGCAGGCTGGTAACCCACGACACTCAAATCCACCTAACCATCAACCACCACAAAGAAGATATCCGGCTAGACTGTATCACGATCGGGAATGCCCCGATCATCTTAGGGCTTCCGTGGCTCAAGCTCCAAGATCCAGTGATAGGATGGAAAAATCATACTGTGAAGTTCCATTCAGATCACTGTGCCGACAGATGCTTACCCAGCTCGCCGAAAGCCAACACCGTCCCTGAGGAGAAAGCCACAGAGCAATACTACAAGAAGACATTGGCAGAAGAAGAATGGGAAATCGGCGAAACCGAATCATGGGAGGTATGCCAGACAGTAATCAACAAAATCAAGGAACCCTCCAGGACTAGCAAAAAGCCAATTCCCCTGGAATATCACGAATTCCTCGAGGTGTTCACCAAAAAGGAACCAATGGCCCCTCCGCCCCACCGTACTCAGGACCACCATATTCCGTTGGAAGAAGGGAAGACACCCCCGTATAAGCCCCTGAGGCCCCTGAACGAAGAAAAAATAAAGGCCCTCAGAGAGTACTTAGAAACCAACGAGAAACGGGGATGGATCCGCACATCCACCTCCCCAGCGGGGGGCCCCAATACACTTTGTCAACAAAAAGGACGGAGGATTACGCCTGTGTCTAGACTACTGGCAGTTGAACGAAATCACAATCAAAGATCGAACCCCGCTGCCATTAATCGGAGAATCCCTCAATCAACTATCCAGTGCCACCATCTACACCAAACTGGACATCCGACATGCATACTACAACCTCCGCATTGCAAAAGGTGATGAATGGAAAACGGCGTTTCGTACTCGATACGGACTGTACGAGTATTGCGTCATGCCATTCGGACTCACCAACGCCCCGGCCTCCTTTCAGCGATGGATGAATGAGATCCTAAGCAATTATCTGGACATCTTCTGTGTGGCATACCTGGACGACATCCTGGTCTTCTCACCCGACGAGGAGACATACCGGGAACATGTCTGGGCAATACTCACACGAGTACAAGACACCGGACTGACGCTGAAAGCGTCCAAATGCGAATTCCACACAAGAGCGACAGAATACCTAGGATACGTCATATCACCACAAGGACTAAGAATGGACGAAGAAAAAATCCGGACCATCAGAGACTAGAAGGAACCGATGAATGTCAAAGGAATACAGAGTTTCCTGGGCTTTGCCAATTTTTACCGACGGTTCATCAGAGACTACAGCAAGATTACAACGCCTCTATCCTCCCAGACAAGGAAGGGAAAAGCATGGGAATGGGGGGATAAGCAGCAGGAGGTGTTTGAAACTCAAGGAAGCAATGATTACGGAACCAATACTACAACACTTCGACCTGGAACGGGCCGTTACCATCGAAACGGATGCATCAGACTACGCAATAGGAGAAATCTGCTCCCAACCCAACAAGAAAGGGATCCTACATCCTGTAGCATATTACTCAAGGAAACTCAAGGACCTGGAACGCAACTACGATATCCACGACAAAGAACTACTGGTGATCGTAGACGCACTGCGAAAATGGGATACCTACTGCAAGACAACGGGACTCAAAATCACGATTCTCACGGATCACAAGAACCTCGAATACTGGGAAACAAAAAAAGATACCAATTTGCGACAAGCCTGGTGGGGTGAGCGATTAGCTAACTATGACTTCGTGATCAAGTATCGACCCGGGAAATTGGCTGGCAAGCCAGACATCCTCTCTAGAAAGTCAGGAGACTCTCCCTGGGAAGGGGATATGAAGCATCAACAGAACCACAGCCGAATCCTGTTACCTGAAGAAGCTTTCGAAGCATTCCAGGCCAACACAATAGAAACCATCAACCTTGAGATAGACAAGGAACTCCTGAATGAAATCTCGACACTAAGCGCAGCAGATAAAGAGATCCAAGAAATCCGGAGGAAAAAGGCAAGCAGGATCACCCGCAACGGGAAGATCGCATTAGGACTATGTGAAGAAAACGAGGGGATACTACTATACGACAGCCTCATATGGATCCCTGACAACAATGACCTGTGACTCCGGATATTAAGAGACCACCATGACGCGCAAGCCGCGGGACACCCGGGCTGCGCAAGAACCCTGGAATTCGTTAGCCGAAACTTCTACTGGCCACAGGAATGAAGATATGTCCATCGATACGTCGACCACTGCGACACCTGCCGACGAATCAAGCCAATCAGATACATGCCATTCGGACTCCTGAAACCTACTATTGAACCCCCGCACAGGCCATGGGACTCCATATCGATGGATTTCATCACAGGACTACCTACGAGCAACGGAAGTGACGCCCTGTGGGTAATCATCGACCGATTGACCAAGATGGGACACTTCGTAGCGTGTGACGGTATGATGGACCCGGCAGGACTTGCAGACAGCTTTGTGAGGCACGTCATACGCCCCCACGGCCTACCCACAAACATCATATTGGATAGAGGATCACTGTTTACCTCGAGGTTTTGGGAACGCGTCACCGAGGCACTCGGTATCTCACAGAAACTCAGCATAGTATTTCACCCCCAGACCGATGGACAGACAGAACGAGTCAATGCAACACTGGAACAGTATTTGTGGGCATACTGCAATTACCAGCAAAACGACTGGGGAATGCTCCTGCCAATTGCCGAATTGTGCTACAACAACACGCAAGCCGAAAGCACGAAAGTAACCCCCTTCTTTGCTAATTACGGATGCCACCCCCGTTTTATGCCGGACCTCGGCACTCAGAACGAAGAAATGCCGGAAGTCTCAGAATATGCCCCGGCGCTTCGAGCCTTGCATGAAGAACTCTGCGCAGAGATGATCGAGGCACAAATGGCTCAAGCAGAGCAAGCCAACAAAGCACGACATCCAGACCCAGTATTGGAACCCGGCGATAAGGTCTGGCTCCGGAGGAAGAACATCCGGACAACACGACCCTCGAACAAACTGGACCACAAACAGATAGGCCCATATACCATAAAGGAGAAGGTGGGCTTGCGCGCATATAAATTGGACCTACCGCCCACTATCAGACTCCACCCAGTCTTCCACATCAGCCTCCTTGAACCCACAGCCAGCACCGAACCCATCCCAGGACACCAACAACCACTGCCACCGCCCGTGATAATCCAAGAACAGCAAGAGTGGGAAGTAGAAAAGATCCTCGACTCCTGACGCCATAGAAACCAGATACAGTATCGAGTCAAGTGGACCGGCTTCCACGACCCCGATCGTACCTGATACCCAGCCCGCAACTTTGAAAACTCACTCGACCTCATCCACCAGTTCCACGAGGAGTACCCTGAGAAACCTGCCCCCCAAAATTAGCAATATGTCCACTACCACCACGATCGACACCAACGAAGGCTGGACCTTCCCCGAAGACAACAGCTCCGTTCCCGAATTCCCTACCACGACCGAGCACGACAACAATTGGGGTATTCCTCGCGCCGCACCTTCCCTGCCGCTGTCCGCTGTAGGACATCTCCATACCAACGATCATGCCTCCCTCCACTGGATGGCTTGCTACAATGACTACTGCAACACTCACCGCCAAATGAAGGACAACAACTACTACCCGCGACACGGCAACAACCGCCGCCGCCGCAGCCACCAGCAGTGCGACTGCCCCAATGCCCACCCATACGTGTTGGCCGAAGTCATCCGTGTGAGATACCTGAACCCACGCAGGGTCTGCACCGATTGGCAGAAGGGAAAGTGGGTCTGCCCCGACTGCCGATTCCTGGTAAACTTGAACGACCACCACCTATGTTGCCAAAGCACCGCGCAGCGCGCGCCACTGGCCGACATCACGCCACCCCAGGAGGCCCCCACAGACGCCGAAGAAAACCCCGACGCCGAGCTGGCTACGCCCCTGGATGACCAAATCTGCCTGTTGGCAGAAATCATCACCACGGTCCAGAACACAGCCATACAAGAAGCCCGCCATAACTACGGGATCCAGCTCCTACTGGCCCAGACGATGTGCGACCAACACAATACCCACCAACGACAACTCCAGAGGATAGCACGAACCCTGGAAACCATCACTGCCGAACAGCAGCAAATAAACGAACAAACCCAGCAGCAGGCTAGCCGACCCATCCGCATCTACCACACTCTGATCACCCGCCATACGACCGCCACCCGGCCTGACCTCGCCGGAGCTTCGGTCTGGACGGGGGACCTACTGTCACGAACCTGGCGCGACAGGTTCCTAGGCGCCGCCGCGGGTGCCGCGCTCACCCTCACCACACTATGGCTGATCCATATCTCCGCCGCTATGGCCACCGTCATCCTATGCGCCTAGCCGCAGTACCCCAGCCCCTGCCAATATCGCGCCGGTAGCGATATTCCTCAGAACCTGGTCGCAGGCCGCCCAGGATTTTCCCCGCTTGTTTCCTTAATGTCTGCGTGTCTGCCTCACTTTACTCTGTGTTATGTTTATTGCTTACCACATTGCGCTTGACATTTCCTTACTGCCTGCGTGTCTGCCTCGCTCTACTCTGTGTTATGTTATTGCTTACCTTGTTGTTTCCCTACTGTTATGTGTGTCTGTCTTGCGTATTGTGGGAGGATGAAGGGCCGAGTAGGATCGTGAGTTTCCTTGGGGCGCAGCGATTGAGTCATGATGAGCTAGGGAGGAACTGTGTCACTCTTGCAGGCAAGCTGTGATTCCTCAGAGGGAAGGAAAAGTATAAAGGAAGGGCGCGGTAGCTAGTCTGGAGATTCTTCTCCACGCAATCTATTATCTCTCTCCACAGACCTACCTCTCTATCCCCGTGACCGGCACTGCGACCATCCCTTCCGAGAACAACGAGCCCACGCAAGGCGTGTGAGAAAAGCCGCGAAGAGACCACGCTGGGCATGACAGATACCGCAAGAACAACGAGCCCACGCAAGGCGTGTGAGAAGAGCCACGAAGAGACCATGCCGGGTGTGATGGATACCGCGAGAACAACAAGCCCATGCAAGGTGTGTGAGAAAAGCCGCGAAAAGACCACGATGGGCGTGACGGATACCGCGAGAACAATGAGCCCACACAAGGCGTGTGAGAAGAACCGCGAAGAGACCACGCCGGGCGTGACGGATACCCCGAGAACAACGAGCCCACGCCAGACGTGTGAATACACCGGAAGTGTGAGTAGGAGCGCTCGCTCCACAGACCCACACCTTAGTTGCCTGTCGAGCCAGAACCGAGAAGTCGAGGCAGGATCTTGACAGAGTGCTGCTCAAGGCTGCCAAACATCTCGATCGACTCCCTGAAATGGCTGGTGAGATGGATCTTTGGGAAGTTGAAATGCGTATGTTTCTGGTAAATTCGAGCCCTCTCTGCAGCGAATTCTTGGTCATAGGAGCCAGAGATTTTTTGGTGGTCGCAGCGGCATGTCTTCTTCAACTCCAAGTCTCTTGCCTTAATGCTCTTGGTCTTTGCTGCCTTGACTAACATACGGATTTGTTTCGATGCCCGATGTTCCAGAAACACATCCTTATTGTTGTGAAAGCAACCCAGGAGGCTTCCATGGAGTCGAGGGAGATGGCATCATGGGTTGGGTATTGGCAGTAGATGTAGAACTCACCAAGTCTACGGGCACACAAAATAACTTGTTCGAATGCGGAACGCTCAGAGTTGGACAGACGACCTATAGAGTTGGCCAGACAACCCACCAGAAAGCGGCTCATCTTCTTATACTCACCACCCGTCCATTGAACAATCTCCTCGAAAGATTTTTTGGGTTGTGTCATACTCAGGTAGGATGGAATAGCCATCCA
>Ga0307508_10005399_pt1 | contig 12164 bp, 10 predicted proteins | sample 9_EM_MG_FD_203089 | JGI IMG/M metagenome (GOLD analysis project Ga0307508, IMG submission 203089) | Populus trichocarpa ectomycorrhiza microbial communities from riparian zone in the Pacific Northwest, United States - 9_EM | ecosystem: Host-associated > Plants > Roots > Unclassified | place... | reverse complement strand
GTGGCGGGCGTCTGGATTCTCGACCTGACCGGCTCCAGCAGCCTCGCGGGCCTGGCCGGCTTCTGTGTCTTCGCGCCGACCCTGGCCGGCCCGTGGCTCGGCGCGCTGGTCGACCGGCTGCCCCGCCGCCCGCTACTGATCACTGTGGACTTGGTCTTGGCCGCTGTGCTGCTTTCGTTGCTGGCGGTCCGGTCCCGGGAGCAGGCCTGGCTGATCTACGCGGTGATGCTGGCGTACGGAATCAGCTATGTCCTGCTCGACGCCGGCGAGTCGGCCCTGCTCCCGGCGGCACTGCCGGCCACCGTGCTGGGCGATGTGAACGGCTGGCGATCGAGCGCCCAGGAGGGGATGAAGCTGATCGCCCCGCTGGTCGGTGCGGCCTTGTACAGCTGGCACGGCGGCCCGGCGGCGACGGTCCTGGCCGCGACCACACCGATCCTGGTCGCCGGCCTGTACGCCCTGGTCCGTCTCGATCGGGCGGTGGCCGCGACGCCCCGGCGACATGGGGCGGCGGACGGGGGCTTCCGGGTGGGGCTTTCGGTCCTCTGGGGAAACCGGGCCATCCGGGTGCCGGTTCTCGTCGCGGGAATCTCGATCGCCATGTCCGGCTTCGGGAATTCCGCGGTGTACGCCACCGTGACAGATCGTCTCGGGTTGGCCGCCTCCACGATGGGAATCCTGGCGAGCGCGCAGGGCGCCGGGTCGATCGCGGGCGGGCTCGGTGTCGGCCGGCTGCTGGCCCGCTTCGGCGCGGTGCGCGTCGCGGCGTGTGGGGCGGCATTGTTCGCGGCCGGCGGTGTGGTGCAGAGCCTGGCCGGGTGGCCGTTGCTGGTCGCCGGGAGTGTGCTGATCGGCATCGGGCTGCCGTGGACGCTGATCGCGGGGGTCACCGCGGTCCAGACCAACACCCCGGACGCGCTGCTCGGCCGGGTGTCGGCGACCTCGATCACCGTGATGTTCGGGCCGAACGCCCTGGCGATTCCGCTGGGGGCGGCCGCCGTCCATCTCGGCAGTCGCCCGCCGCTGCTCACGGCCGCCGTCGTGTGCCTGGTCACGGCCGTGCTCGCGGCGGTCTTCGGGCGGGCCGAGGCGTCAACCCGCGAGAACGACGCCGTCGCGGTGCCGTAAACGCCCAACGCGGCCAAGCGGCGGTGCGGCTCGGACAGGGCGAGGCCGCGGTGGGGCGGGACTGCGGCGGGACGAGAGATTGCGGCGGGGCGAGACGGAGCGCGCCGGCCGCCGACCGGCACTGGGCCGCCCGGCGGTCGGAGGCGAGGAGGGGCGAGGCGAGGCGATCCGGTTCAGGCCGGGACCTTCGGCGGGGCGATGCGGTTCAAGTAGGCGTCGATGGCGGCCGGCTCCGTGGCGTCCACCGCGCAGCCGATGTAGTTGTCCGGGCGTACCAGAAGCAGGGTTGGGTTTGTGATGTCGTAGGCCCGGTGGGCGTGACCTTCCGACGACGCGGCGATGTGGACCACCTTGAGGCCGGGAAAGCTGACCTCCGGGGCGTCGAAGGCCAGCAACGTCGGATGCGGCCCGCGAAGCACATCAAAGATCCGGACCGGGCCGCATGGTGCGTCCGGCGCGCGATCGCCGGCCCGGACCAGGCCCGGAGCGCGGCGGTGCTCCTCGGCCAGCGGGCCGCCTCGGTAGTTCAGGGCGAGCTGGCGCAGCACCGGATCGTCGCGGCGCATCGCGTCCTCGGTGCCCTCGACCGTGCGGTTGTGCAGCTTCGTGCTGATGCCGAGCACGCCGGCCGCGACCGGCAGCCGCTCGGCCTCGTAGGTGTCCAGCAGCGCGTCGTCCCCGGTGGCGAGTTTCCAGCCCAGGTTGTACGCGTCCTGGATTCCCGTGTTGAGACCCTGGCCGCCGGCGGGGGAGTGCACGTGCGCGGCATCGCCGGCCAGGAAGACGTTGCCGACCCGATAGCGGTCGACCATCCGGATGTTGGCCCGGAAGAACGAGCTCCAGCCGACGTGGGTGAGCGTGATGCCGGGCTGGATCGACGACACCAGCGCCTGCAGTGACTCCTGGGTCGGCTCGGCGGCGTCGTCGCCCGTGACGGGTGCGGTGAGCTGGAAGTCCTCGGTGCCGGGCAGCGGGCACAGGCCGAGGCGGAACTGCTGGCCTTCGCCGGGCCAGACATGCCAGGCCGCACGATCAAGACCGGTCAGGCGTACGTCGGCGATCAGCGCCCGCTGCGTTTCGTGCGTCTCGCCCGCGAAGCCGACGCCCAGCGCGCGCCGGATCGTGCTGCGGCCGCCGTCCGCGCCGACCACGTAGCGGGCGGTGACGGTCTCGCCGGTGCTGAGCGTGAGGTGCACGCCGGTGTCGTCCTGGGTCAGCCCGGTCACGCCGGTGTCCGCTTCGACACGGCCGCCGAGCTCGGCCAGCCGGGCGGCGAGCAGTTCGCAGGTCCGCCACTGCGGGATCATCCACACATTCGGGTACGGCACGTCGGGCGTCGCCTCGTGCAACTCGTCCATCCGCCAGTCGATCTGCTGGCCGTCCGGCCGGTGGATGCGCAGCGGTGGATAGAGGGCGCCGTTGGCCAGGAACCCGTCGATCACGCCGAGGTCGTCGAGGACCTCCAGGGTGCGCGGCTGCAGGCCCTTGCCGCGCGAGCCGTCGAACGGATTCGGCGACCGCTCCAGCAGTCGATGTGGCACGCCGCGCTGCGCGAGCTCGACGGCGAGGGTCAGGCCGGTGGGTCCGGCGCCGACGATGACGATTTCGATGAACTGAGATTCAGTGAACATGGATTCACCGTAGGGCGGCTGATAGCCTCGCGTCAAGCACGAAGGCGAAACGGGAGGTCACGATGGCGGTGGGCACCGGCGTGCGCAGGCAACAGGCGGCGCAGACCGAGGCCGAGCTCAAGGCCGCCGCGGTCCGGGTGTTCGCCCGGCTGGGCTATCTGAACACCAAGATCACCGACATCACCGCCGAGGCGGGCCGGGCGACGGGCTCGTTCTACACGCACTTCGCGAGCAAGGAAGCGCTGCTCGAGGCGCTGCTAGCCGACTTGCTGGCCGAGGGCGACGCGTCCGCGGTCGACGCCGGGCACAGCGACGACTTCAGCGATCGCGCGGCGGTCCGCTGGCACGTCGCGGCGTACTGGGGCTTCTACCGCGAGCACAGCGCGATCATGACGGCACTGCAGCAGGCCTCCATCGTGGACGAACGCTTCGCGGCCCGCAGCCGGGAGATGATCGAGCCCGACCTGCACCACATCGCGGAGCACCTGGTCCACGCCCGCGACGCCGGCCTGCGCCTGCCGGGCGATCCGCTGGTAGTGGCCACGGCGTTCACCCAGCTGATCGCGACGTTCGCGGCGACCTGGCAGTCGGGCGCGGGCCCCGACCTGGGCCGCCCGCTCGACGACAACGAGGCGATCGAAACCCTGACTTCTTTCGTGTACGCGGCCATCGGCGGCAGCGCGTAGCGCGACGGATCCGCTACGCGGCCATCGGTGGCAGCGTGTCGGACGACGGATCTGCTACGCGGCCATCGGTGGTGGCGTGTCGGACGGCGGATCCGATTCGCGGCCATCGGCGGCAGCGCGTAGCGCGACGGATCCGCCAAGCGGTCGCGGCCATCGGCGGCAGCGCGTGGGACGGCGGATCCGCGGGCCCGGGACAGGGCGGAGATGGCCGTCGATGTAGCCGGGCGGCTGACCGGTGATCACCCGGGATCGGCGCGATGCGATCATGGCTGGGTGACGAAGTGGGTGGCTGTGCTCCATCCCGAGGCCGACACCGGGGCGGTGGAGCGGTTTCGGCTGCGGTGGGACCCGCTTGGCGGGGCCGTCGCGGCGCACGTGACGATCGCTTTTCCGTTCGACTGGCAGCGTGGCCGCGACGAACTGCACGGCCTGCTGACCGGAATGCTGCCCAAGCCGTTCGCCGTGCGGCTCGGGGCGCCGACGGTGTGGGAGGAGGAGTATCTCTTCCTGCTCGCCGAGCGCGGCGGTGCCCAGATCGCCCGGCTGCACGAGGCCGTGTACGGCGTGCTCGGGCTGGCCCGGGCGGAGCGTTTCGTCCCGCACATGACGGTCGGCCGCCGACTGCCCGGCGCGGAACAGGAGCGAATGCTACGCGCCGCCGACGGCCTGACCCTGGACGGCTGGGCCCGGGAGCTGTCGGTCTACCGCCGCGAGCCGGACGGCCGGCGAGTCCACGAGTTCACCGTCAACTAGGAGTGCCTTAACCGGAATTCTGGTCGGGCTGGGTGCGTGGTCGCTACAACTGGTAGCGATCCCGGGTGCCCCGACCGGAGTTCTGGTCGGGCTCTGTGGATTGTCGCCACGACTCCTAGCGATACCGGGTGTTCCGGCCGGAGTTCTGGTCGGGCTGGGTGCGTGGTCGCTACGACTGCTGGCGATTCTGGGTGGCCTGGTCGGGCTGGGTGCACGCTCTGCGTCTCGGTGGGGCGGGGGTGTGTTGGCAATCAGCCGGCAGGGCGAGGGCCGCCGTAGGTGGGCCCCCGCCCGGTCTCGGCGTGAGCTGCGGCGCGCAACCATGCACGGAGCTACGACCGCAAGATTTTGATCTTGATCTGTCAGCGCTTGCCGACGGCCTTGCGGTAGTCGGTGTTGAGGCGGCCGATCAGGGTCAGCGGGATGCCCTTCGGGCAGACCGTGGTGCATTCGCCCGCGTTGGTGCAGCCGCCGAAGCCCGCCTCGTCCTGCGCCTCGATCATGTCGAGGGCTCGGGTGTGGCGTTCCGGCTGGCCCTGCGGCATCAGGCCGAGGTGGGCGACCTTCGCGGCCGTGAAGAGCATGGCCGAGCCGTTCGGGCAGGCCGCCACGCAGGCGCCGCAGCCGATGCAGGTGGCCGCCTCGAAGGCCGCGTCCGCGTCCGCCTTGGGGATCGGCGTGGCGTGTGCCTCGGGGGCCGCGCCGGTCGGGGCCGTGATGTAGCCGCCGGCCTGGATGATCGTGTCGAAGGCGCCCCGGTTGACGACCAGGTCCTTGATCACCGGGAACGCGGCCGCGCGCCACGGCTCGACGTCGATCACGTCGCCGTCGGTGAAGTGGCGCATGTGCAGCTGGCAGGTCGTGGTCGCGCGTTCGGGGCCGTGCGCCACGCCGTTGATCATCATGCCGCACATGCCGCAGATGCCCTCGCGGCAGTCGTGGTCGAAGGCGATCGGGTCGTCGCCGTCGAGGATCAGTTTCTCGTTCAGGACGTCCAGCATCTCCAGGAAGCTGGCGTCGGGCGAGATGTCCTTGACGTCGTAGCCGACCATCTTGCCCTTGTCGGACGGGCCCTGCTGGCGCCACACGCGCACCTGGATGTCCATTACTTGTAGCTCCGCGTGCTCGGGTGGACGTATTCGAAGTCGAGCTGTTCCTTGTGCAGCGTCGGCACGTCCCCGTATGACCAGGCGGCGACGTAGCTGAACTCGTCGTCGTGGCGCAGCGCCTCGCCGTCCGGGGTCTGGCTCTCGGCCCGGAAGTGCCCGCCGGCCGACTCCGCGCGGTGCAGCGCGTCGATGCACATCAGTTCGGCCAGTTCGAAGAAGTCGGCGACCCGGCCGGCCTTCTCCAGGTTCTGGTTCAGCTGCTCGCCGGTGCCCGGCACCTTGACCCGGGCCCAGAACTCGTCGCGCAGGCCGCGGATCAGGCCGACGGCCTTGGTCAGACCCTCTTCCGTACGCTCCATGCCGCAGTATTCCCACATGATGTGGCCGAGCTCGCGGTGGAACGAGTCGACGGTCCGGTCGCCGTCCACCGCCAGCAGCTTGGCCAGCCGGTCCTCGACGCCGGCGCGGGCCGCGACCACGTCGGCGTGATCGGGCGAGAGCTTCTCGAACGGCCCGGAGGCGAGGTAGTTGCTGATCGTGTTGGGGAGCACGAAGTAGCCGTCCGCCAGGCCCTGCATCAGCGCGGACGCGCCCAGCCGGTTGGCGCCGTGGTCGGAGAAGTTCGCCTCGCCGACAACGAACAGGCCCGGGATCGTGGACTGCAGGTCGTAGTCGACCCAGAGCCCGCCCATCGTGTAGTGCACGGCCGGATAGATCCGCATGGGTACGCGATACGGGTCCTCGCCGGTGATCCGCTGGTACATCTCGAACAGGTTGCCGTACTTCTCCTCGACCGCGTGCCGGCCCAGCCGCGCGATCGCGTCCGCGAAGTCCAGATAGACGCCCAGCCCGCCCGGGCCCACGCCGCGCCCCTCGTCGCAGACATTCTTGGCGGCCCGGGACGCGATGTCGCGGGGCACCAGGTTGCCGAACGACGGGTAGATCCGCTCGAGGTAGTAGTCGCGTTCCGCCTCGGGAATGTCGCCCGGCTTACGCGTGTCGCCGTGCTTGAGCGGCACCCACACCCGGCCGTCGTTGCGCAGCGACTCGCTCATCAGCGTCAGCTTCGACTGGTGGGTGCCCGACTCCGGGATGCAGGTCGGGTGGATCTGGGTGTAGCACGGGTTTGCGAAGAGCGCGCCTTTTCGGTGGGCCCGCCACGAAGCCGTGACGTTGCAGCCCTTGGCGTTCGTGGACAGGAAGAAGACGTTGCCGTAGCCGCCCGAGGCGAGCACGACCGCGTCCGCGAAGTCGGTGCTGATCTCGCCGGTGACCAGGTCCCGCACGACGACACCGCGGGCCCGCCCGTCGACGATGATCAGCTCCAGCATCTCGTGCCGGGCGAACATCTCGATGTTGCCGAGCCCGATCTGCCGCTCCATCGCCTGGTACGCGCCGAGCAGCAGTTGCTGACCCGTCTGGCCGCGGGCGTAGAAGGTGCGCGAGACCTGCGTGCCGCCGAACGAGCGGTTGTCGAGCAGGCCGCCGTACTCGCGGGCGAACGGCACGCCCTGCGCCACGCACTGGTCGATGATGTTCACGCTGACCTGGGCGAGGCGGTACACGTTGGACTCGCGGGCGCGGAAGTCGCCGCCCTTGACCGTGTCGTAGAACAGCCGGTGGATCGAGTCGCCGTCGTTGCGGTAGTTCTTCGCCGCGTTGATGCCGCCCTGCGCCGCGATCGAGTGCGCCCGGCGCGGGCTGTCCTGATAGCAGTACGACCGGACCCGGTATCCCGCCTCGGCCAGCGTGGCCGCCGCCGAGCCGCCGGCCAGCCCGGTGCCGATCACGATGACCGTCAGCTTGCGCCGGTTGGCCGGGTTGACCAGCTTCGCCGCGAACTTGCGGCGTTCCCACCGGGTCTCGATCGGGCCGTCCGGTGCGGCGGCGTCGGCGATCGGGTCGCCCTCATTCCACAGGTTCATCAGTTCACCAGCCCGGTCATGACGGCGAACGGCACCGAGAGGTAGCCGACCACCAGGACGATGGAGAGGATCAACGCGGCGGTTCTGGCCACCCGTTCACCGCGGGCGGTCTGCTGGCCCAGGGTGCGGGCCGCGCTGAAGATGCCGTGCCGCAGGTGGAAGCCGACGGCGACGATCGCGAGCGTGTAGAAGAGGGTCACGTACCAGCGGTGCGGAGCGAAATCGGCGACCACATTGGCGTACGGATGCCGCGGGTCGCCGACCGGGTTCAGCGTGCCGGTGGTCAGGTCGAGGATGTGGAAGATGACGAAGAGCAGCACGATCACGCCGCCCCAGCGCATGGTGCGCGCCGCGTAGCTGCCCTGCACCTTGGGGCGGTGTGCGTATTTGACCGGCCGGGCTGCTCGCGCGCGCCGGGCCAGGACCGTGGCGGCGACGATGTGCGCGACCACCGCGACCGTCAGGCCGGCCCGCTGGATCCACAGATACCAGGTCTCCGGCAGCAGCGGCGTGCCGATGCTGCGCAGCCAGTGTGCGTAGTGGTCGAACGTCGGGCCGCCGAAGAAGATCTTCAGGTTGCCGGCCATGTGCGCGAACAGGAACAGCACCAGCAGGATGCCGGTCACGGCCATCAGGATCTTCCACCCGACGGACGCGCGCCGCTTCTTCTTCCGGATCGGGGCTTTCGCCTCTACCGGCCGAACTCGAGTATCTACCGCCACGTCATGGACGGTAGGAACCTCGCGGCGATTCGTCTAATGCATGATCGGGGTAGTGCACATAGACGTAGGCTATCAAAGTGCAGCTTCAACAGCTCCGATACTTCCTCGCAGTGGTAGAAACCCGGCATTTCACCAAGGCGGCCGAGCGATTGGGTGTGAGCCAACCGACACTGAGTAAGCAGGTTCACACCCTTGAGGTGACCCTGGGCGCCCCGCTGTTCGAGCGGATCCGCGGCGACGTGACCCTGACCGTCGCCGGCGAGACGCTGCTGCCGCTCGCCAGCCGGATGATCGCCGACGCGGACGCCGCCCGCGACGCCGTGCAGGAGATCGTCGGCCTGCGCCGCGGCGAGGTCCGGCTGGGTGCCACGCCGAGCCTGTGCTCGTCGCTGGTCCCGGCCGTGCTGCGCGGCTTCCGCGCCGATCATCCCGACATCGCGCTGTACGTCACCGAGGGCAGCTCGCAGGATCTCAGCGCCGACCTGCTCGCGCACAGCCTCGACCTGGCCCTGATCGTGCAGCCGGAGCAGGGCGTGGACCCGGCCCTGGAAGCCGCCCCGATCCTGCGCGAGTCGCTGGTGGTGGCCTCGGTTGCGGACAGCCCACCGCCGACCGCCAACCCGCAGCTGGCCCTCACCGAGCTGCGCGACCAGCCGCTGGTCATGTTCCGGCCCGGCTACGACATCCGGGACGTGACCCTGCAGGCCTGCGAGCGGGCCGGCTTCACGCCCCGGTTCGCCGTCGAGGGCGGCGAGATGGACGCGGTGCTGGCCTTCGTGGAGGCCGGGCTGGGCGTGGCGCTGGTGCCGAGCATGGTGCTGGTCAACCGGCCGCTGCTGCGGGCCACGCCGCTCGAGCCGCCGGGGATGCGCCGGACGATCGCGCTGGCCCAGCGGCGCCGGTCGGTGCTGCCGCACGCGGCCGAGGCGCTGCGGGAGTCGCTGCTGGCGCACCTCGCCACCGGGGGAGTGCTGCCGTTGGGCGTACGTGCACTGTAGTTGTCGCGGACTTACCTCAGCACGTGACTATCGATCGCGATCCCGGTACCTTCTCCCGGCAGCCGCCCGAGCGGATCAAGGCGGCATCGACAGGACAACGCGATGAGGCGGCAGATGGTCGACGGCGACGACATCCAGGACACAGGCGACCGGGTTCTGGTGCGGCCCTACATCCAGCAGCACCAACCGCCCGACGACGGCGTGCTGGATCCGGCCACCGTCCTACTGCCCGCGGTCACCGCCGCCCCGCCGGCCATCGCCCCGGAAGTGCCGGATCAGGTGGCGGAGGAGAAGGAGCGGCGTACGGTGCTCTGGCTGGTGGGCGCCGCGCTGGTGCTGAGCGTGGCGACGGCCGCCCTGGTGGTGGCGATCTGGCCGGACGGCGGCGACACCGGCCCGGCTCCGCTCGCGGTGCCGACCGGCCGCGCGGTGCTGCCGGCCGTCGGCGCGGATCCGTCGGCGGCACCGGCCACAAAGGCCTCGGGCGCCAGCGTCGCGTCGTCGTCGAGCCCGATCAGCCGGTCGCCGAGCCCGTCCGGCTCGCCCTCCGCGAGCAAGGCCCCGGCCAGCGAGTCGGCGGCCACGACGCTGGCACCCCCGGCGGCCGACCGGGTCGGCGCCATCACCGGTCCGGGCGGGCACTGCCTCGACGTCGAGGGCGGCATCGCGTTGCTCGGCAACCCACTGGCGGCCGAGGACTGCAACGAGGCCCCGTCGCAGCGATGGACGGTCGCGAGCGACGGCACGCTGCGGACCGGGGGCGGGTGCGCGGCCGCGGGCGACGGAAATGCGGTGCAGGTGTCGGTCTGCGGCACGTCTGATGCGGGACAGTGGCGGGCCCGCTCCGGCGGCACGCTGATCAACGTCGGCACGGGCCGCTGCCTGACCGACCCCGAGAACGGCTCCGAGACCGGCACCACCCTCCGGCTGAACGAATGTGGCAGCCGCGGCCAGCACTGGACCCTGCCCTAGCGGCGCAGGGTGCGCCAGAGGGCGGCGGTAGCGGTCAGCGAAGCGACACCGGCGAGGGCCATCACCGTGCCCGGCGGCAGCACGTCCGCGCCCGCGCCGGCCGCCGCCATGGCCAGCCCCTGCAGCGTCATCGTGCCCGTGCCGGCCAGCCCGAACGCCTGCCCGCGCCGGGTTTCCGGCACCGCGTCGAGGAACCGCCGGGCCAGCCCGAGCTGGTAGGAGAAGCCGGCCGCCGCCACCGCCATCGTGACCGCCGCGAGCAGCACGCCCGGCCGGAGCAGGAAGAGCGTCAGCGGGCAGCCCAGGACCAGGGCGAGCCACGGGGTCAGCCGTTCCCGCAGCCGCGGCGTGACGAATCGGGCGACGGCGAACTCGCCGGTCAGCATCCCGCCGGCGGCCGCGGCCAGGATCAGCCCGGCCGCCGACTCCCGGCCCAGCCCCGCCGCGTACGGGACGACCACGCCCTCGGCGCCGACCATCAGCGCGCCCGGCAGCCACTGGGCGAGCAGCAGCGCACGGATCCTCGGGTCGCCCAGCAGCGCCCGGTTGACCCGCCAGGTCTCGCCGACACCGCCACGGCCGCCGGTCGAGCGGGCCGGCCGGTCGGTGAGCCCGGCCCGCGCGATCACCGCCGACACCACGCAGGCCGCCGCGGTCAGCCACAACGCCCCGGCCGGCCCGGTCAGCGCGAGCAGCAGCCCGCCGACCGCGGCGCCCACCACCTGCATCGCACCCGAGACCACGGTGAAGAGCGACCGGCCCAGCACGTACGCATCCCCGTCGAGCAACTCCGGCAGCAGCGCCGTGCGGGTCGCGTGCACCACGGGCGCGACGCCGCCGAGCGCGAACACCAGCAGCACCATCGCGATCGGCGGGAGCATGCCCGAGGCCAGCAGCACGGCCACCGCGAACCGCAGAGCGTCGAAGCCCAACAGCAGCCGGCGCGGCCGCCACCGGTCGGCGACGGCGAGCAGCATCGTTCCGCCCAGCGCCTGCGGCAGGAACCCCGCCACGTAGGCCAGCGCGGCCAGCAGCGCGGACCCGGTGCTGGCGTAGACCAGCACGGACAGCGCCAGCATCTGCACGGTCTCGCTGACCAGGAACACGGCGAAGCCGGCGAGCAGCGTCCGGAACTCCGGCACCGCGAACACCTGCCGGTAGGTCGCCCGGGTCTGCGCTTCGGTCATGTGGACAACTTCGCGTGCTTTCCCGTACGCCGCTAAGGTTTCGGTTGTGACCGAAACATGCTGATCGAGGTCTCTCCGGCAGACCTGGCCGGCTGCCGCTATGCGATCTCGCCGCTGGTCGAGACGACCTCCGCGCTGCGCATGCTGACCGGCCACGACCACGCGGGCGTGCTGGCTCCGTGGCGGGACCGGATGCGCCCCCGGCTGGCCGCCCTGCGCGCGAGCGACCCGGCCATCGGCGCGTGGATCAGCCTGTTCCGCCGCGACGACAACGCCGACTTCCTGCAGCCGCCGCCGAGTGGCCTGGCCTCCTTCGCCGACGAACTCGCCGGGGTCCGGGCCACCCCGCTCGCCACCGCCCGCGCCGAGTTGGCCCGCAACCTGGCCGGACACCGCCGTCCGCCCGGCTATGCCCAGCGGATCCTGGACGCGCCGGACGTGGTCGACCGGCTCGCCGACGCGATCGCCGCCGCCTGGGCCGCGCTGGTCGAGCCCGAGTGGCCCCGGTTGCGGGCCGTCCTCGAGCGCGACATCGTGCAGCGCGCGGGCCGGCTGGCCGCGTACGGCTGGGCCACCGCCCTCGCCGACCTGCACCCGCTGGTCTCCTGGACCGAGGCGGGCGCCATCGCGATCCGGCACCGCGACACCGGGCACTACCGGCTCGCCGGCCGCGGCCTCGTCTTCAGCCCGTCGATCTTCGCCAGCCTGGTGCTGACGACCGATCCGGGCTGGCCGTTCGCGCTGATCTATCGCGCCCGCGGCGTCGCCGACATCCTCGGCCCGCCGCCGGACCCGCCGGCCGGGGACGCGCTCGGCCCGCTGCTCGGCCCGGCCCGTGCGGCGGTGCTGCGCGCGCTGGCCGCACCCGCGACGACCAGCCAGTTGGTCGCCCAACTGGGCCTCAGCCTGGGCGGCGTCGGCGGTCATCTCGCGGTCCTGCACCAGGCAAAACTCGTTTCGCGTACGCGGACCGGCCGCTCGGTGCAATACGCCGCGACGCCGCTGGGTGACGCCCTCCTGCGGGCCGGAAACGCATAGCAGCCGGGCCGTGGG
>Ga0307508_10005397_pt1 | contig 12170 bp, 19 predicted proteins | sample 9_EM_MG_FD_203089 | JGI IMG/M metagenome (GOLD analysis project Ga0307508, IMG submission 203089) | Populus trichocarpa ectomycorrhiza microbial communities from riparian zone in the Pacific Northwest, United States - 9_EM | ecosystem: Host-associated > Plants > Roots > Unclassified | place... | reverse complement strand
TGGTAGCGGCGGCAAGCGCCCGGTCTTGATCGATTCTCACGCTTAACTTCAATCTCGCGCAAGTTTGTTGAAGCCAATATAACAGATGATCATTGGGGAGCTGCGCGGTATCTTCGTGAACATTTGAAATGCCTCCGACCAATCAGATTGCTTTGGTCAACGTACAGCCGCTCGGTTCATTGTTGGAAAAGCTCTGGGCCCTGCCGAAACTGCCGAAACCCTCTCTATTCCGAGTCGGGGATACTTGCAGTACTACTACACGTTGCACACAACACAACATGAGGGATTGGAGTCTACAAATATTCATCTACCTGTATCGGTCCAAGGCGGTAGCAACGGCCCACCAGGGAACGAGATCATCCCTGGAGGTTGAAAGACTCCCGACTGCGATCCGAGTGCACCATAACCCATCGCTTGAAGTTGGGCCCGACTGTTGTCCCCGAAGGCTGGTCTCTGAGATATAGCGGTCGGTGTCGGTGGTTTTGGCTCTGGGACCTTCCAATTCTAATCACGGCATCAGATATGTTTGCATTCTCTGCTGGCCGGCTCACCAGTTTCTTCCCTTCGGCGTATACCTCTCGGAGGAGCTCATCAAATGTGCCTTCCGCCTCCCGCTCTTGAAAAGTGCGGTGCAGTAATAATGCGGCACGCGCATCCTCAATAGAATCGTGAGTATCCACCTGTATTTCTTGTTTGAATACAGTGTACGTTAGAAAGCGGAGAGATAAACGTCTCCCTCGCTCAGGGATATAGTATATGTCCACGGTGTCCATGACACGCTCGGGTGGGACGAAAATATCTGGTGGGCCACTGAGTATTGCGAAGGAAAGATTCACGTTAGAATGATCGGCAGACATACTGATGATACGGAAGTCTTTGGATAAGCCATGCCCCACGAAGATACATCCAAGATCAACAAGCAGACGCAATTTTTTGTACACAACCTTCAGGGGGAGAAGGACGTGCGTGGAGTAATTCGGATGTAAATCGCCAGCTGCGATCGCAGTCAGCCCCAACCACCAAGGCAAACAGTTAAGATGGGCTTACGTTGTATTCCTGAATACTCTGTCAAATAATCGACAATAGTATCGCTAGTGTGGATGTAGTCGTCGATGAACGGGACCCCCATCTTTGGGCCGCTTCCTCTGAGCACAGATACCCTGGCGAGGCTCATTTGAGAAGGTTTTAGAACCTTCTTCGTCCCGTCGGATCGAATTTCAGACTCTTCCTGCACAGGTAATTGATGGATTAACGGAGTGCGCCAGTTCAAATTTTGGCGATTTCCATACCTGCTGAAGTGCCACAAATTCAGCGTCTATCGAAACCAGGGTGCCAGGTTTAGGGATCTCATCTGGAGAGAGGACTTGGTGCCTTGTCGCGTCCCAATTGACCTGGCTGTCAAAACGGTAAGAACATCCACGAATTGTACAGATAAGGAGGAGCGTACGCCGCCATGCTCAGCCTCTGGCTGAGAATTTCTGGGTCCAAAGTTTCTGGAAGTTCAGTATACTTCAAATTTCGTGCAGCATCGCTGCGCTCCAGAAACAGGACACACGGGACCTTCCCTTTCAATCAGCCCATGCTCAAAATATTGGCACACATGTGTCACCTTCCACTTGCCAGGGAAACTCAGCGCCTCGTCTTCAGGTATCTTTTGCACCACAAAGTCGTTGAACAGATGCCAGGATCCTGTGTCCGACTCGTCGCCCTCACCGGTCACGCGCCCAGATGGAGGGACTACCAGCCGAGGTAAGTCGAGAGATACTAAGCACTCCGTGAACGCCGGCTCGCCTTTTATGATAGCTACAAGATGACGAACCACCCCTGTTCTTATTTCAGCGACATAGCCCTGCGGGTAAAGACTTAGCAACAATGAGGCACAAAACCAGATGAACCAACCCGGAGATCGTACGTGACCACTTCCTCGCTGTTTGGGTCCAGCACGCCTTCTGCATCCCGCATGGCTAAAGCGAGTCTGCTTGATAGAAAACGTGATGAATGATTGTCTAGCCAGAATCGGAAGTGATCTTCGTTGTTCACAGCAGCATTTACTGCCAGCAAAGGGGGCATGTGAGTGCTAGAAAGTGCTCTACGAGATCGATGATTTGCCAGGTTCTTGCACACTTGGCAGGTTGACTTGTACATAATGTCTCGCTCCAGAGAACTCCGCAGTATACCACTGAAATCGAGGTCTAATGTTAACTGAGAGTCGTGAACAGATACTGGCTATGGTAGGGTCAGTCACCCAGGCATTCGTTGCTTTGTGATCCATACCTTGCGCGGGTAGATCAAATCAATAACATGCGACATCAGGTCCTTGTCCCTCTTAAATCCGCAGTTAGTGCAGACTGTGACCGTCTTGGCATCGACGCCCAGCAGTTGGGTTATGGGGGCGGCTGCAAAGGTGGCGGATGGAGTGTCACCCTCCAGAGGTATCAAGTACGGATTGTGGGGAAAGGTATTGCCCTCGACAGAAAACTCCTCTAGTATGAAACGATTTATTTGTTGGATCATACTTGCATAATCCGCGTTCTCCCCATCAATAGACCGGTCAATGACACCGAAGGATTGAGCTTATGAGGAAAAGTTAGTTTGTAGAGGATGTCTTTCCGACAACGTGTTACCTGTTTGCTTTCTGCCCACCGTAACACAGAAATTTCGCGCTTGAACGTTGATACCTTGTGCATCCTCCAGCATGCGAGCAACGAATCCAAATTCGCAAAGCAAGCAGTGCTCTGTGCGGCATGATGTTGTGATGTGGGACTTTCCCAGTCGGCGGATGGGAATACAATAATGTAGGAGTTGGATTAGTGAATTCGCGTATGAATTTGGTATATCAGTTTCCAAGCCGCTGTAAGAAGTCTTATTATAGTACCTGGAAACGATATCAGAGAGTTCAAAGTTTGCATGGACAGGGACTATCATACCCAAAATCAAAATCTTCGATGCCAAATTTGGAGTACTTGATGCCAACTCTGTGATACAGATTGGGAACTTCTGGGTGAGCCGACTCAAGAGCGCTCGGCGACAGCGGACCCTGCTGCAAATATAGGTCAGCCAGCATTAGCGACAGGGTGAGAGTTCGCGCACGTCATCGTCTGTTCGTCGCGCGTGGTCGCTCCTGAAGCGGCCTTCCTGTTTTCGTGTTGGCACTGTTTTAACGACATTGCGGCGCCCTCGCAGTTCCTTGGGGAGGATCGCATATTGTAGATGATCTTGTACTCTCACGGAACTCAGCACTTGTGGAGGGATTTTTGGCGGTGGAGGAACGGCATTTGATGCTGGTATGAGAGAATGATCGTAGTAAGAAAGCAGTTTTTCATCATAGTACGGCATTCCGACGCGGTTGAGAGGCCTGCACGCAAAGCCCTTCACAAAGGAGAAACAGCATGAGGTGACATTTTACATACGTTCGATCGTCCCAGCTGATGTCGGGCAATGGCTCGGGAGCATCCGCCCACTCAATTGGTTTTCCTTCAAACCCGTTAAACGGGACACGCTCATCGTCTATGGTCGAGGTCAGGGTGTGTATGATACCATCTGCGTCCCCAAACGCCATGTATGATCCGTCGGGAGAAATAGCAACAGCACTCAGGTAAGAGGCGACATCGATCTGGAGAGGCACGTCCAAGTCACATTTGGGGGTGATGAACTGGCACAAGTGCGGCCGTACCTGATGAAATTCGCCCCCGTCACTTGGTTTCGTAATGTCGACGATATTGACCAAGCCCTGGGCAGACGTTATGGTGAGTAGGCTCGGTTTCTTCGGGTGCACATTGATGAAGGCAGGGCCAGTGGGGAAAGGCATTGGGGCTAACGGGCGCAACATGCGAAGATCGAACAATTTCACGAGAGGGTCGGGATGCGGTCTCGATTGTCTAAACGAATGCGAGGGTGAATCAGCTATCCCATGCTGAAAGGGAGATGAAAAGACCTCAGACTCCACCCAATGGTGAGAGCTGTCGTGCCTCCAACATCGACTGCAAGAATTCCGCCAACGTGAGCCAAAACGGATATTTCGGAGGCGTCTTTTTCCGAGCGGTTCCCCGGGGATCGGACGTCATGCACTCGCAGCACACCATCGGCAGCGCCGGATAGTAAGGCGGAGTGCGAGGCTCTGAGCGCTGTAACTACGCTGGGCGCACTCATCGTCCGCAAAACGGCTCCTGTGGTTGAGTTCAACAGGAGAAATTCGGGCGCAGATTGTGCTACTACTAATGTATGTGGCTTTGCGGGATGATGCTCAAATGTAACAGCTCTAGCAGGTCTGGAATAGTGGATAGATATAGTTGACACAAGGCGATGAGAGATTCAAAACTCGGTAATCGGAAAGCGCTCAACTGATGGTACCATTTGTTTACTCCCCCTTTGCCCCATGAGCCGACACTGCTGCTGGTGCATGCGTGCACAACGCTTTCAGAACTGATGATGTTCTTGATGGGGTCCCCTCGCGCTACAAAGTAGGAAACGCCACGCATACGGGATGCACCATGATACGCAAGAACTACGCCCGCCGTATTGCCAGCCCACAGAGTATCAGAAATAGGATCGAATGAAAGTGATGTGACTGGTTGAGGAAACGGCATTTGGGCTCCAAAGGGAGCTTGGTGGTGATACAATGGCACAGACATAGTGGCGATATGTAATAACGCTGAGAATTAGCGATAAAAGAAGGGCCGCAGAGGCCCCTGGAGGACCCTCGTAGAGCCCGCTTTCGAAATGGTCGATCGAGCGAATGTTGAGTGCCCGACGCAAATATAAATCAACAAAGGCGTTCGCCGTTCTAAGTCTATCTGACGCCGCCACTGAGTTTCTGAGTAATGGACGTGGACAAGGTCCAGGAAGTCAGTGAGGGCGGTATTGCAACAGGGGACGCTCAAGCAAGCGACGCCTCTCAGCGCAGAGAAGCTGAAGAAACCCGTCGAGATATTCTAGCGAGACTCCTTGAACCAGCTGCGCGCGAACGGTGTGCGTGCCCCCTCTTACTGCGAAACAATTTCACAGTCGATCTCATACACAGCTTTTGCTGAATAGTATCTCGGATTGCACTTGTGAACGTTAATCTATCTACTCAGATCGAGACGTTACTTCTTCGGCTTGCACAGTCTGGCGGGATCCGAGGACGAATATCCGATCAACAGCTCCTTGGATTGTTGGATCAGGTTAGTGAGTCTGGCCTCTCGTTCGTCCGAGTAGTGAAACACGCGTACGTTGCAAGGCAGAAGCATCGCAAGGGAAAGGAAGCGGTCAGAAGAAAGGCGGGATCGTGGTGAGTGTTTCGTATGTAGTAAATGTTTCAAGGCGTCGTGGTGGCGCTAAAGAACTGGCCTCCGTGCACTCGCAGTATCAAAGGAGGAAGGCGGCGTTTGACTCTGATGAAGATGATATTGATTTTTGACTGCAAGAAAGCCGACTTTCATTTTGGCCGGCTGTGCTTCTATGTACTGTCCCAGCTAACCAAACTGTGCTCTGGCGTACATCTGAGTACTATTGTAATTCACAATATATGTGGCGGGAGGGTGTATGGCGCGGCCAACCAATCGGATGCCCCGGCCCGCACACGTGACCCGCTTACTACCACGACACTAAGATCGCGAACTGCATCCCGCTCCTCTGCGCTTGGACCCTCAGATTTGTACGAGACGCAAAACCACTTAAATCAGCGATGGCGTCTTCTCGAACGTTTTCAGCAACCGTTGGGCCTCACGGAACTACTAACACCAGTGCTGTCGCGTCCTCTGCGAAGTCGCATGTCCTGGCTGGAGTCCAGGACGCGTATTGGAGCGATGATGATGCTGTATGTTCTCCTCCTTGTGAATGTGATTAATGCTAATAAATTCCGTCCATAGGAGGACACCGACTGTCCTCTGTGTCTTGAGGAGTTGGACCTTTCTGATCTTAACTTCAAACCGTGTACTTGTGGTTATCAGGTGAAGAACCAATCAGAGATACGACTGACCGAAGCTTAAATGCTCTGTCCGGTTAGATTTGCCGCTTTTGCTGGCACCACATTAAGGAGAACCTCAATGGGCGATGCCCCGCGTGTCGGAGAGGGTACACTGACGAAGGGGTACAGTTCAAACCAATCAGTTCTGAAGAGTGAGTCTACCGATAGCCACCGATTTGTTGCTTATCTACATTCCCCTCTCAGTCAAAAGCGGCTCAATCAGCAGAAGCGGCAACACGAGCGCGAGAGGAAAGAGCTCGAGCAACTCAAACGTAGCCACCTTATCAACGTGCGTGTCGTGCAGCGGAATCTAGTTTACGTGACTGGCATGGGTTCTCGGTTTGCGAAGGAAGAGGTCAGCCTGCTGTCGCCAAACCTCCGCCACAATTGACGTTTATATGCCAGCTTATACCAACCCTCCGGTCCACTGAGTACTTCGGGAAGTATGGCAAGATCTCGAAGACAGTACTGGTAAAACGCACCGAATCCGCCTCTAGAGCACCGGTTGTAGGAATGTATATCACTTACCACCGCCGCGAAGATGCGGCACGCGCGATTGCCGCCGTTGACGGAACCGCATCACCCGGAGGCGACAACGAGGTCGTAAGAGCCAGCTATGGTACGACGAAATATTGCTTGAGCTTCCTGAGAAACCTGCCGTGCACAAATCACGGTTGCTTGGACTTGCACGAATGGGGCGACGAGAAGGACTGCTTCACTAAGGAGGATCTCACTACTCTGTTCGTTGTGTTGCTTCCTCAGATCGTCGCTACTCGCTCTGACCTGCCGCAATACAGGAAACATACTATGAAGGATACCGAGAACCGTCAAAGAGTCATGCTTCCATCTCGCAGCAAAGCTGACGAGCCTGACGGTAAGTAGCATGTATCGCTTCTGTTTCCCACGTGAATCTATAGCGGTTTGACGCGTTTCTAGCACCTGCACTCCCTCGTTCTGCCTCATGGGGACAGAAAGGAGGGACGCCCCTGCTGGCATCCGCGACAACGACACCATTGGCGGGCTCTTCAGCACCGAATGGGCGACCAACCAAAGGGACGAGAGGAAGTCGTTCTGTGTCGGCAACAGCCCCAGGGTCGTCAAGAACAATTAATGATGCAAATTCCGGATCCACCGGCGGGAGGGGTCGTGGAAGCGACAGGAAAGCAGCAGTTGTCTCATCAAGGCCACCCACCCCTGCTTCATCTCTTCCTGCCAAGCCTTCTGCCGCCGTCGAGACTGCGGCTTCCTCCACGGCGGCGTCAACGCTGGCGGGTGCCAAATCTCCCCGGGTCGATAATTCCACAAGTCCGACACATTCTCGGAAACACAAGTCAACGGAGAAACCTTTGACATCTCCGCGAGATTCAAGGGTCGTCGGTGTGGATGAAATACCAGATGAGTCGCTGTCTCCCGTTCCTATATCTGGTCGTGTGCAGAATATTCGGTCCGAATCGGTACCTCCGCTCTCGCCAGCGTCCACAACAGCGGACAGCTTACCATTTACACACACTCCACCACCACCCCCTGGACTCGGCCTTCCAAATTCACAGTCAGCAGGGGTGCCTACTTATCAACTGTCGAACCAGGCTCGCGCCTTAATGGACGATGTCCTCAACCGGCGTTCGTCTAACACTGCGGATACCGTCACCGTCAGCCCATTCCCGGACTTCGATAAGACCCTCGCAAATTTGGGAGACGGGAGCTTTACCTTCAACTTGACGAGCGATCCCAAGGTTGCACGCAGCCTACAAGATGAAGGCGTACCGATAATATCGTCCAGTCCTACAACTGGAAGCACCTTCGATCCTTTCTCGACAGCCGGTGGCGGCCATTCTCCAATTAATCAGCAGTTCAGTGTGTCTGCAGGCTCGGGCTTTGCGCCAAGAAGGCCGCCTTCTTCGACCGGCCACACCAACTCGCCGCTTTCCAATGTACTTGAGCTAGACTCGCGTACGTCGCGGACGTCGGGTAGCTCAACATCGTATGCTGGCCCTTTCAATCCGTTTTCGGAAGGTGGTCGTACCGACAGCCCCGCACCATCGTCGGTATCTGCTATGGATGATGATCCCCTGCGGAGAGGATCCAAATTCGGCTTTGCCCGGAAAGATAGCGCGGGGCTGTCTGCGTTTGGGGGTTCTGCCACAAATTCCCCTCTGAGATTCATGGACACGTTACCGTTACCTGCGACGCCAATGTTTCTGCCGTCTGAAGCAACAACAACGAAGCCCCAGAACCCAATGCAGACGCCGTCAATGTCGTGGGGGTACGTAAGAGGACAGGACTACAATGGTGCTCCGACCGCACCACCAGGCCTCTCACTCAGTCACGAGAAACCTAGTCCCAGGCTCCAATATCAATCGGCTGCCGCGAGCTATGCAAACGCAAGTGGATCACAACAGCATGCTTTCTCCCCGTTTGGCCAAAATCAGGGAAATAGTTTGCATGCAGCTGGAAACGATCTCTCCATAAACTTGAGGGACTTATTGAATCTCAATGATCGCCAACAGGATAATTCGTTGTTGACGCAAAGTGAATTATCACCACATACCACATTTTTTTACCCGTTTACTGACGCCATGCCATAGCCCACCCGCATGAATTGTATCAACATTCAAACCAGTCAGCCCAGCAAGCATACTTGGGACATAATATTATTGACCCTGCTATCATGTCCGTGAGCATGGGTTCTGGTTATAGGGATGCTGTGTACCCCAACGGGAACCAGATGCCGCCGCCCATCAACAGCCCGTTGAGTCTAGGTGGTACTGCACCTCCAGGCTTAAATAACCTTGATACGCTTCCCACGTTCGGTCGCCGACAATCCAACAATAGTGTGCCCGTGGCATCTCCAACCGCATCTAATGGTATGTCTTCTCAATTGCTCAGAGGAGGATACGGGACGGATACCAGGTCTTTTTGACTGAAGGGCGATTCTTCCCCTTCTAAGCGATCATAGTAGGATGTATGTAGCCGCCATCTTCCACCGCCCGCGCCTCCTCTGGGCACTATCTGAATTTCCTCTTTCTGATCCTTGTTTACCTATTGCAGACGACACGGCCGCGCCTGCCGCCGCGAACGAAGCACCTCCTTCTCAACCTTCCTCTCCTTCGCCCGTACTTTCACAGGCAGATTTCCCTTCACTACCGACCCCTGTACGACCTGCCCCCAAAGAACGTGCACCACTTACAATCCCAAATCTTCAACCGTCCAAGCCAGCAGCAAAGATGCCGCATCCCATTTCTCCAGCAGAAACTAAACCTAATCCGCTCACAGTTAGCGCTGTGCGACAGATGATCCCACTTCCTCCAAAGCCTTCCGCCGAAACTCTTGAAGCTGCCTCCAAGCAAGACGCCAGAAAACCCGCAACCACAGCACTGAATCTCGACGCGCCAGTGCGAGAGCCCGCGCCCGCGCCCGCGCCTGCCCCTGCGCCTTCGCCACCAGCACAACCGCCAGCGCCGCCGCAGCCAATAAGCAAAGCGGCCGCCCGCAAGGCAAAGCAGAAAGCCGCTTCTCCTATCGCAGACTTCCCACCTCTCCCTGTCGTCGAACAGGAAGCACTCGTCTCACGAAAGACTAAGAAGAACAAACCTGCCACGCGCCCTGCCAAGATGAAGAAGGACAACTCGTCCAAGCCGAAATCCTCTGAAGAACCCGTTCCTGATGCTGTTGGCATTGACAGCACAGCCCACGTTGACGAAGGGCAAGTGGACGAATCTGCTATGAATGCTAGCGTTGCTCCATCCGAAGTCGACGATGCGCTGGAACGTTTCGCCCTTCTCATTCCTATTGTGCAGGATTATTACTTGGAGAACATCTCATTCTTCAACGAGGATTGCGTCAATGTGTCTGATCCACAGATGCGTTATGAATCCCTTGTGCGAGCCTTCTCCGCGCTTCCCAGTGGCTCTCCAATCAACTCTCTTCCAGTCGAGGCGATTGATACTGCGGTCACGTCGTTCCAGCAAGTTCTCGAGATGTTGAGTCGAACGATATCCGACTTGCTTCGCCTGCTCCCAAGGCTGACATGGACAGATACTGCTTCTGTTGATGCAATGCTGAAAGACATGGTTCGATCTGGAGAGTTGATGGAGGAGGAGGGACTAGGCGCCGCTGCTGCTGCTGCTGAAGCTGCATATGACAATCGCACTGAAGGTGTTACTGCTCTTACCGATGCACTCAGTAAGCGCGCGCGTTGGATGGAAGCCCAGTTGGCCAAGCTCGAGTCGTTACACCACGACGTCAACTCGGCTGCTGTCCGAGTTGTGATGTACTTCAATGACCGTGGTTGGGATCATGCAGGCAAGCTTCCTCGTCCGGGCGATGCATTGGTAAACTTTGACGCTGTGGGGAGCGTGAAAGAGGGCACCGAGACAAGGAAGATGACCGCGAACGAGCTAAAGGCTGCATTGGCGTCATCTTTGCAGGAGGAAGCTCAACTGGAGGCGAAGTTGAGGGAAGCAATCCAGGCAAACCGGAGGCTGTTAGCGTTTTCTGCGCACTAATTTTGCACTCGTTACCACACCATGGACCTCATATTCGTACGCTTGTCCCCATTGTGAAGGTCTTGCATGTTATCACGCGTCTCGCTACGCTCTTCATGATCATCGCTCCCATTCTGCACGGGTGCCAGCTTGTTATATTGGCATATTTCGTGTGCTGTAAGTCGTTAGCGGTGGCCAAGAGCAACTCGTGTGCAAGTGCCAGGGGTAGTCCTAAGTAGCTGCCTTTTGCCATGTGGTGTTCAATTCGTTTCGTACTTGAACAAACAAACTAGTCTCATTTCCAACTTGTGCCGGCCCCTTGTGATAGCTAAATGACAAAGCTGTTGCTCATCGGAGGGCCCATTGGGAATTTGAAAAATAAACTGCAGGCCCCCATGCCCAGAGGCCTTTCGTGCAGCTTATAAATCGGATTTGCCCACATCGCCGGAGGATCTAGCGGCCCGCATTGTTAGGCTATCACTGCGATGCTGGTACTGAAGAAGCTGTGGGTGTGGCTCCCGCCTCTCAGAAAAATGCCTCCATGCCCGTGGCCTCTAAACGTGCACCAACGAAGAACGAATCACACGCAAAACCACGACGGTCAGGAACAAATCAAGGGTACGAGTGCGTTCGAATACTTTGGCCAGTTCATCGCCTCTTGGAAGCTTAGGCATGGAAACTCTAGGAGTAGCGCAATATGCACTGGCCAAGGCTATCTCATGACCTAGCGGTAGATCCGCGCGTTGCGAGAGCAAGTGACCCCATCGCCAACCGGACACTGACTGAGCAACCTGCTTCCGAGTATAGGCTTCAGCCGCGCCAGGGCACCATGGCCCATCGCAGAGGCTGTTTCAAGAAAACAATCAAAATAATGACGCATATTTTGGGCCCACCAATCGCCTGAAAGCTTATCAACGCCCTTCACTCATCCTCGAACTATCGCCGGGTGTGCGGGGAAAAGTCGCCTGCAACAGAGTTTCTTCCCCATCACTGCCCCTGAAGACGAGCATTGAGGGGGGTTGAGGGGGAACGCCAAAGTCACGACCCTCTGCAAGACCATATAGGCTTCTATGGTAGTGTACTGGGGCCCATTGGTATGTAAACACGCCTGTAAACCTGGCCTTACCTGAAATGAGCATTCAAGTGCACATGATCGGTTGGATCGCCTCGCCCCTTTGGCAAGGGGCATGTCCGAAGGGTATGACCTGTAGAAGTGGCTCGGAGATGCCACGAATCCGCAACGACTTAGAGACGAGACGAGGTAGGTAGATGTATATTCATATACCTGGAAAGGAGAAATTATCCACCCGAAGCGCATAAGCGGCAACGAGAGGAGAACGCCGTCGCCAGAAGCGGCGGCGGAGCGACGGCGGGTCACCGACACTATGTCGATGGCGGGATTAAGAATTCCTGGTGACGCGCTGCATTACAACTTCAAACTAGACGACGCCCGTCGGCGTTACCTGGTGGTCTGCCATGGTGAGTCGGATTTCTATGGAGGCGTGAACGAGCCGAAGTTGACAGACCTCAAATTCTAATGATACAATAGGCGGCACGAGACAGTACGAAACCTATCCGTCCGCTGTGGCTGAAACCCAACAAGATTAGGACACTATGGTTGATCCAGACGTTGAAGCCCATTATCGAGCGGCACAGAACCGGGCATGACGACAAGATTCCGGACATGATGCCAAGCCACTTGAATGTAGTGTCATAACACTCCGTTTTAATGTCCTGGA
>Ga0307508_10005396_pt1 | contig 12171 bp, 12 predicted proteins | sample 9_EM_MG_FD_203089 | JGI IMG/M metagenome (GOLD analysis project Ga0307508, IMG submission 203089) | Populus trichocarpa ectomycorrhiza microbial communities from riparian zone in the Pacific Northwest, United States - 9_EM | ecosystem: Host-associated > Plants > Roots > Unclassified | place... | reverse complement strand
AGGTAGGGTGCGAGATGGATACCTTTTCATATAAGCTCTCAGCATATACAAGCTCTGCATGTCTCTCGACTGGTGTCATCTGTGCGATCCATTCGTTACCCGAGTTGCTCATCCCAGGAACGATATAGCCAGCGAGGCGGCCAGCCAACGATGGAGCAGGTCTACGATGAACGGAGGCGATAGAGTTGCCACGTCTTGTATGATTTATGGCTGAAAGTAGATCCTACCCGCAATGTACATGTTACCGCCCATAACACGCTCGAAGAGGGTGGTGGGCTACGTACCTTGTCTTCGAATGACATAAGACCTTTGACACATTGAATGAGCCCATAACCAGTCGCAAAATATAATCTCTCCCTGAAGGATTCTGTTTAATTGTAGGGGTCAAAGAGCTGTTGTGGCGACGTACTTGTTTGGGTCGACACGATGGCAGTATTCCTCAGCCTCGAGCATGCGAGAGTGAAGGAACTCATGGAGTGCCCAGTGAATCCCTGGGATGTCGTCTAAGGCGTCCATGTAGTCGTACGTCTCTGGAACGAATGGTGGTGGGGGGTTCATGGTTGTTGTTGAAGAACAACTCGCTGGGGATACCGAGTGCTGCGGTGTCTGTGTCATCCAGGCGCTTCGGACAGCTTCTGAGTTGCCGTCCGCACTTTGGCGCCCGTGTTATTGAGTTGGTGCGCGCGGGCAGGAGGCTTATGAGCTTGAACTTGTGATCAGATGAGGTGGTCCTATTAGTTGTCAGTATCAACGACTTCTGCCGTCATCGCCACAGTACTGGCTCTCCGTCCAAATCACCTGATATAGAACAGGTCAGGACTAGTCCCGCAAGATTCTATTCTTCCAACGACCATGCCAGTGACACGCGTCAGCGCAACCCGAGAGTCGAGCCCATCCTATATCGCGCTTGTACCGCTTCCGGACAATCACTGTTGAGCCGCAGTGTTCACGATTTTGTCAATCGTTTCCCTAATATCTGGACGCCACAATCTGGTCTGGTGACCTCAGCTAACATTGCCCGCGGATCGTGGTTGTCATCGCGTTCGACGGGCTTTGGTGACGCTCGTGGCTTAGGAACAGTGGATCCCTCGCATCGGATCGTATCCTCCCCGCAACACGTCATGTCTGCAATTTCTTGATTCCTTCAACAAGGATCTGGTAATGATAACAACCGCATCGATACCCATCGAGCAGATCCGCGGAATACAAGGACTATTCAGTCGGCGTCCAGCCTCGCGCCTCATTGTTTACCCCTGCCTGTCATCGCGGTGTGCTACCCAGACTGCCCTCCTTCCCAAATATTTGGTTTTCTACCCGCTAGGCCGTTCCCGCTGGGGAAATACTCCCGTTGGGCTCACAAAGGACGATATTCGTAGCCCAGACCAGCCCTCCTTAAGCGACTTTACTTAAGGAGGTACGAAATCTTTACGCGTTCTTATTGATGTAGCTGAGTGCTGTACCTTCAGTGCCCTGGACCCAAGGCGGTGACGCGTGCCTTCGAAGTCCGTGAGGTGGGGCGTGTGCTGGCTGGACACTACCTATCTGCCACAATCAATCGCCACAGTTCAGTGACACTAAATGGATCTATAACATAAATGAAATCACTGCGGATAGAGACGTGTTAGCGCCACTCAGTTACATGGAATTTTGGCAGCCCCGTGGCTATGGTAGTGCCTACAAGCTCGAAATGGTTAGTCCCACCGACCGGTGACCAACGAAGAGGGAACCCGTACGTGTTTCGATTGGTTGCCAACTTGAACTGTGCCGCAGTTGGCATCATCTCTCCATTTCTATTTCCCATGGTTGTCCAGGTTTTAGGTGGGTTTAGAGGGAATGATGTGTGTTGGTGCGTTGTCAAGTTTGGTGCGAAATACTATCCAGGTGAGCAGTGAGGAGTCGGGACACAGGATACTTCAGGCAGCATAATGCCACCTCCGAGTCGTTCCACGTTCCAGTCACTTGCTAAGTACGGCCACCATTCTGCAGAGGGCTTGACAGACAGAACGTTGGATGTTCTTCAGGTACGCACTGCTGAATTCGTAACCCACAGCATTGTGCCTATTGGAGGTCGGATTTATGTGGCGCGATCACCTCCCGTTGTAAGCTACCAATTGAATGTCCCTTCCGATGATATCGGCACTTGCAGGAGGTTCCGTAACACTTGTTCAATGTGTATCGTTTTTCACTCTAACGCAACATGGCAGACAGAACGCCTCACACATCTGAAAATAGTATACGACGTTTAAATTTGTCCTGATACTTTCGATACAACCCTCTCTCAGTTACGTTGATCGATCGTAGAGACACCTATCATGATGCAGAGCTAGAGTTAAATCCGATCTCAACAGGCAAGCGATGTGGCGTTCGAGTCTCCTGGTCTGTCTTTTGACTTTTGACGGCCACACTGACACAGAGGGTCTACACCGACGTGTGGTGGGTTAGAACATAAAAACAAAACATACAAGGCAGCACGGGACGTCCCCAGTCTATAGCACGTCACAAGGTTATCTCTCACGCGCCCGGCATACGGTACTGACTTGTTGGACAGTTTGCATGTACCTGCTCACAGACGCACTGGGTCAGGGCCTCCCGCTTGGTCTTCCGCCACCTCGGAGCGGATGAGTCATTCTGTCCCGCTTCGTCTTTGTCCAAACGAGTGGTCCGCACAGGCTGCGGGCAGTCGGTCAAAAAAGCGTTTCGCATAAGTCTGCAAAAGAGATGTGTTGTAAGCTCGAGAGACCCTGTCAGCTATGCGGTCAACCGAGGAGTTGTGGTGAAAAAAATCCGCGCTAGTGGTTTATTCTGGTGACCAGGGTTGTACGTGAATGGATCACTCACTGGCTCGAAGAACCGCACGGGTTGGTGCGATACAACAGCCCAATACATTCACGGAACTTCAAAGTCAGATAAAATTGTGGCCCGCACATCTCTGCAAGATATCTCTTTAGTGTGACAAATGGTATAGTACAAGAAATGCGGGTATCTTCAACCTCTAGAAAATGTACTATATTGAGATATTTGCAGTTTACAATGGAAGGATTCAATCCGTGTCCTTGGCCTTGTCTTCTTGGTGTGCTCGGGAGTTCACAGCGCTGAGATAGGTGTCTATCGAACACAATGAGAAAGTCGTTCCTAAACTTCCGGGCCACCTACTCCAAAACAAGCTTACAACACTCACGACCCCAAAACGGAGATGGTGAGGCACGATCGCAAAGTTGATGATCTGCGTCGGAATGAAGACACCCCTAAAAACTTGGAATAGGACAGGGTCGTGAAATCATGACTGCTTCACTCACCAGTTACGAATCAGTGTCGGCTGGTAGTTCTGGGGACAACATGAGCAACGCAAGGCGGGTGGAGCTATACCGGATTATAGCTTACCTCACTAATGCGTTCCACCGCACCGGATATACCTTTACCCTCCATGATACTCATGGTACCAAAGAAGAACCCCACGGCAACTGCGGAGGTGAATACGTGCCAGGATGTGATCGTGTGGTCGTACCTGGAGTCAGAAGAGCTTGGTCAAGCCACACCTGATCCCATATCTATCAGCATCGGGAAATAATACAATTCAAAGTAAGGCGCACACGATATATCACACCTCTCGTCGGGCTTGCGAACTTGATGCGGTTGAGAAGTTGATACCATTTTGTGAGCGCAGGACCGAAGAGTGCACCTGTTGAATATTTCAGTATCAATAATGTCCACCGGAGCAACGGTGCGCGGTGGTTACCTCCGTAAAAGGTCAGTCGAGCAGTCCGCATCAACTAAGTTTGTTGCTCGCATCAAGCTCATGCGAGTTGCGTGGTAGTGAGGCAGCAACCCACGTCATGATTCTTCCCTTGATTCTCAATGGCTTGCTGAGCAATTATATCACCTGCGCCGAATAGAAGCGCCGCGGTTGCGGACTGTGCGATCATAGGGCGTTGAATTAAGGCTGCACTACAACAGCGTGATCATGAGCAATCAGAACGGATAGCAAGTGCCTCCGACAAACTTGTAAATCCGAAAGAAAGAGGCCATAGAGAACTTCTTCTAATGTAATTCAGTGATTTTTTCCTGTCAACCAGGCCCTATAAAGCTCGGGCGTTTCCCTGCGTTGAAACGTTGAAACGTTGACTGTTGCGTTGAGGCCAAAGGAAGGTGAAGCTTAGACCCTACCATTCCCGATCACCTTTCAGCAGTCACTTTGTCACAGTTTGTCACAGTTTGTCACAGCGCTGGATTCAAACTCCGGCCAGAATATAGAGCCTCGAGGTGTTTGCGATAATGCCTCAGGCCTGAGGCTAATGATGGAGGTTCTATTCAGGCACTCGAGCATCCTCTCAACGATTATAAGTGTGACGGGTGATGCTGTTCCTGTACTTTGAGAACGTCCATGAATAAGGTCAATCCAATCATATCTCATCCGTATGGTTTTCATTCTACCTCAGGGCACTTGCTACGCGTTAGATGTCTCGATCAGGTCCGATAAGGTCCTCGCACCGCAGGGACTCACTTGAGTTGTCATTTATTGCGTACGGTACAATGATAACCTTGTTTGGGCGGGGCTGTAATGTTTTTTTCAGCATTTTCAGCCCACGATGTCGTCAACTTGTCACCCTGGCAAATTGACATCGGAGGGTGACTCCAGTGGGCCTGCTGTGTCGTCCACGCCGCTTGACACACGTCATGCGTAAGTGCAAATAAGCTGACCGGTTATCAAACGTTGATGGGGGCGAAGGCTCTCAATCACCGGCCTCAACAACATGTCGGTACGCATATCGTTTTGCGGAACCTCTGTAGAGCCAGATGCAATACCTCTGATGCCTTTTCATTATACTCAGCGCCTTCCTGCGACCACGAAGACTGTCATTCACGCGAGAACGGGATACATGAGGGGATTCAACGCATAACCTATTCTCGTCCGTTGCAAGTACAGTGAACTTTGGCAGCCTGCCGCCTTTTATCGGCACTTTCGGATACCCAAGTGGGGAGGGGAGACGAAAATTGCAAGGCCTCTCCGGTTACCTAAGATTTCCACTACTCCTGCTTTTCTCGTCGAAAGATATGACATTTTATCTGCAATATACGTTCATGGGATTTACAGGAACGTTGGTTCGTTCCTCACTGAGCGAATGGTCGAACGTCATGGGGCTTCGTACTGTAGGGAAATTTCGGATCTTTCGACGCGTCAGTTGTGTTGGAAGGATCGCGAGTACTGTACGTGTGGTCCATAGACTTTTGTTTCCGCAAACCTGGGGGATCAGAATGTATCAAATAGACAGCGGATACGAAATGTATGGTTCTGGGATCTCTGGTGCCTCCAATGCACCTAGGCAGCACCAGGCGGAATAGGATGATGACGTTTCATTAGCTCCTGCGAGTTAAAATCAAATCCGTGCGTGTTTGTTCGAATGGTACTTGCAAGCGTCAGAGCTGAAGCGCTGAAGTGTTGTGCTCACAAGGGAGGGGTCTAAGGTTAACCCGAAGGTGAGAACCATGCACTAGTGTCATATAATGTCATGTGCGTCCCCTACCGGTGTTCTCTTGTAGTGCCAGATACCCTTGATCATTACAACTGGTCGATCTCGTACACAGACATCCACGGAGTCACGATCAGGGGACCAGAGTCGCTGGGCAACGGAATCGAGGTGACGCTAAGCTATCAGCGAACGTGGCACAATAGTGCTGGCGCCCATCATGGCCAATGGACAGTCGGCTCGACATCGCTGATTGGTCCTGTTGCACGTGCTCACTAATTGATCGGCTACGAAAAAGGCAGGTGACAATGAAAGTTTCAAGTCAGGGCGAGAAGAGCTTTCTCCGAGCGGGCGAGTTTCTGCGGAGGAAAGCGACACGACAAGGTCTGCAGCTCTTCCGACACTGAAGCTGGCCTTCTCCGCTGCATGCCCGCCTTTCGACGCCCCCTCCCTTTTGTCCTCCCCTGATTCTGGAGTTTTATCGGCCTTTTCACTTCAACATGGCCGAACACTCCATCCAACGTTCAGTGTCCCAGTCCTCCATACCGCCGGTCGTCACGCCCCGCACTTCTCGTAGCTCCGTCTCGTCTACCTTTCCGCTTTCTCAACCGTCTCTTGTACCCCAGCTTCGTCGCACGTCAGAGAGCACCTCCCGACCCAGCCCCGCTTCCACCTTGACCTTGCCACAGACACCCATTTCTTCCATTCCGTCTTTCCGTTCAATTCGTAACTTGCTTCCTTTTGCACCAGCCAAGACCTCCAACCCACCATCCACTCCCCTCCCTACACAGAAATCATCCTTTGTCAATTTCGGGTCTCTGCGACGGCTTGGGCATGATAGAAAGAACTCGGTCACTCACACTCGTTCACAAGAGGCGGAACAACCACCGGTCATCGCCATCGCGAGACCTAGCCAAACTTTTGAAGAGGAAATGATTGCCCGCAAGCGGAGTCGCGACGTCAACAGGTCCACTTCCGACTTGAGTCCTTCGTCACAAACGAGCGACGATCATTATGGTATTTGCTTTCGGTTTCTTGAGTGGCCCGTTTTCTCATTGGAATATAGTTCTGCCTCTGCCCTCGTCTGGCCCACCATTGGGTGCTGATCTCTCCACCATCATCGAAGCTGAAAACTCGGGCATCTCTAAGCACATACCTTGTCTTGGGGATACGATGCATGCAGATGGCGACGATGACCTGCCTACATCACCAATCAATCTCGATCAGATTGACAGGAGTCGACTTCCATCTCCTGATTCAAGAGCGGCATCCATTTTTGATCTGTCGACCTCAAGGCTGGCCGCCGAAGTGAAGCATGCGCTAGAGGTCGAGGACGCCACCACTGGCAGCGAATGGCTGAAAGGCGTGAATGGTATTGTGGTGGAGGAAGGTGCAGATGATCCCGACGCACCTCCCCGTACTCCAGTAAATGTAGCACGCGGCGACGAAGATCTTGATACTGCGCTTGACTTTGATGCACTAGATCCGGACCTCGCTGAGCTTCTCAGCCCAAACAAAATCAGTGGCAAATCCCAAAGTCCGAATCCGCTCGCTAGTCGTCTCCCATCCCGAACGCATTCACGAAGCCCCAGCCATCCTGTTGTTACGTCCTCACTCCGACCACCGAACTTGGACGGCATCTCCCCACGAGCATCCCCTGGTCTAGATCCTGTTATCCCTCCGTCAGCGTCTCGCGCTATTGTGCAGTCGTCGCCCACAAGGCGTTCCGCCTCCCTGTCCCATGCAAATCTTACACGCGGCCCACCTTCCTCACTTCCGCGTCTCATGCGTTCAGTGACGAACGTCCCGCCTAGCTCGAGTGGCTCGTCAGACGGGTCGTCGACTCCTTCAGGGTTGCGCAGTGGTCCATCCAAAAAGCGACTTCAACCGCCGTCGCCATTGTCATCTCAGGCACAATCTTCCCAAGTACCCTCACCAGCAAGCTCCCGTGGATCGGCCGATATGCCGGGCCACAGACTTGCTGGTTCCCGTTTCGCCGCACCGCAGCGACATGTATCATCCTACGCACCGGGAAAGTCTCGCCTGACGGACCCGCCCTCCGCCCTTCTACCGTCTACGAGTGAGAAAGCTTCGTCGTCCCAATTCTTGCCTCGTTCCGCTTCAGACCCCGCACGCCAGCCCAGCTCGCGACCCACCATCGATATCAATGGTGCCTTGGATGTCAACAGACGGCGACGGCCACACCTCTTCCTTAGTCGGAGACGAAGCATGAGCGTCGAAGAAGCACGTTTGTCCCCCACATCTGGCTCAACTTCTCCGATACGGCCTTCGTCCTCGCTGTCCAACCGGCCGCCTGTTATGGAGTGGCTTGGACCTAGGACAGTGAAAGCATTCGCTGCGGCTGGTCTCCTAGACGGTGAGAGAGACGCATCTAACACGCATGCGTCGGGATCCGGTAGATACGCTTCCCTTCGGGGACACAGTGAACGAGAGGATCGTTTTGTGCCTTCCCGGATGGCATTTTCTGAGGCTGCGTCAACGTCGTCTTGGGGGCGCAGCGGTAGTGTGTCTCGTGGGATGACACCCTCAGAAGGCGGCATCACATGGGGTAGCCCCACGTTTTCTGCCCCTCGTACAACCTTCTCAGGGTCAACTGCGCCGACGTCAATCTCCGCCACATCCTCTTCTCAGCAGGCAGCGATGCAGGTAATGAAAGAGAAGCACGACCTCGAGACCGAGGCACTGCTCTCTGCACTCTCCGATTCACAGAGGATGACCAAGACACTTCGGGAGGAGAATCTTCAGCTTCGGGATCGCATTCGGGAACTCGAGGACGAATTGGACGAGATGCGGTCCCAAATCCACCGCTTTGCCTCTGGCGTATTACCGCCGCGTGCGCCACCTCCGGCGGTGTTCTCCAGGTCCCCCCACGATCGGCCGATGCTTTTGCCTTCTTCATTGTCAGCCGCACATCGACCGCCGATTCACCGCTCACGTTCACATCTACATACGAATGGGCTCTCGGTGTCCGCTCTGGATCAGAGTCCCCTATCCTCACGCGCAGCGTCGCCTTCCCGCGGCGATTCGCCAGCGCCGGTGACAGTGGCGGCACCACGTCCTCGTCGACGGCGTGCAAGCACGACGTCATCTGTGTTTCCAAACTTGCCGCAGAACATGTCATTGCTTATGCATGAAGACACCATGCACGATCGTCCCGGAGCTTTCTCCGCCCCTCCGTCCCCACCCTCGCCGACGCGCGGTATTCGGGAGCGCTCCAGTTTATGCAACGTGAGCGACAGCGATGGGCCCGTATCTGGTCCCGGACACATCGCCCACCCCTACCCCTACCATCCGTCCACCCTCTCGTCTGGATCCAAGAACATCTCGCCAACGATCGCCAGTTTCTCCATGACGGAGATCCCAGGATCCCCGTCGAGCCTCCAACTCCGACCCGAACACGAGTTGCATCTCGGCGATATGGCCAGCCTAAGTATCTATGCCATGAGTGATGAAGAGTTATGACATCTATGCTGTGTTTTCTTTCCTTTTTTGTTTCTTGCGTAGTCGCTTCTCGTTGGTTTCCTTGGTTTCAGTTCTTCATTTCCTCTCTGGGTCTTCTTCCCCTTGCGGCGCTCGCTATTGGTCAGTTTATCATTCGGCGTCGCGCTTATGCTCTCATTTCTCTTGTTCGTCTTTCATTTGTCCTTTGGAAAGACCCATTTCGCTCTGCACATACCCATCTTTCAGGTTTCGTTTTCGGCCGTCTGACCATTTTTTCTATGTTATTCATATCTTAGGCAGCTAGCGCTAGATGTATATTATGCCTATTTCAAACAAACAATTTCGCACTTTCCAGTCTTGAGTTATACAGTACCTTCCCCCTTTGTCAATCCACCCTGATATTCCTTCGGGTGAGCCAAAGTGAATTGCATATGATTATAGATACGTAGCGCAGGGAAAAAGAGGAGTTCCGGTGGACATAACGTCCACTCTACGAACCTCTATTGCTATGCCACGTATCCTCGAAAGGCACGACATGAAACTCTGCCAGGGATCGCGTCATTCAATGCGTGGCAAACTTGGATTTCATCCGTAATCGTCCGCCGATACGATAAAAGATGAAACTAGGAGCAGCAGGCAAGGTCCAGTCATGCCACGTCCAACTCGAGGAACACACACTCACGGTAACGGTGCCATAATCGTCGTGAGACCTGCCAGCAACGCTGTCGCCCCCACTGTCCCTAACCGGTCATACATCGCACCTGCAAACAGGGGAAACGCAGCTGCAAAGGCGGATCGTAGAGCACTGTTGCTCGCCATGGCCGACGCTGCGATCGGACGGTATGCGGTCACCAGATACGTGAACGTCGATGTGAATACGAAATAGATCCCTGAGCCAAATGGGACAGAGGCGATGATGGGTGCAACCCAGTGCACTTGTGGGTACGTGGTGAGTGCGAGCCAGAAGAGACCTAAAAACGGGCATGAGCGGGACAGATGTCCACAAGAAGGCGTGATGACGCACCGATTGGGACAAGGATTGCGCCAACTTGACCCATAATGAGTCGGACTTCTGGTGGCGGGTTGCCATCATATTTGATGGATTCACGAGCGAAGAGCCTGAGGCTTCGTAAGCAATTTCCACAGCATTTGAGGGACAAAGGCCTACATATTCCAGAATGGCTGGGTAGAAATACCAGCGAACATGCCAATTCCTATTCCAAGGAAAGTGAGACCGGTCATCTGTTCATTGATGTGATGGGATCCTTCAAATATCACTGGGAATGCCTGGAATGCGAGATAGAGAATGCCCAGGAGCAGTGCGGTCCTTGACAACAAGATTCAACGGATGTCATCCATCCATCAGGATCAGTTGCATACCATATATTCAAGAGGAGGGCCATTCGGTCAAACAACAGCAGTTCTGTGAGTAGTGAGTTCAAAATCCGATACAATAAAATTGTTCAGAACATACGGAACGGTCGGTAGCAGCTGATTATGATAGATTGGGCCAGGCTGCTTTGGACCTTGTCCAGAGGTGCATAATGACTGGCGTCTCCCGTAGCCTTGCGCAACCTAAGATGGTCTGAGCAAGCGAACATTCCAATGGTTTGCACAATTACCTGGCTGCTTTCTTCTTCAATATGACAGGGACATATGTTTCTGGGACGAACTAAAGTACGGACCCCGTCAACGATCGTAATGAATGCCGAATGGTATCACCATGCTTTACCAGAAATAGGAGAACGGTTTCGGCAAAGATCCAACACAACATAAACCAGTACGTCCATCGCCAGTATGCGTTCTGAGCGGAGCGGCAACTAAATAAGATCGAAAAACCAAGAATTCACGCATGGACCCACTTGATTGATAAAACTGTGAAATGGAGTCAGGGAAGATGCGAGACATCGGACCATGTAGACATCGTGATACGTACCCCGAGATCAAGGGACCAGCTACGGGACCGATGAAAGGTGACCTTATCTCGCCACTGAGCGCGATTTCATGGGAAACTCTGTCACGCTTACATTGTGTAGACCGCCATCGGACTAGAAATTAGCGCGGGTGGATCGAAGGGACAGACAATACTCACTTTGCCACAGTGGAGTCAGGAAACATGTCACTGACGCTACCCCCAGCGACACTCAGGAATGCAGCACCACAGAAACCAGTGATCAGCCTGAAGAAGAGAAATACACCTGTGCCTTCATTAGTAGGATTACAACGTCAAAATATGACCTTCGCTTGCCAATATTTGGAGCAAATGCTACTGGGAAAGTGAAGATGAAGAAAAGGATATATGAAACCTGATATATGATATTTCGACCTTGACACAACGAATCCATAACCAGGCTTTCGATAACTGGATTGATAGCGCACCATACACCTCAGATAAGGGACCAACAAGGAGAGGGCCAGCACCAAGCCCGCAGACATAGAGACTTATAGCAAGGATTGTTACTTCGTGCGATGCATGAAATTCTTGAGCAGAGCCTGCTTCTGTAAAGGCAGCCTGATACAGTCATTGACGCGACAAGCTGATCAAGTACGCAAATACGAACTACGGAGGATGCACAAGTGACACAGAGAGCAGCCGAGCTGATGACAAAGACAGTAACCCAACGCCTGAGGATGGGCATACACTGGGGATTGTCTTCGGAGTCCAAAGTGACAAGGTATGAATCGACGGCCACCTTGCTAGGGGACCCCTTTGTCTCTCCTGCACCCTCGATAATGGGATCGAGCGTCAACGTTCTCGTGAACATCGCTAGTGGCGACGTTAGCGGGCACCGAAGAGAGCGGTGGAAAGCCATGCAAGAGATGGGAGGTCGATGTAAACGCGAACAGAAATAAAGTAATGCACCAGCCAAGGGAACAATTATGGCATTGGGCCCTGAGAGTATCGGTTCCAGGTTGATACGACTAGCGGAATATCTTGAACGCGCTTGGTAACCGGAGAGGGAGCTCGTGGTTCAGTGTCATACAAGTGCCATACTATTGTGCCGCTTATCATGGAATAGCAGGCACGAGGCCTAAACATACGGACGTATTGCTGACGAAAGTGGTCTGTCTGCTCGGTCAGCCGTTCCACCAGGAGTAAGTTGGGTCCGGGCAGGCTTACCAATGTATGACAATACCGCGCTTGGGTGACAGTTATCACTCTCATCCTCATGGGGGAACGTCACGTACACACTACGACTTGGAAGTCACCGAGCTGCGCTCATGGTGGACGGAATTCGGGATA
>Ga0307508_10005395_pt1 | contig 12171 bp, 11 predicted proteins | sample 9_EM_MG_FD_203089 | JGI IMG/M metagenome (GOLD analysis project Ga0307508, IMG submission 203089) | Populus trichocarpa ectomycorrhiza microbial communities from riparian zone in the Pacific Northwest, United States - 9_EM | ecosystem: Host-associated > Plants > Roots > Unclassified | place... | reverse complement strand
CTCCGCGACGGGCAGTGGTGGAGCAAGCATTATACATGTAATCCATACTGTTGGTAGTGAAACGACCTAATTAACACATAAAGAACACAATACAAGGTATGGACACTCACCCTTTCTGACCTATCAACGGGTAGAGAGACTGAGTAGCTTCCTCGACGGTCTCGTTAAATGCCTCTGAAGGGGTGTGGCCGTTGGCACGGAGAATCTTGTATTGGGCACAGAACAGGCCCTCTATTTGTCACATGAGACAATGCGCGTAGAATTTCAACAAGGGAACTCACGGATGGCACCCATGAGCTATTCAAGCTGGTGAGTATAACAGTGAACGAATTGAAATGAAGACATACCACGCCTCGTTCACCGTACAAGTCAGAGTAGACTTCCTTCTCAAAGGTGGTCTCGTACATATAGCCAGAGCCGACGGCGACGCCGAGAGCAATGGCCTTCTCCTTTGCCTTGCCTGTGACATCTTGGAAGACGGCAATACTCGAGTTGATACCTCTACCCTCCTTGAAAAGGGTGCGGACGGTGCGACCTGAGCCCTTGGGGGCGACGAGAATGACATCGACATCAAGGGGAGGGATGACATGGGTATCCTCCTTGAAGACGACGGAGAAACCGTGCGAGAAGTAGAGTGTCTTGCCCTTTGTGATTAGAGGTGCAACAGTTGGCCAAGTTTGCGATTGAGCGGCGTCAGAAAGAAGGTTCATGATGATTGTTCCGCGATTTATGGCTTCTTCGATGGGGAAGAGTGTTTCGCCTGGTATCTATTGAAGACGGTGAGAGAGGGGAGATGAGGAAGGAAAGGACCGACCCAGCCATCCTCGAGAGCCTGTTTCCAGCTCTCGCCATCCTTGCGGACACCGACGATGACATTGAGACCGTTGTCACGAGCATTCAAGCCCTGGCCATGACCTTGAGAACCATAGCCGATGAGGGCAAGAGTGTCATTTTTGAAGTAGTCGTGGAGCTTGGCAAGGGGCCAGTCGCTGCGCTCATAGACGACCTCGTCCGTGCCCGCAAAGTTGAGAGTCTTGACGCCGCGCGCGGGGAGAGTCTTGTGGGACGTGTCAGGTATAAAAAACGAAGAGTATGTCTAGGAAAATTTACCTGAACTGCGGGACGGGGGGTAGTGGGGGAGCGGGCGAGGAGGGAGAAGGACGCGGTGGTCGTAGGACGGGGAGCGCGACGAACAAGGGCACGAAGAGCGCGCGAGGAGAGACGCGATGTGATCGACATTGTTTGTGGTCAACCTTGTCGTGTCAATTCCGTCCTTTTTCTACTTTGGCCAACTCGGCCGACAGCGTGTCCGAAAACTTCCGAACTACTATACATGATCAAGTGACAAGAACACCGCTCATTCAGCCTTCTTTGCTTCCTGACCATACACAACTTCATCCACCGCCTGTCTCTTTCCCTGTGCGCTCAGCACTGCACCCCTCATCACTGCGCAAATGGGAATAAACATGCCAACCCGCTGCTGGTACGCCTTGTACGCAACTGGGTACTTGGACAACGAAATCGACTCCGTGAACACGGTCGACGCGAGAAACAGCGCACACAGCACCAGGCTTGGAAGAAGTGGTGCCAGCGATTTAAGCGACGTCGGCCATTTTTGGCCCCACGGTCCATCCGCACACACCAGCGGGATCAAGTTGATGATAATCTGGCCACACGCCCGTTGTCAGTCAATGTAACATTTGCCCACAACACAACATACCCAAAAGCTTTGCTCGCAGAAAAAATTAGGGTGCCTCGACCACGCCCATAATCCCCTCGTCACAAATCCCCTCTCGGCGTCCCGCATCGTCCAGGCAATACGTGCTCCAGCCCATTCGTTAGGATTCAATTTACCCGAACGCTTGAACGTCTGATACGAGTACTGCTGATTGTCCGCGATGAACTCGGTCAAAATTGTGAGGAATCCAAGTGCGCCCAAAACATAATCAGAGACACCCAAACACGTATGTGGTTGAGTAACCGCGATCTTGGTCGGTACACCGAGAAGGAAGAGAATAACATTTTGAGTCACAGCTGGACGCCATAATGAGTGTTGCACCATATACCGATAGTCGAACTCACCGACGAACGAGAGGTTAATAACCTGGAACAACCAAGGTGGGATCTTCTCGCGAAGGACTTGCCAGCGGTAGTCCTCGCTATTGCTGATCCGAACAAGGCATAAGACAAGCCACTCATTGTCTTGGCTAGGAAACACTTACAGACTACAGAGTCCCCGTCGCAACGTGTTGTATGAGAGTCTGCAAGCCACACGTTAAGTAATAAGTTTACGGAATTGAATAGGAGCCATCATGCACCTGAACATCCAAGTGACCTGAATCCTTGCATATCAGACCCAGCTTCCAATTAAATTATAGATGACTCACGACCAAAGCGAGCATGAGTAACGCACGGGGGCTGAAAGTACCCTCGAAAGACTCAGGCACTGCCTCGGGTGTGTGTGGAAGAAAGGACATCTGCGAGGTACGGGGCCAGAGCGGGAGGAGGGCATAATAGGCAGTATACAGGGTAGGAAGCAATGTCCAAAGTCTGTCCACCTGCGAGACGTTTCCGGTAAGGAGGGACAGAACATATGTGGTCAGTGTCGCTCCCAGACAGAGCCGGACTGGCCAGACGAATAGCGGCGCATGCTGGTCAAGTACATCCATCGTTGTCGTTGCTAATCAATCGGGAACCCCCCTTCTTAAACACCCGATCACGTGACCGAGCCCCTTATTGACACTTGTTATTTTCCAAGGCCCTTGCCATAATTGGTTATCTTATTAGCCACTCGAATTGCCATCTTCCCGTCATGTCCACTGCCGTTCTCTTCTCCGCATTCCCCCCTCTTCCCCTTTTATCTCTCCGCGTCCCTTCAGAGACTCGCGTAAATGATCTCTACGGCCTTCTTTGCGATCGCTACCCCGACCTACCCGCCTCCGATTCCTTGTACATCTCATCACACAACAGTTCTCTCACTCCAGACACCCGTGTTTCAGAACTTCATGGCAACTTGTCAGACCACGTCAACCTGCGGATTGTTCCGCGTCTCCTTGGTGGGAAGGGTGGCTTTGGCTCGCAGCTCCGTGCCGCCGGCGGTCGCATGAGCAGCCAGAAGACGAGTAATAATGATTCGTGCAGGGATCTCAGTGGCCGCAGGCTTAGCACCATCAAGACTGCCAAACGGCACGTTCATATTCCCTCATTTCTGACTCATATATCTGAACTAACCCCCAGCCTGGTCGACCATATGGAGAATGAAGAAGAACGCAAGAAAGCTGCAGCACAAGCTAAAAAGGCTAAGCTAGAAACCCTTGAGAAAAAGATTGCTTCAGCCTCGGGGGATCCCGAGTCTTCAGCCGGGAAAAAACATCGTATCGACGACACCGAATACCTGGAAGAAAGTCGGGAGATCATCGACAATGTAAAATCTGCTGTTTCTACAGGTCGGCACATTCCGAGTAAATTTGCACTCATCACTGAACAAACGCTTGTCAGGTTTGCTCAAGAAGAAGAAAAAGGCCAAGATCAACCACTCTTCGAATTCTCCAGAAAGCTCGAATGCGTCCTCGGAACAACGAAAGGACCATACCCCCGCAGACCTCGGTCCTACAGGAGCTGAGAAAGTAGCCTCCTCTGTAACTGCACCTGTCACAGTGATCGCGTCGGCGTAGTGTCGCGAGGTTTTTCATTTGTTGTGCGTATGTGGTGGTTTACAATAAGAGACAATATCACATGTATTGTATTCCATACTACCTGAATGGAGTCGCTTGAGTGATTCTAGAATCTTGGAAGTCCGAGTTGAAAGGTTGCAGTTTGCCTCGATGCCAACCAGTTCCAACTACTGTCGGTTCCTCGTGTTGATTCACTCGTTCCTCTGGGTATCATCGCATGTACAAAATAGCGCTCTGGCATTGCCAGGCAAACAGTTCAGCAAAGTAGCCGTTTACACGTACAGTACTGCGACTGCATCAACTGGTTTCTGTAAGCACGCTGGCTTACCTGAATCCCGTAACTAGTACATATACCATCCTCGATACTGAATGGTAGTCATTCAGTATTCTACCTTTTGGTGTAACGGTTAAGCGTGGCGGTCTGGTCACTTACGGTTTCCCCGTCTAGGCATCATATATCGCAACAGAAAGTGACGTGGGTAAAATCTATTTTGCATCCGGGAGCAGATGTACCAGATGTGCAGGATAAACCCAGCGGACTCTGGGATGGCATGTGGATCGCACGAACGAAATCAACTCGCTTCCTCCTGGTCCGTTCGGAATGATCGGAACAGGCGTGAAAAACTTCAGGTTGCCTGCACAGATGAGGTGCGATAAAGCCACATGTGTTGGCGTACTGCGATGAGGGTCTTCAGTACTTTCGCTGGTCCGTTCGTCGTCATCCAAAATTTCTTCGACCTCAACACGATTGTGTCATTTTAACACAGATCGAGCTGGAAGCGACGAAGGATGTAAAGAACGAGGCGAATACTAACCAAACAAAATAGACTCGAAAACGACATGAATGATGCTTGCATGATACTGGCTATCTGGCTATCCAGTTATATGAGAAAGAGTACTCCTCGGGGATAGGGAGTACATAAGACCCCAGGCAGGGAGCATAGAATCTCTGAGACACCTGATCGACTGTGATGCGTCGGTTAGGTGGGTGGAACGCGTGAGAGTAACCAGGTTCTTACCAGTCGATTATTGTTCGCTCTCATTTCATGACTTGGTGTATGGCATATTCTGGATTCCAACGACAAGAACGATCTCTAAGCACGAAATTCAGTACAAGTGTTTGAAGATCATACATCAGTAATCAGCACATCCGAAGGTCATTACACTTCACCGACCTACGCAATATTCCCGTCTTGCTTCCGGCAGCAGTCGAGTCTGGTGGACCCAGATCAAACGACCAACAGGACAGGTTCGAGAACGAATCGTTGCAATCTGTTATCACCTGTAAATTCTGTATAATCGAAGTCAAGAAGGAGATGCAATAGCGATATTGAATAAAAGCAAACCCTCAGGTCTTCATGATGTTTGACTCTCCGAAGTCCATGAAGTATCATTGGTCGATCCTCCTCTGCGTCAGCGCTGGTCACTAGAGAAGAATCTGCAGACGATGTGTTCGTCTCAGTGGTCTCTACCTTGACAGGCGAACGGTCACTGATGAATTCATCCTCTTCAACGGTCGTAAGATTGGCAGGACTGTCGGTGGCGAAGTGGGCCGAAAGCTTTGGGACGGGAACCGGCAAAGCTTTCAAAACATACGCAACGTGAACATCCATCTTCGCCTGCTTCTCCCTCTCCACCTCATCAAACCATTCTTGAATGTCATTTGAGTCGAAAGGGAAAGTTGCAAAGTGAGCAGCCAACATCGCGTCGTATTTTGCCTCAGGGTCGCTTGTTGTCAAGGGTCTACACGTCACGGTGCTGGACATTCTTGGTTCTATGTCCACCCCTCCAGCATCCACCTCTGGGTTCTCGACTTCCTCGATTGTATGAAGCTCGTTGAGAAGCAATGTAGAGTCGGGTGTGCGTTGGGAGTCGGAAATAGTGAGAAGCTGCGCTTGTGACGACGAGGATGGAGCTTCAGCTACGCATCGCAAGATAGAAAAGAAGTCATCGATGCACTCCTCTACAACGTGATCGTTGTACGTGACGAGCGAAGTGATTGCCTCCAATCTAGTTTTCCCCGAAGGGAGTGAGTCCAATACCGTGACAACGCAGATTCCTGGGGTGGCAAGCGGAGATACCGAGGTCAGCGATGGGGGCGGGTGTACATCCTGCACAGCATGACGTCGGAGAGGGAGGTGGCGAGAGGCTCGAGGTTCGGAATAGCGGGAGAGACGCGACCAATCGTCTTGAATAATTTGGCGATGTTGTCCTTCGCCGATTTGACCTTGGAGAAAATGTTCGTCTGCTTTTTTGCTTGGGTGTCCGTACACATACCGAGGAACACAGAGGACTGAACTATACTCTAAAGGAAGAGCGTCAGACATCAAGAGTTCGCCGAAATAGCTGTACTTACCGTGCTCTCCGACTGCTTTGCCTTAATGGGATGTCATCTATGATGGCGGTACCAACCCCGACGATCTTCTTGTTCGACTACATATTGATACCCGTGATGCGACACCTGCCGGCGCGCACGTCTCGATCGTCCTCGCCCTTGTCGAAGATCTTTGCGGTCTGAAATTTGTAGGGGTTGACGAAGTCCACGAGGATGTACGGGGCGGGGGTACCTTGTCGATATAGGCTGGAGTGCATAACCGAGGTGCAGCAATCAAGTCTTAAGAAAGAAGTGCCGACCAGGAGGGGCTGGCTTTATAGGCACGCTGAGTGTCAGCCGCCAATGGTGTTCAATTACGACCTAGTACAGATGAAAGCCAGTCGTCAGTCTAGGCCACAGTGCCAGCACTTATGGAAACAAGCATACCGTCCATATATTGATTCGTGTGGTATGTATCTTGGATTGAAAAGCTTCCCAGTAAAAGGTGAGGTGGGGGAGGAACTTCTATCGACGGCTTGCCTCATACTCTTGTTTCCGAAAATGGTGTCGGCGCCACCGAACTGGCGTTTGAAAATTCAAAAAATCAGAAAAAAATAGAAAAATAGATTCGCTATGCTTCCACACGCTACCAACTGGCCATCTACTGCAGGAAAGCCTCTGAAATGCATCCCGAAGCTCCTGACAGCGTGGGCAACCTGGACAAGGAAAATTTTAGGCAAATGTCCAAGAATGCTTGGACTTGGATTCCGGTGACGAACGACTTGGAACGAGGCATTTTTTCAGTGACAGCAAGGGTGATGGTGATGATAATCTTCATCATGATCCACTTCCAAGCACATAGGAGCGCAGGCCGTTCACCGAGAAGCATGATGAAGAGTTGGTGGAAGCGCTGAGGCCTGAGTAGCAAGAAGACAGTTTGTAGAGCGGCGAAAAAGAACACAACAAGTCTGATGCAACGGAAACGTTGGGCCAAGTTGAATGTAACCATCAATTAGTACCATCATCATCGTACAATGGTCTCTTGAATCTCAATACAGCTATACGACTCGAGCTACATATACCGTTCTCCCCGCTTGGGTGGGGCCACTTGCGTTGGACATTTGCCACGTAGTACATGGCCAGTCCGTGCGATAGAGCATACGGGTCATCTTTGCTGGATTTGTCACATCATTGAAGACTCACCGAAATTCCAAGTACCTCTGCAGTCTCGACCTCTGTCCAACCGTCATTCAAGAGCTCCGTGGCCCACGTTTTCACGTCCGTGGAGAGCAACCGGTTGCCCATCTATCGTATTGTATGTGTTGAATGCCAATTGAACCAGTATTGAGTGGGCTATCGTTGGTTTTTAAAGTCCAAGGATTCTTAGCGGTTGAAGTTCGAAGCCTGTCATTTGCCTAAAATTTTCCCCGCCCGGGTCGGTCGCGCTGTCAGAGCTTCAGGATGCATTTCAGAGGCTTTCCTGCAGTAGATGGCCAGCTGGTAGAGTGTGGAATACAGCGATTCTATTTTTCTATTTTTTCTGATTTTTTGAATTTTGAAACGCCAGTTTGGTGGCGCCGACACCATTTTCGGAAACAAGAGTAAACGATCTGGTCACCAGACTAAGAGGAACTGGGAGAGAACGCCATTCTCCTTCCTGGCGATCTGAGTCTTGGAACTTGAACATATACCTTCAGCATGCACAGTTTGTGTAGCGGGCCCGCCGAACGACCCATTGGGCATCTGTAAAATGTTCTGATCGAGACGACAATGACCTGGGAATCTCCGGAGTATCATGATGTACACGTGCGGCAGTGTAGTAGCCAATAGGAAGTAGTAAATAGTTTGATTTAGCCCGTCAAGTTGAAGCGAATAGCTAAGGCCATCATCATTACCGTTACCCTCGTGGTGTAAGCCGAGTCAAACTCACGAACTTGCTTCTCTACCACAGGCCGTGTATTCTTTGGCTCTGAATGCGATTTACTTTGGGTCTTTCGCCCTCGCGGGCCCGACCCCAGCGATGCACACATGCTCGTTTGTTCGCGACAGCCTCCTCTATCCCACAAACTATCATCGAAAAGGTCGTGCAAAAGTACGCAGTCGATGTCCCCAATGGGAAAGTGATCAAAGCGGGAGACTATGTCATGATTCGCCCAGAGCATGTCATGACGCACGATAACACTGGGCCAGTCATCTCAAAGTACGCGTATCTTTCGTCCCCGCTGCGTTCTGGGATTGATCATATCGACGCTAGGTTCAAGTCCATAGGAGCTACTAAGATCAAAGACCCCAAGCAGCTTGTTTTCACCCTCGACCATGATGTGCAAAACAAATCCGAAAAAAACCTTGCCAAATACTTCGCCATTGAGTCATTTGCTTGCCAGCACGGTGTCGACTTCTTCCCCGCTGGTCGGGGTATCGGACACCAGATCCTCGTTGAGGAGGGATATGCGTTTCCTTATACCCTCACCGTGGCCAGCGACAGTCACAGCAACATGTATGGTGCTGTCGGCTGCGTCGGTACTCCAATCGTTCGCACAGATGCGGCAGCGCTTTGGGCAACTGGAAAGACTTGGTGGCAGGTTCCTCGAATGGTCAAGGTAGAGCTCAGAGGTAAATTGGCCTCTGGAGTGACAGGGAAGGACGTCATCGTCGCCCTTTGTGGCTCCTTCAACAAGGACGAGGTTCTAAACGCTGCTATCGAGTTCACCGGCGAAGGTGTCGCTTCACTCTCGGTTGATGAACGTCTTACGATTGCGAACATGACGACGGAATGGGGTGCCCTCGTTGGTGTTTTCCCCGTCGATCAGACGCTTCTCGAGTGGTACGAACAAACACTCAAGAGAGTGGAACTCCATTCCTTCAGTTCGGGTACATCTGGCATCCCTGCTCCACCGGAACACCCTCGCATCAACCGACAGCGCCTCGATGCACTCAAGGTTTCCTCCCTCGTTTCGGATGCTGGCGTCTCGTACTGTTCGCACCTTGTCTTCGACCTTTCCACTCTCGTCCCACACGTCTCTGGCCCAAACAGCGTCAAAATATCTACACCACTACCGAAGCTTGAAGAAAACCGCATACCCATCCAGAAAGCTTACCTCGTCAGTTGCACCAACTCACGTGTCTCAGACATCGCAGAGGCGGCAGCAGTCATGGAAGGAAATAGGGTTTCACAGGGAGTCGAGTTCTATATTGCCGCAGCAAGTTCATTGGTCCAGCAGGAGTCCGAACGGCTTGGACATTGGGGTGCACTTGTCGCCTCCGGCGCCAAAGTTCTTCCCGCCGGATGTGGGCCCTGCATTGGTCTCGGCACGGGTCTTCTCCAGGAAGGAGAGACTGGAATTAGTGCGACGAACAGGAATTACAAGGGTCGTATGGGCCACCCTAAAGCGCAAGCATACCTAGCCAGCCCTGCGGTGGTCGCTGCCAGCGCCGTCAAAGGGTATATCTGCAGCCCCGACTCACTCAACTCCACCAGTCTATCTCCACCTGATGCACCTACGTTTTACGTAGCATCTTCGGGGCCGCTCACTGCTTCATCTGACGCTTCAGTAGAGGTGGCAAATGAATCTCTCTACCCTGGCTTCCCATCCGTGTTCTCGGGCCGCCTGCTATTTGCACCGCAAGACAACCTGAACACAGATGCTCTCTATCCCGGAAAATATACCTACCAAGACGACATCACCCTTGAGCGACAAGCTCAGGTCGTCATGGAAAACTATGACCCCACCTTTGCAGGCACGGCGGCTTCACTAATCACGGACCAGCGACTCTCCGCTCTTCCCGCATCAACCGATTGCGGCGATGTCACGAGAGAGGGTGTCATACTAGTCTCTGGGTATAATTTTGGCACAGGGTCGTCTCGCGAGCAGGCTGCGACCGCGCTCAAGGCTGCAGGTGTTCCTGTCGTCATTGCGGGCTCTTTTGGGGATATCTTCAAACGGAATGCCATCAATAATGGACTCGTCTGCCTTGAGTGTCCTGATCTTGTGAAGGATCTCACCGACGCATATGCTAAGGACGGGAAACGGGGTGGTGGCGGCAAGAAGGGCGAGCTCACCGTGAACCAGGGTCACGAAATACGGATCAACATGCGCAACGGGTCTGTCGTTGTCAAGGGTCCCGAATACGAAAAACCGTACGCACTCCGCACGGTCGGTGCCAGCGTGCAAGAGCTCTGGGTCTGCGGAGGGCTCGAAGGATATATTCTGAAATCTATTCGATCCCAGCCATGACGCGCGGACACATTCATACGTATACTTGACTCGATGGGCGGGGATGTGCTCACACCCTCTCTCAAAGTAAGCGAGAGGTTTAATAAAGACATTGGGAAGTAGGTAGTACAGACGACGGTACTATGAAAATATCATCAACAAACTTGGACGCGTGATGAATCTCAACGAAGCATAAAACAAGCTGCAGTGAGCGAGAACGGAGCACAATACATTACGGGGAACAACTTCCTGCCCAGTGTTCACCATGCATAAAGCGGCTAAGATCAATCTGAGTAGCTTGAGTACCAATCACCGTTGTTGTTTGAGGGTAGTATAGTCCTACTCTGTTCATAAGGGGCACCCAAAACAGGATGTTCTCATTTGCATCGTAGAGCCATCCATTATAATTGAGTTTGGAGTGGGAGAAGAAAGCAGGAACACCTCTCCCGTCCTGAAAGGCACAGTAGGAGGATTCTATCGCAGTGTTGATGCGAATGGTCTTGTCGTCGGAGCCAGACACAATGCGTGTGCCATCAGCAGAGAACGCGACAGACAAGACGCCGCCCTGGTGACCTCGGAGAGGTTCCATCAGGCTCTTGCCCGTATCTGCATCCCACACGCGAATGGTTTTGTCGTCGGAGCCAGACACAATGCGTGTGCCATCAACAGAAAACGCAACAGAGAAGACCCAGCTCGTGTGACCTCGGAGCGGCCCCATGATGCTCTTGCCCGTATCTGCATCCCAGACGCGAATGGTCTTGTCAGAGGAGCCAGACACAATGCGTGTGCCCTCAGCAGAGAACGCGACAGACCTGACCCAGCTCGTGTGACCTCGGAGAGGCTCCATGACGCTCTTGCCCGTATCTGCATCCCAGATGCGAATGGTCATGTCAAAGGAGCCAGACACAATGCGTGTGCCATCAACAGAGAACGCGACAGAACAGACCTCGCCCTCGTGGCCCCGGAGAGGCTCCATCACGCTCTTGCCGGTATCTGCATCCCACACGCGAATGGTCTTGTCCTGGGAGCCAGACACAATGCGTGTGCCATCAGCAGAGAATACGACAGACCAGACCCCGCGCTCGTGACCTTGGAGAGGCTCCATCACGGTCTTGCCTGTTTCTGCATCCCAGACGCAAATTGTGCCGTCCCGGGAGCCAGACACAATGCGTGTGCCATCGGCAGAGAACGCGACAGACCAGACCCCACCCTCATGACCTCGGAGAGGCTCCACGACGCTCTTGCCTGTATCTGCGTCCCACACGCGAATGGTGTTGTCCTCGGAGCCAGACACAATGTGTGTACCATCAGCAGAGAATGTGACAGACAAGACCTCGCCTTCGTGACCTCGGTGAGGCCCCATCACGCTCTTGCCTATATCTGCATCCCACACGCGAATGGTGCCGTTGTCGGAGCCAGACACAATCCGTGTGCCATCAGCAGAAAATGCGACAGACCAGACCCCGCTCTCGTGACCTTGGAGAGGCTCCGTGACGCTCTTGCCCATATTCGCATCCCACACGCGAATGGTCCTATCATCGGAGCCGGACACAATGCGTGTGCCATCAGCAGAGAACGCGACAGACAAGGTGCTGCCCTCGTGACCTCGGAGAGGTTCCATCATGCTCTCGCCCGTGACTGCATCCCACACGCGAATGGTGCTGTCGGAGGAGCCAGACACAATCCGTGTGCCGTCAGCAGAAAATGCAACAGACCTGACCCCGCCCTCGTGACCTCGGAGAGGCTCCATTACGCTCTTGCCCGTATCTGCATCCCACACGCGAATGGTCTTGTCCTCGGAGCCAGACACAATGCGTGTGCCGTCAGCAGAGAACGCGACAGACCAGACCCGGTCCTCGTGACCTTGGAGGGGCTCCATGACGCTCTTGCCTGTATCTGCATCCCAGATGCGAATGGTCTTGTCGGAGGAACCAGACACAATGCGTGTGCCATCAACAGAGAATGCGAC
>Ga0307508_10005394_pt1 | contig 12173 bp, 14 predicted proteins | sample 9_EM_MG_FD_203089 | JGI IMG/M metagenome (GOLD analysis project Ga0307508, IMG submission 203089) | Populus trichocarpa ectomycorrhiza microbial communities from riparian zone in the Pacific Northwest, United States - 9_EM | ecosystem: Host-associated > Plants > Roots > Unclassified | place... | reverse complement strand
AGAGGGCCACGAATGAAACCAATATTCATTTTATTTGGGAGTAGATGGGTTATCTATTTATTTCGTTTTATTAACTACAATGATAATGCCTATAGCATTACTATCTAATTGGCGTTCGATTAAAGAGAATCAAATATCTTATGTTATTATAATACTACTGTTAGAGACATTACTATTAGGTGTATTTTTAGTATTAGATATATTCTTATTTTATGTATTCTTTGAGAGTACATTGATGCCTTTATTTTTATTAATTGGATTATTTGGATCTGATAATAAAGTAAGAGCTAGTTTATATTTATTTTTATACACATTATTCGGCTCATTGTTCTTATTATTAGCTATATTAACAATGTCTTCTTTAATGGGTACTACTGATTTTGATGGTTTATTTAAAGGAAATTTTAATCATTCGACCCAAATGATTTTATTTGTTGGAATTTTTATTGCTTTTGCAGTTAAATCGCCGGTTATATTTTTAAACAACTGACTTTTAAAAGCCCATGTAGAATCGCCCTTAGGCGGAAGTATAATTTTAGCTGCGATCGTTTTAAAATTAAGTTTATATGGAATTTGTAGACTAATCTTACCTATATTACCTCTAGCATCTTTAAACTGTACTCCATTCGTATATTTAATCTGCGTAATAACTATTGTTTATGCTAGCCTTAGCACTCTTCGTACCGTCGATGTTAAGGAGTTAATAGCTTATTCATCAGTAGCCCATGCAGCTGTATATTTAATGGGTGTCTTCAGTAACACAATCCAGGGAATAGAAGGTGCAATTGTTCTTGGTTTAGCCCATGGTTTTGTATCCTCCGGGTTGTTCTTCTGTACGGGAGGTGTTCTTTACGATCGTGTTCATACTAGGTTGATAACATATTATAGAGGATTAGTTCAAATAATGCCTTTATTCTCTCTGTTTTTCTTTGTCCTTTGCCTTGGTAACAGTGGTACACCATTGACAATTAATTTCGTTGGTGAATTCTTATCTCTATACGGAGCCTTTGAAAGATTGCCTGTACTTGGTGCACTAGCTGCTTCTTCTATTGTATTCTCAGCTGCTTTCACTTTTTTCATGTACAATAGAATAGTCTTCGGTGGTTCATTATCTTCATACTTTGCAGTTAATGTACCTGACTTGACGAAACGTGAATTTGTTATATTAGGTACACTAGTTGCATTTACAGTACTTTTTGGTCTATATCCAAGTCCGATCCTAGATGGTCTTCATTACTCTGTTTCTACTCTTATTTATAATTATGATACTGAAATTTTAGCCTGTTCAATCATATTACCGGGGTTGGGGAATTCTTCAACCTTTATACTTGAGGGCGCAAGCTCGTAAATTTAAATCCCGGCCACGGTTGTAGGGCCCCCGTGGAACGGGGGGGGACCCCAACCTATTTTATTACTGGCTTTACTGACGGTGAGGGCTCTTTTCAGGTAGTGATCCAAAAAAATGCTCCGCGCTCCTCTCTCCGACAAAAATGGTCAACGGGTATCGTGTTCACCTTGTGTTTTCTATAGGTTTACATAAAAAGGATCTAGCTTTACGGGGGATGTTCTTCCCACGTTTTCAATATATATATATGTCTATATATATAATGAAAAACTCCGACTAAAATTAATTCACAAATTTTTTGGCGTAGGGAGTATTACAAGACTAGGTAAGGATGCATGACAATATCGGGTGAGTTATCCTAGGGGGACGCTTGCGCTCCCACGTTTTCCAATATATATATATGTCTATATATATAATGAAAACTAAAGATTTAAAAGTAATTGTTGAGCACTTTAGTAAGTACCATTTAATTACTCAAAAAATGAGCGGGAGGGTAACCCCCCCGATGATTTTATTTTGTTCAAAAAAGCATTTGAAATAGTTAGTCGGAAAGAACATTTAACCCCTGAAGGTTTACAAGAAATTGTGAACATCAAAGCCTCAATAAATAAAGGTTTACCAGAAAATTTCAAAGATTCTTTTCCAGATACTATTCCAGTTGCAAGACCTCTTGTGACAGATCAAGAAATCAAAGCGGGACGCTTGCGCTCCCGACCAATTGATTAGCTGGATTTGTTTGCGGTGAGGGATGTTTCTTAGTGGGAGTCTCTCAATCTAAATCTACCAAATCTGGTTACAGTGTGAGATTAAACTTTTCAATGGGTCAACATAAACGGGATAGCCTGTTAATGAAAAATATAAGTAAGTATTTATCTTGTGGTGAGTTTTATCCAAAACCTGAGAGAAGTATTGGGGAATTTATTGTAAGTAAATTTCCTGAGATTGAGTCTAAGATTATACCATTTTTTAACAAATATCCGCTTCATGGTGATAAGTCAAAGGATTTTGATAGTTTCAAGCGTGCGGCAGTTATAATACAAAACAAAGGTCACTTAACTACTGAGGGATTAGAGGAGATCCGCATAAAACGGCTCCGACTCAAAGGGGTTCTGAATTCTAGTAGATATGCTAGTCTAAAAGAGGAGTAATTATTTTAATTAGGTCGCACCGACTCATGCAGCGACCGGTGCTTAAATTTAAGTTGCAGAAATTGTCGGTATAAGCCGTTACCCTATAAATTGGTTTTTTTTAAACAATTGACTTTTAAAAGCACATGTAGAATCTCCTTTGGCTGGTTCAATAATTTTAGCCGCGATCGTTTTAAAACTAAGAAAAGGTTGATTAATTGTGTCGGAGCCGGGGGGGGGGGAAACCCGCTTACGCTGCTTATTAATATGTGTTTGGCTCCGCCTCAATATTATAAGCCCCTTTAATAAAGTTAGTACTTCACCATCAGACGATTCCAGAATTCTAGATTCCAACCCTTCTATATTCGTTACAAATCCATCGGTTGTAACACTTACAGCGTACCCCTTTAACTTCTGCACTTCGTGAAGCAGCTCTCCTAGTAGCGATCTGATGTACGCTGTTATCCATGAAGCTATAACCGGATTTGAGAATTCGTTACCTTCCATTCTAACGGTTTGCCCGGATTTTATATCAAATTTCATTTTATTATATAGTAATTCATCTTCAAACCTGCCTCGCCTACCCTAAACAATCCTTTAGGAGTAGCGGTTTTACCGACATTGGCCAGGAGGTATTGATGGTCTGGCTGATACCCTACGTACCCTGACTTCTTCCAAGAATATCTTAATCAATTAGTAGAAACAGTAGTCAGGGTCAGGGGTACTCCGACGTATTCGGCTACGTTTTCTATATATATATATGTCTATATATATATAGAAAACTATTTTAAAACATAAATCTTCTATAAAATTTAATACTTTGATATTTTTATAGGATTCCGAAATTATTATACTTTTTTTTTACTACCTTTTTTAGGATGCGGCGTAGGTGGTCCTGCATTTTGATTGCAAATCTTAAGCTGGGGTTCAATTCCCCCCGCATCCTTTATTACTTATAGGCCAGACCTCGAGCCGTTTTTCTATCAGGAGATTGGTAGTAGCAATACTATCATCCATCACGAATTATCATGACACGGCTCGAGGCGCATTAACTCTCCCGGCTGATATGACTGATGCTACTAAACTATTTAAATTTCAAGACATTATACCTCAAGGCGAGTTAAGTGACCTAGCCTATATTGGAGTTTGTCGGTCGTCCCATACGGTTAGAGGGTGGTTGTTATTAGGAATGGGTGGAAAACCGTGCACTAATACATTACTACGGCGTTATTGCAGGTGGCCCCCGAGTTAAGGACTTGAAGTTTTTTTAGTAATGTATTAGTGGCATTATTTGTATCATCCCGGGAATATCTTTTTAAAATGGTGAATCTTATTCAGAAACCCGGATTCTTAATAATGCAAATGCTTGTAGGGGGGGGACTCCCTTTTTTACCTTCTTGCGGTTCCATACTGACATACTGTCGGGCTTGGTTTATGCTCACTATCGACGGGGCAACCGCAAGAAACGTATTTACTGGTAAAGCTCAATGAGGAGGATTTTCTTTAATCCTCGGATGGTATTCTTTTGTCGACTTCAGTAGAGGGACTACGCCCTGCCTGGTCGACTTCTAACCTTATCGTTTGATAGGGGAAGGATCTATGCAAGCACGCTTACATAGATGAGGATTATTGCGGAAACCTGCTCTTTATTCTATTTCATTTGGATAAAGCTGGGAATCCCCCTCAGTTCAATGTAAATTCCTAGCCCCGACTCTTCCTAGACCCGACAGGGGAGGAGCGGGCTAGATCAGTGCGGGGAACAAAAGCCTTAGGGGGTTTATGTCAAAATGAGTCTCAGCACAACAAGTAAAACTATTTTCATACCTTTAATATTTATTGAAAGTAGTTGGGACTCATTTTAACACTATTATCCTTGAATATAATGAAAGAATAAGAGCTACCGACTTGCAATTAGTTATAAGTATAGGCAATAACCGCGAGACTTAAACAAGGTACCTACGGTATTATTATAATTATACACTATGAGCGTTATATACTATACTATACCAGGGGTACCTACGGTATTATTTTTATTACTATTATATATTTACTATTATATATATTATTATTATTATATAACACCGCCCCCCTACGGGGGGCTACACCTACCTGACGATACCTATATTATTTAATACCCACCCCACTTGACCCCGGTGGGTCAGGAGGCCTCACTTGCGGATTGTATTATTACTAGACGCCCCACCCCTGAGCTGTTTTGATTAGATTTATTGACTTATGGTGGGGGGGTCTAGCATACTCTTTTATTTTGACACGAATGGAGGCCTCCCAATGGTTTCTAGACGCTCACGAATATAATTGTTAGATATTATTATTAGAGCGCCAGCGGGGTCCCTACCCCTACCTGGGCGCTATAATTATTCATAATATCTAACCTATCTAGATTTAAAAAAGCCCCCTTCTAAATTCGTGAGCCGTCAAGACAGCCCCCCCGGGGGGGGGCTTGGCTCCGAGCTCCTCTCTCCGACGACCCTGTTTATAAATTTATCTTGTAATCTGGGCAATTATTTATTAAAAACGCCCCCTTCTAAATTCGTGAGCCGTAAAGATAGCCCCCGGGGGGGAGGGGGGGGCTGTTATTTGCTTGCTTAATTTTTTTATAAATAATTGAATAATTATATTTTGATTTTTTGAGATAGGGGGCTATTATTTTTAATTTTTCCCAGGAAGGGGGACACCCCACTCTTGGCTGCGCCAATTCACCCCCGCGGGTGTTTGTTGGTGTGGAGGACGTATAACTCAAACTGCGGTAGAGAGAAAGGTGATGGAAGCCATAAAAATCTACCTAGAAAACCTTTCAGGAGGAGAAGTTGGGGCTCGTAAGGTTGCTGTTTCTATTTATGATCTTAAACCTACTATATCTAATGCCCAGTTAGCTAATTCAATTTCTGTTCGTGATGTAACATATTTTAATAACATATTATTCGGGGGATGTTCTACCCACGTTTTGTGTAATGTGTAGTAATAGGACCTCTGACCGCTGTCAGAGGCCGTATACATATACATACACAACTTTTTTTAATACTTTTACTTTCCGTACTAAAAAGGCTCTAGATTATAAAGATTGAGCTATAATTGTTCAGATTTGCGGTTTTTTTTTTCTTTTTGTGACGTTGCTTCAAAAATCAACAAAAAATTGAAGGTAAACATCTAACTGAAGAAGGAAGATCTTTAGTATTGGATTTGGGCAATGCAATGCAATGCAATTCTAGTCGTATGAATAATAGTCGACTTACTACCCAAAAGAGCGTATAAATTAGTTGAAATTAGCCCTTGCCCCTGCCCGTACCCGGCCAGGGGCGGGCCAAGGGGTGAAGATAGAATTCAATCTGTTCTTTCTAGTCCGGCTAGTTATGAATATAGAGACGTAAATCGTTATAAAGCAGGTACTGAGACAAAGGTATCTGGAATAGGTAAGGTTACTCTAATAGATCAAGAAGGAAAAGAACAAGTCTTCGATTCTTTAGCTCAGTGTGGTCGAATTCTAAATGAGGATAGAAAAATAATAGCTAGTAAATAAAGACAAATTATTAATTTGTAATAATAATAAATATTATGTAAAAAATAATTGAACGCTTACATTGATACGGATGATTACGAAGATCGTCATATAGGTGGCAAGGAAAATTTTCCAAGGATAATGTGGGTAAAGCTGATTTATCTGATTTTTCACTTATAAAATTCTTGTCACTTTGTGTGTGTCGGGTATTAGGTAGTTAGATTTTATTTATAACGTCGGGTCTTTTATATGTGTTGAGGATACTTGGTTATGACAGAAGGTAAACTCTTTTGTTAGTACAGGACTATTCTTCTGTGTGGGTGGCGTATTATATGACCGAACACATAGTCGTCTAATTACAGACTATAGAGGACTTGCCCAGATTATGCCTCTTTTATCTTTACTATACTTCATACTGTCTTTAGGTAACAGTGGAACTCCACTTACATTAAATTTAATCCCTCCGGGCCGGGTGAATTTTTAAGTCTGTATGGTGCATTTGAAATATTGCCTATACTAGGGGCACTAGCTGCTTCTTCAATCGTATTCTCAGCTGCATATACTATCTTTATGTATAATCGGGTTGCCTTTGGATGTAAACTTTCTAAACACTTTTTAGCTAATGTTCCTGACCTAACTAAGCGTGAGTTTACAATGTTAGGAACGCTTGTAGCATTTACTGTGCTATTTGGTATTTATCCTGCTCCAATTCTAGATGGTATACACTATAGCGTATCAACTCTTATTTATAATAGTAGTGAGTTGGACTGTCTAGACTCAAGTTCTATGGCTCTACTATCAACTATTCCTGTGCTATTTCTTTGTAAAACCTAGTTACTAATTAGGTTACATTATTCTATAAATTCAGTCGATCGGGAGCCCCCCCCCCAAAGAACGCAGATATAGAAGACTTTCAATTGAGCCTTACTTATACGCTGCTAAAGCGGCCCGGCCCCCCCGTGCCAGGAAAAAAAAGCAAAAACAAAATTTTAGTACAAGGTTTATCAGAAATAAGCCTTTATCAATTTCTGATGAGGGTGGCTATATTTGGCTTTCCTTGGGTGTCCCCCCCCCCTGCATCGGAGGCGCGTCTTGTTGCAGGCGGAGGGGGGGGACATGGGAAAAAGGATTTTTCCGATGCCTCCGACACATAAAAAGATAAACTAATCAGTCTACAACCGGCGTTAGGCTCAGTTGTAAAAATTTATTGAGACCCGACAACTCAACGAGATACTTTAAGAGTATACCTTGTAGGTAAGTCAGGGGTCTATGCATGGGTAAATAAATTAAATGGTAAAATATATGTGGGGAGTGGGAATGATTTGTATAGAAGATTATCTAACTATTATCAACCTTGGTATTTTTCATCTAGACCTAATATACTTATACTAAGAGCTATGGTTAAATACGGAATGATAAATTTTACGGCGCTGCAGCCCCCGTCGGCGGCCGCCGCCGCCTCGGGGGCTTTAGTGATTCTTGAGATTACAGATAGTGACAGTTTATTAAATTGTGAACAAAAATGGATTGATGAACTTAAACCAATATAGAATCTTAACCCTTTAGCTGTAAATTCTAAAGGATACAAACATACTTACGAAAGTTTAGAGTAAATTAGATCCCGGGCTTTAGGTCGTAAACATTCGGAAGAAACTAGACAAAGAATGAGCAGCTCTCGATACGGTAGATAACCTACTGTACCAGGATTAAAAGTAGAAGTAACAGACATTACTACGAATATTACTACTGTGTATAGATCTGTACGTCAAGCTGCTACGGCTATAGGTATTCATAATAAAACTCTTCTTGATTATGAAAAAGCCCAACAGAAAAAAGGGATTAATACCCCTTATAAAAATACCATTAAAATTCTAAGAGGCGGGCCAGGTGGCCCCAGGGGAAAGGCTCTTTTGGACAATTTGACGTTTTTTTTGCTAATAGTAACGGTAGTTTAACTACCTTTGTAATGTAATCAAATTAAGAAGTAATCCTTCAAAAATAATAAAAAATCAAATTTTTTTCATGATTCAAGCTTCAAAAATTATAGGAACTGGTTTAGCTACTACAGGGCTTATCGGTGCGGGTGTTGGTATAGGTGTAGTGTTCGGTGCATTAATCTTAGGTGTAGCTAGAAATCCAAGCCTTCGTGGTCAACTTTTCTCATACGCTATCCTTGGATTCGCATTCGCTGAGGCTACTGGTCGATAAAAAAAAAGGCAGCGTAAGAAGCTCCTTTGGCCAATTTGTCGGAGAGAACCTCTGGCTACAAATCATCAAATTGCGGGAACACCCTAAAGCAATTTCAACCAAGCGAGAGTGGCAACACATCTCGTGGCACAGGTAATGACTCGTGGTAAGGTAAAATCGAAATTGATAACGAAAGGAAATGGGTAATTCGCAGCCAAGCTCCCTCCTGGTGATGGAGTGCAGTTCATCGACTAAAAGTTGATTGGCGCAAGCTTAAGATATAGTCAGACCCCACTCGAAAGGGTGCAGGATAAAAGTATATATGGTACTTATTATCTGTTAAATGGATAGTTATAACTATTTAGGGAGAAGTCCCCCCAACTCGGCCGGCTCCGCCTCCGGCGGAGACGGTTTCTATCAAAGCTTTTGTTTTGATAGAAACCTGTTTTGTTAGATTATTTATTTAACTACAAATGGCTAAAGGGGGAGATTCGTTATTCGCGCTTATGATGGCCTTCTTACTTTTATACGTGGCCTAGTGTTCATCATTTCTGAAGGTTTGTTAGAAATAGCAAACCTTTATCCAGATGTGGTTTACATGACGGGCAGTTTTATTTGTATTTTTCTGGATTCAACGGACACGCTTCTAATTTCCGAGATACTTAATAGCAGTTCCAGTGGTATATTAATAACTGGGTTACCTTTTGCGCTAAAAGTCTATAATGATCCTATCGGCGAGCGATCTTCAATACGAGAAGAAAATATAGGCAAATCTGGGGTATATGCCTGATTAAACAAAACTAATGGTAAGCTTTATGTAGGCAGTGGTGATCCTTTATATAGAAGATTATCTAATTATTATAAACCTTCGTCTTTTTCAGCTAAACCCGGGATATATATACTAAGAGCCCTATCTAAATATGGGATGACTAATTTTTCATTGCTTATCTTAGAGTACACTGATTCAGATAATCTTATTTCTTGTGAGCAGAAATGGATTGATGTACTTAAACCAGATTATAATCTTAACCCTTTAGCTGGTAATACTAAAGGATACAAACATACTACCGAAACTATAGAGAAAATGAGATCTCGGGCTTTAGGTCGTAAACATTCGGAAGAAACTATAAAAAAAAAAATGAGCAGCTCTCGATACGGCAGAGAACCTACTACAGGATTCAAAGTAGAAGTAACAGACATTACTCCGAATGTTACTACTATGTATAAATCTGTACGTCAAGCTGCTAAGGGTATAGGTATTAATGTTAAAACTCTTTCGAATTACGAAAAAACCCAACAGGAAAAAGGAATTAATAGTCCTTATAAAAATCATTTTATTATTAAATTTCTCATAAACGGGTCAGGTGGCCCCAGGGGGGGGGGGAAGGTAAGTCTTTTGGTGTGTTTAGGTGCGGGTGTAGGTATAGGTGTAGTGTTCGGTGCATTAATCTTAGGTGTAGCTAGAAATCCAAGCCTTCGTGGTCAACTTTTCTCATACGCTATTTTAGGATTCGCTTTTGCAGAGGCTTGATAAAAAAAGGCAGCTTTCTATGCTCCTTTGGCCCACAAACCATCAAATTGCGGGAACACCCTAAAGCAATTTCAACCAAGCGAGAGTGGCAACACATCTCGTGGCACAAGTAATGACTCGTGGTATGGTAAAATCGAAATTGATGACGAAAGGAAATGGGTAATCCGCAGCCAAGCTCCCAAGTGGAGTGCAGTTCATCGACTAAACGTTGGTTGGCGTGAATAGCGCTTATAATATAGTCAGACCCCACTCGAAAGGGTGCAGGATAATAAGTATATAGTATTTATTATCTGTTAAATGGATAGTTATAACTGTTTAGGGAGAAGGCCCCTAACTCAGCCGGCTCCGCCTCCGGCGGAGACGGTTTCTATCAAAGCTTTTGTTTTGATAGAAACCTGTTTTATAGTTAAAGAAATAATCTATAACTCTAAATGGCTAAAGGGGAGATTCGACTGGTTTAATTAAAGAGTGAATAGACCAGTATAAATAGGGTGAAATGCAAGAAAGACTTATTTTAAGTTAATTTGCAGCGAAGTTTAACTCTACATCAAATAGTAAATTATTTGTCGGGTTAATAACGTTCAACGACTAGTAGATGAGTAGATGTAAACAATAATTCTACCACGAGCATCCTGCAATATTATATATAATATATTTTATTGATGACATAGTCTGAACAACAACGTGAGTTGTTGATATAAGGATAAAGAGCCTTATGATAACATTTTACCATTAAAATTCTAAGAGGCGGGCCAGGTGGCCCCAGGGGAAAGGCTCTTTTGGACAAGTTTGCGGTTTTTTTTGCTATAAGTAACGATAGTTTAACTACCTTTGTAATGTAATCAAATTAAGAAGTAATCCACCCGTCCTTCCCCTCTCCCCTTTAGGGGGGAAGGGGAAGGATCGGACAAAAATAATAAAAATCAAATTTTTTTCATGAAGCACTCCGACAAAAATTATAGGAACTGGTTTAGCTACTACAGGGCTTATCGGTGCGGGTGTTGGTATAGGTGTAGTGTTCGGAGCATTAATCTAAGGATTTTCATATGTTTCCCGGGGCTGCTGGTTTGCTCGCGCTTATGAATAACCTTCTTGTACGTGGCTTAGTATTTATCTCTTTTCACGAAGGTTTTTAATAGAAAATCTTTATAAGGAAAGAGATATGGTTAAGTTCCCATCTTTTCAGTTTGGTGTTAGGTGTAATTGTATGTATTCTTCTTAGCTCTATTGGCTTTTATTTACCTTTATCTTACTGAAATTTATTTAATGAATGTAATACATTAGATGTAATATTAGTTTGTCTTATTACACCCGTAAAATTATATTCTAATGCTTTTTGGAATATAGAAAAATCTGCTATATTTGAAGAGAATAGGGGTAAGTCTGGTGTATATATTTGGAAAAATTCAGTAACTGGTAGCATTTATGTTGGCTGTAGTATTGATCTAGGCAGACGATTTAGAGAATACTATAGATTTGACCTATTGGCCAATAAAAGACCTAATAGTATTATCCATAGAGCTCTTCTTAAATACGGTTATTCTTGTTTTAGTTTAGAGATTCTAGAATATTGTGACAAACAAGAAACATTTGTTAGAGAACAGTATTACTAAGATCTTTTACAGCCCCCCTTGGCCCGCCCCTGAACGGGGACGTGCAGGGGCAAGGGCTGAATATAACATTTGTAAAATTGCTGGGGTTTATGCGGGACATAAGCACTCTGATGAAATTCGCCGTGAGATGAGTGAATCACGTCCCACCCCCTGCATGGCGTCTTGTCGCAGGGGGTGAAGGGAATAAATAATACCGGCCTTGCTGGCAGCTCTGCTGCCAGCAAGGATGGTTTTTGTTTTCTAGTCTTCGGGGGATGTTCTTCCCACGTTTTCAATATATATATATGTCTATATATATAATGAAAACTTTTTGTGCGGTTTTTATAGATAAACAAAAAAAAAATTTGGTAAAACTCACTCCTCCGCCTGAAGAAGCTTTGGCTCTAATTAAGGCTGCAGCAGAAAACAGAGCAAAACCTTCAGGCCCTGGTATTGAAGTAGATATTACAGATCTTGAAACTAAATTAACTACTACATATGATTCTATACGTAAAGCTGCTAATGCTATTAATTCAGATATAAAAACGATTTTACTAGTGAAAAATCTCTTTTTTTTTTACCGGGTCCCTGCATCGGAGGCGCGTCTTGTTGCAGGGACCCTATAAAAAGGTATAAACACACCGTATAGAAATAGATATATGATAGTAATTAAAAGATCTTAAATATATTTTATTTGCGCTTATGATGGGTTTCTTACTTTTATATGTTGCTTAGTGTTCACAGCCTTTGGCTGGGGTTTACAATGTAAACCGACGCTTCGCTATATAAACCCCAAGGTAAATTAGGTTAAAAAGCGTAGACGCACTAACCTTGAATGAGTTATTTTTTTTTTGTTTTATAACTATAATTGAAA
>Ga0307508_10005393_pt1 | contig 12174 bp, 9 predicted proteins | sample 9_EM_MG_FD_203089 | JGI IMG/M metagenome (GOLD analysis project Ga0307508, IMG submission 203089) | Populus trichocarpa ectomycorrhiza microbial communities from riparian zone in the Pacific Northwest, United States - 9_EM | ecosystem: Host-associated > Plants > Roots > Unclassified | place... | reverse complement strand
TCCAGCCCGAGCGGCTGGCGCGGCTGTCGCTCACCGTCACCGACGTCCAGAACGCGATCCGCCAGCAGAACGTCGTCAACCCGGCCGGCCAGATCGGCGGCGAGCCATCGGCCAGCGGGCAACAGCTGACCTACACCGTGCGCGCGCAGGGCCGGCTGGTCGAGCCCGAGGAGTTCGGCAACATCATCGTCCGCGAGGCCCCGGACGGCTCGACGATCCGCGTGCGCGACATCGCGCGCGTCGAGCTCGGGGCGCTCAACTACCAGCAGTACGGCACGTTCAACGGTCAGCCGGCCGCCGTGGTCGCCGCGTTCCAGACCCCCGGCTCGAACTCGCTCGCGGTCGCGAAGGAGATCCGCGCCGTGATGGAGCAGCTGGCCAGGCGGTTCCCGCCCGGCGTCGCGTACCGGGTCTCGCTCGACACCACGCGCCCGGTGACCGCCGGCATCCGCGAGATCGTCGAGACCCTGGTCGAGGCCGTGCTGCTCGTGGTGTTCGTGGTGTTCGTGTTCCTGCAGAGCTGGCGCGCGACGCTGATCCCGCTGCTCACCGTCCCGGTCTCGCTGGTCGGCGCGTTCGCGGTGTTTCCGGCGTTCGGGTTCTCGGTCAACACGCTGTCGCTGTTCGGCCTCGTGCTCGCGATCGGCCTCGTGGTCGACGACGCGATCGTCGTGGTCGAGGCGGTCGAGCACCACATCGAGGAGGGCATGTCGCCCCGCGACGCCACGCTCGCCGCCATGAAGCAGGTGCAGGGGCCGGTGATCGCGATCGCCTTGATCCTGGCCGCGGTGTTCATCCCGGTGGCGTTCATGGCCGGCATCGTCGGCAGGCTGTACCAGCAGTTCGCGCTCACCGTGGCGATCTCGGTCCTGATCTCGGCGTTCAACGCGCTGACGCTCAGCCCGGCGCTGAGCGCGCTGCTGCTCCGTCCCCGCGCGCGCGAGCGCGGCAGGCTCGGCCGCCTGGGCGACGGCTTCAACCGCGCGTTCGGCCGCGCGACCGACGGCTACATCGGTGTGAACCGGCGGCTCGTCCGCAAGCTCGTCATCCCGCTGGTCCTGCTCGGCGGCGTCGCCGGGCTGTCGGTGTCGGTCGGCACGAAGCTACCGTCGGGGTTCATCCCCGACGAGGACCAGGGGTACGCGATCATCGGCGTGCAGCTCCCCGACGGCGCGTCGCTGCAGCGCACCAAGACCGTGCTCGACCAGGTCACCAAGATCCTGGGCCAGGAGCCCGGGGTCGCGACCTACAACGGCGTGGCCGGGTTCAGCTTGTTCACCCGCACCGCGGCGCCGTACACCGGCCTGGCGTTCGTTGGCCTCGCGCCGTGGGACGAGCGCGGCAACGACCTGACGGCGACGGCCATCCTGGCCAGCCTCAACAAGAAGTTCGCCGGCATCGCGGATGGCCGCGTCATCGCGGTGGCGCCGCCGGCGATCCCCGGCATCAGCGCGGCCGGCGGGTTCAGCATGATGCTGCAGGACCGCAGCGGCGGCAGCTACGAGTTCCTCGCCCAGAATGTGGTCAAGTTCGTGGCCGAGGCGCGCAAGCGCCCGGAGCTCGCGAACGTCCGGCCCAACTTCTCGCCCGCGGTCCCCCAGCTGTTCGCCGATGTCGACAAGGACAAGGCGCTCAAGGAGGGCGTGCAGGTGTCCGAGATCTACAACACGCTGCAGAGCCTGCTGGGCGGCTCGTACGTCAACGACTTCTCGCGGTTCGGCCGGCAGTGGCGCGTGTTCCTCCAGGCCGAGGCCGCCGACCGGATGTCCCCGGACGACGTCGGCCGGTTCTACGTCCGCAACGGGCGCGGCGAGATGGTCCCGCTGTCGTCGTTCGTGAAGATGCGCTCGGTGAGCGGTCCCGAGTACACGGTGCGGTTCAACCTGTACCGCGCCGTCGAGATCCTCGGCGGCCCCGCGCCGGGCTACAGCTCCGGCCAGGCGCTCGACGCGCTCGAGGACGTCGCGCGCAAGACCCTGCCGCCCGAGATGGGCTATGCGTGGAACGCGCTGTCCTATCAGGAGAAGGTGACCGCGGGCAGCACCGCGCGCGTCATGGGGCTGTCGCTGGTGTTCGTGTTCCTGATCCTGGCCGCGCTCTACGAGAGCTGGTCGCTGCCGTTCAGCGTGCTGCTGTCGACCCCGGTCGCCGTGCTCGGCGCGTTCCTCGGCATGATGTCGCGCCACTTCGACAACAACGTCTACACGCAGATCGGGCTCGTGGTGCTGGTCGGGCTCACCGCGAAGAACGCGATCTTGATCGTCGAGTTCGCCAAGGAAGGCTACGAGCGCGGCCAGCCCCTGATCGAGGCCGCGCTCGCCGGCGCGCGGCTCCGGCTGCGGCCGATCCTCATGACCTCGTTCGCGTTCATCCTGGGGTGCCTGCCGCTCTGGTCGGCGGCCGGCGCCGGCGCGTCGGCGCGTCGCGCGCTCGGCACCGCGGTGGTGTCGGGGATGCTCGCCGCGACCCTGGTCGGCATCTTCTTCATCCCGTCCCTGTTCGTGGCCATCGAGCGGCTGTCGTCGCGCAAGCACCGCCCGCCCGTCGCCCAGGACGTCAGCCATCGCAGCGATCGCTGACGCCTCCCGGCCGCCGTCACGCCGGCCGGCGATGATCACGCACCAGCGCGGCGGCGACCAGGGCGACGACCGCGAACACCGCGATGACCGCGCCGAACACCGCATCGGCGGCCATCGAGCCGGCGACCCGGGCCATCAGGCCAACACCGACCACGGGCACGGCGTTGCCCACGAAGCCGACGACGTAGTAGGTGGACACGACCTCGGCGCGGCGATCGTCGGGCGCGCTCTCGGTCGTGAGCTGAAGGCTGCCGCGGTAGGCCAGCGCGCAGGCCACACCGCCGAGCACGCTGGCGGCGAGCAGGACCCCGAGCACCTGCAGCAGCTGGGCGAGCACGAGCAGCCCGGCGCTCGGGATCAGCAAGGCCAGCCCGGCGCGCATCGCCGTGCGGCTGGCGAGCCTCGCGGTGAACGGGACGACGACCGTCGCGGCGACGAACAGCGCCGCGACCACAGCGGCGCCGATCGCCCGGTTGTGCTCCCCGAGCGCGTCGTGCACGAGGCTCGGCACCAGGGCGGCATAGAAGCCGACCAGCGCGAACGTCGCGAACCCGGTGACCGCCGGGGCGACGAACCGGGCCCGCAGCTCGCGGGGCACGCCGATCCGCGGCCGCAGCGAGATCTGGCGCAGCGGGCGCCTCGCGACCGTCTCGCGGGTGGTGATGGCGCCGATGGCGGCGGCGGCCAGCACGACGAGGTACACGACGTACGGCAGCTGCAGCGGGTAGCGCGTGTACTGGACCAGCGCCCCGGCGATCAGCGGGCCGATCGCGATGCCGGCGAAGTTCGCGCTCGCGGCGAGGCTGGAGGCACGCCGCGGCTGGCCGGCGCCGAGGAGGTCTGCGATCCATGCGGTGGCGGTACCCGCCGAGCATCCGACGGCCAGCCCGCTGAGCACGCGCGCGAGCACGAGCCAGGCGGTGCTGCGCGCGAACAGGAACAGCAGCGTGCCGGCCGCCGCCAGGGCGACCGCCGGGATCGCGACGCGGCGACGCCCGATCTGGTCCGACAGGCGGCCGAAGATCAGCAGCGCGATGACGTTGCCCACGACGTACACCGCATACACCAAGGTCAACGTGATCTCCGAGAATCCGAAGCTCTCCTGGTACAGCGAATACAGGGGGGTGATCAGCGTGCTGCCGGCGAACGCCGCCGCGATCACGCCGAGCGCGCCCACCGTCGGTCCGAGACCGCAAGGCTCGGAATGCAGGGTGGTGGCGATCCGATGTGGCGACATGGTCCTGAACGAAGCAAGTCGCATGCCGCCGGCTGCGCGATGCGGCCCGTTGCGCCGAGCGATCGCGCCCTGGCGCACGCGGTGGGAACGGTGAGCGCGCCCCGCCACCGCGAGCAGCGCTTCCTGGGCCGGATCGTGACCTGATCGAGGCCCCGACACCCCGCTCGCCGCGAGGACGCTGGTGCAGGCCGGTGATCGCGATCGCCGTTGGCGGCTGTCCGGACGCGTCACCGTGACAGCGCCTCGAGCAGCTGGTACAGCGCCTTCTGCTCGCTGTCGCTCAGCCGGTCGAGGCGCTTGCCGTAGGCCTCCGAGAGCAGCGCGAGACCGCGGGTGACTGCCTTGCGCCCCGACGGCGTGACGGTCAGGCGGTGGCGGCGAAGGTCAACTCGGTCGATCTCGCGGCGCAAGAAGCCCGCGGCTTCGAGCCGCTTCATGATCAGCGTCACCGTGGGCTTGGGCATCAACAGGACCGCGGCGAGCTCGGCCGGGTGCGGGTGCGCCTCGACCTCGGCGAGCAAGAACAGGCCCTTGACCTCCAGCCCGAGCTGCTCGATCTCCGGCGCGACGCTCGTGATCACCGACGTAAGTACCCGATAGTTCAGAGACCACATCTTCGCCGCGTCGATCTTTGCCATCGCTACCTTGCCAGCCGTCTGTTCAGTACTAAACTAGTTCGTAGTTAAACTAGATGCTTTCTGAACGAACCGTAGCACATCACCTCCAACCTCGGGAAAATTCATGCCTCTCGACCATTACGTGACGCTCGGCCGCTCCGGCCTTCGCGTGAGCCCGCTGTGCCTCGGTACGATGACCTTCGGCGAAGACCTCGGCTGGGGCTGCAGCGTCGAGGAATCGCAGCAGATCATGGACCGCTACATCGAGCTCGGCGGCAACTTCCTCGACACCGCGAACTTCTACACCAAGAGCCACGCGGAGAAGATCATCGGCGACCACATCGGGCAGCATCCGGCGCGCCGTGACCGGCTGGTGATCGCGACCAAGTTCAGCGGCAATCTGTACCTGGGTGATCCGAACGGCGGCGGCTCCGGACGCAAGTCGGTGATCGCGGCGTGCGAGAACTCGCTGCGCCGCCTGCGGACCGACTACATCGACCTGTACTGGCTGCACAACTGGGATGTCCACACGCCGATCGAGGAGACGATGGCGGCGCTCGAGGATCTCGTGCGCGCCGGCAAGGTCCGCTACCTCGGGGTGTCGGATACGCCGGCGTGGAAGGTCGCCGAGGCGAACGTGACGGCGCGGTTCCGCGGCTGGTCGGCGTTCGTCGGGCTCCAGATCGAGTATTCGCTGCTCGAGCGTACGGTCGAGCAGGAGCTCGTGCCGATGGCGCTCGAGCTCGGCCTCGGCATCACGCCGTGGTCGCCGCTCAAGAGCGGTGTGCTGAGCGGCAAGTACACGCGGCAGAACGCCGGCCAGGTCAAGATCGACCGCGCGGCGTTCATCTCGCACCTGTTCAACGACAAGACCTACGCGGTGATCGACGAGCTGCAGAAGATCGCGGCCGCGCACGACAGCACGGTCGCCCGCGTCGCGCTGTCGTGGGTGCAGGCCCGGCCCGGCGTGACCTCGACGATCATCGGCGCACGCCGGCTCGCGCAGCTCGAGGACAACCTGAAGGCGCTCGACATCCACCTCACCGCGGATGAAGCTGCGCGGCTCGACGCGCTCACCCAGCCGACGTTCGGGTTCCCGCAGAGCATGCAGCCGATGTTTCCGGCGATCCACAACGGCGGCACGACGGTCAACGGCACGGGCTCGGTGCCGTCGCCGTTCGTGATCCTGAAGGGCGACAAGCCGTACTGATCGGTTCGTGCCGGCGTGACGCCGCGCGCGATCAGGCCCCTCGAGCGCCCGGGTCACCTGCTACCGCGCCGACCGTCACCCCGCAGGTTCGCGGCGACGGTCACGACGCTCCGTACCAGCGCCCGCAGCGCGCGGGCGGCGGGATCGCCGTGGGTCCGCTCGTGCCAGCTCATGGCGAGCTTGGTGACGTGCGCGGGCAGCGGTGTGGCCAGGCGGTGAAGGCCGAGGCTCGGTCCCTTCGCGGCGAGCAGCGAGGACGGCAGCATCGTCACGAGATCGCTCGCGGCGACGACCTCGGCGGCGGCGGTGAACGACGGCACCGTCATCACGACCTCCCGCGGGATGTGGGCGCGCGCGAACGTCGCCGCGAACGGATCGCGAAACTGTCGGTCGGGGACCATGTCGACCCGGACGTGGCGCAGCTGTCCGAGGGCGCGCGGCGACAGCCTCCGGGCGCCCGCGGGATGCGCGCGGCCGGCGACCAGCAGGTTGCGCTCCTCGACCAGGGGCTCGGCGTGCAGGCCGGGACCTGTCCCCGGGATCCCGAGGTGGAGATCGATGTTCGACGACGCGAGGTCGCCGAGCGCCACGAGCGCATCGATGCCGACCACGCGCAGGTGCGCGCGCGGCAGCTCGCGGCGCATCGCGGTGGCGAGCCGCGGGACCCACGCGATCTGCCCGACGTCGGCGACGGCGACGGTGAACGTGCGCGTGCAGCTGGCCGCATCGAACGGGCCCGCGACCAGCGCGAGCTCGAGGTCGCGCATCACGCGCGCGAGGACGGGCGCGAGCTCGGCCGCGCGCGGCGTGGGCACGATGCCACGGCCCTTGCGGGTCACCAGCGGATCGCCGAGCGCGTCGCGCAGCCGGGCGAGCGCATTGCTCACGGCCGATGGCGTGACGTGGAGCCGCGCGGCCGCGCGCGCGACGTGCTGCTCGGCGAGCACGGTATGCAGCACCGCGACCAGGTTGAGGTCGATCGAGGGAATACTCACGAATAGTGATCTTATACCTCACGGATCATCACTTCCGCGGTGGGGTTCGCGAACGCAGAATCCAGGCATGCATCGCTCGACACCCTGGCTCGCGGCGGCCGCGCTGACGGCGTGCCAGCCACCTGCCCCGCCACCGGCCGCTCCGGCGGCCTCGAACCCAGCAAGGACCCCTGCCATGTCGAACCATCCGCAGTCCGGATCCATCCACCGGGTCGCCGTGCTCGACTCGTTCGTGTCGTATCGCGAGCTCGGCGCCGGCGCGCCGATCGTGTTCCTCCACGGCAACCCGACGTCGTCGTACGTGTGGCGGAACGTGCTCCCGCTGGTCGCCGACCAGCGGCGATGCCTCGCGCCGGATCTGATCGGCATGGGCCAGTCCGGCAAGCCGGGGATCGCCTACCGGTTCGAGGATCACGCGCGCTACCTCGACGCGTGGTTCGCCGCGCTCGACCTGCACGACGTCGTGCTCGTCGGCTACGACTGGGGCGCCGTGCTCGCGCTCGACTGGGCCGCGCGTCACGCCGGTCGCGTGCGCGGCGTCGTCGTGTTCGAGACCTTCCTGCAGTCGCTGCACTGGAGCGAGTACCCGCCGCGCGGCGCCGAGCTGTTCCGGACGCTGCGCACGCCGGGCGCGGGCGAGGCGCTCGTGCTCGAGCACAACGGCTTCCTCGCCGCGTCGCTCGACAACGGTGTCAAGCGCGGCCTGTCCGAGCGCGACCGCGCCGAGTACTACGCGCCCTATCCCGATCCGGCATCGCGCCGTCCGATGCTGCAGTGGCCGCGCGAGCTCCCGATCGACGGCGAGCCGGCGGACGTCCTGGCGGTCGTCGCGCGCAACGCCGAGTGGCTGGCGAGCACGCCCGAGGTCCCGAAGCTGCTGCTCGCGTTCGACGGCAACGGCCTGAGCAGCGCGCCCGCCGCCGTCGACTGGGCAACGCGCACGATCGCGAACCTGGCGGTCACACGGCTCGGCCCGGCGGGCCACCACGCGCCGGAGGATGCACCGCGCGAGATCGCCGGCGCGATCAACACGTGGCTGGGGCGGCTCCGGCGCTGACCTCGGCGACGCCCAGCATCGATCGATCGCGCACGACCATCGCGCGCGACTCTGGCGGTCGCCGCCATGCGGCCGTATCTGAACGACCCGGCAGATCGCGATCGACCGGGACGCCGGCGAGACCTACCCCCCGATGCCCGCGCCGGCGTCATCCGGGTGTTCCCGGCCGGTCTCAGCGGGCCCGTGGTGGCGAGCCGCACGATCGGCGGGCCAACCACCGGGCTACGCGAGCCGCGCGGGATCGCCGTGTCCGGGGGCAAGCTGTTCGTCGCCGACGCCAGCACCCGCCACATCCGCGTGTTCTCGCAGCTCGCGAACGGTGACGCCGCGCCACTGCGCGTGGTCAGCAGCCCTGCCACGGCGTTCGGCTTCCTCGACGATCTCGCCGTATCGCGCGACGAGATCTACGTCGCCAACGAGGTCAACAACAGCGTGGACGTGTTCCCGATCAACGCCAGCGGCAACGTCGCGCCGACCCGGTCGTTCGCGCGCATCGGCGCGCCCTTCCACGGCTTCCTCCCGTTCGGCGTGGCGCTGTTCTGACCTGCTCGGACCAGGCCGGCCACCGGCGCCGATCGCCGGTCAAAGTCCCGGGAGTCGCGCGAACACACGATGCGGATCGGCGCGGTCGAGCACGGCCTGCACTCGGGTCCAGCGCTCGGCGCCGAGCACGGAGCGCCAGTCGTCCGGCAGTCCGTCCATGAAGTACGGCTGGGCGCCGAGGTTCGCGATCGCGTCCTCGCGGGTGGCGCGCAAGGCCTTCACCGTGACCGCGGCCTGGGCGCGGCCGAGGTAATAGAACACACCGAGCGCCAGCATCATGTCGCCCTGTCGCGCCCCGGGCCAGGCATTCAGGGTGAGGCGGTCCGGGCAAGTCTTCTTCTGTGGAATCAACAGCACCATGCCGGGCATCTGCAGCAGATTGGTCAGGAGCTCGGGGTGTGCCTCGAGCGCGCGCATGGCATGCGGCAGGCTCGGGTAGATGAGGTCCAGCCATGCCGGCAGAACCTCGGGGTCGGCGCCAGGGTCGCCGGCCGAGACGACCGGCTCGCCGGCGCTCGGATCGCGGACATCACGGACGCAGCTCGTGAAGTACACCAGGCGACCGGAGCTCGCGCTCCTGGCGACGGTGCCCCACACCGAGACCGTGTCGGGTTCGTTGGCGTCGAGCTGGGCTTGCAGCGCCTGCGCCATCGCGCCCGCCGACCCATGCACCTGACGGAACCCCCGCAGCGTGCCGGTGATGGGCACGACGGGAAACGCCAGCTCGGTGATGATGCCGGCTTGCCCGAGGCCGCCGGGAATGAAGTTTGCGACCTCGTTGTCGCCGAAGTCGGCGTGGTCACGGCGTGACGAGCGCACGCGCAGCTGCTCGCCGGTGCCGGTGACCGCCGCGAGCTCGAACACCTGATCGGCGAGCGAGCCGTGGCGGTGCGAGCCCTGGCCGATCCCCGCGGTCGACACGGCGCCGCCCATGCCGGGGAAGCCATCCATCGTGGTGGATGGCAACCGCAGGCCGAGCGGCGCCAGGAACGTCGCCACGTCCCCGGTGCGCAGGCTCGGCACCAGGCGCACCAGGCTGGCAGTGCGATCGAGCTCGATGCGGTGACCGGATGGCAAGACCATGTCGGCGGTGGTGATCACCATCCCGCCGCGGTTGAGCGACTGCCCTTCCAGGCCGTGACCGCCGCTGCGAGCGCGAATCGTCAGCCCCTGGTCCCGCGCCAGCTGCACGGCGCGCTGCACCTCGGCGGCGTCGCGGGGCTTGACGACGAGCTTCGGCGGCTGTGCACCCTGGCGCCCGTAGTCCTCGCTGAACGGCGCGAGCCCGGCCGGATCGCTGATGATCTCCATCGCCGGCGAGCCTAACGCGGTGTCGTCTTGCCCGCCCGATCCGGGCTCACGATCAGCGCACGACCTTGAACAGGTGCCCTGCGCCGCTCGGGAATAGGTGATCACCGATCGGCATCACCGCCTCCCCGGTTCGGCGCGAGGTCCTCCGGTGACCATGACTCCGGAGTGTCGTGGTTGCGTTTACAAATGCTGAACATGGCTGGCCGGCACGGCGCCGCCGAGCCCGCGGCGAAGCGCTGGCCATGCCGCACTGCGCCGGGCCGGGCGCTGCAGGCGCCCGGTCGGGCTGAAACAGTCCTCGAGGTTCTTGTGAACACCGGACAGAGATGTGTACAGTATTACTCAACACGGTACCGGCGCCGGCGCCCTGCCGATCGATCCGGACCGCGTCCTCGACCATCGCCATCGACGAACCAGCGCCCGCCCGGCGGGCCAACGACGGAGACCGCGCCCTTGACCAGCAGCATGGAGACTTCGCTCTCGAGCCCGGCCCGGTCCAGTGACGCGATCGATGGCGCGACGCGTCTGGCGCTGTATCGCTCGCAGCTCGAGATCCGCCTGGTCGAGCGCCGCGCCCACGATCTGTTCGTCCAGAACCTGGTCAAGGGCACGAGCCACCTCGCGCTCGGTCAGGAGGCGGTGGCGGCCGGGTTCGCGGTGGCGATGCAGGCCGACGACTACACGTTCTGTACCTATCGCGGCCACCACCACACGCTCGCCCGCGGCGCGCCGATGGTCGGCGTGCTCGGCGAGCTGATGGGCCGCAGCTGCGGCCTGATGGGCGGCAAGGGCGGCTCGATGCACCTGACCAGCGTGCGCCACGGCGTGATGGGGTCGTACGCGATCGTCGGTGCGCACCTGCCGATCGCGGCCGGCGCGGCGTGGTCGGCGCAGTACCGCAGATCCGGCCAGGTCGCGGTGTGCTTCTTCGGCGACGGCACCACCAACATCGGGGCGTTCCACGAGGCGCTCAACCTCGCGGTGGTGTGGAAGCTGCCGGTGATCTTCGTGTGCGAGAACAACCTCTACATGGAGTACACGCCGATCGGCGCGGTCACCGCGGTGGAGCACCCCGCCGCCGGACGGGCCGCCGCCTATGGCCTGCCCCCGGTGATCGTCGACGGCAACGACGCCGACGCGGTGTACCGGCTCGCGCGCCAGGCGATCGCCGCCGCACGCAGCGGCGGAGGGCCGGCGCTGATCGAGGCCAAGACCTACCGCCACAGCGGGCACTCGCGCGCCGATCCGGCGAAGTACCGGCCGCCGGGCGAGCTCGAGCGCTGGCTCGAGCGCGATCCGGTGACGCTGTACCGCAGCCGGCTGGTCGACGCCGGCATCGCCGAGGCCGTGCTCCGCGATCTCGAGGTCGGCGCGGAGCGCGCGGTCGACGAGGCGACCGAGGTCGCGAAGGCGTCGCCGCCATCGCCGGTCGACGTGGTCGAACACGACGTCTGGGCCGACGGGGGCTCGGCATGGCGGAGTTGAGCTACCGCGAGGCGGTCGTGGCCGGCATCGCGCAGGAGATGGCGCGCGACGAGCGCGTGGTGATGCTCGGCGAGGACATCGCGGCCGCCGGCGGCGTGTTCAAGACCACGGCCGGGCTGCTCGAGCGGTTCGGGCCCCGGCGGGTCCGCGACACGCCGATCTCCGAGCAGGCGATCGTCGGCGCCGCGATGGGCGCGGCGATGACCGGCCTGGTGCCGATCGCCGAGATCATGTTCTCGGACTTCTTCGCGGTGTGCTGGGACATGATCGCCAACGAGATCGCGAAGGCGCGCTACATGACCGCCGGCCAGATCGCGCTGCCGCTGGTGATCCGCACCGCCAATGGCGCCGGCGTGCGGTTCGGCGCCCAGCACTCGCAGAGCGTGGAGAACTGGGCGATGGCGGTGCCGGGCCTCAAGGTCGTTGCACCGTCGTGCCCGGCCGACGTCAAAGGGCTGATCGCCGCGGCGGTGCGCGATCCCGATCCCGTGATCGTGTTCGAGCACAAGGCGCTGTTCGCGACCCGGGGCGAGGTGCCCGACGGCGATCACGTCGACCGGCTCGGCACCGCGCGGGTGCTGCGCACCGGCCGCGACATCACCGTGCTGGCGCTGGCGGCGATGGTGCCGCGCGCGCTGGAGGCCGCCGCGCAGCTCGAGCGCGACCACGGGATCTCGGCGACCGTGGTCGACGTGCGATCGCTGGTCCCGCTGGACACCCGGACGATCCTCGAGGAGGTCGGCCGCACCGGCCGGATGTACACGGTCGAGGAGAACCCGCGGCTATGCGGCTGGGGTGCCGAGATCGCCTCGATCGTCGCCGAGGAGTGCTTCTTCCGGCTCGACGGACCGATCGTCCGGATCACCACGCCGCACGTGCCGTTGCCCGCCGCCGACGCGCTCGAGGACCACGCCGTGCCGTCGGTCGCGCGCATCGTCGAGACGGTGCGAAGGACGGCCGGGTGATGGACGTCGTGATGCCGCAGCTCGGCGAGACCGTGACGGAGGGGACGATCGCCGCCTGGTACAAGCAGGTCGGCGACACGGTCCGCGCGGACGAGCCGCTGTTCGAGGTCGAGACCGACAAGGTCACGATGGCCATCCCGGCGCCGGGCCCCGGCGTGCTGGCGCAGATCCTCGT
>Ga0307508_10005392_pt1 | contig 12174 bp, 11 predicted proteins | sample 9_EM_MG_FD_203089 | JGI IMG/M metagenome (GOLD analysis project Ga0307508, IMG submission 203089) | Populus trichocarpa ectomycorrhiza microbial communities from riparian zone in the Pacific Northwest, United States - 9_EM | ecosystem: Host-associated > Plants > Roots > Unclassified | place... | reverse complement strand
CGGCGAAATGTTGGTCTTCTCGGCCGCTGACTTCGAGGACTTCCGTGAACCTCGCCCAGAGCTTCCGGCGTCAATGGAGCAGGAACTGCTCGACGTGACGCGCACCTTGGCGAACAATCGCTGGCCGTTCCGGATCCATGCAACCTATGACGAATCGATCACTCGCGTGCTGGACGTCTTTGAGCGAGTGCATGGAGAGATTCCGCTGACGGGTATGCACTGGATCATCGACCACGCCGAGACGATCAGCGACCGCAACATCGAGCGTATCAAGACTCTTGGTGGTGGGATCGCGATTCAACATCGCATGGCGTACCAGGGAGAACAGTTCATTGAGCGCTACGGCGCCCGCGTCGCCGAACAGACTCCGCCAGTAAAAAAGATTTTGGATGCCGGGATTCCGGTCGGGATGGGGACCGATGCCACTCGGGTAGCAAGCTACAACCCCTGGGTCGGTCTGCACTGGCTGGTGAGCGGGGAAACGGTCGGAGGCACTCGACTCTACCCACAACGCAATCTGCTCGATCGCGAGACGGCACTTCGGCTCTACACGGAGGGTAGCGCCTGGTTTTCCACTGAGGACGGTCGAAAGGGCGCGATCAAGGTCGGCCAGTACGCCGATTTCATCGCGTTGTCGGAAGACTACTTCCGGATCCCCGAGGCTCGCATCAAGGACCTTCACTCGGTGTTGACGATCGTTGGCGGCCGCGTGGTTCACGGGGAGGCGGAATTCACGGACCTTGCACCTCAGATGCCCGCTGCGAGTCCCGATTGGTCCCCGGTCGGCCGGTATCGGCGATTGTCTTCAGTCTCGCAGCGGTCAGCCAGTGACTGCTGTGCCGTGCCCTGCGCAGTGCACGGCCACCGCCACTTGTTCGCTGCGGCCTCGCCACCGCCCGTCGCTAACCGTGGAGCGTTCTGGGCGGGCCTTGGTTGCGCCTGCGCGTTTTGATCTGACTCTCTGCAGGAGCTCGCATGTCTTCAACCATCTACGTCGGTACACAGTATCGGAATGTCTCAAAATCGACTGCGGGTCTCTGGCCAGGTTTGTGCATCGTGGGGATCTGCATTCCGTTCCTCGTCAGCGGGTTCTTAAAGGCGGCTCATCCCTCAGCGGCCGCCGCCGAGGTCGCGGGCCTCGGACTACCCGCCGCGACGCTTCTCGCATGGCTCACCGTCATCGTCCAATTGGTCGGATCGTTCGCGACGATCTGGGGCGGGCGACCAATTGCGACGCTTGGTGCACTTAGCCTCGCGGGCTTCACTTTTCTTGTCACGTTCGCTGCACATGCCTTCTGGAAGATGCCACCGGCGCTTCAGACCGCAGAGTTCAACGTGTTCCTCGAGCATTTGTCGGTCGCAGGTGGCCTGCTATTCGTGGCTTGGTGGAAGTGGACTGCGGGAGACCGTGATGCGTGACTGGCCAATTGCGATCGCGCTAGGACTCGCCATCGGAGTGGGCTGCCGGTGGTTCGACCTTCCTCTACCCGCGCCGCCCAAGCTCGTCGGCGCCTTGCTCGTGGTAGCCATCACGTTGGGATTTCTTGGCGCGGATTGGCTCGCACAGGGGGCACTATGACTCTTGCCTGGACGAATCGAATCAAGGTCGGTCTTGGGCTACTTTTGGGGCTCGCTATCGGCTTCTTCTGCCGGATTTTGGACATTCCATCGCCGGCGCCGCCAGTGCTCTCGGGGTCCATACTGGTCGTCTCGATGACGCTTGGCTATATCGGCGCCGACCGGTGGGCAACTCGTGAAGCTCGACAAAAGTCCCGTTGCGGAGGACCAGACGGATCGACGAAGGGTCGAGCATGACCACGAGAAATCCGGAGGCTTTCGACGGCTCACAAAAGGAGGTCGAGGCTCTCGCGATTGGGCTGGCCTTTGTTGCGGGCTACGTGGACACCGTGGGCTTCGTTGCACTGTTCGGCTTGTTCACCGCTCATGTGACCGGGAACTTTGTCTTGATAGGTGCAGCCCTAGCCCAATCGACGGGGAACGTATTGCTCAAGCTCTTAGTCTTCCCGGCGTTCGTCCTGGCAGTCGGCATCACGCGATTCGTCGTGGTTTGGATGGACCAGCGTGGCCAACAGGCGTTGCGACCGTTGCTGTTCGGGCAGTTGCTACTACTGATTGGATTCGGCTGTTTTGGGTGGGCGGCATCGCCCGCCATTCAGTCGAATGCGCCCCTCGTGCTTTGGACTGGAGTTCTGGGCGGTGCAGCCATGGGCGTCCAGAACGCTGTAGTGCGGTCGGTGCTCTCCTCGGTCGCTCCAGCAACGGTGATGACTGGGAATGTCACGCAACTCGTGATCGACTGCGTAGATCTCGCACTGGGTGTGGGCGACAGCAAGGTGCGACGTCGCGCGATCAAATTCTTCTGGTCGATCGCCGCATTTGCGATTGGAGCAGTCGCAGGTGGATTCGGTACCGTCGCGATGAACTTCGCCTCGTTGATCATTCCAGTAACAGTGATCGCTTGGCTCGCGATCAGTCAGACTCGATCAGATCCGCAGGCCCAGACGAGCTGAAGCGCATGAGCTACTCGATCGGAGTCTCTCTCGCGATCCCCGTCGGAGTTCATTCTCCGCGGCCCACGTTCGCAAGCGCTGCAGTCCCAGCGATGAACGCGTTTTCGCGTTGTTCAGACCTTCCCTAGTCTTACTGTGTCACAAGAGTAGCTTTGCGCTTGCCCTGCCGCAGCAGGGGCACTGTCCGAGGCGAGCGATCAGTGTGTAGCTGAGCCGGTGCCGCAGTGTCGTGATCGAATGATCCACGTGCCGTTGCGCGCGCAGGACTGCCTCGGGGGACGTAATCCTTGGGAAGGGCAGGCACTTGGCGTTCGATGAAGTTTTTTTTGCCGCCGACTGGCTTGTCGGCGATGAGTCGCTCAGTCATCAGGAACCCGTAGGCCGCGATGCTCAGACTGGCATGGTGGTGAAACCCTCGCCAGCCGCGACCCTCATAGTGCCCCAGCCCGAAGTCCTGCTTCAGATCCTGGTAGTCGCGCTCGATGCGCCAGCGCTGGTGTGCGGCGACTACCAGTTCGTTGATCGGCGTGTCTTCGGGTAGCGTGGACAAGACGTACTTGCTCGGTTCTTGCTCATGTGCTGGCCACTCGACGAGCAGCCACTCCAGGGGGCGCAAGCGCGCCTTGCCGGCATTGCCGCCGGCGTGGCGCACGCGCAGCGCTGCGAATCGGCCGCTGAGTGGCTCGTTGGTGCCCTCGCGCCAACTGATCGTATGGAACGCCTGCGCCGGCAACGACAGGGCCAGTGCCTTGACGCTCATGGGCTGACGCCGGGCGGTGCGCCGCGGCATCACCGGTGGGCGGCCCATGCCGCTGTAGGGCTTGGGCGGCAGCGGCTCGACCCCAGGGGGCCAGACCACGACCGCCGAAGTCACGCCCACGGCGTACAGCAGACCCATGTCGCTCAGCGCCTGGCGAAACGCGGTGTCCACGCCATAGCCCGCGTCGGCCAACACACAGTGGTGCGGCGCGCCCTCGGCCAGCAAGGCGCGCAACTGCGCCAGCGCGATCTGCGTCTTCGTGGCGAAGCGCAACTCCTCGGGCACGCCGGCCTGTTGTCTGCGCACCGGGTCCGCGGCCCAATCCTCGGGCAGATAGAGTTGCCACGCCACGGGCACGCTGCCTTGGTCGCACGCCAGCGAGACGCTCACCGCGACCTGGCAGTTGTCCTGCTTGCCCAGCATCCCGCAGTATTGCCGGGCCACGCCCACGGAGTGCTTGCCCTTCTTCGGGAACCCCGTGTCATCGATGATCCACCACCCGCCCCGGCTGAAGTCCATTTGCGGCACGACCCACTGACACACCCGGCGCAGCATCTCGCGATCGGACCATTCGGCCTTGGCCACGAAGTGATGCAGGGCTTGATGTCGCGCGCTGGCGTGCAGGGGGTCCACGCGCGCGGCCATCGGTTCGATGCTCTTGCGTGCCAGCGGCAGCATCAACCCCGTGCAGTAGCCCTTGAGTCCTGCATGACGGTCCGAATGCCCCAGCCCCGCGGACAAGTGGTCCATGTACCGGTCAAACCGTTCGCTTGCACCCATCGTTCCTCATGTGACGAATGAAGAGATGCGTATAGTGCCATGATTTTACTGACACAGTAAGACTAGAACGCCGACAGCACAGATCTCGAATCGCAAACGGCGCGCCGGGCGGAAGGTCAGCAGGACTGATAGCGGCTGTTCGGCGCGAACGCTACAGGTGACCGCTCTCGCCAACAGCGGCCGTTGCGACATGCCGAATGCCGGCGGTCGTCAATCAAGTCACTGGATGACCGATCCCGACCCGAAACGGGTATCCAACGTGCTGCGCTCGAATTCGACAGATTCAGCGTGGGCGGCCGGTGAACCTGCTGGCGGATTAATGAACCCGCAGCACCTCAAACAGCTGTTGGATTGGAGCGACCTGTATCGACACCTCATCACCCTCGCATTTACCCAGCATGGCCCTGCCCAACGGGGCTTCGCTGCTGATGACCTGAACGCCGCTGACCAACTTCATGCTGCCCCCATCCGGGCCGAGAAAGATCTGTTGCTGCTTGTCGGCGGAATCGACTAGGCAGACCAGCGCGCCGAGCTGTATACCTTTGCTGGCGTCGTAGGGGCGAGGGCGGAATTGACGCCAATTGGCCATCGCCTGGCGGATGGCGTCGGCGCGACGAGCTTGGCCGGTGGCCAGATAGGCAGCTTCGAGACCCAATGTGTCGTATTTGTTTTCGGCGACGCTTTCTTCGTGAGTCGCCGTTTCATGGGCCGCCCTCGCTGCCTGTTCGGCTTGCAGCAGGTCTTCGGCGAGCCGTTCCAGCACCTGCTGCCGAAGCAAGAATTTATCCATGATGAAACGTGAGGCAACTCGAACAAGCTGGGTCAGATCTTGATTATGAAGGGCTCCACCGGCTGTCGAATGCTTCTGTTGGCTGCAGGTTAGCTTCAGCTATGGGCACGAAGCTGCCGCCAGCCAAGCGCCGACCAACGGCTGCTCGTGGCCGGCACCGAAATCTCAACAGCAGACTGATAGCCGTTACTCGAGCGTGGTGTGTTGAGTGCAGGTTTCATCGGCACCGGAAGGTCGAGCGAATCTAGGATGCTATGCAATGGCAACGCGCGCCAGACGGCGTACGCGAACCGTTGGCTCCAAGGCATGGCAGCTTCGACGTGGACGCGATCTGATGCTCTCCTCAGCAGACGCGTACACCAACAACAAGGCTCCCACATTGGGCCCGGTTCATTCGCTGTCGTCGTTGAGATCGCGGAACTCAGCAGGAAAGTACTGGATGCGGCAGTCCGTCATCTTGTGGGGGTAGAACGAGCGCCGGTTGTAGTGACCGATGGTCTCAACCTCGGCGAGGAAGACTTTGAAAGGACCACGCCTTCCAGCTGCAAATGGCGCGTAGACGTGAGCGGCTTGCACGTACTCGTCGCCGAGGTCATCGATGTCCAAGATATCTTCGAATGGCACCAGGCCGACAACTTCGAGCCACGCCCGGTTCGACTCCGGAATCTTGTCCCAGAACTCGTAGATGGTCTGCCGCTTCTCGTCGTGCCGGTCTTCGCCCAACCAAGGATCGTCGTGTGCATGGCTTCGAGCGTCGTTCACAGCCATTGCGGCGTCCCACGATTTGCCATCGTCAGAGAGGTATGCGAAGTAGCGTTCCACGCAGAACTTAAGGCCCTCGTGCGACATGCCCCGGTACGGCCACACCATCCACGGTGGGTTCCTTTTGAAATCAGCGAGGTCGCCCGTGTATGGGTAATTCGTGGCATCAGGCGAGCGCAGCAATAACGACGCGTGGGATTGGTCTTTCAGCATGCGGTTCGCCTTCCTCTTCATCACCAACCGGGCTCGCAGGTCGGCTCGTTGTGAACGCCGGCGGATGGTGAGCGAAACACCAAAGTAGGCGAACAAGAGGTGATCGTTTTCGGGGCGGAAGAGACGGTCCTCGAGCTCAGCCTTTCCCCAGAGATGCCACTCCTCCAATTCCATCTCGCGGCACTTTCTCGCGAATTCGTCGCGGGCCTTCTTGGAGAAATCGCAGGCTGCTGTGAACACAAGACCGTGAAGCCTCTCATCGGGGCCGAGCACGGTATCGTCCAAGTACTTGACTAACGCCTTCGGGCCAATGGCCCGTTCACGCTTGCACTGGATGAGCCAGAGCCTGTCATCGATACCCTCGTTGAGGGGCGCTTGCTCCTCGGCCGCTTCGCCTTCTTCCACTGAAGCAGAGGGCTGAGCCTCGTTGGCGACGATTTCATAGCCTCGCGCATCGAACCCATCGTCGCTGCCTGAGCGACCCGTGGCCTCGAGTCGCCTCCAGGGCTTGAACTCGTACGCAAGCTGTCGCACGAGATCTTCGAATCGCTTCGGGTCTAGATCTTCGAAGTGCAGGGGTCCGATAGTGCGCGTGGTGGCCATGCAGCACGATATCAGTGGGGCAGTTAGGTAGGAAGGCGGCAACAGTTTCTCGATCCAGCCGAAGCCGTTGGCGGACCTTCTTGGAAGCCGACATTGGCGATCGAGTGGTTATGGGCCGAGCCTCGATTCTCATCAATACTGATGAGGTTGTTGTGTATCGCCAGTCGGCTCGCGACAGCAGACTGATTACGGTCGGCCAAGTTTCGCGGGCGAACGTCGGCGAGCGCCGTTACCTGCCTTTCGCTGACCGTGCGGCCGAGAGACCGGTGTACCTCAAGACTTGCCGGACGGTGACGAACATGTGGCCACTTGGCCCTGGTTTATCCGGGCGAGTTGGCGGACGACAGCTTCCGTCAGCCGCGAGGGGTCACTGTCGACCCAAACCGGAATCAGAGTCGTTTGAAATGAGCGCCATTAAGCAGACTCGGGGGGCGACCACCAAGCCTGGCGCTTGCGCTGTCGCGCGCGTTCATTGAGACTTCTGCAACGCGCCCCGATCGCCCCCATGCGAATCCCGGCGCGCCAAGCGTGTCTCCATGAGCCTCCTGCGCGCCTTGCTCCTGACCGATGTTGTCGACAGCACCAAGTTGTCGCTACGCGTCGGCGATGAAGAGATGGCCAGGCTGTGGGCCGCGCATGACCGCGCCGCGCGCGATCTGCTGCCTGTCTGGCATGGGCGCGAGATCGACAAGACCGACGGCATGTTGCTGTTGTTCGACACGGCTTCGGACGCGGTGAGCTATGCGGTCGCTTATCAGCAGGCGCTGAACCGGCTCGATTTGCCGCTCAAGGCGCGCGCCGGATTGCATGTCGGCCCCGTCACCCTGCGCGAGAACAGCGCTGCCGACGTCGCGCTCGGTGCCAAACCGATCGAAGTCGAGGGAGTGGCCAAGGCGACGGCCGCGCGCATCATGTCGGCGGCAATGGGTGGACAGATCCTTCTGTCGGCCGACGCCCGGCAGTCGCTGAGCGCCGACGCGCTTCGGCTGCAGTCGCACGGGCACTGGCGCCTCAAGGGCCTGGACGAACCGCTCGAGCTGTTCGAGATCGGTGCCGACGACGCGCCGTTCTTCCCGCCACCCGACGGCGACAAGGCCTACCGTGTCGTGCGTCAGGGCGAACTCTGGTCGCCGGTACGCGAGATCCGGCATAGCCTGCCAGCTGAGGGCGATGCCTTTGTCGGGCGCGTCGATGCGCTGGCCGAGTTGTCCCGCCGCATCCAGTCCGGCGCGCGCCTGGTGTCGGTGCTCGGTATCGGCGGCAGCGGCAAGACACGCCTGGTGACGCGCTACGGCGGGAGCTGGCTCGGCGAGTTCCCCGGCGGCATCTGGTTCTGCGATCTGGCGAGCGCGCGCAGCGTCGATGGCATCGCCAGCGCCGTGGCGCAGGGGCTCGGCGTCCCTCTGGGCCGGGACGATCCGGTGGTGCAGATCGGCAACGCCATCGCCGGGCGCGGTGCGTGCCTGGTGATCCTCGACAACTTCGAGCAGGTGGCGCGCCATGCCCCGCAGACCCTGGGTCACTGGCTGGCCCGCGCCGACCAGGCCCGCTTCGTGGTCACGACGCGCGAGGTGCTGGGGTTGACGGGCGAGGTGGTTCTGGCGCTGCCGCCATTGCCACCCGCAGAGGGCGCCGCGCTGTTCGCGCAGCGGGCGCAGGCGGCGAAGCCGGACTTCGAGCCGAACGGCGAGGACCAGGCGGCCATTGCGCCGCTGGTGGCACTGCTCGATGGCCTGCCGCTGGCCATCGAGTTGGCCGCGGCGCGCGTGCGGGTGATGCCGCCGCGCATGCTGCTGGCGCGCATGAGCGAGCGATTCAAGCTACTCGCGTCCAAGGGCGGCCGGCTCGATCGCCAATCGACCTTGCGCGCTGCCTTCGACTGGTCGTGGGACCTGCTGGCGCCGCCGGAGAGGGCAGCGCTGGCGCAAATGTCGGTGTTCGAGGGCGGCTTCTCGCTGGAGGCTGCCGAAGGGGTGCTCGACCTGTCGGACGGCGACGAGGCACCCTGGACGGTGGATGTCGTTCAGTCTCTGGTCGACAAGTCGTTCGTCCGCGCGCGCGGAGACGGCCGCTTCGACCTGCTCGTCAGCGTCCAGGTCTACGCCGCCGAACACCTGCAGACCGAAGGGCGCTATGCCGGCAGCGGACCGCAGGCGCTCGTCTCGGCCCAGCTGCGGCACGCCGCCTGGTTCGCCGCCCTGGGGCACATACGAGCCGTCGAAGGCGCCTGCGCGGACCTCGACAATCTCGTGGTGGCTTGCCGGCGTGCGATATCGCTCGGTGAGGGCGACTGCGCCGCCGACGCGCTGGAGGGTGCATGGGGTGCGCTCTACCTTCGAGGGCCCCTCGGGGCGGGCGCCGAGCTGGCCGACTCGGTGTGTGCCATGCCGGGACTCGGTGACCGCGCGGCGGCGCATGCCAAATCGGTGTTGGCCGACTCGCTCACGGCCTGCGGGCGCTCGGGTCCAGCAGCCGAGTTGTACGAACAGGCGTTGGCATCTGCGCGCGCCACTGGAGACCGACGCTGCGAGGCCGCCGTGCTGCGACGGTTGGGATCGCTGTTGGTAGGGAAGGGCCGAACGAGTGAAGCCCGAGCTCAGTACACCGCGGCGATGCACCTGGCGCGCAATGTCAGCGACCGCCACCTGGAGTGCGCTGCAATCGACGGCCTGGGCAACATAGAGCAATCCGAAGGTCGCTTGGAAGAGGCGGTGGTGCACTACGAGCGCGCATTGACCCTGGCGCGCGACACGGGCGACCGGCGCATGCAGGGCAACCTGCTCGGCAATCTGGCCAATATGCACGACGGGCTCGGGCGAATTGACGAAGCCTTGACAGGAACCGAGGAGGCACTGCTGGTCGCGCGCGAGACCGGCAATCGCCGGCTCGAGGGCGCCACGTTGTGCAACCTGGGCTTGTTGCACCTCGTGCAGGGTCGCTTCGACGAGGCGAGTGTGGCGTCCAAGGCTGCCCTCGTCCTCGCGCGCGAGCTTGGCTACGTCCTGCTGGAGTGCATCGTACGATGCAATCTTGGGATCGTGCTCGAGCGCTTGGCGCGTCCCGATGAGGCGCTGGCGCAACTCGAGGCCGCAGTTGGCATCGCTCGTTCGCTTGGCGAGCTGCGCTATGAAGGCCAATTCCAGGGCTACCTTGGGCTGCTACACGCGCACCAGGGCAGGCACGAGGATGCACGGTGCTGCATCGATTCGGGTGAGGCGTTGCTTCGCTCGGTGTCCGATCGACTCGGGCTCGGCATGCTGTTGACCAGCCGCGCTGAGACTCATCACCTCACCGGCGACGCCGTGGCGGCGAGGGCATCGCTTGCGGCCGCGGCGACCATCGCAACTGAGGTTGGTGCTGGTCCTGCGTCCGAGATCGGGCTTGCGCTCGCGCGCGTGCGTGCATTGATCGACCCGGTCCGGGTCTGACTTCGCCTGCGCACGCGAGGGACCAGGCCGCCTTGAAGCTGCGAGTCATGACCCGCTGCTTGTGGCCGGGAACGTGAGTTGGTGATCGCCGATCGAACGGCAGCCGTCGCTGCCATTTCAGAAATCCCAGCACTGGGTCAGGCGCCGTTCCGCTCGCTGGGAAGCAAGTGCTGCCTGGAAGTGAGTACCGCGCTCCCTTCGCTTCGCTGCTCAAAGCCGGTGGCCTCGAAGGTGATGTCGCCTGCGGGCCAGTTCACAAGGACCTTCCAAACTTGGGCGACGTAACGCTCGCGTGCTTCGGTGCGGTGCTCGATGGCGTGGATAGAAAACGGACCAAGGGCCGCGCTCGGCGTCGAGTAGTCGAGGGCAATGCGCAGGTTTGTGACTTCTGTGAAGCGAAGACTGGCTGGCACGATGAGGAACTGAACTCCGTCCGGGCCTTGTACCCATTCCAGTATGTAGTCGAGGTCAAGTACCAGGGTTCCGGCGCCTTGTTCCCCTTCAACGATGCGCATTGCGTGGACATGATTGTCATGCCACGACATCTCGTCGAACTGCGCGTGCGTCCAAGGCCCGCGAGTCATGGTTTCAGGCGCCAAGGTTGACCTCAGCGGCTGGCCGAAGGCCGGTCCGCTTGGCGGAAGCGCTAGGCAATCCTTCGGGATGCACGGTTCCTCCGTTCCCGCACCGAGAGTGGTACAGCGATGCTACAGAAGACGACGATGGACGTGACCCAGTCGCACCCATAGGCGGGACCCGAGTGGCCGACGGATTCAACGCCTGTAGTTGCTTCCAACCACGACCAGAGTGGCAACAAGATGATGGTGAGAATGACGCCGACCGGCAGCGAGACGATTGCAGCCACGAGCCATAGAAGGAAGATGCGCGGGACTTTTTGCATGGGCGATTCGATGCAACGGGTTCGGCGTCATTACGTGCCAGGACGATAGATGGCCCCGGGAGCCCACCATTCTTCGAGCGCTTGGCACGCGAGGTCCTGGTGCACGGATTCCTTGGAGAAAGCCAGTAGATCCAAGAATTCAGTGACGATGGATTGTTGCTCGGCCGACAGCGAAGCCAGGCGAGGTGGCTCTCGGTCCGGCGGACGCAGAGAGTTCAGCAACGCATCGATTGCGTTGCTGCCTTCGGTCAGATGTCGAACGGCATACGAAATGAAGCTCGGAAGGTAGTGACGCCATGACTCGGCGTCAAGATAGCCGAGACCCCAGGCGTACTGCTCCAGATAGGCGTCGGAGACCGAGTCAAGGCTCGGATCGAAGGCTGACGGCTCTCTGTAGTCATCGAGGTCATTGCCGCCTCGCAGCGTCATCGGCGGCGCGGCTTCGGCTTCCTGCGAGAAGGCCGCATGCACATCGGCAACAAGGGCAAGGTGAGTCATGGCTCTCGGGCGCGGGGGATCCAGCAATCGCATGCTACGCGGCGGCCAATACTGGGCGCATCCATCGTTCGACGGACGCATCCAGGACTTCCGCGTCCACGCCGGCGCGCTGAGTGCTGCGGAGATCGTCGCGCTGATGCAGTGACGGTGCTGTCCGGCCAAGTGCCTCAAAGCAGCCGGTGACGAATGTCGGTTGGTGTGTAGGTTTATCCGATATCCACCCGCGACGCGGAACCACGCGTTGATGGACCGCAACGTGAGGGCGGATGTTGGATAAACCCCAAGGGAGGAAGCTGCGAGACAGTCCGCGGCCCGTTCGGGGGCGCTACGCGGCAATGGGGATTGTGCAGAGCGGGCTGGAGTGGACGGCGTGATGTCGATCGCATTGCGTGCCGTCGAGCGCAGCGCGACGGCCAACGATCGATTGTGGCGAGCGCTTCCGGTGGTGCAAGGTGTGGCCCACAAGCGCGCTTATCCGACGCAGGGCACAGGCGCGTCTTTTGGGACAACCCAACATCTGACCCAACAATGCGAAAGATCGTGCTAGTCCGACGAACGCCGTTGCTGGTGGCGTCGCGGGTTACCGTGGTCGGATACTGATCACTTCGCTGCCTGTGTCGCCGCGATGAGGATGCCGACGATCAGCGCGTGCCCGATGGCGGCCACGAACACGCCCTTCAGCCACAAGCGCCAGCGCGCACCCACGTAGAATTGTGACGCGGCCCAGCCGAAGTAGACGTACCAGACGCCCCAGAACCCGGCGTTCTGCCAGAACGTCGGAGCCGAGGTCGAGTTCAGCAGTGCGATCGGCACGACGATGATCAGCGCGACGGCCCGCACGCTCAGTGCGTAGGCCGCCAGCACCATATGCTCCGGCAGCGTCAGGCCCGCGTCGCGGAACATCAACG
>Ga0307508_10005391_pt1 | contig 12175 bp, 6 predicted proteins | sample 9_EM_MG_FD_203089 | JGI IMG/M metagenome (GOLD analysis project Ga0307508, IMG submission 203089) | Populus trichocarpa ectomycorrhiza microbial communities from riparian zone in the Pacific Northwest, United States - 9_EM | ecosystem: Host-associated > Plants > Roots > Unclassified | place... | reverse complement strand
CAAACAAAATCACCCAAAAGCTAACCAATTCTACATTTATACACACATAACAACTATTAATTAATATTCACACCACCAATTAAGGTGTAACCATTGAATCTTTATACATCCAAAATCCTAGTTAATATCCAAACACATTATAAACATCAATTAATATTACAATCTATAAATCAATATTCATGCCATTACATTAAATCCTTTCATTTCAATTTAATTCCCAACATATCACAAGCCAATAATTAATATTCACGTTATCAATTTAGGGTTTTAACATAGAGGTTTCACATTTCCACAACTTCGATCCAATGCTCAACACCTAATTCCTTACATTCATACCGACAAACACATAACAATTTGACCTAGATTTTCTCCAATTTACTTTCTAGTTAAGCAAATTTGAACTCCATTAATTTAAATATTTATTCCAAACAACCAATTATATTCAACATTCAGATTTCCCACACTTATAAATTTGTGAAAGGGGTGGCCAAATTTGCTAATTACTTTGGGAAAGAGGCCTTTGTTTTGAAAGAGAAGAAAAAAAGAAAAATGGTCGGGATAAGAGAAACTTTCATGTTTTAATTCATTTAGAATCATCGATGAAATTTTCATTGGTGTTGCTGACAAAAATTTTAATGATTTTTTATTTTTTTATTTTGTCACCAGTTTCGTCAGAAATTACTGAAGGAAATGTTGTCATCATTTTTGTTGCAAAATTATTGATGAAATATATTTTTATTAGTTCAATTGCTTTTTCCTAACTTTCTAGTTGTGAGATGTAATAAGCTTCATAACTAGTTTCTCCATGTTTGGTAGGTTGAGTGGGACTGGATAGTTGCAAAATTATTGATGAAATATATTTTTATCAGTGTTTCAGTTGCTTTTTCCTAACTTTTTAGTTGTGAGATGCAATAAGCTTCATAACTGGTTTCTGCATGTTTGATAGGTTGAGTAAGACTGGATAGTAGAAGGTGAAGCACAATAATAAGAAGCATTGTTAGATCACAAATCAAAATGAGATGAAAATTAGAGCAAAAGTTTTGGATTTTAGAAAAATAGTTTAAACGAAATCTTTTTAAATTTAGAAGACAGTGGGTATTACCAAATGTATTGATTAACTCATGCATGGGGTCTGTATTTGTTGGGGGTCATTGGGATAAATAGGTGGAGAATTAAGAAAAGATCAATTTGATTGGTTAGATTATCTTAGTATGTGTTTAGGTCAAAAGAGAATATTAGCCATTAGAAGTTAAAGTATATAAATTTATTTTCTATTTACTTTCAGATTCTCATTTCTATTTTTAATATTACACAACATTTTATTATTGTTTATTAAATAATTAAACCATAAGTATGGATGGTTGTTTTTTCATTTGTTTTTCCCTTCTTATCATGTTGATAGGAGAGCAATTAATTTAACCATTCATTGATGGATTCCTGGAACTAGATTAGATTGAGAGCTAGTAGAGCAAGAAAGTTATTTAAAAAGAAGGAAGAATAAAACATTGTTGGTATTGATTTTCATGGTGATTATTCATATGATTATTCTATGGTAAAGTGCAAACTAATCTAACTATGACTTGTTAAGCCTTACACTACCAGAAAATTATCAAATACAAATGAAAATACCAATAAAAAAAATATCATCGATAAATAATGGGTACGTTTCATATTTTATCAAGTTTATTGGTAAGTTGAGAATTTAGGTAAATTTGAAAGAATTTAAATTTTTTAGAGAAAATTGATAATCATTAAAAGGTACTATTAAAATATATTGAATAATTTTAAATCCAATCAATGATAGCTAATTAACTAGGTACTAATAATTTGTTTAGTTCACATTATTAATTAATATATATTGTCATCAATATTCTATATAGATTTCATATAAGTAATTGATGATCATTCTTAGATATATTGAGTTTCATCCAATGGGTTACGTAGGATGAATTATTATAATGGGGTTGAGGGTTTTATTAATTATGCATCATCTAAACCAAAAATATTAGTGGAGGTGGTATTATATGTTCATATAAGAGGTGTAAAAATAAAACTTTTCTCTATCCAGATGTTGTTACGATGCATCTTCTACAAAAAAAAGTTCAGAGAAAAATGTTCGTGTTGATTTGCACATATAGAACCCTATGTTCCGTATGAGACTATTGTAGAAAGGATAATTGAATCAATTTCTAATTTTAGCAACGTGCATGAAGTTGTAGATAATAATAGTAATTGTTATAAGAGTATGGTGATGGATGCAATAAGAATGAATTAGGATTATGCAGATGAATGTTTAATTGTAGATGAAAAACCAAATATAGATATAGCTAGGTTTTTTGAAGTTTTGAAAGATTTTGATGAACCATTATGGGATGAGGGCATAAATCATAATAAATTATTGGTCATTGCACAAGTGTTCACTATCAAGTCAGATCATGAGCTGAGTAAGGCTAGTTACGATAGAATTATTGAATGATCGAGAAGCATTTTACCTGAAGGAGATAAATTGAGGCTAGTAAATCAATATTTTGGATGTTCTTACAACTTTATGGTAAATTGTTAATTATGATGAATTGATAATTGTTATGGTTTGGGTTATTTGATTGGAACTTGTGTTTGATAAATTTTGGATATGTTTGGAACTTTGGATGAAACAAGTATATAAAAACATGTGTTTGGAACTTTGGATGAATTTTCTTCTAGTGTAAAGGAATGTCTTCTTGTGTTTTATGTGATTGAATAATTTGATATACCTCGGTTGTTATTGAATGGTAACATATAGTAGTTTTATTGTTAAATTGATTTTAGCAATTTGAGAAGGGGGTTTGATGTATTAGTTGTGAAATTAGTGATGTTATTATTGTTAATATGAGGTTGTGAAATTGATTTGTGGGAGTTTATAGGTTTAGGTTAAATGAGAATATATTTTGAGGTTCTTATTATCTTGATGGTGTAGTTGTAAAACATATTAGGATGTTAAGATGTTAATTGAGTTTCATAGGTTCTTGTTTAATTTTAGTAATTTAAATATTTAGGTTACATGGAAAAAAACAGTTTTGGTGTCATAACTCATTTCTGAGTTATTCCCTAAATTCTTTTTTATTTTCAAAATAAAAAATAAAAATAAATAAAATAATGATAGCAAGAGGGCTAATATTTTTGCAACAGCAAGTTGGGAGGATTTCACATGTAGAAAAAATCATACTGCAATTTTGAATGGAATTGAGAGTTTAATTATACCCTATTTTCCTCAAAATTAAAGAGATAATGCATATTCAAAATCAAATTAAATCAAATTAAGCCTAAGGACATAATTATATTTTTAATAGGTCAATTTGATTTAATCATGGGCAAAATTAAAGTTTTATTATGTTTAAGAATTAATTTAGGTCAAATTAAAGGATTTAATTAGGAGCAAGAACTTAATTATACTTTAAAAAGGTCAAATTAATTTTATTAGGGGCTTAATTAGTGAAACATTAAGTTTAGGAGCACAATTTGAGCTTAATTAAGAAAAATAGAATTTTAGAAGACCATATTTAATTTTTATCAAGTCAATTGATTGAAATCATGGGTAAACTTGCAAGAAAATCAAAGTTTTTGGGTCAATTAAGAGCTAAATTAAATAAATTCACAGTCAAATATCATTTGGCAAAAGTCGACGAACTATAGGAATCCAATTGATTGAAATCAGGGGTGAAATTAAAGATAATTGAAAGTTTAATAGTCAATTGAGGGTCAAATTGTATAAATCCAAGACCAAGAACTAATTTGAAAAATACACTAAAATCTAGGGCTGAAATTGAAGTTCTTCAAGGGGAAAATTGAACAAAATTGAAAGTTTGAAGTCAATCAGGGGTGGAATTGAGAGAAATAAAAAAATCAAAGGACTAAAATGAAATTTAACCAAAACAGTGTCGTTTTGAGGTTGACTATTCATCTTCTTCTCTAGAGAAACTACTCGAGTGGCCTCCTTCCTGAGGTGTTTTATGCTTTATCTCTCCATCAAATTGGACACAACTCACATGAAAATGATCATCTGACACTTGGCTACACGCCAGTGTGATTGTTCTGGCTGGTTGACACCATCGTGGTTATGGCACCGCCCCGAAGTGGCCAACCCGACCAACCCTTTTCCTGCAACAAATCTGACAGCTCATGATAGCTACTTTGAGCTAATGGTTGAGATGCTTTTGTGTCGAATCAGGGGTCAAGATTTGGCACCAGTAGAGACGAAACATCCCTTTTTCCACCTCTTATAAATATGAGTAGATTTCATGACCTGAGTGAGGAGAAAATAGGTGCAAAATTTGAAAAAAAACCAGTCTCCCCCCCCCTTCCTAGTTTTCATGCCATTTTTCTTTCCCTCTCTGTTCGTGGTTCTCTCCACCAACCTCACGCCAACCTCCTAGTCAGACCACCAACTGCATTGGCCCCACGCCAAGCAATCTTCCCTTCCCTCTCTTCTTTTCATCCTCCACCTGCGGTGGAGTCACTGCATCTTAAAGGATAATTTGTTCTGCATACAGCGTGAATTATAATTCACATGGTCACTGGGATGGGCTAGCAACCACGTGGGCCTTGAATTGGACCTGTTTCAGCCCAGTCTAGATGGTTAGGTCGGGTCCAACATAGAAAAAAAACAAGAGAGCTAGGTTTGTCAGGCCGCCAGTCAGCCTAACTAGACCCGGCTGGGTTCGACCCAGTTGACTGGACTGGGCCCAGCTCATATATTTAATAATAAGAATTCAAAAGTCCTTTAAAAAAAAAAGCAAAATTTGTGATTTTAGCACATGTTTTCTACCAGTTTTGCATAATATTAGGTTATATTTTTAAACTATAAGATATAGATCCAGTATTAAAATATTTGGTTTTCTCCGAAACATTTCTTAAAAAGAATTTTAAAATTCAAAAAAAATCTATAAACTTTTAAATTAATATCTCCTTTCAAAAAAAACAAAAAAAATATTTTGTTATCATCCATACGACTAGATCCTAAAATGTTTTCCAAGCATATTTTCATATAAAAAAATGCATCTTTCTTATGTTTTAAAAAAGCAACAAAAAAAATTAATATCATAACCAGTTAATGATTATCCATTAGGATTTGACCAAAATATCAAAAACCCTTCACCAATCATTTTATTCATTTTATATTAGGGTTTAGACGTAGACTTTAATATTTTGGGATGTAAAACTACACAATAGATTACACCCTCAGGTATTAAAAATATAAAGTGCAAAATAAATGTGATGCTAAAAATTGAACTTTAGAACTCTTAAAATTGAAACCAATAAGGTAGAGAATCTCTCAATAAGGGAGATCTGCCTTAGACCTTGGAAAAAGATCAATGGATAAGAATTTGACCTAGAAAAACAATCAAACAACAATGCAGCTTACCTTAGATAGGATGCACTGGGGGTGATAAGTTTTCCCCTTGCATAATCAGTCCCTTACTCAGACTCTCGTAGACCATAGGTTTCCTAGTAACCATAATACTAGGTGGCGACTCATGAACCTTAATCATAATTTTATGATTAAACTCAAAACTCTTTCCCATCCAACAACATACCTCTTATGAGGATCACATATTAAGTGCGCCAGTGCCTGACGTCGCCCCTTCCTGTGACATTTGGAATGTTTTTTTTTAATTTTGATTTGCAATTTGCAATTGTCAACATAGATTTCAAAATAAATAAATTAAAAATTAGTAATAAAAGAAACCAGCTGGTTTGTAGCTTCATTTATTGATGTGTATTTACAGGTTTTAAAATTTTAGATAGTCTCTTGTATAGAGAAGTGATTTTTTTTTTTAATTTGATTCATATTTTGTTATTTAAGGTTCATATAGTAGTTTTATTTTTAAATTGATTTTAGCAATTTGAGAGGAGGGTATGATGTATTAGTTGTGAAATTAGTAATGTTATTGTTGTTAATATGAGGTTGTGAAATTGATTTGTGGGAGTTTATAGGTTTAGGTTAAATGAGAGTATATTTTAAGGTTCCTATTGTTTTGATGGTTTAGTTGTACAACATATTAGGATGTTAACATATTAATTGAGTTTCATAGGTTCTTATTTAATTTTAGTAATTTAAATATTTAGGTTACATGGGAAAAAAAACATTTTTGGAATGCTTTTTTTATTTTTATTCGCAACTTGTAATTGTCAACGTAGATTTCAAAATAAATAAATTAAAAATTAGTTATAAATAAAATCAACTAGTTTGTGGCTTCATTTATTGATGAGTATTTGTAGGTTTTAAAATTTTGGATTGTCTCTCGTACAAATGTGTTGTCAATGTTTTTTAAAATAGGATATAGTGATAATGTTATTACTTTTTTATCATATTTGTTTAGATGACAAAGAGAATGTCATTAGAGAGTAATACAGATAGGAGCGCTACTGATTTTTCTAGCAACGCTTCTGATGAGCATGAGTTGTTAGGTGTCGACCATGACCAAACACCTTAGGCATAGGCACCCTCTCTCGACGCAAACTCGTCGAGTACAAGGGCGACTCACAAAGGGGGTTTCCTTTCTAAGCAGGATGTATACATTAAGAAGTATATTGCTTAGAGGAAGCTCAACCACAGCATGTAAGTTTGTTTTCCTTTCTTGCATAATAAAAAAAATAAACAACAATGGATAATTTTTTAATAATTAATTTCAATGAACAAACAGAATTTTAGGTTTACAAATGTAGAGACTACTCATACGATAACATCGTCGATGAAAGTGGAGTCAAGTTTTCAAAAATCTTGAATGGAAGCCTATGATTGATATTTGGTTCATGAAATGCAAGGTTAGTACATACATAAAAAAAAAGTAATATTTAATTCGGTTAGTTTTTGATAATTAATAAATTAGTTGTTTTATGAAATTGACGTGTAAGGAAAATTTTTATTGTGAGGAGGCTAACCACGATGTTGCTAGAAAAGTGTAAGAGAATCACAACACTATTAGGTAAGTTTGAGTTCAAATTGTGATATTTTAAAAAAAATGTTAAAATTTTATTTTTTATTATCTTAACCAATTTTTTTTTCTTTGAACTAGGTTACGTGATTTCTGATAAGAGGCCCGGAAAAGATTAAAGAAATATGCAAAAGATAAAGGTTTTTCAGGCTAGGAAGATGTAGCCGTGTGGAAGGATTTTAGACCTTTGCATATCTCAGGGTATTTGGGACACTTATATTCAGCACGTGATGTTCAAGTGTTTCTTATGATAGTTACAATCTGATTCGAAGAACCAAACCAAGAAGATTCATGGTTCATGGTTCCATTACCACGCATATTAGTGGATTCATTTTGTTTATTTTGCATGTAAAACAAATGGTAAGATTTTGTTTTATAAGATAATTTTCTTAAAAAAAACTATTGTATTATATGAAAATATTTAACTAGCAGTAGCTTCCTTTTGTATGCTACAATGTTTGATCTCGATCCAAGACCGATGGAGCTTTTTGTTGAAACTTACTCGTGGAACGAGGGCTGTCGAAAAGGGATGCAACAACTCGTGGATAGTCAAGCCCATAAGTTCATGGTAAGTTGGATTTCAATAAATTAAGTTATTTTTTTTTATTTGCTAACTTTTTTTTTTCAGGATACATATAACACCTGATTGCATAAGAGATATAGGAACGATCCTTCAACCCATCCGGAACTTGGTTCGGATTTGTGGTTGGAGGTTGAATTTACTGGTGGACTCGATAAAAATCAGGTTTACAATATCTACAAACACTATGGTCGAGTATATGCAGGTGGGTCGATCATAGGGACCTCGCAATCAGGATCGAGCCAACAATCTACAGTCATCCAAGCAATTGTACAAGAATAGATCAAGTTGAGACGATCTGACTTAGTGTTAAAACAATCCAACTTAGGGTTGAGACAACCAAACTAAGGGATAAAATGAATATCCTCGAGTAGTTGTTGGAAACCCTTACTGGTATCTGTGATCAATCTTCGGAGAGTTGGAAAAAAATTATAGGACTTGCCACTGTTAAATTCTTCAATAGTTTAGTTTTGTCAGTAACATGCATATCATCACTTATTGACTTACTGATGGTTTATTTTATCAGTAATATATCATAATCATCGATGAATTTACAGAAGAAATTAATATGGTTAATTTTTTTGTTTGGCGTGATTGCAGGTGGGTCGATCATAGGGACCTCGCAATCAGGATCGAGCCAACAATCTACAGTCATCCAGGCAATTGTACAAGAATAGATCAAGTTGAGACGATCTGACTTAGTGTTAAAACAATCCAACTTAGGGTTGAGACAACCAAACTAAGGGATAAAATGAATATCCTCGAGTAGTTGTTGGAAACCCTTACTGGTATCTGTGATCAATCTTCGAAGAGTTGGAAAAAAATTATAGGACTTGTCACTATTAAATTCTCCAATAGTTTAGTTTTGTCAGTAACATGCATATCATCACTTATTGACTTACTAATGGTTTATTTTATTAGTAATATATCATAATTATTGATGGATTTACAGAAGAAATTAATGTGGTTAATTTTTTTGTTTGGCGTGATATTTTTGTCTATAAATCCATCGATGATTATATTACTAAAAGATTGACCGAAAAAATTAAAATCATCGATGATACATGTTTAAAGGACCCAAATTCATCGGGTTTTTCTGATAACATGACCCCGTATATAATTCTATTGATAAATTTATTTTGGACTAAATCAGTATTTAAACACTGATAGAATTTTCCGTTGATGATATGCAATATTTTGTTAGTGTTAGTTCTTTAATTTACTAGCAAGTTCTTGCCACCTGGGCCTGACCTAACATTTACTTTTCTTTTTGGAGGTTACAGCGAGAAATCAGAGTTCCTCCCCTGACCTAAAATATATTCAGATGTTTGTATTTTTTTTTTCCCCTTTATTTTTATTCATCAATACTTTATTTTTAATTTTTTGTTAATTATTTTTTTATTTGTACAGTTTCTTGAAACTTATTGAATTTGCACTTGACAGTTTGTTTTAGATTAAGGAATTCAACTCATGTTGAATAAAATCACCAGTACATACTGTACATTCTTTTACTTTCTGATAGTATAGATGTGCAAGGCATTGCAATCGTTACAAAGATATTCAGTCTCTCTCGGCTCGGAAGTCCTAGGCCTAGAAGACGCTCATCATGCCTTTCGACCTGTTCCCTTACACATACACCCCTCCAATTCACTCTTCATAGTTTTCTATTTCTTTTTTCCTCTCATCCATGGTTTCTTTTCTTGGGTACCATCATGAAAACCTTATATGATTACGTTTTCATCTTGTTATTCATTCGTGGGTATCAAAGATTGGGAAAGAGCTACTCAAAGCATGCGAGATTTTCTACGTTATATGCGACGAAAACACAAAAAATGTGTCCAGCCTATTGTAATTTCTGCTCATCATTCTACCATGCTGATCAGCCATCATCAAGACGCTGCAAGATATTACCTGAAAGCTTATATATTGATGCAAGAATGTCGCCTAATTAATCTGTGTGTGGGTAATATTGATGCCTTCCTCTATAATAATTTACCGCTGGCAGATAACAGCCAGGTTGGGTTCGTTGTCATACGTGCTTGATTTTAGTTGCTTTATGCGATTCATGCTTCTTGTGTCTGTCAGGCACTGTTCTTGTAAGCACAATACAATAGAGTTCCTTTAACATGATCATCGCAAAATGATTAGTGTGCACATGCAACTAAACTTAATCAGTTCGATCAAATAATGGTTGGTTTTTCAAAGCTGCAGACTTTGAGTAGTTTCCAATTAAAATCATTGACAACCAAAATATAAAAGCTTTAGTCATTCGATCCCGATGCTATTTCAAATTTGACCGCCTAGAAGTTGATGGATTCCTGGCATCAGTTCCAATGTTGTCTGATGCTCATTGATTCAATTATGTATGTATATGGATTCATTATCTTATGCTTACTGAGACATAATGATGATAGTTTTAAGTTTCCGTGCTACTTGAGGAAAGTGATTTGATGTTGGTTCCCAGTTTCCGTGCTATTTGTGGAAAGACCTGAACTTTTTAGGAAATTTGAGTTTGGAACTCTATAAATAGGACTAGTGTGAAAGAGAAAATCGGTGTGCTGCTGTTTACTTTGTATTTGCTGATAATGGGTGATTTAGACAAGAAGTCGTCCAAAATCTCTTCCGAGAGTAATTCTATGGTTGTTCCAAACAATGAAACTGAACAAGGCCATGAGGAAGTCATGTCTAAGGAGAGGAATCTCAACAGAGAAGGAGGGTATGGTTCTTTTGGTGTAATGCTAGACTCTCGACCAACCCAGAGAAGAGGATTGGCAATGTCTTATGATGGGAAATGCAAGTCCTTCGCAGACCTGTCGGAAGCGAGAACAGTCAAAGATTTGGAGAAAAAAGAGCACCCATTTAACCAGAGGAGGGCATTATTGAAGGCAAGAAAGATGTGTAAGAGGTCAAAGGCACAAATTGCTTCAGCTGAAGTAGTGGGTAAGGGGAACCAGTAAGAACAATCAAAAGAAGCAGAGAACAACCTCTATTCTTTCGGGCCATTATACTTTTAGCAAAGTTAACGGCCATTAAGTTTTCCCAATTTTGTTGATGGGTCTTTTTAGATGATTCTTGTATTCTAAGCCCTTGTCTATAATCACTGTTTTGTTCAATTAAATGACGGCTTTCTTCTTTATTTATATGTTGATATTCTATCAACTTATAATGCTTCCTTGATTCTAAAGTTAGCCATTTGACATGCTTCTTTGGTAATTCTTTCTTCGAAGATAAAACCACCTCACACAAAACTTGAAAGAAACAAGAACTGCAAAAAGCCATGGTATTTTCTAAGAAAAGAGAAGGGCAAGGGATTAAGAAAAAGCCCTGTAAACTAATTGCCTATAGGTGGCTTATTTTCCCTTTAAACAAGCAAGACTTTACCAATAAGGGGTAAGGTAGCATCTTCTCTTTAAATGTTTTCTTCATCACTGCAGAGTAGATGAGAAGATCAGTAAAAGAACTTGCCCTTGTGGGGATCATGCTTCTTCTTTTTTGCCTTGCCATATGCAATTCATGGGATCCTAAGTTCCCAAACTGCCACATGAGATAATCTCAAGTCTCTACCATGCACAAATTCCCATATGGAGGAGTTGAATTTCGAACATGCGGTGTCCAATCAGAATAAGCAACAAGTCTTCAATATGCAGGATGAGTAATGGTTTGAACTGCGGTCAATCTTCCAGTAAGTAGTTTCATTTGCGAAGGCCGGAGGACTAAACATTTCCACTGGATGGTGGAAATCTTCCATGAATGTCCTACTTCCCAACCGAGCACTCTGTTCTGTTTTTTGGGTGTGTTGCAGATATCGGAGAAGGAGAACCAACTGGACTCTTGAGTCTAGCTTTCCTGTGCCGAATCCTACTATTTTACTTCCACAAACTGGCAATTCAAAAAGCTGATGAGTGCTAGGATTACACACATGAATTTGTGTTTCTGTAGCTAAGCAAAGCAAAGCAACCTGGCAATATGAGTTTAATAGGGGCATGCACCTTAAGATCAATAAAATCGTGCTTATTCCCCCTCTGTGTCCACTGAAACAAATTTATAAACATATGATATGTCTGTGGGATTTGAATGGAGCTGAAAATCAAATTCATAAAATCGAAGGAATCGAGGATTACTGCACGATCTATTGTGATGCAAGGCTTGGAAACCAGGGCTGGGAATCATGCATTATTATAACTTGCAGACCGACTTGAATCTGAAGAGGGTCTTGACACTTAGTCTTGATAGATTGTCTGACACGATGCTATTTAGGAAACTAGAAGCCACACCTTGTTGTATCCTTCTTCGATCTTGAGCCCTTTCAACGTTTGAGGAATCCATAGAAGGCACAAGACAGGATGTTTGCTACGAAAGGGAACAGCAAAACCAATACTAAAACTAAAGGAAAAGAAAAAACAGGAGCACAGAAACAGCTCACGCAACAGCATGGGGTTTTATTTATATAAGAAAAGAAAGAATATTTCATGGTAGTACAATTCTATAAGACCTTCGAAAGATGTGAGTACCATGGAGGGACCTTACAATTGTAATACAATCCAACAACCAGTTGCAGTGTTCTCCATTATCAATTTTGGTTTCCATGCCTGGTGTTTCCAACTAGTTTTTCTTACTTTGT
>Ga0307508_10005389_pt1 | contig 12177 bp, 23 predicted proteins | sample 9_EM_MG_FD_203089 | JGI IMG/M metagenome (GOLD analysis project Ga0307508, IMG submission 203089) | Populus trichocarpa ectomycorrhiza microbial communities from riparian zone in the Pacific Northwest, United States - 9_EM | ecosystem: Host-associated > Plants > Roots > Unclassified | place... | reverse complement strand
TTCCTCCCTCCCTCCCTCCCTCCCTCTCCCTCTCCCTCTCCCTGCACCTAACGTGCAGAAATGACGGCATACCCGGGTCCACCTTGCTCTCGACCTGTTCAGCGTGAAGTCAGCGACAACATGATGCACGTGACTGCATGCGTCATGGCATTGCTGTTCTCATCGCCACTGCCCTCTCCCTCCTTGGCCGCCCTCCCTCTCCATCCCTTGCCCTCACTCTCGCTCTTTCCCCCACCCTCTTCCCTCCCTACTCAGTGACAGCACAACGTGAATGTTGTGCCATCGCTCTCTCATCCCCACCCTCTCAGCTCCAAGCGTGCAGACGAGACGGCATGACGCATGCACAATTGTGTGCATTGTGCTGTCTCGCCTTCGTTCTCGCCCTCGTGCTCACCCATGTCCACACCCCCGTCATCACCTTGCTCGGCGTCGGCTTGGCAGCAACACAACACGTGCATTGCGCCATTGCTGTTCTCGTCTCCCTCACCCACCCTCACCATCACCCATCCCCTGCTCAGCTGCCTAGGTGTCAAGTCAGCAGCACTCAGGTCCCCATCACCGCCCTTCGCCCTTGCCCTCCTCCTGCTCGGTCACCCCCATGAGCACGTGAGCACACGCATGCATGCAGACCATCATGTCTATGTGCACACGTGTGCTTGCCCACTTGCCCACTTCTTTGCCCTCACTCACCATGCCATCTCGCCTGCCACCCTCACCTGCCACTGCCCACCAAGCGCATGAGCACACGGTGTGCACAGATAACCCACCACCCTAGCCCACCACCCTCACTGCTGAATGAGCTGGGGCCTGGGCCGGGCTGGGCCCTGAGCCCTGTGAGGCCGTCATTGAGGGCTCAGGCTTCATTTTTCCTGAGCCTGAGCCCTCAAAAGCCGGGCCCGGCCCGGCACAACACTATGTGTAGTCTTGTTCAATGAATTCCATGCATTATCCAAGTTGTCTCTAAAGCGTCGGGATTTCTCATGCTGATCTATTTCAGTGCAACACGTGCGTCCTTACTGAGGGTGACCTTCGGGCGCAAGCGCGGTGTGTTCGGATGAACGTGTTGCCTGCCAGTCCTAGAACTGAGGGTGACTTGTACAGCCATGTGATGAGGGCGAGTGAGTTGAGCAACTACCCCCCCTCTACCCTGGTGTTCATGATATTTAACTGTTGGTAGCAATCACAAAAATTGTATATTTGGTGGCGTAAATTAGTGAGCGGCAAACTGTTTTCACTTGGATGATTTACTGGAATATGAAAAGCAATAGAAGAACACAAAGGACACACAGCAGGGTTGTAATAACAATAATTTGAAATAGAACACTGAGCACCGACTTCGGTTTCTGTGGTGTTAATCAGTGCTTGTTCGAATATCCAGAGTAGAGAAAAAAATACCACAGTCATAGGAGGCACCAAAGTGGCTTTGAGGTCAGCCAAGAGCGCTCAAGACAGATTGGAAGCTTGTTCAAATGTCAAATTCCATGGTGTCGCCCTCAATGTAGCCTTCCAATGGCCGTTGCACACGGTCCTGACTAACACATGTAAACGAGGAAGTAAGTGGTCCCCAAGGTCAAAGCGATTGAGTATGACATCAGAGTTTGGTCCAAGGCTGACAAGCAGTGGACCAAGTTCCAATGGGTCAGAGGGAAGGACCAGTGGGATCGAATTCAGAGCCACCTCGGCAAAATGGTGTTTACGTGCGAAGCGTTGGTGGAGGACGGGCTGCTTGGCACTAGGTGTAAGTATGGCTGACTCGCGGATGGCGGAAGAAGCTGATAGGTGCCACGTGTCCTCTGGTGCATCAGGCGTAGCTTCCACACTGTGTGCGGTGCATTGGATATGTGCAGTGGTAGCGTCCCGACAAAAAGAGAGATGAGTCAGACCATTTAGATGAATAGGTTCTGCAAGTGCTGTATCACAGTTAGCAAGTTGATTATATACGACCCACGTATTTACTTACAGCGTGGCTTGGGAGCTTTGATGGATTTGATATTGCACCATTCTATGAAGCATTGGAGGTGTGGTGTGGCGAACTCTTGACAGAAAGCTTGCACAAGCATAGCAGTATCACCATCGATACGCTCATTTCCAACAAGCTCACGAGGGGTAATATAGACATCAACTGTGAGTTTTTCAGCGGCGAGGCTCAGCGGTACCTCAGAGCCAGGGCACCTGATTAAAAGAGAGATTCCGCCATCGAGACGGTCTTGCATAGTAATCTGTGAGGGGCATGAGCTGTGAGCAATAAAATCTGTCAGTTATTGGTCTTACCACATCAAGGACATCATTGAGTGAGTCCCCAATCAATTCCGTCCTGCTGACAACTTTGCGCTCAGATTTGTCGAAAGGATTGAACAACACGTAAGCTGGGTGAAGGCCCACTGGTGTTTTTGTGTGGTAGTGGGCGCTGTCTCCATTCACGCCGTGTCGAAGGAGCGCTTGAATCACTGCTTGACGAAGCTCACTATCAAAGCCCTGTGCGAATGAGGAGGCATGCATTACTCGGATGTTTTCAACTGTGAAACTGTTCTGTTCGGAGAGAGAGACTTCACCATCTTGGGAATTGGCAGGTGGGGCAAGCATGGTGTTGGTGGTCAACATGAGGAATTAAGAGGTGTCTAGTATATGAAGTTACTTACCAAAGAATTTAAAGTAATTCTTCCAATGTGCTGATACCATAAATACACCGCTCAAGACCGCCAAAGAGCTAGTACTAGATCCCAATGTTCCACTGCATGTACAGTAGAAGTGACTGTTCACCCTTGCAATGAGTTGAGGTATCGTCTGGTGTGAGAGTGCACATCTCTTGACATGTGCCTTATAGCATTGAGGTTCTTGGCGATGTTGCATCAATGACTTGGTGTTTGAATCGGTCAAAGTGCTGCACCACATTTGCATGTTTGCCAGTCTCACCTCATGATTGCAACGTGCTATTGGTGCGATTGTTGCTCAGCAAGGGTTACAAGCCTGAAATCTGTATTAAATATCAGGCTTCCGACAACACACATGAGTGACTGGATCTAATCAGTTGAAAGTGTAGCACACTCGCCATTGTGATCACACAAGTTGAATAACTTATTGCTCAGTGAGGGAACAAAATATTTCCATTATATGGGCCACAAAAATTGTGACAAAGTGCATGAATGTCTAGCTAATCAATCTACAATGTCATGCAAAAAATCTGCCATTACCTGAGTTCCTGCCTTGTCTTCATCGTTGTCGATAATATTATCATCACCTGGATCATTGATGAACAGGCTATAGAGCTCATCGAAAAGTGTCGGTTCTACTAGAAACAGACTAGTTAGACATCAGTCAATGATTGGATCAATCGACACCTACTTTGTCATTTGTCAACTTGAGAATCACTGGGGGAATTGTGTGGAGGTGAGTCCTGATTGGTGGGGTTGGGCATGCTCGCAGTCTCACGGGACCCCTTGGTAAAGTGAGAGATTTCGGCATGGATGCCAATTTCCCTTTGTTTGACCAACCCATAGTGTCTCACAAGAAAATTTAAGTGGTGGATATGAACTGCATTCACCACTGTATGAGATTGGTGAAGGTGCACCAGTTCAGATGCCAGGAGTGGTTCAGACTTGTGGAGATCAGCGACCACTTGGGCTATTTCGTTTTCATTGTCATGTATAGCAGTTCGCAAATGGTGAATCTCCACATTTAGCCTCATAATATCTTCCCTAGCTTGGCATAATTTGAAAAACTTGGTTGTAGCTTCATGGACCACTGGTCTAGCCCAAGTGCATTCACGAACATGATCACTGGTGTGGCGAAGTAGGTCAAACTCGCCGATGAACGTCTACTTGGTGATCTCCTTCCACAAGATAGATGGTTGGGGGGGAGTGAGGCGAGCCGCTTGATCATTGTACCGCACGATCGCTTTACGAATTGCCTGAGATCTCTGCTGCAGACCCTTGCTAATCTGTTGGCGAAGCTTGTAACCTGCATTCCATAATTAGGTTTAGTGCCAGGCACCCCATTTAAAAAAACATACCAGTACCTGACATACCATACTTGGTGAGCTCGAAAAGGCACATGACAACCAGTCGCTCAAGCTCACCTAAGGCCTGTTGATATTTGGCAAGAGCTGCATCCTCTTTGAAGTGATTGTACTTGTTATCACCGACTTGCCAACCAGACTCCAGGCCAAGTTGCCCTTGGAGATGGGCGGCTAGCGCTTCTGTGTTTTGTAATCTTGTGTATGCGAGCTCGACATGAATGCGTGCCTGGTTGAGTGCCGTCCTGATCGCATTAAAATCACCTTCAAGAACACTGCTAAGGGCCCTGTTACCAGCAGCGCGAGCTGCATTCCACTTGGCCCTGGATATCATCATGTTACATCTTTCGAATGCTCAAATCGGGGGAAATGTACCTTCTATCTTCAAGGTCATTGAGTACTTGTACATAGCATATTTTCGTTTCATGCTGTTCTGGAAGTTGTTTGAGGGAGAGAAAATATGCATGTTCTTCAGCAAGAAAATGCAAGAAATCATTGTCGGTAACATTCAATTTCATTTTGAGTATGGAAAGCTCTGTGCTCAGTGCATAAACAAGTTCCTTGGCTTCTTTGTAATGGTTCCAGATGAAACACACTATATTGCCATAGTCAATAAGAACGTACATGTATATGGATAAATGAGTTTCATACTTAATGCTTCATACTTCTCCTCATTCCAAAAGGCAAAATGTTCCTCAATTGCTTGATGGTGGTGAAAGCGCGTAGCATGGCGTGTACTTCAGGCGAGCTCATTGGATGCCGAGAAAACATGCTTGCATCCTTCGCCCTCTGTATTTCCGGTGCCCTCAATGTACATTGGATGCCAATCCAGTTGACACAAGCGGTTGTGTGCATGTCTGTGGAAGGCACCGACCATAAAGCACAAGTTGAGGGTTTGTATACTGGCTCCGATGCTGGAAGAGCCCGCTGTCTTTGCAAATGCACATCCAATGTCATAGGCACATGCTCCATTTGGACCATATACTGAGAGAAGGCAATCAATGATTGCAAGGGGATATCTCGCCCTGAATGCTATCAATAGAAATTATTTTAAGATAGAACCTCACTTACAGCTCACCGCTCTTTACCATATTGCAAGCTAACAATACAAAGCGATGATGGCACGTTGCAACGAAGATGCCAGACTCCTCCAACATGGCATAGGTCTTCTTCCACATATCAGACTGAGCATTTCGCCAGCGGTCAACACAATTGAATGCAGCAGAAACTTCTGACATGGGAATAGTCTCCCAGTCATCATCATATGATTTGGCATCAGGAACCACATTTCTAACCTACATAGAGGTTTGGGATCAGTCAGCAATAGCAGTGACACTGGTATCAAACAAACCTGGGTGGCAGTGACCTCATATTTGAAGCGGTCTACTTCCATATTACCAAGCCAATATGTTGATCTTGCAGTGTGCAAATCTGCCCGTGGGATCCTACCATATACTCCAGTGTCCCACCACTTCAAGCTATTGTTCCCATCAATAGAAACCAACCAGTCGAAAGAAAGTTTTGGCTCATCTTCTAAACAGTAAAAGCAAGCGGGGCACTCGTTTCGAAGCCTCCACTCTTGGCTGTTATGATTAAGCACCTCTTGAATACGTTGGTTGACATGATGGATAATCTCCAAGTACACGTCATAAGTGTGTGAGAGTTGTTTGAAAAGATAAGGTCGATAGGGAACCTAGCTCCGAGTTCAATATGGAATGGGCAGAAATGAGCACTGGCCTTACATCATGAAGATGACACAATGTTTTACATTGCGCATGAATGCTGAAACACAGACACGTACAATGCGCTTGCCGAAAAATGGCAAGCATACGAATTGAGATGGCCATTGCAGGAAAAACCGGCAAACATCCTATGTAAGTAACCATGGGAGATAAGGTTTTCATTCGGAAAGATATGATGTGAACGTGCGGTAAGCGTTGCCTTCCGCCTGGCTGTACATAGTCAGTAAGATAATCAGCCAAGATAATATGATGATGTACAAAAAAGATTGATGAGCTCCATCTCACCAATAGTGGCTGAAGGGTCGGCATGTTCCCAATTTGCTTCATTGGGTGCATCACCTAGAAAACCTTCACCTGAGTTGTGTGAACAATAATCCAGATAAGCCTCAACGAGGCGAGGCATCTGACAATCCCACTGGTTGACGTGGAGCTCAACGTGGTCCCGATGATCCTGAGTGTCTATCGACCGCCTGTATATAATTGTCAAAGAACAACTAGCTAAAAATGAAACATAAATACCATCCAGAAATGTCCTTGAAGAGAGTAGCGAATTCATCGCCATTGTCGCTGTTATCATCACCTTTGGGACCAGAATCCGTGTCATTGTGAGGTTGAGGTTGATCGTAATTAAAGTCCATGCCTTGGTCTTCGTACATCTGATCTGCTGCAGCTTGGTCCTCGGGGGGGAGCACTTGAAGCACTCAATCTTATTACACCCAGCTGAGAGAGCAAATACATGAACTTACCCTGGAGTTCAGCAACATGCTGCTCATGGATTGCTTGGAGGCGCTCTGCCTGCCTTCTCACATATAGTACCCTTGTTTGCCTAACACCTGTGCTGAAGCCATGGAGGGAGACCAATTTGGAGAGCCCCCAGTGTCTCATGGCAGTTGAACGGGGCATGCTGACGTTGAAAAGGCAGCAGGGGGAGCAGGAGCTGGCTATAGAGGCGTTGATGATGTTGAGGCTGTTAAAAAGAGTGAACAGGTCAACAAATGCCAACAGCGTTGCGAAGGTGCTGGAGATGGCGTGGAGCATGCTAGATGGCAATGGGCTGGGTAGATGCCCCCGACGAGTGGGTGGTTGGTTGGAGATGGGCTGCCAACAATGAGGAAGCCGCCTGGGGGGCGCTGGGCAATGTTGATGGCGACGATGACCACAAAGGAGGAGTAGAAGGGGCGTGGGAAGCAAATCAACAAAGTGGCAGCCTTACGAGCAAGAAGGCACAGCATGTGCACGATGCCGAGCCATGCTGAAGCTACTGGCACAGAAGGTACTAAGTAAGTAGGGCATCAGTATTCACCCTTGGCAGCACTTTTTTCAAGCTCCGATGGTCTTACAGACCATTTACCACCTACAAGGAAAATTGGTCTGTGAGACCCCACCACTTGCCTCCCTCACCACTATAATCCAAATACAGCATTCAAAAGCCCATGCAGGGCCTCATGCGCCTTGCAAGAGCATCCCATGGACATCCATGAAGTCCGTATGCTGTCAAAAAGGACCACCCGCAAGCCTTGACCAAGTCTCATTCCTGCCCTTGCCTGATGCACACACCCTGTATTCACCCTGCCACCCTACCCGACGTGCACATGCATGCATGCTCCGATGCTGTCACACGCTTTGCCTGCATCCTCCCAACATGCCATTATGACTACTCACCTGCCTCACCCTGGCCCGCCCTCTCCTGCACGCCCCTCGCGCTCACAATGGCAACGCAGCGACGATGAGACAATCATGCCATCATAATCACTTGCTCAAGAGCACACATCTCACCCTGGCCCTTGGCCTCTCCCCACCCTCTCTTGCAATCCCTTGCGCCTGCAACAACAATGTGGTGACGACGACAACGTGACGATCGTGTCGTCACAATCATCATGCCATTGCCATGACCACTCGCCCTGGCCCTTGCCCTCTTCCCACCCTCTCCCGCTCTCCTTTACACTCACAACAACAACGTGATGACGACGCAACGATCGTGCCGTCACGATCGTCACGCCATTGTCATGACCATTCACCCACCTCATCCCAGCCCTCGCCGCCCTCTCTCACACTCCCTCGTGCCTGCACCAACAATACAGTGATAATGATGATGATGACGGGATGATCATGTTGTCGTGACCACTCACCCCGGCCCTTGCCCTCTTCCCGCCCTCTCCCGCACTCCCTCGTGCCCACAACAACAATGTGGTGATGATGACAATAATGCGACAATTGTGTCATTGCAATCGTCATGCCATTGTTGTGACCACTCACCCCAGCCCTTGCCCTCTCCCTGCCCCCTCCTGCCTTCCCTTGCCCTCGCAACAGCGACGTGGTGATGATGACAATGTGACAATCACACAGTTGCGATCGTCACACCATTGTCGTGACCACTCACCCCGGCTCTTGCCCTCTCCCTGCCCTCTCCCACCCTCCCTCGCGCACACAACAACAACGCGGTGATGACACGAAGATTGTGCCGTCGTGATCGTCATGCCATCATCATGACCATTCGCCCACCTTGCCCTGGCCCTTGCCCTCTCCCTGCCCTCTCTGCACTCCCTCATGCCTGCAACAACAATGCAGTGATGACAACAACACAATGATCGCAACTGCATGATCACCACAGCATCATCGTCACCACTCGCCCACCTCACGTTCACTGTTGTGCCCACTTCACCCACCTGGCCCTGGCCCGCACACCCTTGTGCACCCAACAGAGACATGGTGACAACAACAACAGCACGACAATTGCAACTGTACAATCACCACGGTGTTGTTGTCACCACTTTTCCACCTCCTCATCCCACCCTTTGCCCTTGCACGCACAACGGCGACGTGGTGACAACGACGGCACGACAATTGTGTGGTTGCGATCATTGTGTTGTTGTTGTGAGCGCAATCTGCGATGCACACATATGCACACCTGCCCTCACTCCATATTAGGAAATTACTTCATGCCGTGGGTATGTCTGATTTCTGGAGATCTCTCCAATCATATGTTTCTTTTGCTTTTCCTCTGCTTCCTCCCTATATGTCATATCATCTATGTGTAAATATATGGAGTAATATGCTATAGTACATTGTATGAGCATGTTATCTGTGTCCTGAAAGATTCCACAAGCCAATAATGAAGATTTTATGAAAAAAAGAATAACATAATTGCTTTTGTGACATATTTGAGTTGTGCACCAGGTAAATATTCCCCCAGAGGTGTTTCATATACATCTACAACATACCAGTCTACTAGCACAGATCACCAGGAACCAAATTGGTGATGTTGTGTCATATTCCCCTCCTGACCCCTTTATCACATCCCTAGGCTATACCAGTACTCTAGCCAATCCAGAATTGTGGAGGCATCATGGGACAGTGTATGTACACATATCCTACCATATATGTTACTCACAATAAGGTATTCAACGTTATCTAGAACACATTTTCCGCTTTTCTGTAATGAATATATTGGAGGTACTTGAAAGGGCATATAAGGCTGGAAAGTGTGTATGGATCTAGGTCCCATTGATCCCTAACCCTCCCTATTTTCACTCATTTTTCCAGTGTCTATTGAAGGTGTGAGGAGTGATTTAAACATATGAAAGCGTGGGAACATCTGCGGAAACTTAGGAGACTTTTAAAACAAATCAAAAACTTGTCATTGTGGCTTCCACAACACTTCACATGCCATTCTAAATAGGAAGCCATGTATCTAATGTGCTCTAGAAACTCTGTACACCATGTGCCTAGTCTATTCAATCCACAAGACATCAGAATTGCGAAAATGTATCTTTGGTGCCAATAGTAATGATCACATGCATTCAAGTGAGATGAAGCCTTATTCACACAATTTTGCAAATTTGATGTCCCATGGATGGAATAGGCTGGGCACATAGTGTACACAGTTTCTAGAGTACCTTAGATACATGATCTACTATTTAGAATGGTACTTGAAGCATTGTGAAAGCCACAATGACAAGTTTTTTATTTGTTTTAAAAGTCTTCTAAGTTTCTGGTGGGTTTCCCATGCTTTCATATGTTTAAATCACTCCTCACATCTTCAATAAGCATCAGTAAAATAGGAGAAAGTGAGGAGGGTTAGGGTGAAATAGGATCCAGATCCTTACATAATTGCCCTGATAATGGATGCACCTCTTAGGGTGCCTCCAATATATTCATTACAGAAAGGTGAGGAATGCATTCTAGACAATGTTTAATACATTATTATGAGCAGTATATATGGTAGAATATGTGAATATACATTACCCCATTATGCCTACACAATTTCAGGCTACCTAGAGTTCTGGTATAGCCTAAGGATGTGATAAAGTGGTCAGGAGGAGAATATGACACTACATCACCAAATTTGTCCCTGGGGATCTGTGCTATTGATATGTTGCAGATATATATGAAAGCTCTCTGGGGAATATTATTCAGGGGCATAACTCAAATATGTCAAAAATGCAGTTATGTTTTTCTTTGTTCTTTAAATCTTTGTTATCATGTCATGGAATCATTCAGGATGCAGATAACATGCTCAAACAATGTATTATAGTATAACAATTCATGTATCTACACACAGATGGTATGAAACATAGGAAGGAAGCAGAGGAAAGGCAAACAAAAACATATGATTGGAAAATTACCATTTCGAATTGGGGTGCGACCATATTTGGTAATTCCCTAATATGGAGTGAGGGCAGGCATGGGGGTTGCACACAGGGGTGAGGGTGGGTAGGGCGGGTGGGCGGACACACAGGAGGGGCCAGGTGGAATGAGGACAAGGGCTAGGGTGAGGTGTGGGCAAGTGGTCATGACGGTGACGTGACGAGTGCAAAGTTGCGCTCGTCACATCGTCGTCATTGCCATGTGGCTGTTGTAAGCACGTAAGGGCGAGTGCGTGAGAGTGTGCGGGCAAGGGCAGGGTGGCCAGCGCATATCAGGATTACCTGATTACGCAGGGGCAAGAAGGATAATGATATCAGTGGGAGATACACACTGATTGGTTATGGTTGGTAACAAAGATATCTCAGGTATGAGATAAATCCTCAGAGAGTATTCTTCAGAGAGTTCTGAGTGAGGGGATGGAGTGAAGGACGATAAAGAGAATCATTATTTAGACAGGCTTAAGGCCATGTCTTATATAGTGTACAGTGATGAAACACTGTCCTAACGGGTACATGTTTCAAGTATGAAAACGTGTCAGAGATAAAGGGATGAAACACGTATCAGATATGAATCATGTAAGAGAATGTGAAATGTATATGAAACATGTAACACATCTCATGACATAATGATGTCATGGTCTAGACCAAAGATAAGAGAAACTTATCCAATCTGGTGAGTAATATGGATAGCGTAAAAGATAAGGTCATAGACCGATCTAGAATCTGGTATCAGGAAATGAATATTTAAAATGAGAAATACCAGATTCTCAACACTCCTCCTCACTGATCATATTATAGTCGAAAGGGAATAAGTCGAAGAGATCTTCTACCATCCTCAAACTTTTGTTTGCCAAGATTCTTTGTGAAGATATCAGTGAATTGCTGATCCATTGGTACATAGTAGAGCTTGATTTCTCCGAACTCTACGCTTTCACGAATGTAGTGGTCGGTCATGCGAACATGTTTCGTCTGACCTTCTTGTGCAGGATTGGAAGCAAGGAACATAGCACCTTGGTTGTCAACACAAAGTGGTAGTGGACCTATTTTGAATCGTAACTCCTCATAGACGTTATGTATCCAGTGAAGTTGTTTAGCAACTTCGGTCATTCCACAATATTCTGCTTCAGTAGAAGAGAGCGTTACTTGTCGTTGTCGCCTAGATAGCCAAGAGATTATGCCATTTCCTAAGAAAATGGCATAACCAGTGGTGGAACATGATGTTTCAACATCACCAGCCCAATCTGTATCAGAATAAGCACATAAACCATTCTGGTCACCATATCCAGGATACGAGATGCAAAGATCCTGAAAGGATGAAAGATAGTGCACAATATAGAGCACCTTTTGCAAATGTTCTTCCGTTGGATTGGAAGAGAACTGTGACATTTTGATAACCGCTGTAGAACAACTAACCTCTTTGGGAGATTATGTGTGTGGGTCTGTGGGCACGATAGGCTCAACCCAGGGGGTTCGTAGGTAGAGACAGGGGTCAGAAGGAAAGTCCGCTTGAGGTCTGGAGTGCAGGAACAAAGTCCGGAGGTATCTCTGGCAGTGGAGAACGATAGTCCAGAGGTAGGAGATGAACACTGGGTGTACGAACCCAGTGTAGGTGACGAAGTGGAAGAGAATGGTAACAGTGATGGGCGGTGGGGATGAAGTTCGTGCGTGCGTGCGTTCATGTGATGGGAGATCGGAAGATCAGAAGATGTATTCTCACTTGAATACTACAAGGCTTTATAGTCCTAAGGACTGTAAGGAATGAGTGTCTAAACTCTAA
>Ga0307508_10005387_pt1 | contig 12181 bp, 10 predicted proteins | sample 9_EM_MG_FD_203089 | JGI IMG/M metagenome (GOLD analysis project Ga0307508, IMG submission 203089) | Populus trichocarpa ectomycorrhiza microbial communities from riparian zone in the Pacific Northwest, United States - 9_EM | ecosystem: Host-associated > Plants > Roots > Unclassified | place... | reverse complement strand
AAGCTGAAAAAAAGTCTGCTTTAGATAGAGCCGAAAGAGCCGAAGCTAGATATTTACGTAATGCTGAAATAGAATCTAAAGGTAAACAACAAGAAGAAACTTTATTAAAGAAATTATTTGATAATTAGCTATCAGCCCAGTTTTTAACCTCAAACTACTTTACTGGGCTTTATAAATTAAAAAAGTAAAGCTGAGGAACTTAATTCTAGAATTGAGTAAAAAAGTAGTTTGAGAAATATAAAGTAGTTTGTTATAAGGTAGTTTGAAACCTAACTACAACATGACAATTGAAAAAAGTGCCTATTTAACAACATTAAATAATAAAGTAGTCTACGATAAGACTTTTAAAACTATCGAAAGCAATAACCGTTATGCTCGTTTTTTTAATCAAAACAGTATTCAAGTAAACGGTCGAGCCGTTGAATATTTACTAACTTGACCCAAAGAGGGCATTAACTGAGAAAATGATTTATCAATTCATAAAGAAAATAATGAATTCATAAGAAAAACTAATTCAGTGCCTTTTCGTTTATACCGACTAATTGACAAGGTTTATTACGAAATAACTAACCCTGAAAGATTTTTAGAAGCCTTAGAATCTGATTCAGCTTTAAAAGAGTTTACTAGTAAATTATTAGAACAAACAGCCGATAAAATCAATGTTGATTTAGAAACTGTTGTTCCAGGACTTATTTGTAATGATGAAAACTTTGTCGAATATGATGAAACTACTAAAAAAGGTAATCTTTACCAAGTAGAAGCCGAAAAGTTTAATGACCCAATTTGAATCCATGAACAAGTTTTTAATGGTTCAGCTATTTTACGAAAACCTAGCAAAGATTTTAACAAAGGCTATTTAGTTGACCCTGATGATAAAAGTAAAGGTTATGAGCCAATGGAAACTAATATTAGCTCTTACCAAAATATGATTATTCTCTTTGATAGTAAAGTAAGAAATAAAACAGTAATTGGTGGTTATAAAGAAAATGTTAACTTCCAAGCGATGGATTTAGAAAAAAGATTTGGGAAGGATAATATTTATGAGGATAATTTACCTAATGATTACGCTATGATTTTAATGGATGAACGCTGTTTACAGCTTTATAAAAGAGCTAAAAAAGAGGGTTTCCGTAATAAGGAAGAAGCCGAAAATGGTAATTACTGATTCTTTTTAAATCCAGTAATCCACGGTGGATTTATTACTGCTTTTAACGCTTTAGCCTGAAAGATTAAACCAACCGGAACAGCAACTGAATAGTAAGTAAATAATGAATTATTACGCTGAATGGTGAGAAAATGCCCGTAAGCAAACGGGTATTCTCACTAAACCAACTTACTTAAAACAGCTAGAAAAGGAATTAGCACAGTTAAAAGCTAATCCTAACTATCAGCATTTAGCATCTGAATTAACCCAGTGAAAGGCTAAATATGAAAAAGTCCGAAAAGAATTAAAAGACAGTGATGAAATTACTGATAAACTAGCTGAGGAAAATCAGGCTAAAGACCAAACTATTTCTAATTCACAACAGCAAATTCAAGAGTTAGAAAATAAGTATTTAAGAATTAAAGGCCTAATTAAAAAAAGTTTAGCCGAACAAAAACAAGACTACGAAAAGCAATTAAACAATGCTACTCATAATCAAGCTAGTATCTTAAAAACTTCTCTTTTTAAAGAAACGGAAAATAAAGAACTAAACAGGAAAATTAGTAAACTAAAAGAGGAATTAACTCTCTTAAACAGTAGTGAAACTGACCAATCTAGAGAACTAAAAGAACGAGGTAAATTAATTATTAAACTGGAAGAACAAGCTGAAGAAACTAAAAAAGAATTAGAGTTTGCCAACAGTAAAGTTAAGCAATTAAGCCCTCTTTTTAACCAAGTTTTATCAGTAATTAAAAAGAATGTAATTTTACGAGGCAAAAAAGAGCTAAAAGAAACTATTGTTAATATTCAGGAGCTAATGGAGTGAGAAAAATCTCCGTTAGTCACGGAAACTAACACGCCTGAGGAAACAGAAACCCCAAAAATTACTGAACCCTCAGCCAGTGATAAAAAGAAACTAAAAAAGTGAAGAAACATTAGTTTAGACTTTCCCATTGAACTTATTAACCAGTGAGAAAGTAAAGGACTTTCTTACGAAAGAACTGCCGACTGAATAAATATTGGTTTTAAACCCAGTGAAGCTGAATATGCTTGGTGATTAGAAAAGGGAGTAGGATATGACCCTCTTAAATATTTAAATGAAACCAGTTCTGAGGAACAGCAAGATTTAAAAAAGCAGTTTGAGGAATATAAAGAAAAGAAATAATTATGAACGATAATAACACTAATTGAGATGGAAAAATTACTAAGGAAATGTTTGACCTTTCCCAAGTAGGCACCGACTACGCAACTTTTGATACTTTAACTAAAAGATATTTAATTAATTGCTTAGTAGGGAACGCACATTTAACAGGAGATGGCAGTTTATTAGAGTGTTTTGATGAACTAATGGAAGAAGTAGTAGAAAATGGAGAAATTGCTGTAATTGAAAAAGCCCAAAGTAAATATTTAGCTACTCCCAAAAAATTAAGTGAAAGTTTACTAAAAGCAAAAGTAGCAGGAGAAAATGGGGAAGTAATTGAACCAATAATAGAATATGAGTTTACTTTGTTGGATAATAGCAGTATTAAGTATAATAGTAAAGATATTGATAAATATGTAATTTTTAAACTAAATAGAGAGGGTGATGCTCTTTTAACTGGTTTAAGTTTCTGAACCAAAAGACTAGTAAATATTTTACAACAAATGGAGAAAGAAATTTTTATGAATGAAAAAAGACTAATTTTTTTCTCACCTGAAACCCCTGATACCAAAGATACTGATAAATGATTAAAAAGCTTTACTAAGGGTATTATCACTCTGATTACTTTTGACAAAAGTGCTAACCCTGATAAACAAGCGATTAGTGAGGGCAAACAAGGAATTAATCCTAGTTTAGTAAAGTTTGAAGTTTACGAGCCGAAAGAATTCCAAGAGGAAAAATACCGTAATCAGTTTGCTTTTGTCTGAAATAATATGGAAAGAGCTTATGGAATTAGGCATGATACTTTACAAGAAAAAGAGGAAAGAGCCAGCGTAACGGAAGTCTTTTCTAGTCAGGCTAATTTTGATGCCCAAGAAAAGAAAATCTATCGTTTACTAAGTAAATCTATTAGGGAGTATAACCGAATATTTGATAAAGGAGAAGCTAATTATCAGTTTAAATACGGAAGAATAGGAAATTAATTTTATGAACGAAAACAATAACCAATTATTTTATTTAGCCTTAACTCTAACTGGGGTGATTTTAGCTTTATTAGCCATGTTTTTTAATTATAGTCTTAAATTGGGAACTAGAACTGCCACCTTAGAAAAAAAGAACGGTTATGAACAGCACCAAATTAATCAACTAAAAGAGGAAATAACTAAATTAGAATTAGAAGTAAAGCAATTACGCGAAGCCTATCAGGCCTCACAGCAGAAATTAAGAAAATATGAAAGAAAATAAGAAATTTATGATTTTTTAAAAGAATATGACTAATAATAATCAAATAATCCAAGAAGAACAAGATTTATTAAAAGAAATCGAAAACTATGAAGCTCAGCAAAGAATAGCTAAATTAAAGGAGAAATTAGCCATTTTAAAAAATCCCCAAAATTCAGCTGATATTTGCGATTGTGCTGTTTGTGAAACTCAAACTAAGCAAATATTTAAAATTCATATTGCTAATTATGAAGATAAAGGAATTAATCCCCAAGTGATTAGTAAAATTTGCCAAAATTGTAAAGAGAATAAAGTCATCCAAGCTAATTTTTATTGCCCTTTAACTAGTGATGGTTATGATGGTTGAGATACCAATCAACCGAAATTTAATTGTTTATGCCCTGTTCCCTTAGAGAAAAAATAATATGAACCTAACGAGAAAATGTATTTTCCGAAAATTTAAAACTTTTGAGGAGTTTTGAGCCCAAGCCCAGACTGTCTTTTTATTACCAACAGCGAGAACATTAACTGATAGGATTAATGCTTATTTTTTTGCTTATAAAGTCTATGATTACTGAAAACTAAATTGATATTTAGGAGAAGAGGAAACTTTTTTTGGCAAATTCTTTACTGAGTTAGCTACTAAATTTTACCAACTAAGTAAAAGAGAAAGTGTTTATTTAAAAATCTTTCCTAATTTACATACTTGAACTAATCTTTTAAATATTAGAACTAGTGAATATGATAATATTACTGATTTTGTCGATAAAATCATTAGTCAAGTGGAGGGTCAAAAAGTAAACACGGCTGGAGGTTTAGGAAAACAGGAAGACTTCCCTGATGACCCCTATAAAGCAAAAATTGAATGATTAAAGCAAAATATTAATCGGCAAAGAGGTTTAGTTAGTATTGAAACTAAGCAACAATTAGAAACTAATTTAACTAATACTGAAAAAGAACTAGAAACTTTAAAAGAACAAAAGCTAGCTGAGACTGATGCTAATAAACAGCAAGCATTAGATAAAAATATTGAACTAAAAGAAAAGCAACTTCAAAGCCTCAAAGATAAAATTGCTTACTGAACAGAAAAAGGCATTACTAGCCAAGAAAGTTTAAACCCTAATTGAACCAAAGAACGAGGAATAACCAATCGCAAAACAGGAAATAGAACTATTGATACGAAACAGCAAAGAAATCAGCAAATAGGAAAGGTTTTACAAGCTTTTAATAATTTAGAAGTAGATTTATTGGGTTATATTCAATCTTTTTCACATTTATTCGACAGTTGAGCCGAGACTTCTTTTAGCCTTGATGAGGTTGTCGCTTGTGCTATGGAGGGAAAAGAATTTAAATATATTAATCGCCAAGAAATTAAAGAACAAGAAGAAATTCAACAGCAAGCCCAAAAAGGCATCGAAATTGAAGAAATCAGCCAAGAAACATATAATAAGTTAAAAAATGAGGGAAAACCAGTAGAAAAAACTTGATATTTAGAATGTTTGGTAAGGCAAAAGCAAAGATTAGAAAAACAATTAAAAAAAGGCTCTTCACCAGCCACTAAGGAAAATACTGAACGCTGTTTAGAGGGTGTTAATAAATTAATTGATATTTTCTTTGAAGATATAAAAGATAGTAGTTTAGAACATTATGATAAAGTAATGGCAAAAATAACTGGTTTTAAAGAATTAAAGCAAGAATTAAGAGACCGTTTAGAAATAGCCTCTTATTATAAAAGAATAGGAAAGAAACTACCCCAAGTCTTTTATTGCTTAGTAGGTAAACCAGGAGTAGGTAAAACGGAAATAGTTAAGCAAATTGCTAAAGCTTATCAAAGACAGTTAGAAATAATTGGCATGGCTGGTTTAACTGACCCAGCTATTTTAAACGGAAGAGAACGAGCTTATAAATCGAGCCGTTGAGGTAGAATTATGGATGCTTTCGTGGAAAGAAACGCCCAAATGACCATCAAATTAACTGATTTAGAAGCTGATTTAACTAAATTACAAGCTAAAACCGTTAAAACCGAATTAGAAAAACAAAAACAACAAGAACTAACTGAGGAAATCAAAAAGTGAAAAGAGGCAAAGGATACGGAAAGAAAAGTAGATAAAGCCAGCCAATCAGCAATTATTTTATTAGATGAAAGTGAAAAAGCTAAGGATGAATCAGTTTTATTTGTGGTTGGGCAATTAACCGATAGGGGACTTAATTTTGACTTCTATGATAAATTTTTTGAATATCGGTTGGATTTATCCAGTGCTCTTATTTTTCTAACAGCTAACTATCCTGACCGAGTACCAGACTTTATCCAAAGTAGATGTAAATTTGTTAATATTCCTTTACTAACTTATGCTGAAAGGTTAGAAATCTTAGAGAATAAGAAAAAAGACTTCATTAGGGATTATTTCCCAGCTGATGACCCTAAGATTGATGCTTATAATTCCGAAAATGGGTTTTTAACCAAAAAACAAAAAAAAGTAGCTGAAAAGATTGGGAAGAAGTTTTTAAAGTGCTGTATTACTGAAGAGTTTGGAGTAAGGGGAGCTATTATGAATTTAATTAGTACCGTAGATTTTTTTGTTTTATTAGAAGTAAGAGGAATTTTAAAGGATTTAGCCAGTTTAGATAATTACAGCCGAGAGGAAGATGAAGAAAAGGTTCATAATCTTTATTACCAAATTAAAGATAAGGAATATTTACTTTCTTTAACCAAGAAAAGAGATATTGAATGAGTGAAAGAAAAAAGTAAGGAACAAGGCAAAGCTGAAAGTGTTTTAAACTTAGTTTCTGATTGACCTAACTATAATGCTGAATGAAAACCTAACTAAAATTTATGACTAATATAAAAATATACTACATTTATTTTCCTAATGAAAAACTAGGGGAATATATCAGAAATGAAAGTAATAATGAAAACTGACCAACAGCTAGTAAATATTTAGAAATTAGTAAGGACTATTTTCAGCAAATTAATCAGTGAGAACAAGCTGAGGAAAACAATAAAAAAGTTAAAGAAATCATTGCTAATATTCAAAAATGGTTTCGCATGGAGGGCTTGGCAATCTTAGACAGTAAAGAACCAATCAGAACCTACAAAATAGAGAATATTAGACCTTTATTAAAGGAGACTGATTATGTTAAAATTGCTAATTTTTTAATGAAATTAATTCCAAAAAGAGAAGACTTAGAAAATCAGAAAGCAATTTTAGAAAATCAGTTGGCAATTGTTACAAAAAACTTAACTGAGGGAAATTTAGAAGAGTGGGAAACCCAAGAAAGTCTAGAAAATTTCATTAAAAAATTAGAAGGAAAAAGAAATAATATTTCAAATGAACTAAAAGCTACTAGGGAATTAGTAGATAATGTTAATGAATGATACAAATTAAACAAAGGAAAAAATATAGAGCCACATAATTCTAGTAATATTTGAGTTAGAAGAAGAGATGGAGAAAATATTATTTTTCATTGAAAAGTTCCTAACCAAAAATTTAATGAAATTAATAATTATCTCTTTTATTTTTATGGAGAATGAAGAGAGCCTGTTTTATGAGAAGTAGTTGACTATGAAACTGCTCAAATTACTGCTTCTTTTTCCCAATTTTATAACCATTACTGACATTTATTAAAGAGTGAAGTTAATGGGATTATTGAACATTCGCCTTTAATTAGAGAGGAAGTTTGTGAGTGCCCTGATTTTAATAGCACGCCTGCTTTTGCCGACTTTACTAGTGATTATCGGTTGCCATTAGCTTTATTTCGAGCAAAAGGAAATGTGGTAGGCAGTACTCAAAGTTATAGCAAAAACCCTGAACAACCAATAATTTCTACTTTACAATTAGAGAAAGCATCTAATGATTTAGATATTAGTCAATTCTTTAAGTATTTATGAGACCAAGGAGTCGGAACTTGTTTTTTTGTTTTGGGAAGTAGATATAATCCTAGTTTAATCACTAGTCATAAAAATTTTGGTAATAATCGCTGAGAAAACAAAAGTGATAAAAAAGATATACATGAATGATTAAAAGGTCTAGGTTTGTTGGAAACAGAAACGGAAGAGATATTGAGAAAACATATCAAAGCTATTATTTATTGAAGAGATAAGCATATTTGACAAGGAAACTATTGACTATTACATAATCAGTTCTTCATTAAAGAAACAATCAATCCAGCAGGTAATAGTATTAATATTTGTGCTAGTAATCTAGTTATTACTAAATTTACCGAAAGTATTACAGCTAAAATAGGAGGCAATGCTTTTGTTAATAAATTTATTGAAGCTTCAATTGACATGTCTTTAAGTGATGAGAAAAGTCAAAACAATCGACAAACGGAAAGAAGTATTATTTCAGAAAATAAAAAAGTTGCTGAAGACCATTGACAATCAAACAGCTATGAGATTACTAAATTACCAGGAGGAACTAATGATAAAGCTAAAAGAATGTGAAAAAGTGGAACTGGGTTTTTACAGCCCAATCTTTACAATGTTGACCATACCAAGTCAGAATATACTATGGACCAGTTTTTACATAGAAATTGGTTTGTAGAAGATAATCGACCTTTAAAACTTCGAGTAGAAGTAGACCAAAAATTAATCAATTGATACCGAAACAAAAGAGAATTAATTGGAAAGACTGGCCAAGATTTTTATAATGGTTCAATTGCTAATCTTTTAAATGTTCCTGGTTATTTACAGATGAAAGTTTTAACTAGTAATTTTCCTTTTAATAACTGGTTTAGAAATAAAATAGAAAAAGGCATAAACCTTTGAGAAGAAAACCCTAAGGAATTCTATCAGAAAAAATTAAGCAAACCGATGAGTATTGCTTCCATCGGAGATATTAGGCATAATACCTTTGAAGAAGTAATTATTACTAATACTCTAACTATTATCAGTGGTAAAGATGATGCTTCTCAAGCTGGAGGTGGATTATGAATTTATAAGGATAGTTATGCTAAAACAGATAAAGGTGTTGATTTATTGCCGTGGTTAATGGAATCAATTAACAATGGTCAAGGAAAAGTAATTAGTGGTGAAAATCATAAAGGTTGTATTCATCGACAAGATAGTGGCAAATGAATATTTAAACATCCTCAAGATTGAGAAGTAGAATTCCTAATTCCCTCTCAGTATTTAACTAATGAGCGAACTTACCAAGGTCAAGGAACAGTAAGAATTGATTACTATTTTAATTTCTTTTCTAGTAAAGATAAAAGAACAGGTCAAGAACTTTTTGCCAATAAATTCATAGTAAAGAGAGACAGTGCTGGAAATACAGGAACAATTAGCATACAAGTAATCGGAAATCATAAGCTTATAAATCAAGTCGGAGGCTCTGATGGAATACCTCAAACTGCTTCTATTCCAGGAGCAGGAATTACTCCAACTATTACTGACCCTGAACCTTTTGACCCTACTATTGAAATTCCTCAGTCAGTAATTGGAGACCCAACAGCACCAGTAGAACCAGGAGGCACACATGTTGTAATCCCAGTAGAACCTCCAACTGAACCACCAATAGAGCCACCAGTTGACCCAATCGAACCACCTTTCGAACCGACTGAGCCACCAGTTGAACCGACTGAGCCACCAGTTGAACCGACTGAGCCACCAGTTGAACCGAAAGAACCTGGTAATAATGAAGATGAGGATGAGTAAAAATAATATATGTCTTTAAATAATAATCCTAACAATAAAAACTGGTGATGTTTTAATTGTAAAAAATGAATAGATAAAAAACTTGAAACTACTGAATTTCCAATTTACGCAAACGGAACTCATGTAGGGAGTGGTTATAGATGTAATCATTGCCAACGTGGTGATACTGGGTTCTTTCAAACTATTAATATATGTACTACATGTAAAAAAATTGTTAGAGTAATTGGCCAATGTAATAGTAATGATGAACATCTCGAAGAAGAACTTTGTAGCCATCAAAATAACGAAAATCCAAATAATCCTAATCAACCAAGTAATGGCAATTCCAATAACTTTAACTGAACTCCTTTATTAATTACTGGTTTAGTTTTCGCAGTAATTGGAATAGGCGTTTGATTATTTATGAGAAGCAAGCATAAAAAAAATGAAAGATAAAAAGAAAAAGTATACTTGTGATACTTGTAATTTTTCTATTTATGAGAATGATAATGTTTATAAGTCTCGCACTATAACTTATTCTTCGCGAACAGGAACAGCTTATAGTTATTATAAATATGGAGGTACTAGACAGAAAAAAAATTGAATACAATGTCAATGGTGTATGGATGAATATAATAAAGAACAGAAAAAGCATGATATTTTTATAAACAAATGAAAATGAATTAAGTGAGCCATTATTTTAATTAGTGTCATCGGTTGAACTATTTATGGCTATTCGTTAGAAAGAAGTCCCAATAATGTTAATAACTCTTTTACCACTAACAAAAGTAGCATTTTGTTCCCATGAATATTAGGAAGTTGATTTTTTACTTATCTTCTCCTTAAATTATTGTGAAATTATCTTTTATACGATTGATTAGCACCCAAAGCTAATCGTTATCAACAAAGAGATTATCGAAAAGAAAATGAATAAAATAGTTATGTCTTTTCCTAAACTGTTTAAAGAAACTCTCGCTGCCCCTTTTTCATGAGGAAGTTTTGGGGGTGTTTTTCTCCTTGCAAATAAGGGAGTTTAACAGTTATTTTATATCTGTCCTTTTAGTAATGAAAAAGTGTTTAATCCTCTCATTTTAGGCTTTATTTATTCTTCTATGTTAAAATAACATAATAATATAAATATAAATGTATCGCAACTCTTTATTTTGTGCTAAATGTAAACAATCAGTAAAGGAAAAAGAAATAATCTTTACTAAGGATAAATTAGGCATCTGTTCTGCTTGCTACAATCCCTATAACTAAAATGCTAATAATACCTGAACAATACCAATCAGCTCATAATAAACTTTACTCTTTATTTAATACTCACGGCACTAAGATAATTATTACTGACCGTTCCTTAGGTAAAAGTAAGAATTCTGTCTTATGAATTCTCCAAGAAGTAGTCTTAAAAGAAGGAGACCATGCTTTTTTAATGAGAAATTGAGGAGATGATAATCAAAAGATAAAAGAATATTTTAAAAAGATTGTTGATGACTTTTGTGTAATGTGAGAAGGGCAAGAAGTAAAAAGAAAAGACTTTGAGATAAAAGACTTTGAAACTTATTACTTTGGTCTATTATATAAAGGAAAGGTAAGAGTTTATTTCTATACTTTGTTTGATGAGGGTGGCAGTAGAGGAAAGCATGATAAAGGTGCTAATAGTATGTTTTTAGATGAAGCTATACCAACCAGAGGAGAAATTAATAGTAATAGTGGAGGTTGGCAAAAGGATGAAGCCTTAAAATACTCGGAGCATGAAAAGTCTATTAAAAGAAATAACAGCCAAATAGATAAAGTATTTTTAGGTAATCCTAATACTTCCTTATATGAAATCTGATTTTTAGAAGCTTTTAAAAAAGAATTACAAGAATTCAGTAAATGATACTGAAAAGAAAGACCCAGTGATAAGCAAAAATGAAGAGAATGAATTTGAGTTAAGCAATGAGAAAAAGACGGCAAAGTTTTATACCTAGAAAAGACAGTTGGTGAAGCTACGGAATTTGCTTCTTATGAGGATGGCAATTGAGATAATTTCTTTACTAGTCAGGAAGAATTAAAAATAATAGAGCCAATTAATGGTTCTTTACCAGTTTATGTTTTCAATAATTCTATTTGTTATCTTGCTAAAAAAGGCTTTTGATATTTTGCCAGTAAAGAGGATAAAAGATTAAGTAATAAAGAGGATATTCCTTATATTAAAGAATACTGTTTAAATCCCCAGCAAAGATTAAGAAGTCAACAAAAAGTTAAGTGAGACTATGATAAAAAGATACTCCAAGAAGACTTACTCTTTAAGTATGAAAAAGATAAACTATTCTTTGCTGATAGCCAAATAAAAAGAGTAATGGAAGAGTTTATTAGCACTGGTAAAATTATCTAATCATTTTAACTAATATTCTTATTATTAAAATTTTACTATGTAAAATTTCATTAGGTGCCTAAGAAAGAATTTCTCTCTAAGAATACTTTTCTGACTGCGGACTATATCTCGTCCTCTCTAAGGTTTACTTTTTACTCAGTAAAACTTAGGGAAAAATATTAGTTAATCTTTTTTTCAGTTCAGTACCTTTTTTCCCCTCATAGGGAAAAGGTATATTCTGAAAAGATATTGTTAACTAAACATATCCCTAATGATTACTTGATATTAAAGCATTATATTAGAGAGGGAGTATATAGTCCGAAGCGAATAAACTAGTATATAATATATATGATAATTACTATCGACCCAGCAGGAACTAGCACCACGGCTTGTTTTCTTTACCAAAACTGAAATAACTGGGAATTTATTAGCTTCACTGATAAAAACTGACTAGAACAGGTGAAAAACCTAGAAAAACTGGTGAAAAATAAACAGCCTAATTTTGTTGCCTATGAAACTAGCAACTATCTTAAAAATGCCTTTATGAATAGCCACTTTACTGATTTATTGAAAGTAATTGCTGGGTTAGAATTGATTTTAGATAAAGAACAGATAGACAATAAAGCCATTAGTAATAAGTTAGTAGCAGGAGTAGAAAGCATAGCTAGAGAAGGAAAAATA
>Ga0307508_10005386_pt1 | contig 12181 bp, 14 predicted proteins | sample 9_EM_MG_FD_203089 | JGI IMG/M metagenome (GOLD analysis project Ga0307508, IMG submission 203089) | Populus trichocarpa ectomycorrhiza microbial communities from riparian zone in the Pacific Northwest, United States - 9_EM | ecosystem: Host-associated > Plants > Roots > Unclassified | place... | reverse complement strand
TGGGAAAGCGGACGATACTCCCTCGGATCGAAAGAGACCCAATCTTCGATGATGCCGAGAGAGAGAGGGCCCGCCTCGAAGCCTTCGTCACCTGTGATGCCCGCACTCGGCGTCTCAGCTGGGAGGCTATCCGTCAAGAGATGGGCTACCCGTGTGATCCTCGTACCATCAGGAAAAAAACTATGCACGAGATGGGATATCACGAGAGGGTTCCGAGAAAGAAGTTTGATGTCAGCTCCCGAGAATAAGGAGAAGTGGGTGGCCTTGGTGTCAAGCACGTTCTCCGTTGGAACAAGGAAGAGAGGAAGAGGGCGAACTGGGACAGACGAATCCTCCTTCTCGACAGCCGGATTTGCGGCACCGGCCTTGGGTTATCCGCAAAGTTGGCGAGGAGTATCATCCCGGCTTGCATCGACAAGAACTTCCATTCCGGCCGTAGGACTAAGGTGATATGGGGCGCTTTCTGCGACACAACACCGCAGTAAGCTCCTCGCGCTCCGAGTGATCGAAGTGGCACTGTATCGTCTACATGGAGCCGTTGCACCCCCGATGATGGAGATTGTGTCTGCGACTGCCACATTGCGAGGTACATACATACTTCAATATTCAACCACCTAAAATCGCTATCCCTCCTCATTTCCCGGGCAGAAGCACAAACAGTAGCCGTCTGCACGCCAACAAAACTCGCACTGCCATAAAAGCGCCCCAATTTAGATTACCCATTGGCCATCCCATCCCCGTCAGGGGGTTCCATAACTCCTTGTGTATGCACCTGAGTGAATAGCTGCCAACTGCCATCACTCGACCTTCCCAACGACCACCGCCGGCCCCTGCTGCTGCTGCTGCTGCTGTTGCTGCTGTTGCTGCGTGTTCCTCCTGCGCTTGCGGTCCCTCTTCTTCTTCAGCCAGCTGAACCAGACCTTCTTGACGCCGCGCCACATGCTGTCGAACTCCATGGTGCCGGTGCTCTTTCCGACAGTGTAGAGCACGATGATGGTCAGCGACATGGTGACTCCCGCGCTGCCCCAGAACGTGCGCTGGTCGTATCTGCCCTGGGTGTCCTTGAGCTGCATCGAGAAGTAGCCCGTTACCAGGGTGAGCGGCAGGAACACGAACGTGAAGCCCGCGAACCAGATGGTCACACGCGTGAGTAGCTCGACGGTGGTCGACTGCTTGAGCGAAATGAGGTTGAACGTGAGCGTCTCGAGCTCCGCCTTCTCGGCGAGGAGCGCCTCGAGCTCGCCCAGGACGTAGAGCTTGATGCGGTCGCGCAGCCGCTCGAACTTCGCGATCGCCAGCGGCTGCAGGGGGACCCCGAGGATGTCGGAGTCACCCATGGTTTTGGCGATCATCTGGGTGGGGTCCCGGGGGTCGGCTTCGGACCAGCCCGTGGCGAACGTCGGGCTCGGCGGCTTGAGTTTGTTGCTGCTGTTTTCCTGCCGGTGCAGGATGTTGTCGACGATTATCTTCTTGGTCTCGTACATGCGCTTCAGGATTGCGAGTTGGCGGGACAGCCGGTGCAGCTGCGAGAGGTGCGAGAGCTGTGGGTCTTTGTGCATCTGGTTGCGCAGGTTGCGCATCTGCGTGCTGTATGGCGCTCCCCGTCCCTGCACGAAGCCGTAGGACGAGTGCCAGTCGTCGAAGAGGTAGTATAGGAGCAGGGATGGTCCACCGTAGACGTTTTCGCTGCGAGGCTGCTGTCGCCGGAACGGGAGGTCGTCGAGACCACTGCCGATGGCTACCGCGGATGCGTTCGCGCGCACGGTTTGCGCGGCGGAGGAGAGTGAGAGCGAACGGAAGACCGTCAGCATGTTGCGGCGGATGATGAGGATGTCCTCCGGCTTTGATATCGTGTCCAGCGGCTCGTGGATCGAGATCACGGTCCCTACGAGTAGCCATATCAGCAGTCGCCGCGAAACTGCGGAGAGGAGCAGGCGGGGGGGAGGCGAATACCGTCATCGCACAGGACCAGCCAGCTCCAGAGACGCTTGCCTTCGGGATTGTAGTCGCCCGTGTCGAAAGGCTCGTCCCCGTCCTCTTCCAGTTCCTCCGCCGATTTCTGCTTTCTGTCCCACGTCTCCGGCGAGGTCTTGTGGTGGTGATTGAAGCCTATGCAGATGACTACAGCCCGTATCAGCGCCCAGCAATCCGCCATCCGATATATAGTGAAAAGAAAAACGCCATCCGATGGGAAAAAGAGAGCGCCTTACACCTCCCGCCCCACTCGACGGCGTGGAAATGCCAGACGTTCTGGACCAGGTTCATGTAATTCATCTTGGGCGCGGCCGGGCTGACGGCGTTCTCCAGGTCCACCATCTCGAGGCCGTCGCCGACATGCATTGGCTGGTTCGTGTTCGGCTGCAGGTACATGGAGTGGGGCAACTCCCCCTGCTGGTGGAGCTGCTGCTGCTCGAGATCCTTGACCATCTCCTCGAGCCCGCTGCTGGCGGAGGTGCGGCCGAGGATGCGGTCCCGCATGCGCGACGGCGGGCGCACCGAGAGCGGCGGGCGGGGGCGGGACGCCGGCGGCGTGGTGATGACCTTGCTCAGGCGCGGGGAGAAGCCGTAGTGCTCGGTGATGCTGTTGACGAGCTCGGCCTGGTCGTAGGGATCGAAGATGTTTCTGTCGCGCACACACACACGTCACCCCGCACGTCAGCCGTCCGTTCCGTCCATTCCACCCATTCCGCCCATTCCCGCCGCCATCCCGGCTGCGGCGGCGGCGGCGGCGGCGGCGGCAAAAAAAGCCGTACATCCACCTGGTCCTGAGCGCGACCCGGCGCCGCTCCTCGAGGAGCGTGCGGATCCCGGCCACGCCGACGTTGAGCGCGCACCACGCCTCGCCGCCGTCGACGCGGGAGCCGCCAAAGTCGGCGATGAAGTTCTTGGTGCTGCGCGACTTCAGTGCGTTCTCGCACGCCCGGTACGCGTCCGTGTCGTCGAGGTCGAGGAAGTTGAACCCTGGGAACCGTCGATAGTAGCTGTGCGCGCCGCCGGCCATCGGCTCGATCACTGGAGGTGGCATCGCGGTGAGGCTGAGGACTGAAAGCTAGGTTTGACGGTTGCACGTATCTACTCTACGTACGTAAGTGTGTATGTATGTGCCTACCCGCATACGGCCGTGAATCCCTGTCGGTCTCCTGCTCCCGCAAAGGTATCTAGTCTACACGCTGGCGCTGGGGTGGCCGCTGGCAATTGGTGCGGCCGGAAACAAGTGTCTCTCCATACCTTTGCTACAACTACATACCACAGAGAACCCATTCACCGGCCACAGGCAGCTACCTACATATATACTCTGTGTGCTCGGTCCCGTCCGCGACGATTAACTATCGCGCACGCGCACAGAATTCCGCGTCATGCGCCGCGCCGGAAGGTTGATTTAGAGCTCTATGTAGAGTACTCTATCGAGTCAACACTCTACCTGGGTAGTTACATAGAATAGAGTATATAGGTAGCCCAACCCCACGCATGCGGACAGTCAGACCCCGGCTCCGTTGTCTTGGCCGGCCCCGTGATCTTCCCGCGCCACAACTCCGGAGCTGCTGGTCCAGCGGGTATGTAAGTAGGGGTGGGAATCCAAAAAGCCCAGGAATTTTCATCAGTCATGCCACTGCGAACTGCGCCCCGTTCTTTAGATACCCTATCCAATATAACATAGAACTGCTCCTCGACTCTAAATGCTCGTCGTAGACTTCTAGTGTTTGGTGAATCCCTCAAATTGTGTCTCGGTGACCTCCTTGCCCATGGCGGCGGTGGAGCTGACTCCTCCGGTGACCATCTTGAGCATGTTGTCGACGTAGTTGGCTCCCGACCATTTCTGGTGCGTCACCACGTCCACGCCGTTCTCCATCTCTGGCTCCTGCACGAGCGAGCCGTAGGCCTTCATGCCCTGCTTCGAGTAAGCCTTGGCGAACGTGTCTGGTTTGCATCGGTTAGCGTGTGATTGAGAGGGGGAAAGAAGAAACCTATGTACCAGAGATGAGCGCGGTGGTGTGAAGTCCTCCAAGGGTAATGAACTGCCAGCAGTAGCCCAACTTGGCGAGACGGGTGATGTAGGTCTCCTGCTCTTCGGAGCTCATAGCGGCTGCAAAGTCCGTTAGCATGCCTTCAGTCCGAGGGATTCCGAAAAGAAAAAAAAGAAAAAAACATTCCCTTCCAGTTGAAACTAGGGGAGAGGTTGTAGGACAGCTTCTGCTTCGGCCAGACCGAGTGGACGCCCTCGGCGAACTCGACAGCCTGCCGGTAATCGGGCTTCTTGCTCTCCATCCAGATCAGGTCGGCGTAAGGAGCAAAGGCGATGCCGCGCATGATGGCGCACTTGGTTCCACCCTGGTACCTGAAGTAGCCCTCACGGGTTCGAGGGGAGTCCCAGTCGAAGAAGATGTCGGCTCCGAGATACTTCTTGGCGATGATGCGGGCATCGGGGTTGCTCTTGGACTTGGCCTCCGCGAGGTACTTGTCCACGGAGTTGGCCTTTCCGGCAGCCCAAAGGGCGGCAGCGACGGCTTCGTCGAAAATCATGACCTTGGCCTGCGTCATCCACCGGTCCTCGATCTCCTGCAGGGCGTCGCCGTTCTTGCCGGCGGCCTCGGCAGCGGCGAGGATCGGGGCGAGGGCGTTGAGATTAGGGTTGGTGGCGCCGAGGATGAAGGGGTGATCCCGGACATCGACGCTCGAGGTGAGGAGGGTGGCAGCCTCAGAGTCGGTGCGGGCGACGGCGATGAGGTCGGTTCCCATGATGTCGGCCTGTGCTCGGATGGCCACGAGTCTGTTGATGTGCTCGCCGACGGGCACCAACACTTTTCCAGCCATGTGACCGCACTTCTTGGTGCCGGGAGCCTGGTCCTCGATGTGGATACCGGCCGCACCAGCCTCGATGAAGAGTTTGGTGAGCTTCATCACGGCGGTGAGACCGCCGTGGCCAGTGTCGGCATCGGCAATGATGGGACGGAGGTAGTCGACCTGGGGCTTGGAAGCGCGCTTGTCCAATGGGGTGGCCAGACGCTCCTCGCGCTGCTTTCGGTCGTGGAAGAGCTGCGCCTTGAAGAGATGGTCCACCTTGTTGGGCACGGTGTTCTAGCGCGGACAGATGCAGTTAGCAAACACATACGAGTGATAGAAGCGCCCAGCACCAGCAGCCATGCCCGAAGTCCCCCTCAGACACATTCGAAGCATACGAAGATCCCCGAAGTCCCCGGCCAAAACGGGGAAGGCCCAGAACTCACCATTGGGTAATCAGCCAGATCAGGACTGGGCTCGTTGGTGCTGCTAGCAGTGGACGAGCATTGCCATCCCGACACATACACGGTATCCAGGTATTTGGCCATCTGGGTGACCATGACCGGATCCAGACATCCGTAGGTCGCGCTGACCTCGCCGTTGGTGAACCGGCTCTCGAGGATCTTCCACAGCTTCTTGCTCTGGGCGTTCGAAGGGTATTGGATGGGGAGCGTTCCACGCTTGGACACAATCGATTCCGCTGTGTACGGACGTTTTGTCTGGCGCCAGCGGTCCTCGGCCCACCACGCCTTGACGGCCTCCACTTCGGCCCGGAAGGCCTTCTCTTCGGCTTCGAGAGACATGCTGATACTAGCGATTGTAGAAGTGGTAAAGTATATAGATCGAGGTAGGAGCTGTAGCCCGTGTGGATATGAGTGGGGACTGGGAGGAGGAGGGGGAGGAGGAGGGGGAGGAGGAAGAGGAAGGGGAGGAGGAAGGGGAGGAGGAAGGGGGGGAGGGGGGGGAGGAGGATTACATAGCTGAAGGAGGGGGACGAAGTCGATACGGTTGGCGGGAGACGGCACAGGTGGAGCGAGGGAACGGAAGAGAATTAGATCTTTCCCGGTGGATCAGCTATATGAGTCAACGAGCTGCAGCCTCGGAAGAAGGGCCTTGTCCGAGCTTCTCGAGTTCGAGCAACTTCGTCGGCGTCTTCTCGGCCCAGCGGGACCAAGCACTGGGACCGTTACCTACGGTGTGTACTTGCGCAGTACTTACGTGCATGCGGATGGATATGCAGAACACACTCACCACCTATCCACCCGGACAGAAAAAAATAGAAGGCAGACGGTACGGCTCTTCCCCCTGGCCCAGGCGTTTGTACACAAGCCAAGAAATACCCGAATGAAGTTTTGTGGGGGGGGGGGGGGACGTGAGACGAAACCCTTGCATGTGAAGCAACTCTCCCAAGATAGAGGGAGAGCATGGCTGTCCTCGGGAGACCAAGAGCATTCACGTGAAAAACATAAACACACATCAGGAGGTGTGAACAAGGGTGTTCCCGGAGACCAATGTCGCGGAGCACATGAATACTGTATACAGGCATCCGTCCAGCACATGTGTGTATCATAGCTTTCCGTTCCTCTTGAGGAGCACCGACAACGAAACTGCACCTGGGGGGGATGGATGGTTCAACCTCGGCACATGGAGATTTCCGGGGGAAGATACCGGGAGGCGTCTCCATTCCTTCGCACACATATTTGCTCCAACCACCTGACTCGCTGGGGGGGAAAAAAAACCGAAAGCGCCCCCGCTCGCTAACAAATGCGCAGACCAAATGCCCGCCTGCGTAGGCATCGTGAATAATAATAATTGGGGAGGGGGTAACCGTGTACAGTGCATAATGTAGTTATGAAGGAAAATGCGACCGTCCACCTGGTAACGACACTCGGGTGTCCGCCCGGAAGGAAGGGGAGAGCGACGCTGTGATACCGATGTAAGGCACCATGCGACGATAATCGGGTCATGGAGATATGTAGATGGGTCGCACGCGATTAATGGCGGAATAAATAGCCGGGTCGTCGAAAGAGGATGTACAGTAGAGCCCCCAAGGACACCCATCCGCCGATCCTGGTCTGCCAAACGGACGCGGAGAAACGAGCTGCCGGGCACACACATGCAAAATGGCCCCACCTGCCTTATGTAACTGCAGATCTCATCCGGCCGGCCGAGGTGTGCCGTGCTCCCCTTCAGAACGCCAGCCTCCAGAGCGTTTCAGCCTCGTGTGCTGCAATATGAAATATCACAGATAAACCCCGCAAAATGATTCGCCGTACACCCACAGCGTTCCATTCATCCTCACTTCAAAATCCACTGTAGTGTAAAAAAATAAAATATCAATCCATCCGAACGATCGCATCATGAAAGTGGTCCAAAAAAAAGGCCATCATAACGAGAAAAAACAAAAGGTTCCCCCGAGACGCCAGAAAGTACTCGTGCCCAAAAACAACATTACCGATCATCTCCACCCCGAGCGGTCAGCCGTCTTCCTGGAGCTCGCCTAAGACTCCACGGAGGCACTGAGCGTCGTCGGGGGTGCCGCCGAGGAAGCGTCGTCTCCATGCTCCTTATCCTTGCCTCCTTCCTTCGAGTTCGCCGTTGTTCTGGGTGTGCGCCTTTGGGTTGTGACGTCTCCCCGGTCCGCCCGCTCTCGGCGGCTCTTCTTGTGAACGACCGGATAGAACTCGTTGAAGCTGAGCAATACTCCGAGCAATCGCAGATCCGCGTCCGGCTGATACGTCAGGTCACCGAGTAGCACCACGATCCGGGCACTAAAATCGGAGCTCAGACTTTTTAGTCTGTGTCGCAGGTTGGGCAGAGTCTGGTCCTCGTAGGAAGAGAGGTCGTCGTCCTGAAGCTCGTCAATATCCGTATTCACACCTCGATCGAACAGAAGGGGCATACCGTCTCTCTCACACCCCAGTCACCTCTTTCTGTCCTTGCTTCGATCCTCGCACTATGCTCCTGGCGGCGAGTAAACTCGGTCACCGAATAGCCATAGAGTCCATCGACCACATCCTTGTACTGAAGCATGATCTTCAAGATCTCGTGGAGTTGGCTCAGGAACGAATCGTCCCCGGTATCTGCAGCGGTTCGCTTCTTTCCGTTCCTGGCCGCAGTGCCGCCCAGCAGACCTTTGTGAGTGATCTGCCGAAGATACTCGGCGTGTGCGTCTATCAGGTCGTCGAGTGTTACATTCGGCTTCTTGATGGCAAGTATGAGGTCGCCCCAGGACGATTCGATGACCTATGACAATGAGCGCTTCGCCCACATGATCGACTCCGAACTGGCCGGACTAACCTCGAAAAGGATATAGTACTGCAACTGGTTGACGAAGTGAACCATCTCGGCCACGACACATCTGGCCTTCTTCCAGTCGGGGCCCACCAAGTCACCGACCGCTTTGAGAACACCTCTGGCACCGGTCATGTACCTCCTCCAGCTGCTTCCAAGTGCGTACTCGACTCGCTTGATTCGCCACAGGAAATTGAAAAGCTTGAGATACTGTTTGCTGCTGTAGGCAGTCACTACGACATCCACCGGTGCCTCAATCTTGTACTCGAGAGTGAACACGTCCCATCCAACTTCACCATGAGACAGCTCCAGCATCCGGGCATCAAGCCTAGCCAAGATATCTTGCTTCTCGAATTGCGCGTTCGACCCGCGGATAGCGTGCTCCAGCTGAGCGGTGAGGTTGTGGCGATACAACGTGTTTGCGGGGCGGTCCAGACTGTTGGACAGAGACTCCATGAGCAACGCGATGAAATCGCCTTGGCCGAGCAGCAGGAACTTCTTCAATGCGACGAGGTGATCGTAGAGCTTGAATTTGTTATCCATCAGGTCGATCAGTCGTGCCATGGTTGTCTTGTATGCTTCGTCGATGCTCATCTCCAGATTCGCTGTATCTCCGTATCGAAGCTCCTTCGAGGTCGATTTGCAGTATTCATCGACCCAATCGCTCTCGGAGCATCCGTGCCGAATGAAGTTGAGAGATTTGCCAATCAGGAAAACCTTCTTCGCAAACCCTTCCGTTATGATGGTAGGAACCTGGAAGGCGTGGAAGTGGTATTTGTCTTGCCAGACTGACGTGGCGCCGGGTTTTATGCCGGCAGCGGCGGCCGCAGCCGCAGCAACCTCGGCCTTGTTGGTCCCGGACCCAGCCTTGTCTCCACCCTGCGCAACCGGCTCCGGAGCTTCTTCGGTCACAAAGAACTCGACGTAGGGGTCGGTCAATTCTCCTTCGTAAATCCAGTGTCTAAGCATATCGTAGAACGGCCGCGTGACCTGAGCAAGAATACGTTCCGCAAATGCACGGACGAAAGGGTCTCCGTGGTCGGAGGCAAACCCGTGGATGGTCGATATAAGCTGTCCACCTTTTTGGCCTCTCGTCTTGTCCACGATCAAACTCATCATCCTCAGCCCCATGGTCGCCTCCCGTGTCCACACGACGCACCGCTTCAAGGTGACCCCGGAGGAGAGAATGCCCTGCCCCCGTTCCGCTGCTGCGACGGCCCTTCGTATCTGACTTTCTAGTCCTCCGACCAGCTCGACATATCCTCGCAGCTCGTTCCCGATAGCCGACCTCAGCGACTGTCCCACCAGACCTCCGCCCTCCGCGCCATCGTTGGGATCTTGGACGAAGTCGTCAAGTGATTTGTACAATAGCGACGGCTCGGCTAGTTTGTGCAGCAACGAGACGAGGGGCAGCGGGAGTGTGGCTGGTAGCGACACCACATATCTCGAAGCCGGCGTCGATTTGAAGGGCAAAGATGCTGAAGACAACCCCAAAAGCGTGAATGGAAGGACGGACAATAGCTTCTGCTCGCTCGGCTCTGTCCTCGAAGTCAGTGCCCGTCCTGCCAACAGCAGATCGAGATCGAGTGGTACCGATGCCATCACCCCTCTTCAACAATAGGTCCGCCTTTGTCGGCTGCCCCAACAGGTCGTCGGGTTCGGTAGATAGACTCCCCCCACCACCGTCCTGCGGCACATCCCTCGCCGGTAGCCTATGAAGTCCCTGTCCACTGAACGCCGTGGAGAAGATCTGCTCATCCACGACTTCCCGTTCAACCGCCAGCAAGGCTGCATCGGGGGTGCGGGGTGTAGCCACGACGGCGGCGGCGGCGGCGCCGTCTTGCTGACCGGAGACCTCCAGCAGAAACTTCAAAACCCCCCATTTTTGCTCGAGCACCGACTGCGTCAGGAGTCTAGTGTAGAGGGAGCTGAACCTTTTCGCCTGTTCCGTCGTAGGGTTGTCACGAATCACTGCCGTCCCATCAGCCCGAACCGGATCGACAGGCCGCCTCCCCAAGTTTCCATACATACTCTTTCCTCTGATCATATCACCCAGATGCTGGATGTCCATTACCGAATCTGCCGGCCGATGTCTAGCTTCCCATCACACCCATTCGTCAGTCCCCCTCCCCCCACGCCGCCCCGTGTGGATGGGGAGAAAAATTCGCACCCGTCGATCAGGCCATGCACCCGCTCCAGGACCTCATCCTGGCGAGCTTCGGTGTCGGATTCATCTTCGTAGTCGGTGCCGGGGAGGAAGTGCTCGACGAGCTGTGTGAGCGCGGAGTCGACGCGATCGTCGTGCGAGTGATCCATCGGGTCGCCGTTGTCGTCGTCGTCGTCGTCGTCGGGTTGATCGTTCCGCTTTTTTGTTGTCTTTCTTCGCTGGGAACCCACGGAGAGTTTCGTGTCGCGTTGAATCAATCCTCACGTGGTGAGGAGGACGTGTTGTGGTGTTTGGGCATCCCATGTCGGTTTCCAGTGCCAAGCCTGGAGGTTCATGTGTCGTCACTAGCGACCATTTTCCCACCGTGAATTTCCATTTCGGCACTCTAGGAGGTTTTGGTGGTTTCTGACGGACTTAGAGCTGTGGGAAGCCCGGCTCGAATGCCAGGCCAGTTGCGAGCCCAAGACGGCACGATGGCGGTGTTGGCGGGTACAAGCCTGAACGGCACGAAGTTCAGTTCGTGGCTGCTGTGAGCGGGGACCTTCAACTGTAGGAGTTGTGCACCCTCAAAGCGTAATACCATCAACAGTGTTACGCGCAAACCCCCCCCCCCCCCCCCCCCCCCCGTGGCGACACGTCTCTGCTCCATCACGAGTGCTCGCTACTGTATTCCATGGCGGGGGGGCACGCAAACCATGGGAAGGATACGGCAGACCACCGCAGCTACTACCTAGGTAGGTACGTGCGCGAAAAACGAAGCCAGCGCTTGTTCCAGGTGCGATAATAGACAGAACCATTCACGGGTAGCACGCGCAACGATCGATATCGGACCAGAAACTCGGTCGAATCCTCTCGACTCTTCTGGACACGTTCTGGATGCCAACCCCATTTCCTTGCCTCGAGGAACCACCAGAAAAAGAAGTAGTTGGACCTTGGATCCCGTATGCATCCCATATGAAGTGGTGGGGCGGGGGGATGGTTAAACGCTGGCGCCAGGACATGCTCATGGCGTATCACTCGAGCATCAGCCTCCATGATCTATGGACTAAATATTCACAGGTACATAGACCGCATGCGATAAATGACTAAGTAGTAATAAAATAAAATAGAAAAGCGCCGAGACCTTGAGGTCGCATGCGATTAACGAAAAGCCAGAGAGAAAAAAAAGCGCAGAGACTTCTCTCACGGCCCCGCTCTTTGAGGAACCACCTTCCCCGGGAACAGGGCCTGGAACGTACTCAGTATATTGGTCAGCCAATCGGAACGTGTGATTACTTTTCCTCCCACCGTCCACGTCTCGACCATGAAGCCAGATGTGTATGTAGGTAGGAGTTACCGGCCGATATGAGTTCCGACGACTGGGCCACTTCTCCCTTCATCGCACGAAGTAACCACTCCACTTTTTTGTGTAGGTCTGTGGTAGTGGGCGAGAGAAAGAAAAAAAACCAAACCTCTATTGATATCGATCCAAGGCCACGACTTTCCCAATGATCTGTGGATTCCGGAACCAGATTTCCTTTGACCGGGAAAGGAGAGAGAACGAGAGAGGGAGAAGGGGGGAAAGGGGGGAGGGGAGAGTCGTTGGGTTGCTCCAAGACAGAAGCCTCCGTTAACCGACGGATTTGACCTCCAACTCAGCGATCGATCTCGTGGGATCCGCCATTGGGATTGACAGGGTGCGATTCGATTAGCGCTCCGTGTAGATACACGTTGATATGTGCTTCCCTTCCCCTCCCTTTGCCACCTGACGGAAGAAAACGCTCGAAAGAAAATGGAATAGAAAGCTGACCAACACCTTTTGCTCACGAGACTGCGATTCGGGTGGGGGGGGGGGGGGGGGGGGGGGCGGCGCGGGAGTGGGCGATGCAAGGCACTCGGCTTAGGCCCAGTGTTCGCGCAGAGCCCCCGCGATGTCATGACTGAGCCCTCTGCCTCGGATAT
>Ga0307508_10005385_pt1 | contig 12182 bp, 4 predicted proteins | sample 9_EM_MG_FD_203089 | JGI IMG/M metagenome (GOLD analysis project Ga0307508, IMG submission 203089) | Populus trichocarpa ectomycorrhiza microbial communities from riparian zone in the Pacific Northwest, United States - 9_EM | ecosystem: Host-associated > Plants > Roots > Unclassified | place... | reverse complement strand
CCGTGAGGTCGGAGGCCTCGCAGTCCGTCAGGGAGCCTACGCAGCGCTCGGCAGTGGTGAACACGACCTGGGCGGCCGGCTTGGTGGAGTACACCGTGCCGTCGCGCTGACCGTAGTCGATGCGCTTGAGGTAGCCGCCGCGGATGTAGGACTTGCCGTTCTCCGTGGTCTTCAGGCCCTGCGTGTAGTAGTTCGTCTCCTTGCCGTAGAAGTACGACATGGCGTTGCCGTGCGGGTCGACGACGTAGTCGAGGTTCCAGCGCCAGGCCTGGGTGCAGTAGGCGTCGGCGAAGGTCGAGTCGTAGCAGGGCTCACCGTCGTCGTCGCCGTACACCGGCGCCGTCCAGGTGGAGCCGGTCTCCTCGTCGCCGCTCGCGTAACCGGTCGGACGGTTGAGACCGAAGTAGTACTGGGTGCCGTCGGAGGTGGTGATCTTCCAGTACTCGCCGTTGTCGTCACCGTTGGTGGCGCCGGTCAGGTGCTCGACCTTCGAGTTGTCGTCGGAGCTGATCCGCCACGCGCCGTCGGCACCCTTGACGAGGCGCCCGGAGGAACCGCCGGTGAGCGAGAGCGTGGCGTTGTCGTACGCCCAGCACTCGTCGCCGTTGGCGTCGTCGTGACCGTCGTCGGCGCACGGCTTGTAGCTGCGTTCGATGTAGCCGGGGTCGTACGAGAAACCCTGGCCGATCCACGAGCCCTGGTTGTTGGTGGTCGCCGTCTGGCCGTCGATGGACTGGGAGTTGTAGCTCAGGCCGACGGTCGGCTGCATGCCACCGGGGACCGGCGGAGTGGTCATCGGGTACGACCAGGTGAAGGCGCCGGAGCTGGTGTCGACGCCCCACTGCGAGGACTGCGCCAGGCCGGTCGCCTTGTAGTCGCCGCCGTCTCCGCCGCTGTCGGCGGTGGCGGCCACGACGGTGGCCGAGGAGTCGGCGGCATCGGCTTCGAGGAGCTGGGTGGAGGTGCCGGAGGTGTCACCGGCCGCCTGCACGGTCGCGGTCAGCGTCTGCTTCGCCTGGTCGTTCGTCGACTTCAGATACGTCGGCGTCGAGCAGGCCTTCTTCTCCGGCGTGGTCAGCACACAGGCCGGGTAGGTGGCCAGCCGCAGCCGGGAGCTGTACGCACCGCCGAAGGCGTCGGCGAAGTCCGAGTAGTCCAGGGCGAGTTGGGCGGGTCCGGCGGCTGGGGAGCCATCGGTGCGGGCGACCGTGAACAGGACGCCGTCCACCCCGGCCGCCTCGGTGACCTTGCGGCCGAGGACCTCTACGCGGACGGAGTCGGCGCCCTTCGTTCCGCCGACCGCCTTCGCAGTGAGCGGCAGGCCCTTGGCCTCGGCCGCCTTGCCCGTCGTGCCGGAGAGGTCGAGCTCGGCGCTGCCGGCCTTGGGCCAGTGCGCTTTCTCGGTCTTCCTGACGGCGGCCTTCTTGGCCTGGTCGGTCTTCTTGAAGGTCTTCGCGGTGGCGTTCTTGCCGCGTACCGGGTCGTCGAGGTCGGTCTGCGACTTGGGCCGGGTCAGGCCGCTGTCGGCGGTGGCCGTGGGGGCGTACTGCGGGAGCAGCCCTATGGACAGCGCCAGTCCGAGGACCACCGCGGCCCGTCTGTGGCCGTTTCGCCAGGCCGGTCGTGCGGACCGGTACCAAGGAGGCGAGGACATCAACTCTCCTAGCTTGTAGGGGGATGGGGCGTACGTACGCGCGCCGAGACGGGCGGGCGGCGCAGAGGCCGCCCGCCCGCACACGGGGATGGTTATGCCGAGGTCTCCTCGATGCTGGAGCCGCCCGGCAGACCGGTGACGCGCGCCACCATGGAGGCGTCCAGCGGCCCCTGGTACATGCGCACCTCGTCCACGGCACCGGAGAAGTACTCGCTCGCCGTCGTTCCGGTCAGGGCGCGGCCGACCTGGAGGTTCGTGGTGCTGAAGTCCCAGGTGTTGTCCCAGGTGACGTCCACCGCGGCAACGCCGTCGACGTAGAGAAGTACGTCGCCGAAGACCGCGTTGTAGACCAGTGCCAAGTGGTCACCGTTGTCCACGGAACTCGGGGCATGAGCCGCGTCGAGCACGGCGGTGGTCACCGGAACGGCCGAGTCGGCGTCGGTCACCACCAGCTGCCAACGGGCGTCGGCCGCCGAGTACTTGACCTTGATCGCGGTGCCGTTGGCACCGGACAGCGACAGCACCGTCTCGTCCGCCGTCGGGTTCGCCGCGGCGAGCCGGGCGCGGGCGGTGAGGGTGAAACTGTCTTGGGCGGTGAACGGTCCGGCCGCCGCGCGGGTGGCGTACGCGTCGGTGCCGTTGAGGGCGAGGTGCCCGTCACCCACCAGCGGTGGAGCGGGCGGGTTGTCCGCGCAGTCGGGGTCGGCCTCGGGGTCGCAGGAGTCGTCCGGTATCGCGTAGACGGAGGCACCGCCACCGAGGGTCAGCCCACTGCCGCCGCCGGTCTCCGGGGAGACTCCGTCGGTGACCGAATCCAGCTGCCAGTAGGCGAGTTGGTGCGGCTGGATGCCGCCGAGCTCCTGGCCCTCGGCGGGCGGGACGACCCGGTCGTGGAGCTTGACGTCGGCGACACTGCCCTTGAGGAAGTTGGTGTAACCGTCGAGGTCGAGCTTGCGACCGATCTGCACGGCGCCGGAAGAGCTCCAGACGGTGTGCCGGGCCTGGACGTCGTCGGCGACGAGGACGCCGTTGACGTACAGCATCATCTTGCCGAGTTCCGCGTCGTACACACCGATGAGGTGCGTCCAACTGCCGGCCACGGCGGCCGCGCCGGAGACCTTCCAGGTGCCGAGCGACTCGATGTCACTGACCGGGATGCGGAAGGTCCAGGACGCGCTGTCGACGTCGTAACCGAGTTCGAAGCCTGGCTGGGCGGTGCCGTCCTGGCTGACGACGGTGACGTTCTGGGTGGGCAGCGTGGGCAGCATCACCCAGGCGCTGACGGAGAAGGTCGTGCCGGTGTCGACGGCGGAGGCGCCCGAGTCGAGAGAGGCGTTCTCGGTGCCGTCGAGAGAGGCGGCCGTGTCGGTGGAGCCGAGGGGGCCCTGAGCGCCGAAGGTCACTCCGGAACCGGCACTCGCATCGGGCGTGTCGCCGCTTCCGGCCGCCTTGGTGGAGGTCTTGGCGTCACCGAGGGTCCAGGCGGCCACGGGTGCCCGTCCGTCGCTGACCTGGAAGACGTGGACGGTCGGTGTCTTCTGGGCATTGCCCGCGCCGTCCACCGCAGTTACGTGCAGGGTGTACGGTCCCTCGCTCGGCGGCATCCAGCGGATGGTCACCGCTCCGCCGGCGGACGCGGCCGTCACCGTCTTCTGGGCGCTGTCGGCGTTCGGACCGGTGAAGTAGTACCTGTACTGCGTCACGTCGTCGGCCGGCGAGTCCATGGTGAAGTTCCCGTAGTCGCCGACCCCCGCGTGCCAGGCCTCGTCGTCCGGGTACTCGGCCGAGGTGATCGCGGCCGACCCCGGCTTGCTGGTGTCGTAGATGAACTCGCAGCGGGTCTGGTCCCCATCGGTCGACCAGGCACCGTACGACTGCTGGTCGTAACCGCGGACCGCCCAGGCGATGGTGGTGTTCTTCGGAATGCTGAAGCCGGCCTCACCGTCGCCCGAGAGATCGTCCCCGATGGTGTAGAAGAAGGTGGCCACGCCGGTCTGGTCGCTCCAACTGGAGTCCACCGTGGTCTTCTTGGCTGTCGTCGCGTAGTGCGTGACCGTCCCCCCGGTGGAGCTGTCGGTCCACGTGACCTTGAACTGGGCTTGCAGCGTCTCGGAGTTGGAGCCGGTGTCGCCGTGGTCGTAGTCCCTGATCACGGCGGAGACCCGCGGCGCCTGGGTGACGTAGTGCTCGGTCGGGCTGCCGTACTCGCAGGTGCCGCCGGGCTTCATGTTCAGGTCGTCCTGGTCGGGCTCCAGGGGCGGGCGGTTGTAAGTCACCGACAGATAGGCGTTGCCGCAGAAGCGCTTCCAGTACGAGGTGTCCGACTCACTGCCTGCCTTCAGCCGGAAGGTGGTGGTGTCCCAGCCCTTGTCGGCCGCGGTCTGCAAGGTGCTCTTCGCGTCGAAGCGGACGTTCTGGTTGGTGGACGTGCACGAACCGGCGTTGTCCGTCGGCGACTTGGTGTCGACGGTGGCCTTGGAGCCCGGCTGGTTGGACCAGTTCGTCGAGGAGCTGATCGCGCTGGCACCGGTGCTGTTCACCCGGGCCAGCTGCACCTCGCGGGCCGCCGAGCTGTAGGTGAAGACCAGCGTGACCGCGAACTCGGCGTCGATGATGTCCTTGCCCTCGAACGACCCGGTGGGCAGCGCGAAGAACTGCCGCTTGACGTCGGAGGAGCTGGCGCACCGGACCGACACGTCCGAGGGGCACAGGCCGACCCCCTCGTCGTCGTCGAACTTCCAGAACTCGGAGGACGAGTAGTACGACGACACCATGGTCCAGCTGGTGCGGCTGGCGGTCTTGACCACCGGGTCGATGTAGACCGGGTAGACGGTGTCCTCATCGGTGAGCAGGGTGCGGTCGGGGGTGAGGGTCACGGCGTCGGAAGTGACGTCCACTGCGACATCGGCGACCTGGGCGCCGTCGGGCGGGGTGACGGTCTCGGTGTCTCCGGCGTCCGGGGACTCCGTGCCCGACGTCCCGGTGATGTGCGCCGAGTCCCACATCAGCGGCTGCGGCGCCTCGAAGACCGCGCCGCCCGCGCCGGGGTCGGTGGCGGTGAGGCCGCCGTCCGGGGCCTCCGTGAGGTCGACGGAGTCGGTGTCGACGGGCAGTCGGAGTTTCGCCAGCTCCGGGTTGTCGGCCGCCTCGGCGTTCTTGACGACCAGTACGTGCGAGAAGCCCTCGGCACTGGCGGTGACCTTGAGGTCGACGCCGTCCAGGACGTTCGCGTAGGTGGCGGTCGAGCCGTCGATCGTGGGCTCGGGAAGCTTGTCCGACCAGCCGAGGGAGAGGCCGTGGCCGTCCTTCTCGATCTGGGCGAACGTCGTGTCACCGCCGCCGGAGAAGGACATGGCGGTGAGCGCGGCCTTCGGTGTGTAGTCGCCGTTCTTCCGCCGGACCAGGGTGGTGTCGATGTCCGTCCAGTTGCCGTTGACGCGGGTGCGGACGGGCTGGACGTACTGCTTGGTGGTGAAGGTGCCGTCGGGGTTGGCGACGGTGGTGCTGCGCTCGTCGCGGAGGCTCTGGATCTCGACGGGTTCGCCGGACTTCACCGCCTTGGCCCGAGCGGCGGAGGAGGAGAGCGACGGGCTGCCGCTCTCGGAGGTGCCGGCCGACGTCCGTTCCGCGGCGGGAGCGGGGATCGCGCTCAGACCGGGGGTCAGCAGGGCCGCGATGGTGGCGGCTGCGACGAAGGGACGGCGTCCGGGTCTCGTACGCATGCTCATTCCGCTGTGCTCTCTTCTCCTCGGTCCTCCGCTCATCGGATCGCCCCGAACGCCGCGCCCTCGTCGGGCAGACCGGCCACGCCGGGCTGGTAGGTGGTGGCGCCGGTGCTCGTGGTGCCGTCGACGTCCGTCCACGGCAGGACATAGAGGACGCCCTTCGAGGTGTCCGACGCCTTGCTGTAGGGCACGCCCGCGTAGAGGTTGGTGCTGCTGCCCACCAGCGCGATGCCGGTGTAGTCCCTGGTCGTCGCTGTGCCGGGCAGTCCCGATCCCCGGGTGAGGACCTTGTCGGCCGTACCGACGGCCGTGTCGAGAGGCCGGAAGACGTGCACGGCGCCCGCGTCCTTGACCGTGGCGGTGTCCTTGCCGGGCTCGCCGACGGCGAGGCGGATGGTGGCAGCCGTGGTCACCACGCCCGAGTTGGTGTTGGCGATCGCCACCCGCTGGCCCATGGCGTCCCCGGCGACCGGGTCGCCCTCGACGTCCGTGACACCGGCGTCGACTGCCGCGATCTGGGTGTAAGCGCCGGAGGGCTGGATACGGACGACGGTGGCACCGCCCGCGTCCGCCGTCGTTCCGATGTCCTCTCCGGGGACGCCGATGGCGAGCAGCACATCGGTGTTGTACGTCTGGTCGCTCGGCCGGTAGTAGGTCATGGACACCGATGTGCCGAAGCCGTCGCCGGCCTCCGCCGCGCCGGTGATGCCGCTGCTGTCCTGATCGAGCCCCACGAGTGGCGTGGGCATGTCATTCGAGAGAGTCTGACTGAAGACCGAGACCCCTCCGGCGAACTCCTCGTCACCGATGGCCTCACCCGGGGTGCCGACCGCGAAGTAGCGATTGGTCCCGGCGAGCGAGTAGCCGAAGCGGTCGTTCGCCTCCGGGACACCGGGGACGTCCGTGCTGTTCTGGCTCAGGGCGAGCTTGGTGGCGCCCTGGACGTATTCGACGCAGCCGGCGTCCGCGTAGGTCGTGCCGTCCACGGGGACGCCCTCACCGGGGACGCCGATGACCAGGTACGGGTCGCCACTCGCGGCCTCGCCGGCCTTCATCGCGAAGCCGAACCAGTCGTAAGCCTCCGTCGAGCTGGCGGAGTTGAACTCGCCCTGGGTGTAGCCCTCGATCGTGGATCCCGCACCGATCCCGGTGGGCGTGCCGTGAATGACGTAGATCGCCCCGGCATCGACGAGCTGCGTACCGTTCTTGGCGACATCCTCGTACGGTGCGCCCACCGCCAGGTCGGTGCAGCCGTCCCCGTCGGCGTCGTACGCCGCATAGGAGGCGCCGAAGGCGTCACCGACCTCCGGCGCCGCGGGCATTCCCGCGGTGGCCTGGGAGATCTCGAAGACCCCCTTGCCGCCGCCGAGCACCACGCGCACGAGCCCGGCCTTCTTCGCTCCATTCACCGCCGCATCCGGATCCGCGATCACCGTGTCACCCACGCCGTCGCCGTTGAAGTCACTCGCCGTCCCCGCCGTGCACGTGGCCGCCACCGCCTGTGGCGACGCCAGCGTCACGACCCCCATAGCGGCCAGGGACAGGCCGGCGAACGCGGCCAAACCCCCGACCAGATGTGTACGCGTACGCACACTCCACCCCTCGTTGTCCTTTCGGGCGCACCCGGTAAGGCGACCCTATGAATGACGTAAGAGCAAACTAAATATGAGCTAAATAAAGAATGTCAAGAATTCTCGCCCCAATCGGTCGCACAGAAATCACACAGACTACGGCCGCCTTTGCCTTATTCGCCACAACAAACCAAAAGCAAGCCGTGAGCACTCAAAGGCGGCAAACAGGGGTACTCCGTACGCCAAAACAGGTCAACCGGCCCGAACTTCACTGAACTTTCACATGAAAGGTACGGGAAGGTCGTGATACGTTCATAGAGAAAGTAAGCCTCATTACGTCACCCTCGGCGACCTGAGCGAATTGACCAATCCGGCTATTCCACTGTCACTCCAGGTAAGATTTCTGGAATGCCGAGAGTAAAGGTCAGCGTCGTGGTTCCCGTCTATAACACCGGGAAATACGTCGACGAGTGCGCGCCGTCATTGTTGGAGCAAAGCCTGCCGGCCGACGAGTACGAGGTGATCTACGTCGACGACGGGTCGACGGACGACACCCCGGGGCGGCTGGAGAAGATCGCTGCAGGACATCCGAACGTCCAGGTGCACACGCAGCCCAACTCGGGATGGCCGGGCGCGCCGCGGAACCTCGCCATGCGGCACGCCAAGGGCGAGTACATCCAGTTCGTCGACCACGACGACAAGCTCGGGCCAGAGGCCCTGGAGCGGCTGTACGAACACGCGAAGCGGAACGACGCCGACGTGGTTCTCGGCAAGATGTCCAGCACGATGGTGCGGCCCCGGCGGCTCTTCCGACACACGGTGGACGCCTGCACGATCGAGAACGACGAACTGATGCAGAGCATGTCTCCGCACAAGATGTTCCGGCGGGCCTTCATCGAGGAACACGGTCTGCGGTTCCCGGAAGGCCCCTGGATCATGGAGGACCTGTCCTTCGTGAGTGCCGCCTACCTCAAGGCGGAGCGCATCTCGATCCTCGCCGACTACCCCTGCTACTACTGGATGAAGCGGGACGACGGCGGCAACAACACCCGGCACCGGTTCAACCCCCGGTACGGATTCTGGCCCAACGCCCGCACCATCGTGCGTCAGATCAAGGACGGCACCACGCCCTCCGATGACCTCGACGCCCTGCAGAACCGGCTGCTGCACCGCCTCTACCACGTGGAGGTCCTCTCCCGCGCCCGCGAGCCGGAGATCCTGCGTGAGGACCCGGCCGAGCAGCGGCCACGCTTCGAGAAGGCCCGGGAGTTGGCGCTGGAGGAGTTCCCGGCGGCCGTACGGGAGGGCCTGCCCGCTGTGTCGCGGCTGCGGGCCGAACTACTCGAACGCGGCGACTTCGACGGGGCATTGGCGCTCGCGGAGCGCGTCAGCAAGGTGACGGCCCACGGCGAGATCGGCGAACCCCGCTGGGCGGACGGCTGCCTGGTCGCCGACGTCAGGCTGAGCCTGCTGCGCGAGGACGGCGAGCCGCTGGCCCTAGTCGAGCGGGACGGGAAGCAGTGGTTGGACCCGGCTCTGCTGGCCGGTGTGCCCGGCGCCGAGGACGGGTGGGAGGTCCCTGACCCGTTCCGGCTGGCCTACGCGGAACTGATCGTCAAGGACCGGGACCGGGAGGACTGGTGGTACCCGGAAGGGGACCTGGAGGTACGGCTGGAGCCGGTCGGTGAGGGGCGGTCGCACCTCGTCGCATCCGGACAACTGCGCCTCACCCCCGAGCGGTTGGCGGGCGGGCGGCCCCTGGAGCGCGGACCGCACGACGTATGGGCGTATGTCCAGTTCATGGGCGTCGACCGGATGGTCCGCATGACCGGCCACGGCACTCCGAGCACCCCGGCCGCGGGCCCGGCGCTGACCGGCGGGCGGCTCGCCCTCCCCTACTGGACCGCGGGCAAGAGCCAGCTCACCCTCGACGTGGGCCCGCGCCTGCGCGCTCTCGGTCCCGACACGGCCGACGCGGCCGCGGCGAACACCGCACGCGGCAAGGATGCGCTCCCGCTGCCGTACGTGACAGCTCACGCGGACGCGGCCGCGGCTCCCCTCAAGGTCACTGTGTCCGACCTGACGGTGAAGGCCGAGCTGGCCCCCGGGGCCGACGGAGCGACGGCCGAGTCGCGCCTCCCGGCCCGACTGAAGCTGCCGTCCGGCCGTCACCCGGTCATGCTCCCGAAGACGGATGCCCCGATCGCGTATGCCGTCGTCCTCGACCGCGTCCTACTGCGCCTGGAAGGCCCTGCCTACCTGGCCGGTACCGGGCGCCGACTTCTCGACACAGTCGCCGAGAGCCGCAAGGTCCGACGCGTGCGACGAAAACTGGGCAGGACGGACTGAGCACTCCGCCTGCCGTCCAGGTGCCACCCCTCAAAGCCGATCCACCCCCAAATTCGCCAACGCCACCCGCGCCACCTCCCGCCCCCGCTCCGTGAAGTCCCCCTTCCCCGGATAGCTGACGGTGAGTTTGTACATGTCGCCGGTGGAGGTCCGGTAGTAGAGGATCTGGAGTTCGCGCGGGCGGGGGTGCTGGCTGTCGGTGGTGGTGTACGTGACGGTGTTCGCCGCGGCCTTGCGGCCCTCGTAGACCTTGTCCTCGGGGCGGGTCTTCGCGCCCTCGGGCATGGTGAGGTCGTAGTTGCCGGTCTCCTTGAAGTCGCTGTCGTCGTCGTACATCTCGGCGGCCGCGGAGCCCGCGATGTTGCTGCCGGTGTCCTCGGCCTTCTTGTCGAGGTTCAGGCCGATCCAGATGCTGCCGCTGTAGTCGGTGTACGTGATCCAGTGGCCCTTGTCCGTCTCGCGGTCGGGCGTGGCCGCCTGGTAGTCCGTCGGGACCGCCAGCGTCGCGGCGACGTCCTTGGTGTGCTTCTTCGTCCAGCCGTCCGGCAACGGTCCCGCGAACGGATCCGCGACCAGCACGTACGCCGCCACCGCGGCCGCGACGACCGCCGCGCCGAGGCCCAGCCACGCCTTGCGGCCCAGGCCCTTGCCGCTGCCGCCCGGCCGCAGCCCCGGCCCGACCGGACCCTCCGCGAGGTGGACGGACTGCGTGGGCTCGGGCGCCGGCGGGTCGGCGGCGGCCTCCAGCAGCGCGCGGACCTGCGCGGCGTTCGGGCGGCGCGCCGGGTCCTTCTGGAGGAGGCCGTTGATGGCGTCGGCGAGCGGTCCCCGCGCGGAACCGGGCGGCGCCGGCGTGGCGTTGAGGACGGACTGGAGCGTCGCGGGCGTGTTGCTGCGACGGAACGGGGAGACGCCCTCGGTCGCCGCGTACAGCACCACGCCGAGCGACCACAGGTCGGAGGCCGGGCCGGGGCGCTGGCCCAGCACCCGCTCCGGGGCGATGTACTCGGGCGAGCCGACGAAGCCGCCGGTGTCGGTCAGGTTCGTCTCGCCCTCGATCTGGGCGATGCCGAAGTCGGTGAGCACGACCCGGTCGTACCGGCCGAGAAGCACGTTGTCCGGTTTCACATCCCTGTGCAGGATGCCCGCCGCGTGCGCGGCCTCCAGCGCGCCGAGCACCTCAAGGCCGATTTTCGCCGCTTCCCGCGCCCCGAGCGTGCCCTCCTGCAACGCGTCGCCCAGCGAACGGCCCTGCACCAGCTCCATCACGATCCACGGCCGGCCGTCCACGACCGCGACATCGTGCACGTTCACGACACAGGGATGGTCGAGCCGGGCCGCGGCGCGCGCCTCGCGACGCATGCGCTCGAAGGCGTTGCCCCGTTCACGCTCGGGAAGATGGTCCGGGACACGGGGCTCCTTGACCGCCACCTCGCGGTCCACCGTCTCGTCCTTGGCCCGCCACACCGTGCCCATGCCACCGTGCCCGAGCTTGGCGAGCAGCCGGTAACGCCCCGCGACGAGCCGACCCACACCGGACTCCGGCACAGGAGGATCAGACTGCGGCTGCGGGGTCCTGGGGGGTTGCAGAACGTAACTCGTCGTCTCGTCGGGCTCGTGGCCGACACCCCCGTGGCTGCTCATGGGTTCATCCATATCGCGCCAAGTGCCCGCACATCCAGAGTTGGCGCGTTCCGGTCACAGACCCGTGACGAACGTGTCCAGCGCGACGTCGAGGTACTCCTTCGCCTCCCGCACCTTCCCGACCGGCGCCGACACCCATACGTCGTAGAGCCGCCCGTCCTCCTCCCAGCACACGTCGTAGGTGTGCCGGGCGCCCTCGGCCGTGCTGAAGCCGTTCCAGGTGAACTCCCAGAGGGCGGCGGGGTGTCCGCGGTGCGTGGTCGAGGTGACCCGGCCGTCGCGGTAACCGGGGTTGGTGTCAGACCCCTTGGCGGCCGCGCGCCGCATCACCCCCAGCGGGCCGCCGGGTTCGGGGTCGACGACCCGGATGCCGAGCCGGACGGTCTCCCCGGACGACAGGTAGAAGACCCGCTCACCCTGCGCCTCACGCGTGAACCCCTCCGGCACGGCGAGCGCGAACCCGACGGGATCCTCGGCCACGCGGTAGCCGGAGGGCGCGGACGGAAGGGCCACCGTGGGCGGCCGCGAAACGGTGCTCGTCGGCGTGCCGGGCGCCGAACTGGCCGTGCTCGTCGGCGTCCCGGGCGCCGAACTGGCCGTGCCCGTACGGCCGTCCCCGCCGCCCCGGTCCATCAGCAGCGCCGCCGCCGACACCCCCGCTCCCGCCATCGCTGCGACCAGCAGCGACGCCATGAGCACCCCGCGCGTCGACCGCGCCGGCGCCGGGGACCGCCGTAGCGGAAGATCCCGCTGGGTCGGCGTGTACGAGGGCGTCCGACGCGGTGACGCAGGTCGGCGCGACGACGTGGGGGTGCGTCCCGTCTCCCGGAACTCCCGCAGCATCCGCTCCGCCTCCGTCGCGTCCAGCCGCCGCCCGGGATCGCGCTCCAGCAGGCCCCGTACGACCGGAAGGAGCGGCGCGGCCTGCGCGGGCGGCCGGATCTCGTCGACGACGACGGCGTGCAGGATGCCGCCCAACGAGTCGCGCCGGAAGGGGGATTCGCCGCTCAGGGCCGTGCACAGCAGCGCGCCCAGGGACCACAGGTCGGCCTCGGGGCCGGTCCTGACGCCGGACATCCGCTCGGGCGCGGTGTACTCGGGCGAGCCGACGAAGGAGCCGGTCTCGGTGAGGGTGGTGGCGCCCGCGACCTGGGCGATGCCGAAGTCGGTGAGGACGACCCGGCCGGTGCCGGACTCGACGAGCACGTTGGCCGGCTTGATGTCCCGGTGCAGCACCCC
>Ga0307508_10005384_pt1 | contig 12182 bp, 12 predicted proteins | sample 9_EM_MG_FD_203089 | JGI IMG/M metagenome (GOLD analysis project Ga0307508, IMG submission 203089) | Populus trichocarpa ectomycorrhiza microbial communities from riparian zone in the Pacific Northwest, United States - 9_EM | ecosystem: Host-associated > Plants > Roots > Unclassified | place... | reverse complement strand
GCCTTCCTCCCGGTCATCATGCTCTCGCTCCTCTTCGGCCTGTCGATGGACTACCAGGTCTTCCTGGTGAGCCGGATGCACGAGGAATGGGTGCACACGAAGGACAACGCGCGCGCGGTCCGCGTCGGCCTGGCGGAAACGAGCCGGGTCATCAACTGCGCGGCCCTGATCATGATCTGCGTCTTCTCCGCCTTCGTGCTGAGCGGCGACATGGAGGGCGCGATGGCGGGCATCGGTCTCGCCGCCGCGGTCGCCCTGGACGCCTTCATCCTGCGCACGGCCCTGGTGCCGGCCGTGATGCACCTCCTCGGCAACTCCAACTGGTGGCTGCCGGACGGGCTGGAGAAGCGGCTGCCGCATCTCGCGGTGGAGCCGAAGGAGGAGGCGGCCCCCGCGGCCGAGGCTCCTATTGCCGGTGGCCCGGCATCGGTCGTCCACGGCTTCGTCCGTACGGCGGAGGGCGACCCGGTGGAGGGCGCGGCCGTCACGCTGCTGTCGGGCGGGGGCCGTCAGCTGGACCGGGTGGTGTCGCTGGCGGACGGTTCGTACATCGTCTCGGTCCCGGCGCCGGGAACGTATCTGCTGGCGACCACGGCCCCGTCGTACGCCTCACGCGCGCGACACGTGGTCGTGGGGGAGGGGCCCCTGGTCTACGACGTGGAGCTCGCCGAGGGTGAGGTGGACGCCGTCAACTGAGCGTTCAGGGGCGCTCGTCGGCGGCGGGCGCCCCCTTCTTCGCCGGATCGGGGATCACCTTCGTCATCCCCGGCAGGAAGTCCGTGAACAGCTCATGGACCTCCCGTACGAGCGGCCGCAGCACCCGGAACCGGGCCAGTGACACGCCCCTCGCGGTGAGCTTGGCTCCGCGCTCCGCGAGCCGGTAGCTGCGCTCCCGCCCCTCCGTGCGGTCGAAGATCCAGTACAGGACGAGCCCCATCTGGGAGAGCCACATCAGCTCGGGGAGGACGTCCCGGAGTTCCTCCGGCACCTTCGTCCTCGTCGCGCCGCGCAGCACCTCGCGGTGCACGGAGACCGCCTCCACGCGCGCGTGCTCCGACTCGGGGGAGAAGGGGCTGAGCGGGCTGTCGGGATCGGCGGCGTTCTTGAAGAACTGCACCGCGAACTCGTGGTACGGCTGCGCGATGTCCAGCCACGCCTTCAGCACGCCCGCGAGCCGCGCCTCCAGGTCGTTCTCGCGGGCCAGGACCTCCCGGACCGCCACCTGGTGCTCGGCGGCGATCCGGTCGTAGAAGCCCTGGATCAGGTGCTCCTTGCCCGCGAAGTAGTAGTACGCGTTGCCGACGGAGACCCCGGCCTCCTGGGCGATGGCCCGCATGGTGGTCTTGTCGTAGCCCCGCTCCTGGAACAGCCGCATCGCCGTCTCCAGGATCAGCGCACGCGTCTGCTCGGACTTGGTCGAAGCGCCGGGGGGAGCGGGGGGAGTGCCCTCGTCGGGGCCGTCGTTGTTCGCAGGCACGAAGAGAGAGCCTAACCAGTGGCGCAGCGGCCGCTGTCGCACCCCGGTGGTGCCGGTGGCGCCCGTCGTGCCTGTCGTGCCTGTCGTGCCTGGGCCCAGTCCCGCGTCACGTCACCTCAGGCTTCGCGCGCGAGCGCCGGCCGCTTCGTGTAGTCGGTGAACCCGACGACGTTCCCCCAGGGGTCGGCGGTCTCGACGGTCCAGCCGGTGGCCACGGAGAAGGGCTCGTCGAGCAGGGTGATGCCCGCCGTGCGCAGTTCTCCGGCGGCGGCCTTGGCGTCCGGTACCTCCAGCCACACGCGTGTGGCGGGCCACGGCGGCGGCCGGTGCCCCAGCCCCTCCTCCTGCCGGAGCAGGATGCCGGGCGTCTCGCCCCCGACCTTCAGCAGTGCGATCCCGGCCTCGTCCAGCCGGAACCCCACCGTGAAGCCCGCGCGCTCGTAGAAGGCGACGGCCTCGCCGAGGTCTCCGACGGGCAGCAGTACATTGTCGAAACCGAGCAGTTCGTACGACTGATCTTCTGACATGTCGTCAGATTAAGCCGGGTCCGACGGAACGGGCTTCTGCGACGCGGTGTCGGTCGGGCATGATGACCGGGCTCATTGTCGTCTTTTTTCGCGGGTCCTCCCGCTTCGGTCCCCAGGAGCAGTCCCCCTTGAGCGAGCAGCCGCCGTCACAGCCGGGCGATCAGCAGCCCGGAAACCAGCAGGGCCAGCAGCAGGGCCAGCAGCAGGGATACCAGCAACAGGGGTATCCGCCGCCCGGATACCCGCCCCCCGGATACCCGCCGCCGGGCTACTACCCGCCCCCGGGGACGTACACGGGAGACCCCAACGCCCCCTACGGCTACGACCCGTACGGGCGGCCGTACTCCGACAAGTCGAAGGTCATCGCGGGCATCCTCCAGCTCACCCTCGGCGGCTTCGGCGTCGGACGCTTCTACCTGGGCAACGTCGGGATGGGGCTCGCACAGCTCTTCACCTGCGGCGGGCTCGGCGTCTGGTCGCTGATCGACGGCATCCTCCTGCTCACCGGAAACGATCACACCGATGAACACGGCCGGGTCCTCCGGAGTTAGGGCGGAGGGGGTTGGGCCCGCCGAGCCCGCCGAGCCTGCCGGGCCCTTTGAGCCCTCCGAGGCCGTTGAGGGACCGACGCCCGCCCCCGCTCCCGTACCCGCCCCCGCTCCCATACGGCGCTCCGCCCTGCGCCACCCCGCCGCGGCGCCCACCGCCGTGCTCGCCGCCGCGGCCGCCGGTGCCGTGTATCTCTACGGCACCGACCCGCACGAGCCCGGCCACCTCCTGCCGCAGTGCCCGTTCCGGATGCTGACCGGCCTGCTCTGCCCGGCCTGCGGCGGCACCCGCATGGCGTACGACCTGATGCACGGCCACTTCACCGAGGCCTGGCTGGACAACCGGGCCCTCCTGCTCGCCTCCCCCTACGCCCTCGTCCTGCTGGGCCGTTGGGCGTGGGCGGGCCTGCACGGACGCCGCTGGCGCCCCACCCTGAGCCCCCGGGCCCAGGTGCTCGTCCTCGCGGTCGCCGTGACCTGGACGGTGGTCCGCAACATCGTCTAGCCGCCTCGGCCGCCGGTTGTCGCAGGCCGGGCCCGGACCCGTTGTCAGTGGTGGCCCGTACCTTCGGGGACATGGGAATCGTGATGTTCGTCGACGAGACGACAAGCGGGAGCCGTAGCGACGGCTGGGCTCTGGAGATCGCCGAGGAGCGGCTCACCGTGCGCGAGTTGATCCGGCGCCGGGTCTTCCAGGAGGTCGCCGAGTACAACGCGCGCCGCCCGGAGGTGTTCCAGGGCCTGGTCCAGCCCGCGGATGCGGAGCGGGTGCTGAACGGCTACGCGTTGCGCACGCCCCGCCGCATAGACCCCGAGACCCAGACCGACCTCGCCCTCAAGGCCTTCGCCGGCAACGGCTTCCTGGTGCTGGTCGGCGACCGTCAGGTCACCGAGCCCGACGAGGAGATCGACCTCGTGCTCGGCACCGAGGTCACGTTCCTGAAGCTCGTTCCATTGGTGGGGGGATGACGATGGGCCACGTCCAGAGATACAAGGACCTGATCCGGCAGCGGGCCGCCGACGGCGACCTGGAGGAGCTCGCCGTCGACCTGCTCAAGGCCGCCGTCACCAACAACGGCAACTGGACCGGCCTGTGGGACGGCGTGCTGGCCCGGCTGCTCGAACTGCCCTCGGACGCGCGCTCGCGGATCGCCGACGGCCTCGTGACCCAGTACCACTCGGAGCGGGCGGGCCCGAACGCGCGGACGAACGCGCTGATTCTGCTGGGCATCGTCTCCCGCGACCTGCCGCCCCACGACCGCCTCGCCGCGGAACGCCTGACCCTGCTCGACAGGATCTCCCGTCAGCACTCCTTCTGGTACGGCGCCCGCTACGAGACCCTCATCGAGGCCGAGCTGGCCGCGGGCCGCCCGATCGCGCCCGCCGTCGTCGCCACCGTCCGTCGCTCCGTCCTGCACGCCTACCAGAACGAGGACCTGCCCAAGACGGCGAAGAAGCTGACCGAGCCGGCGCTCAACGTCGGTGAGGTGTGGGCCGAACAGGCCCTGCGGGACACCGACAACACCGACACCGCCCCCGCCTGGCAGGAGCTGCTCGCACACATGGCGACCGCCACCGCCGCCAAGCCCTCCGCCAAGTGGGACAAGCAGGCCACCGCCCTGGCCGGGACGCTCGGCCCCGAACGCGTCCGCGAGGCGGTGATCCGCTGGCTCGCCCTCGCCGGCCGCCCCCGCACTTTCGCACTGGAACGCGGCCAGTACGAGCCGGACGTCAACAGCGCCTACGACCCCTACAACGCGAACGCCCTCCGGGGCCTCGCCTGGCTGCTCTCCCTGCTCCCGCCGCACCCGGACACCGCCCGCGCCCTCGGCGCCCTCGTCGAGACCTCCCTCAAGAAGGTCGCGGGGCTCGGCCCGCGCAACCCGAAGGTCGCCAACGCCGGTGTCAACGCCCTGGCCCGCATCGGCAGCGAGGCGGCCCTCGCCGAACTGGCCAGACTCGCCACCCGCCTCACCTTCAAGGGCACCCTCAAGCTGCTCGACGCCGCCCTGGACGCCCGGGCCCAGGCGCTGGGACTCGGCCGTGAGGAGATCGAGGAACTGGCCGTCCCCGCGTACGGCCTGACGGACATCGGCCGCGCGGAGCAGCTCCTCGGCGAGAGTGTCGCCGTACTCGAAGTCCAGGGCCCCAGGGCGGTGTTGAGCTGGCGCACCGCGGCGGGGAAGGCAGTGAAGAGTGTGCCGGCGGCCGTGCGGCGCGACCATCCCGACGAGCTCAAGGAGCTCAAGGCGGCCGTCAAGGACATCGACAAGATGCTCTCGGCCCAGAGCGAGCGCCTGGACCGCCAGTTCCTGGCCGACCGCACCTGGACCTACGCCACCTGGCGCGAGCGCTACCTCGACCACCCCCTGATCGGCACCCTGGCCCGCCGCCTGCTGTGGACGGTCGACGGCACGACGGCCGGATACGCCGACGGGGCCCTGCGCACGCTCACGGACGAACCGCTCACCGAAGGCACCGAAGTCCGCCTCTGGCACCCCGTGGACCACGAGCCCGCCGAGATCGTCGCCTGGCGCGACTGGCTGGAGCGCCACGGCATCACGCAGCCCTTCAAGCAGGCCCACCGCGAGGTCTACCTCCTGACGGACGCCGAGCGCACGACGTCCACCTACTCCAACCGCTTCGCGGCCCACGTCCTGCGCCAGCACCAGTTCCACTCCCTGGCGGCGGCGCGGGGCTGGCGCAACAAACTCCGCCTGGCCGTCGACGACGAGGCACCCCCGGCCACCCGCGACCTCCCGCGGTGGGGCCTGCGCGCCGAGTACTGGATCGAGGGCGACGGCGGCGCGGACTACGCGGACATCACCGACTCGGGCACCTTCCTGCGCCTGCGCACCGACCAGGTCCGCTTCTACCCGATCGACGCCCCGGAGAACTCGGCCCACTGCGCCGGCGGCGCGTACAGCATGTGGCTCCGCGACGGCGCCGATCCGGTGGAGCCCCTGCCCCTGACGGAGATCCCACCCCTGGCCCTCTCCGAAGTCCTGCGCGACATCGACCTGTTCGTCGGCGTGGCCAGCATCGGCAACGACCCCACCTGGCAGGACGGCGGCCCCGACGGCCGCTTCCTCGACTACTGGACGTCGTACGGCTTCGGCGAGCTCAACCAGAGCGCCGAGACCCGCCGTCTCCTCCTGGACCGTCTGATCCCGCGCCTCGCGATAGCCGACCGCTGCACCCTGGAGGGCCGCTTCCTCCATGTGAAGGGCGACCGCCACACCTACAAGATCCACCTGGGCTCGGGCAACATCCTCCGCACCCCGAACGACCAGTACCTCTGCATCGTCCCGAAGTCCGCCCCGACCACCCCGCAGTCCGGCTACCTCCCCTACGAGGGCGACCGCATGCTCGCGGTCATCCTGAGCAAGGCGATGATGCTGGCGGACGACACGAGGATCACGGACCCGACGATCCTGAGCCAGCTGTGATCGACCGAAGCGCCGCGAAGGAGGGGGCGTCACGCATCTCAGTACCCGTACCCGTCCCTGACGACGTCCCGGGCCAGAGCCGTCCGTACGTCCGCCAGCTCGGCGACGATGCGATCGGCCCGGTCGGCGTCGGCCGTCACTGAGGCGGGCACCGGCGTGCGGGCCAGCAGGAGCCGACGGCGCAGATGGGTCGGCGGATGGCTCGCGTCGACGCTGTGACCCCGGAGCGCACCGGCCCGGCGCTGCCGTTCGTACTCGGACTCCGGGATCGAGGCCATATGGGCGGCGAGCGCCTCCCAGAGACCGTCGGCGTCCTGCGCCGACACCCGGACCCCTCCGCGCATCCGGCGGCTGTTGGTCTCGCGGTGCAGCGCGGTGACGACCGAGTTGGTCACCAGGAGGCGGTCCATCAGACCGACCGCGGCCTGGGTGGATCCGGTGTGGGCCGCCGCCGAGTCGGCCAGGTACTCGCTGCGCTGGGAGGCCTGCGAGGTCAGCAGATCGAGCAGCATCACCACACCCGCGATCAGCCAACGGGGCAGGAAGTACAGGACATTGGCGATGACTTCGACGACCTGGGAATCCTCGGCCGGCTCGACGTAGTAGTGCCACGTGACCAGCGAGTTGTAGGCGCTTCCCACGACCATCCCGTGCCGGGTGTCCCCGAGGGTGAAGTGACCGAACTCGTGGCCCAGAAGCGCGATCCGCTCCTGCGGGGTGAGCACCTCCCACAGCGGCAGCCCCAGCGTCAGGAGCCGACGGCGGACACCGAGCTGCGTCACGCTCGCGTTGGGCTCGTCGTCGACGATGACGACGTCCACACCCCGGGCGCCCACGGCACGGGCGACCTCGTCGATGAGCGCGTACAGCTCGGGCGCGTCGTTCCGCAGCAGGACGTGGGCGTTGCGGGGCAGCCGGTTCAGCCGAGGCCGCAGCGACCAGGCCAGCGCCGTCAGAAGCAGGCCGGGCACCATACCGATCCCGCCCCAGCCGTTGACCACGAACCAAACCCCGCCCGCGGCCAGGGCGACGGTCACCCCGTGCACCGCCAGCGCGATCGTGTAGGCGAGCAGCCCCGACGCGGTACGCCCGCTCCGTGGCCGCCGCCCGTCCACACCACTCAGCTCGGCGAACAGCCGCTCGCCGTACCTCCGGGCCAGCCTGCGCCGCACCCTCTCCAGCCCGCGCTTCTTCTCCGCGTCGGACTGCTGCGGATCCACGTTCCAGTCGCAGGCCGCGCACCACGTGGTGAACCGTCTGTCCGCACGGATCTCCACCCCGCACCGCGGGCACGACGACACGACTTCTTCTCCAGCGGTACGCACCGCTGCCTCCCCTGCCCCCGGCCCCTCCCCAGAGGCCCCTGCTCATGACCGCCGTAGTGGATCACGTCCCGCGACCACCCGCAATCCCGGTTTCACCTTCAGCTTTCGCAGCCACCCACCCGCCGCGCACCGAGCGCGATGTCGTCCATGCGAATGTCATACGACGAAGGCGTCGGGTCCGCCTGGTACAACTGCCAGCCCAGCTTCAGCTTGTCGAAGGTCGGGAAGACGAAGTCGTCCGCCGTGCCCCCGTGCACCTTCGTGGAAACGGTGAGCGCGGACTGCTCCACCCCGTCCAGATACACGGTGACGCGATTGTCCGTGGCATCGAGATGGAACTCCACGCACTGCCAAGCCCCGCCGACGGCAGGCGAGGAGGTCTTCCAGGAGGTCCAGTCACCGGTGGGGCCGAGGTCGGAGCCAACCCCCCAGAAGTTGCCGCCGTCCGTGGGCGCGTACTGCCCGCCGAGCGGCCGCACCAGCGTCGGCGAGTCCGCCCCCGACGCCTCGGCGATGGTCCAGTGCGCCCAGTCGGGCGCGGTGGGAAATCCCCCGACCCGCAGCCGCACCCGCCCCCAGAGACTGTTGCCCTCCGGCGCCGGATCATCGAACACGAGAAACGCCCGACCGTTCCCCTCGGTACGGATCAGGAGCTCACGCCCATGCCCGGTGGAGCCGGGCACGACGGCCAGCGTCCCGTCGGACGTGTCAGTGGTCCAGCCCGGACCCTCGGTGACCGGACCGAGGGGGAGTCGGTCGAAGTTCTCCCGGACGAGCGTTCCGTGCGGTGTGGGGGCCGCGGAGGCAGTGGGGGGTATCGCGAGCAGCGCGACCGTGGCGACGGAGAGTGCGACGGCGGCTTTTCTCAGGAGTGCCATGGGAGCAGTCTGCGACTGCCGCCACACAAGTCACAACAGCCACACAGCACTTGACCAGCGTTGATCGCCCCATGGCTGGATCACGCCGCGGACCCTCCCTCCACCTCGCTTGACACGGCGCTTCATACTGAACAGCGCTCAGCGGCGGATGGGGAGGGCGAGCTTCGTGCGACGGGTGCTGGCGGTGCACTTCGCGCCGTGCGCGCTGTTCGTCGCGGGGGTGCTCGCGCTGGTGCGGGCGGGGAGTTTCTCGGGGCGGAGCGACTGGGGGGCGGTGTGGCCCGACAGCCCTGTGGCAGCGCTCCGCGCGCTGGTAGCGGTTGTAGTTGGTGCATCGCTCCTGGGACTGCTGTTGCAGCCGTTCCAAGTGCGCGCGGTGCGTGTCCTGGAAGGGTACTGGGATCGCTGGGCCTTCACGGCAGGGTTGGCGGGAGCGCTGGTGCGGTTGCAGCGCAGGCGGTGGTACGCCCTACAGAAACGGGCCGACAGAGAGGCCGACGGGGACACGGCACGCCGGATCCGGGCCGACGCCCGACGCCGTCTCGCCGTCTGGCCGCCCGTGGAAGTCCTCCTGCCCACAGCGCTCGGAAACGCCCTGCGTGCAGGCGAGTTGAGCGCCGGCGAGCGCTACGGCCTGACGACGCTCACCTCCTGGCCGCGGATCTATCTTCAGGTCTCGGACCGCATGGTCGAGGCCTTGCGGTCCACTCGTGGCGCACTGGACACGGCCGTGAACCTGTGCTGGTCCTTCCTGGTGTTGGCCGGGACAGCTACGGCGGCCCTGTACGACGAGCCGGCGAACTGGTGGCTCTCCGGAGCCGGCCTGGTTCTTGCCGCGGTGGCGTACAAGGGGGCTGTGACGACTGCGCAGTCTTACGCGGGTCTGATGCATCTGGCGTACGACATGCACCGCTTCGACCTCCTCGAAGCGCTGCACTATCCGCTGCCGAAACGGGAGAACGAGGAGGAGGTTTTTGCCGGCGTCTCGGCCTTCTTCGCCGGTTCTGACGGGCCAGTCCTGCCGTATGTGCACCGGAACGATCGACTGTACGCGGAGGAGAACGATCGGGGCCCGGACACTCCGCGCGAGGGCAGGGAATCCTCGTAAGGGTCAGAGCAGGCCGAGCCGCTTCATCAGCTCTGTCGCCTTCGTTCTGGCCTCGGCGGCCGTCACACCGTTGAGGGCGGGTCCTGGCAGAATCTCAACTGGGCAGCGGAGATTCCTTTGAGGGCCATAAGGCCCGTGCGCGAAGAACTCTCGATCCGCTACCAGGTATTGGTTGATGGTGTTGTTGTCACCCGAACTCAGCAGCCCCTCCCATCGGTTCGTCGCGTTGATCGCGTAGGGCCTTGTCGGGCTTTGCCAACAGTGAGGACACTGGATCACGCCGGGCGGAACGCCCGGAAGCACTAGGTCATGCATCATGGTGCTCCACCTCCAGCAGAGGTTCTCGAGTGCGTATGTGTCGGCGTACCCACGGCCAAGTCCGTGGGGGGAAATAGGTGCTGACCGTCCAGATCGTTTCACCGACAGCCGCTGCCGCTACCAAGACCGCTGCGAACCAGCGCCAGACGGCTAGACCGTCGGTGCCTTCGGGGACCAGCACGGAAGCGACGCCGAAGGCAAGAAAGACTGTTCCTGTGTTGTACAGCATGCCCGCACGGAGCAGCTTCTTCTTCCCTTTCCTGTAGTCCTCCGCCTGCTTTTCCAGGGCTTGAAGCGGCGGTTTTGGTTGGGCGGTCCAGTTCTGAAGCTCCTCGTAGGAGTAGATCCATTGGCGGGCGTGGTATCCGAGTTGGATACTCAATAGAAGTGAGATCACCGCCACTACGAGTAGTAGCAGAGCCGGGCCGGCCCAGAGAAATTCAGGGGAATCTGCGCACACGACTCCGATCAAGGAGATGGCGCCGGCCGAGAGGAGCGGTGACGCGATGAAAAGCGCGGTCTCGTTCGCCCTCACCAGTCCCAGCGGTACCGGGAACAACACATGCTCATGCGCATCGAGCGTGCCGGTGCTCATCGACCCCCCATATGCATCCGTTACTCCAACGGTGCAACTGCCGAATCCGCAGTGTGACAGAGACCTGTCAGGTAAGGGAATACGGCTACGCAGATAGCAAAGGCCCCGTTTCCATACGTACGCTGTATGGAAACGGGGCCTGAGATTCAGTTGTGGCGAAAGTAATCAGAAGCGACGCGTGATCAGCGCCCTCTTCACTTCCTGGATCGCCTTCGTGACCTCAATACCGCGCGGGCACGCATCCGTGCAGTTGAACGTCGTACGGCAACGCCACACGCCGTCACGGTCGTTCAGGATCTCCAGTCGCTGCTCGCCCGCCTCGTCGCGCGAGTCGAAGATGAAGCGGTGGGCGTTGACGATGGCGGCAGGACCGAAGTACTGGCCGTCGTTCCAGAAGACCGGGCAGGAGGACGTGCACGCGGCGCAGAGGATGCACTTCGTGGTGTCGTCGAAGCGCTCGCGGTCCTCCGCCGTCTGGAAGCGTTCCCGGGTCGGCTCGTTCGTGTCCTTCGTGATGAGGAAGGGCATGACGTCGCGGTACGCCTGGAAGAACGGGTCCATGTCGACGACCAGGTCCTTCAGGACCGTCAGGCCCTTGATGGGCTCGACCGTGATCGGCTTCTCGGGGTTGATGTCCTTGATCAGCGTCTTGCAGGCAAGGCGGTTCTTGCCGTTGATCCGCATCGCGTCCGAGCCGCAGATGCCGTGGGCACAGGAACGGCGGAAGGTCAGCGTGCCGTCGATGTCCCACTTGATCTTGTGGAGGGCGTCGAGGACACGCTCCTTCGGGTCGATCTCCAGCTGGAAGTCTTCCCAGACCGCTTCCGCCGAGACCTCGGAGTTGAAGCGGCGCACGCGCATGGTGACCGTGATGTAGGGGGAGTCGGCGAAGCCGGGCTCGGGCTCGCCGGCCGCGTCCGCCTTGTCCAGAACAGGGGTTGCCATCAGTACTTACGCTCCATCGGCTGGTAGCGGGTCTGGACGACCGGCTTGTAGTCGAGACGGATGGACTCGGCGCCGTCGTCGCCCACCTCGCGGTACGCCATGGTGTGGCGCATGAAGTTGACGTCGTCGCGGTTCGGGTAGTCCTCGCGGTAGTGACCGCCGCGGGACTCCTTGCGGGCCAGCGCCGACACCGCCATGACCTCGGCGAGGTCGAGCAGGTTGCCGAGCTCGATCGCCTCGAGGAGGTCCGTGTTGAACCGCTTGCCCTTGTCCTGGATCGAGACGTTCTTGTAGCGCTCGCGCAGTTCCGCGATCTTCTCGACCGCCGTCTTGATCGTCTGCTCGGTGCGGAACACCATGACGTTCGCGTCCATGGTCTCCTGAAGCTCGCGACGGAGAACGGCCACGCGCTCGGTGCCGGTGGAGGAGCGCAGCTGCTCGACCTGCTCGACGACCAACGAAGCCGGGTCCTCCGGCAGTTCGACGTACTCCGCCGTCTGCGAGTACTCGGCGGCCGCGATGCCCGCGCGCTTGCCGAACACGTTGATGTCCAGCAGCGAGTTGGTGCCGAGGCGGTTGGCGCCGTGCACCGAGACACAGGCGACCTCGCCGGCCGCGTACAGGCCCGGGACGACGGTGGTGTTGTCGATCAGGACCTCACCCTCGACGTTCGTCGGGATGCCGCCCATCGCGTAGTGCGCGGTGGGCTGGATCGGGATCGGGTCCGTGTACGGCTCGATACCGAGGTAGGTGCGCGCGAACTCCGTGATGTCCGGAAGCTTGGCGTCCAGCTGCTCCGGCGGAAGGTGCGTCAGGTCGAGGTAGACGTGGTCGCCCTCGGGACCGCAGCCACGCCCCTCGCGGATCTCCGTGTAGATGGAGCGCGAGACGACGTCACGCGACGCGAGGTCCTTCATGACCGGCGCGTACTTCTCCATGAAGCGCTCGCCATCCTTGTTGCGGAGGATGCCGCCCTCACCACGGGCGCCCTCCGTCAGCAGGATGCCCATGC
>Ga0307508_10005383_pt1 | contig 12183 bp, 8 predicted proteins | sample 9_EM_MG_FD_203089 | JGI IMG/M metagenome (GOLD analysis project Ga0307508, IMG submission 203089) | Populus trichocarpa ectomycorrhiza microbial communities from riparian zone in the Pacific Northwest, United States - 9_EM | ecosystem: Host-associated > Plants > Roots > Unclassified | place... | reverse complement strand
GGGAACAGTGTTGGGTCACTGAACAACTTAAGCCGAAGCTGAGCAATGAATCCTTCGATCTTCTCGCGATTTCCATCGAACACGGGGGGATCGGGGATCTTGCCGCTACGGCGGGTGGGCAGCATGGTGGGTGTACCAGTAACGATAGGTACATTGGTAGTGGTAGGCTCATTTCCATTCAATATGGCTTGCGCCAGTGTGTGGAGTTGCTCATAGGCGGTCTCGAGTGTAGCCTCCGCGGCAAAGGAGTCGTTGCATGCGATTGACTCCAGCTGTGCAACGAGATCAGTGGGAATCTCCCGCGAGATAGGTTGGGTATTGTCGGACATGGTGTAACCGTTAGCTAGGTGGAGGGATGTGTGTCGACGCAACAAAGTGTAACGGGCGTGGCTCTCTGACTCCAGATAGCGAACCGGGACTATGGACAAGGGCGTGGGGGGCGTGGACAGATAAGGACAAGATATGAGGAAACGGGCAAAGGCAGGGACGTGGCATTGAGGCGGAACAATTGCTAGTAGTCAAGGCCGACTATGGCTGACAATAACAAGTGGCAGTTAATTCCATTGTGCTTCAGTACTACAGACTATATGCACTCCTCCACGCCGTACCACCCCCATGTGTTGCGTGAAGAAGAAACATGCAAGACAGACAAGAGCGCACTCTTATATACAATGAGCGCGGTCCTCCATATCCAGATCCTTCTTCATGCCGCACAACCAGAACCAGCAGAACCTTTCCTCGCCGCGCACCTAGAACCTTTCCTCGCCGCGCAACCAGAACCTTGCCGCGCATCTAGAACCTTTCCACGCCGCGCAACCAGAACCTTTCCTCGTCACGCATCTAGAACCCCAAAACCCAAAACCTTCTCGCGCCGTGCAATCCAGAAACCGAACCTTCCTTGCGCCGCGCCATCCAGAACGTTCCAGACTCTAGTCGTTCGGGATAGGTGGTGACAGCGGCGGTGTGCCGTTACACCGCCTAAACTCTCTGAGACTGACTAACTCGTTCTCTTTCCGATGGGTACGTACCCCTCGTGACTGTCGGTCCGCTCACGTGCGTATCGTCGATTCGAGGCGCAGGCGCGGCGGCATGCCGTGGACTTGCGAGTATCACTGCGGCGGTTCGTTCGACGCAAGCCCGGCGGCGGCCTGACGGCTTGCGCACCTCACCGGTGCGGCTTGGGTGTTGGATCATTTGCGGCTCCGTGGCGACGACTCGTTTGACGGATCGCTTGTGGTTCCGTGGCAACGGCGCGCTCGATGGATCGCTCAGTTCTGTGGCGACAACTCGCTCGTCTTATCGCTCGTAGGATGGTCGTTGAGTTGATGTCTTGGTGACCGTTAGGTTGTCCGTTGATGATTGATTGATGATTCTGATTCATCATGGTTGCGCTGATGATTCCGATGAATCTTCCGATCAAGACCGGTTGCCCACCGCTCGTCGGTGGGTCGTCGTATAAGTATCCAGCTCGGCAGAGTCACGTGCTGCAGGGAAATTACCCCGCACCGCGACGTGAAAACTCTTCACCTTGGCGTTAAACTTCATCAGCGTAACACAGATAATCTCTCGATTTGGATCGGAGAGCAGTGCTTCCACGTATGCTGAGAGCGGCTGGAGCAGGTCCTCTGTTCCTTTGACGTGATTGTGTGATGCGATATAGGTTGTGTGCGGGGTTGATTACACTACTCGACCTGAGCCAGAGCAACGAACCCTCAACCGTACCAGCTATCCTTTCTTCGGCCGCGACGGCATCAAGGCATAGCTCCGCCCCATATCTTTCGCAATAGACTCTCGAACATTGAGGTGCGGTCCTGTAGCGGCGTTTGCACTTTCCCGAACACGAGCCGGTACTTGGTCCGGGGGCTACCCAGCGCTATAGGATTGGCTTGAAGTCAGGCCTCCGCTTCAGTATCTGTTCAACTCGACGTCCCTTACCTTGGTGCGGCGTGTGCCCTGCATCATAATCGTTGTAAGCATCTCGGATAAGTGGGGGATACGCTCATGCTGTCCAGTGCTGGCAGAGCCCAGAGTTCATTGCCATAATCGGGTGTCAGTGACAAGGATGCGAGTGGTAGCATGATCCCTCATGTCTCCCGACCACGGGGTGCAGCTGTATCGCCTCGAGCCTCCGAGCCGTCTGCAACGATAAAACGATTCCCGACTCGTGGTGTTGTTCCTCTGGGCTGTGCCTCTGGAAACAACCCCGCTCCTATTCCGCGATCTAGACTCGCAACTCATTGAGTTCCTGTTTCCTTCCGATTGCTTGTCCTTCTTATGATGACCACCAAGGTTGTCTTCCTACGTGGTAGCGCTTGTGCTTTCCCAGTCTGCACCGGTACTTGGCCCAGGGACCTCCTGGTGCCGCAGAGTCGGTTGACCCGAGCCAAGCCCCGAAGGTGTCAGGTGCCCGGTCTCGGGATGCCATCCTAAGACCGTGTGACAAGTTTCCGATACCTTCCTGCCTGGTCCGTATCCGAATTCCGACCCTGTAGTATTTAGGGTGTAACACCTATCTCGCGGGAGATTCCCGCTGATCTCGTTGCACAGCTGGAGTCAATCGCATGCAACGACTACTTTGCCCCGGAGGCTATGCTCGAGACCGCCTATGAGCAACTCCACACATTAGCGCAAGCCATATTGAATGGAAACGAGCCTACCACTACCAACACACCCCCCACGACCGGAACATCCACCACTACCAATGTACCTATCGTTACTGGTACACCCACCATGCTGCCCACACGCCGTAGCAGCAAGATCCTGGATCCCCCCGTGTTCGATGAAAATCGCGAGAAGATCAAAGGATTCATTGCTCAGCTTCGGCTTAAGTTGTTCAGTGACCAAACACTGTTCCCGACACCTGCTTTGCGGATGGCTTATGCATTCAACCGACTTGAGGGCCGTGCGCAGGCTCAGATCCTTCCCTATGTCCAAGCCGGCGCCACCTTCTCACTTTCCGATGTTGAGGATATTATCCGTGTTCTCAACAATGCTTTCGGTGACCCGGATCCCCTGGCGACTGCAAGATCCAAGCTCCACCAGTTGAAGCAAGGCAAGAAGGAATTCACAAACTACTTTGCTGAATTTCAAACCCTTGTTTCCAAATTGGATTGGAATGAGCGTGCAAAGACCGATGCACTGAAGGAAGGCCTCTCCATCGAATTGCGCCGCCAACTGATAGGAAAGTCAAGGGACCTTACCTATGACCAGTTGGTAGCTCTCTGTCAGGAGTTGGACTCGGAGATACGTGCCCTGCAGATGACCGAAGGGAAGCAGGGTTACCAGCAACCACGTGCCCCTCAGCCGCGAAACCCACCTACTACCCAGCCCGCTATACCAATGCCATCTGCCACTGCTCCAGAGCCAATGGACCTAAGCGGGACCCAACAGGTTTCGGCGCAAGAGAGAGTGGCTCACCAGCGTGAGAATCGTTGCTACTATTGTGGTGAACCAGGCCACAGAGTGGCGCAGTGCCCGAATAAGCCTGTCCATGCTGCTGCCACTCATGCTGCTACCGCTACCAGTTGCTGTGCTGGAAACCAGGCGGGAAATGCCTAGACCAGCAGCCAGAGGATGGCATTGCTGCTGGTCAGAGACCGAGCAAGTTTTTTTCGTTTCCTGTACTTTCAAATGTTTTTAAGTTGTCAAGTTTGTCAGTTTTGGAGATAGCAATGGAAGGAGAACATCTGGTTGTGTCATGTACTCTCTCTGTTAATGGCTACACCATTGCTACTCACGCTCTAATTGACAGTGGAGCAACAGGAATTGCATTTATCGATAAAAACTTTGCTCGCCATGACCACCTCCCACTTGTACCCCTTCCGAATCCCAGATCTCTCGAAGTCGTTGATGGTCGCCCAATTTCATCTGGCGATATGACTCACACTACTACCATTAAACTCTCGATCAACGAACACCAAGAAGAATTACCAATGTTTGTCACCCAACTTGGTCACTACCCAATTGTACTAGGTATTCCTTGGATGGACCTTCATGATATCAACATCCGATTCCACTCCCGCACTGTGATGTTCAGATCACAGTATGGTTCCACCCACTGCACTCCTTTTCGCACAGTGGCACATGGAGTGGCACCGGAGAAGTTGTCAAACCCAGCAGGTGTTTGCAGCAGCAGTGGCACCGTGAGCCTCGTGTCAAACGTAGCTCAGAAATGTGAGCCAGCGGTAAGCGCGGGGGCCGGTGATATCGAGGCCCAGATATTTACGTCTCACTCAAATTTTGACAAGATCAAAGTTGACAATCATCAGGCAAAATCAGATACGAAACCGATACAAATTGCTGCACTCGGTGGCCGTTCATTTCGGAGAGTGTCACACATACAGAAACTCACTGTTTTCTCGATCTCCTTACATGAAATCAACCTTGCACTTCAACCGGAGGAAAAACCAAAGAAGAAACTGGTCCTGTAAGAATACGTACCAAAAGAATACCATGATTTTCTGCCTTTATTCTCCGAGGCACTCGCAAAAAACCTACCACCGCATCGAAGTTACGGCCACAAGATTCCACTCCGCGAAGGATTCACACCCCCCTTTGGCCCACTTTATCCGTTGTCAAAGACCGAACTCAAAACGCTGAAGGAATGGTTCGAAGAGAATTTGAGCAAAGGATTCAAACGAGCGTCATCTTCACCTGCCGCCTCACCGATTCTTTTCGTCAAAAAGAATGATGGGACCCTATGACTATGCCTTGATTACCGAGGTCTCAACGAAGGAACTATCAAGAACCGATATCCCCTCCCACTTTTACAGGAAACGCTGATGTGGCTTTCAAAAGCGAAGTACTTCACCTGCCTTGACATACGTGGAGCGTACAATTTGGTATGAATAGCAGAAGGAGAGGAGTGGAAAACCGTATTCAGGACTTGATACGGATTGTACGAGTCTTTGGTAATGCCATTCGGATTGACAAATGCACCTGCCGATTTCCAGGCCCTGATCAACGATGTACTCCGTGCATACCTGGATGATTTCTGTACTGCGAATATCGACGATATCATGATGTACAGCAACACCTTGAAGGAACACAAGGAACAAGTCTACAAGGTGTTGAAGGCTTTGTCAGATGCAGGATTGCACTTAAAGCCAGAAAAGTGTCAATTTCCCAAGCAGGAGGGGAAATATCTGGGCTTCATCATTGGGATCAATGGAATCCGGATGGACCCAGAGAAGATTTCCTGCATCATTGATTGGCAAACGCCGAAAAACGTCACCGATGTCCAATGTTTTCTTGGTTTTGCCAACTTTTACAGACGGTTCATCAAGGATTACTCAAAAGTAGTGATGCCGTTGACCAGTCTGACCAAAAAGGAGGGAGGCAAGTATATCCCGTTCATGTGGAGCTCAGACCAGCAAGCAGCGTTTGACCAGTTGAAAAATGCTTTTACAATGGCCCCATGTAGGAGGAGGATTCCGGGCGTCATGGACACCACGCCTAGAGTGGCTAGCATGGCCGGTAGCATGGCTTCTAGAGTTTGTGGGACTTAGCAGATGGCTCCCCTAAGGGCTTCGGTAGATAGACAGTCACACACTAGCGCTAGCACACGGACACTTGTATAAGTGTCCGGTTCTCCCCTCTTTAGAATAGACATGTTTCTCGCGACCCCTCAACTGGTAGCAACACTTTATTTTCTCTGCCCCGCACGACCAGCGTTGAGCATTCTTTATTTTCCCTGCCCAGCACGACCAGCGGCAAGCATTCTTAATTGCACCGTGTGACGAGCGGCGAGCAGAAGGAGGGCGCAGAAACATCAAGATCCCGAGAGGACAACAAGGAAATCGAGAAAACGAGGAAACCAAGCGACGAGACACGGGACGGCCCAGCGAACGGAATCTCGCGTGAAAAGTAGCTGCGGGAGGGCGCGGCGAGCGGTAAGCATGGGGGCTGGCCTTTTGGGGCCCATACCTTACGTCTCACCAAGCTGTTTCCAGTCACATACAGTGCGCTGACCTTCAAGAAAAAGATACTCACACGCCGTATTCACATGCTGTATTCACTCACCGTATTCACACGCCATATTCACACGCCGTACACACATGCCAACCCGTTCATCGGGCGGATTCGAGAAGAATTTGAGCAAATCGAGCGGATTAGGGAAGAGACCGAACACCGTACACACACGCCATACACACACGCCAACCAGCAGTCTCAACTACCCGTTCACCGGGCTGAGCTACTGCCTATGTAACCCGTTCATCGGGCAGAAGCGGTGAGCATTTCCAAAGCGCGGCGAGCATTTTCAAGATCCCGAGAGGACAACGAGGAAAATTTTTTTGGAGAAAAACAAGGAAACTGAGCGAGGAGACACGGGACGGCCCAGCGAACGGACTCTCGGGTGAAAAGTAGCTGTGGGAGGGCGCGGCGAGCGATACCCACACGCCGTAATCACATGTCGTATTCACAGACCGTATTCACACGCCATATTCACACGCCGTACACGCACACCGTACACACACACCGACCAGCAGTCTCAACTACCCGTTCACCGGGCTAAGCTACTGCCTATATAACCCGTTCATCGGGCAGAAGTGCTGAGCATTACACACACGCCGACCAGCAGTCTCAACTACCTGTTCACCGGGCTGAGCTACTGCCTATATAACCCGTTCATCGGGCAGAAGCGCTGAGCATTTCAAAAGCGCGGCGAACAAAACAAGGCATGCCGAAACAGTGAGCAATGTCAAACACCCCGAAACTCTGGCCGGAGCCGGGCGAGCTACTCGAGTGGATTGGTGAAGCGAACCTCTCACGCGATGAAAACGCAGTGGTCATAGCTGTTTCAGCCGAAGCGGTCCTAAATGCCTACGCCCAGTGGTACGACAGTCACCGGGAGGCTTCTGTGAAGATTGCGGATCTGGCGGCACTGGAGCACCGACTTTGTAAGGCAGAGGAGGAGACGGCAGTTCGGAAGCAGCGCTGCGATCACCTGTTTACCATCAGCGAACAAACCGCAAAACTACAAGATAGGGCCCCGAGCCAAAACCTGATCATTCAAAAAATCAAGCCGTATGAGCCAAAGAGGTTTGATGGTTCCCAGGACTTGCAGGTTGTCGCTCAATTTCTCGAAGACGTGCAGCACTACGTTCGACAGGGCGGAGCAGTCTGTCAAAAAGCATCCAAAGACAATCAGAAGATCGTCACCTTCTGGCGTTTTCTCACTGCCAAAGTGTTTCACTGGTTCGAGAACTGCATGAAGAAGCAGGGTGTGGATACTAACCCACCAAAGGATTACAACTACAATACCACATGGCACGCCATGAAGGTCCTCTTCAAGCGCCAGTACGTTCCAGAACGGGCTATTTCGGTAATCCGCTGCGAATGGTATGCATTGAAGTTCAATCGCCCGCAGGTTTTGAAGTTCAACCAGCGAGCATTGGAGCTGATCACCATTCTGGGCGGGTCGCTCACCATTACGAGAGAAAATCTGCTGTGGGAGGAATACCTCATCAAGCTGCCGGAAGCGACGCAAAACGATATATCCCAGCAGGCACGCCTTATGGATATACTCGGTGGCGATAGTCAGAAGCAGATGACGCTGTCTGGCATGATGGATATCGTCGCCGTACGGACTCTGCCGTTTACGTCGATGCCATCCCGTAGTGTCTCCCAGGCCCGGTCCCCAGCCGGGCCCCCCACTGCGCACGGCGACCCGATGGACTTGAGTAATATCGAGAATGATGAACTGAATACGGTTGTCGACGGAAAGATACAGTGTTACATCGTACGCCAATGTGGTACTCCAGCCAGGGATAACCGTACGGCGCAATTCAACCCTCAAAGAGGATGCGAGGGAGGGTGTGAAGGACTCCAGAAGCGTCATCCACCCCACCAGCTGCCACCTACGCAACAGTCACTGTACCATCAGTCATCCCACCAGCCGCCACCTATTCAACAGCCACCGTACCGTACCAACCAACCAAATTGGTGTGCGCCGGTCAAGCGCGTCAACAACGTCGACGATCCGGAGGCAAGGTCCGGTGCGTACTTTGATGGGGGTTGGTCAGAGGAGCGAACGCCGGATGAAAATGGAGGATTGACGGAATGGTTGGATTTGGGTGGATAGGATTGGGATAAGACCAGTAAGTTGGCACAGAGCAAGGGAAAAGGGGCTCAGTAGGAGTGACAGAGCGTCCTCCTACTAGAGAACGAGAGGTGGCGAGACTTTATTTGACAAACCTTAATGTTATACGGAAGAACATTAACGATAAAAGTGATTTTTTACGTTTTTACGCTAAAGTCCAAACTTCTCATTCCAAAACTCGCTCAGCCTACACCCTAGTGGACCCTGTTATATCGACACCACTTTTGCATGGCAGCTCGGCTTACCTTTTCGACATGCTGGCCGTATGACAATCGTCACGGCCGGAACCAAACACCCTCCCGAGGATAGATACCAGGTCTGGCTTAACGGACGTATACGGGGCAGCACGGGGAACCACGCAGATGTTACCGGTTGGTACACTGTGTTTGATCTTAAGGGCGCCTACGACATTATTATTGGAAAAAATTGGCACTCGAGAATGCGCCATTTAGTGGATTCTGACAACGTCTTGCACCTGTTGGATGCGGACTGGTCTTTACTGCCAGACGGTCAACCGGCATTTGTTCCCAGGCTTTCCTTAAAAGGACTTCGACCTCACCAGGGCCGCTACGGGGAAGTTCACAACCACTGCGAAGCGGTAGCTCAATCGGCATCCATCAACCTGATTTCCGCAAACGAGACACGACGGGCAATGACAAAATCCAGTGACGACAGGATATTTGTAATCGACATCCGTGAGCGACGAGTGGGCGAGGAATTCGGTGAGGATGAATCTGTTTTGGCAGATCTGGGGAAGTGGAGAGTCCAAATCCGTTGGAACTTTGACAATCTCTTTCAGCCACCATGTGGTGTTCCACCACCAGGAGAACATGATTTCCGTATCCATACCGATCCCACAGTAAAAATTAAACACCATCAGCCATCCCGAATGACACAGGCCGAAAGCAAGGAATTCGAGGTACAGATTAAGAAGTTGCTTGCAAACGGGTGAGTAACGGACTCACATTCACATTATGCAGCACCGATAATCTTTGTGAAAAAGCCTGACACCACGCTCCGAATGTGTGTCGATTACCGTGGATTGAATGCAATAACAGCTAAAGACCGGTACCCTTTGCCGTACATTGAGGATTTGCTGGATAAGCTTCATGGAGTATGGGTTTTCACCAAACTGGACTTGGCTAGCGGATACCACCAGGTACGGGTGCATTCAGACGACTGCCACAAGACCGCATTCATAGCGCCGGACAGATTCTATGAGTATAAGGTTTTTCCGTTTGGACTTGCAAATGCGCCAGCCGCTTTCATGCGTATGATGCACAAGATATTACATCCACACCACCGAAACGCAGTCGTATACCTCGACGACGTGCTCATCTTTTCAGGAACGCTAGGAGAACATAAGGCACATGTGGAAGGTGTGCTGCAAGCATTACGGAACGCACTTTTGCGTCTGAGTGAGGCCAAATGCGTGTTTGGTAGTCTGAAAACGTCGTTCATCGGTTTCAGAGTGAATAAACACGGTATTCACACCCAGGAGAAGAAGGTCAGAGCAGTACAGGATTGGCCAACACCCAGAAAGCCTACGGAACTTCGCAGTTTCCTCGGTTTAGCGGGTTACTATAGGAAATTCGTTCCCAAATTCACTCACCGGGCCCGTCTGCTATATGACCTCGCCGCAAAGCCCAGGAACGACTACATGTGGACCAGTTGACACGGGGAGCAGTTCGGAGACCTCAAGCAGGCACTGATATCTGCACCGGTGCTGGCAACGCTAGATCTGGAAGGTGATTTCATCCTACGAACCGATGCCTCGGATACGGCTATTGGAGGTGTTTTGGCTCAAAAACAGCTGTTTGAAGGAAGATTGGTAGAGTGGCCACTGGGATATTTCTCAAGGAAGCTTCACGCAGTTGAGTCAAGATATCCAGCATATGACCGTGAACCTCTTGCGATTAGCGCACACTTGGAACATTGGGCCTGCTACGTCCACGGTCGAAAACGCACCCCCATTTATACGGATCACGCGTCGTTGCAACATATTCTGGCACAGAATAAACTGACAAGCCGTCAGTGGTGTCACCTTGACAGGCTCCAACAGCACAATTACGAGGTAAAGTACTTTCCTGGAGCGGTGAATGTGGTGGCAGACGCGCTCAGCCGGATTGCCTACACTGAGGGAGGGCAGTCAGAAGTTGAGCAGCCAAAAAAAGCCGATCCGCAGCACCTCAACATCATCGAGATGCGTGTATCAGCCTCAACTGAGTGGCTAAACGATGTGCAAAATGGCTACGTAGAAGACGCGATTTTTGGCCCCGTTCTACAATATCTGAGCAACACCGGCGAAAAGGAGAACAAAAAGGCAATCTGGAAACAGACTCGTCGTATTCAGGAACGAGCAAAGTTGTACACACTCGAAGAAGGCCTTCTGTTCCATAAGCCGTTAGGCGGAAAGCTGTGTATTCCGAAGTCCATGAGAGCAGACGTGGTTCGGGAAGCGCACGATGCTATTCTGGGCGGCGGACATAGCGGTATCGCAAAAACAGCAGCAGCGGTCGGTTCATGGTACTACTGGCCAAAGTTGACAGATTCAATCGCAGAATGGATTGCCGGATGTGACGTATTCCACCGAATCAAACACAAGAATGCCAGGCCGTATGGACTTCTACAGCCGCTACTGATTCCACTCGAACGGGCCGCACGAGTAAATTTCGATTTTGTCACCAAGTTGCCAACATTGGAAGCCGGCCATGATGCAGTAGTGACAATTATCGATCCCCTAACAAAGCGAGCATGGTGGATTCCTGTTAAACAAGCCGATCTCACCACAGAGAAGTTTACGACAGCATTCATCGACAGTTATGTACGGTTGCGGGGGCTGCCTGTATCGATTGTGTCCGACTGGGATACCCGGTTTACCTCCGGCTTCTCGCAATCGTTGTGTTCACAACTCAGAATAAGGCTTCGGATGTTTACGGCATACCATCCGCAATCGGACGGCCAGGTGGAAAAGGCAAATGCCACTCTGGAAACGTTTTTGAAGGCATATATAGCACAACTCAAATCCCCTGAGCAGTGGACCCGTTTGTTGCCGCTGGCGGAGTTCACCTACAATGCGGCAAAGCATAAGGCTATAGGCATGTCACCGTTCGAAGCAGATATTGGATACATTCCGAGACTTCCACTAGATCTGTTGGCACCAGGACCACGGACGCCGATATCGAGACCGGGAACGGAATACGCAGAACGCCTCGTCAAGATCCTACGAATACTTCGAGAGCGAATGGAAGAAACCCAGCTAACAATGGTGTTGGAAGCAAACGAGCATCGCCAGCCGCACCCGTTTCGGGTAGGCGATTCAGTATTCCTAGACACCCGTTTGCTACCAGTCGGCTACACCAATGTCAATTTCACTGCCAACGACAACGTCAACTCACGAAAGTTTCAACATCCATACGCCGGTCCATTTATGATCCTGAAGTCTGCCAGTGAGAATGCGTTTGTTCTCGACATCCCAGCATACTGGCGCTTACACCCGGTCTTCAACGTCGCACGCCTCAAACTGTCAAAGGTCGACAAAACCCGTGAACACCCACCCCCACCACTGCTAGGCTCCACCGCTACCATCGAGTACGAGGTTGAGTCGATCTGCGAGCACAGAGGAACCACGGTTCGAGATCTTGAATACCTAGTCAAATAGGTCGGCTACGCTGACCCTACGTGGGAAGCGCTGGTGAACCTGAGAGGCAGCAGCAACGAGCTGCTGGGTGAATACCACACTCCGAATGGCCTACGAGTCTACCGGTGGATGGAACAGGAGTGACAGGAGGTGTAGGCGATGTGTGGTGGGCTGGGTATATTTTGCTGTTTTCGGTTGCGTTGAGGTGCACTTTGTTACGGTCGGGGTTATTGTTATCCCCTGGACCGTAGAAATTTGAGTTTCCGTGCCATTTGGACCCCGACAACCACAACTCTCGATCGTAGTGGAAGAAAAAGCCTATTGTACCCCCCAATACTGAAGGTTATTTTGTTCTTTGATATCTGAACTCTCATGCTATCAATTCTCAGAGCTATGGCCTTTCTGGTGGGAGATAAATAAGTCACCTTGTGGGGAGTGTTCG
>Ga0307508_10005382_pt1 | contig 12184 bp, 15 predicted proteins | sample 9_EM_MG_FD_203089 | JGI IMG/M metagenome (GOLD analysis project Ga0307508, IMG submission 203089) | Populus trichocarpa ectomycorrhiza microbial communities from riparian zone in the Pacific Northwest, United States - 9_EM | ecosystem: Host-associated > Plants > Roots > Unclassified | place... | reverse complement strand
CACGTGCGTCGTGGGAAGCTTACACGTGACTGCGACAAACTTTACGATTTTTGCAGGACGGAACCAAATGCAAAAACTACAAGACCCAGGACTTACAGTCCCGGGAACCTCTCGTGATCGATATGCCTGTGAGCATCAACCAGAACTTAGATGTTGCAGCTGGTGTCGTGAATGAAAGCTATGGGATTTTGTACAGGATGGGGTACTTTGTGGATTGCGAGGGACGATGGTACCTGAAATCGTGTATGGTTGAAATACCAGGCTCTGACAACATAGAAATTCCACATTTACCAAAGCATCATTTCCCTATCTTGCCGGACACGACGGATCTCAAATTTGAGCATGGTGGCTCACACAAACACTGTACGATTAAACAGAAGCAACTACCAATTGAGCCAGGGTTTGCCATGACAGTACATAAGATGCAGGGACAGACGATGGGCCGCGTTATAGTAGATCTCACAGGTTGCACCGGGATCGAACCCCGTATGTCATGGTCTTGAGGACGACATCTTTAGGCGGTTTAAGGGTCTTGCGCGACTTTGACTTCCGCCAGATCACAAAATGGCGGTCCAAAGAATTGAGAAAAGAATTCTCTCGTCTGATGCATCTGAAGTGGCAAACAATCACAAGGTACAGAAGCGGTATAGAGATTGAGGAGGCAAAACAGAAGATAGTGGGACTACAGGGCTTGTGAACCACGAAACCAACGAAATACAAATTTGGTGGTGATTGGGGACGCAACATAACAGGTAAAAAAGTAAAGATGTCTCCATAGATGGTTGCAATTTAGGGGAATGTGTGCAAATCCAGGGCTTTGAGTCACCGGTCGTGGGCCATGCCTTGGTCATGCCACTTGTCAGTGCTACTGATTATCTAATTTCTGCGAGTTCGCTCCTGCATGGTGGAATGAAAGCGAACACGAACACGTTCTCAGTTCTGCAGGTAAAACCCCCCGGATTAAACTTGGGCAAGCGTTCGGAATTCGCTCGACTCTGCCATGAGGGGAACCCCCTCATAAAATTCATTTTTCTGATCAGAACGCCTGGATTACGATCGGTGCGCGTTCCCCCTTCCTTTGAGTGGACACAGGCTGGAAAACAGACCCTGGATGGATGTGAAAACGCTCTGCAAATCTCGGGAGTGCCCCCGAACCGAAGAAATAGGCGGTCAAGCAATAGACGCGTCGGTGGCCGAGATCGGCACGCGATGATTGTTTCTCAGTATCTGAGCACCATCCACATAGCATACACCAATGAAACCGATAGATCAAGCGTTGGGGTACAGTAGTGCATGGTGGGATTGGGGCGAGTGAGGTCACAGTCCTTCCTGACCCTGGTAACTGGGAAGATTAGCTGGCTTTTGAGCGAAACAACCGCAGCATCGTGATCCCAGATGCATGTTTTGGAGACAACATCCACAGCCCAACACAACGGACAGGGTCAACGGACAGGGTCGTGATAATTCCCTCAAAAGACCCTGGATATTCGTCTTGTAGCCTTACAGATAATCACCCAATCCTGCAGCTACCACCAAGTGGACCGTGGACTTGGAGTTTTTTGAGCTGCACTAAATAATATTTCACTCCGCCTGCATGCTACTGAGTGCATGATTTGGAGAGTTTTGACCACTTTGTCAACTTCCAGGGACTTTTCAGCAACGAACAACTTGGTCCTCAATTCATGCCAGCTCCCTCAACTTTTTGTACAAGTTCGATCGACTTTCTCGCTTTGTGAAAAAACTGTTTCCATGATGCATCCTGGGCCCACCCCCTCGAGCCTCTCGGCTGGAATGGCGTTGTCGCCGCCGTTCTGTTTTGGTCCGCCTTCCAACAGGTCCCTTTCCAAATACTCCCACAACGTCGCTTCCCTAACCCTTGACACCGACCTCTTCTTGTACGGGTTGACTCCAGATCTAGAGCGAGCCAGGGCCGGGTTGGGGATCATCATGACCTCCAAAAGTCTGAGCTCGACCAACCCGTTTTGACTCCATCTTATCCACTACATCATCTCCAGCTGTCAGGGATGCCATTCCCTGGGACTGTACTTGTGTCCGACTGAATCTCTATCCATTGCAGGTATTTTCGGCCTCATCAAATGAACCAATGCTGACTGATTAACCCAACATCCTTTCCAAATTGTTTTCCGTCTTTATTCCTCTCCCTCTGAAATCCTCACTGGGTTCGAAGTCGGCATCCCTTGCTGTGCCTCTGATGGAGCGCGGCTTTGAGCCAATCCTGGATCAATCGTCTCCATGATGAGCCGCCGTGGATATCACCTGGGGGTCCCCGTCTTATGAAGTTCGGTCGTCCAAGTATTCATTCAGGGACTCCGAGGTCTACGTGCCCAACCTGAGGCACGAGCAGATCGACATATCGATAAATATTTTTTTCATCCATCATCCTCGCATCTGATACCCCAATCAGATCTATGTTGGGCCGCCCGTGCTGAGGGTCTCGCTCGACCCATTACTTCAGACCGCCTCTGTGATCATAGTACCTGCGAAGCATACCTTCAAAACACGCAGAGGAGTGGCGGTGGGTGGCGGCCCTTCATTCCATTCATCCCAGTTTGTTCACGCCCCCTCAGACCACCGTCATCAATAATGCATTCACTGGACCCGACCTCCCCAAAGCGATGGTCGCTTCGATGTTAACGACCCTCCTGGCACTGTGTCCCAACTCGGAAAAGGTTATTTTCAAATATCTACCAACAGGCCTGTCCGGTGGTCGCTGTCGGTGTGTTCCTGGAATGGTTCTCACCACCAATAAAAAATACTCTCCGGTGCTTCCATGCGGATTCCCCATTGACAGAGAAGGGCTGTGAAGTGATGTTCAAGCTGCCCAACCTGGGTACGCGACCGACGAACTATTGATGGCCGTCAAGAGGGACACCTCATTACTCTTAGTGGTGCTTCCAAACCTTACCAGCCTGACAATCACATACGATAATCACATACTACAATCACATACAACCATGACTGTGACTGGTTTCGGGTGTTCCATGGAGCAACGCTTGAAGCTTGAAGCGCTCACCACCAACTACATCACATCCCTCTTGCCCTCTCTCCCTTTTGAAAAAAACAGCATCTTCCCCTAACCATTTCCTCTCCATTTTAGTTCCAGTGGCCTCAAGATCACCTACAACCTGGGGGAACCGCCACGCTCCTAGGCCTGAACATCTCCCGACCAGGAAGACCACCAAGTCCAACTTGGAAGATTGTCCAGCCGAATTTATTGGATGCAGCGAACTCCTGGAGGAATGAACTATTTTCCACAAACTTCTCCAAGTTGTGGGAGAGAGCCAGCAGGTCCATTTCAGATGTGATACCTGCCCCCCCAAGGCCCATTGCAAACGCTTCTACGTCTATGTATTGTCCTCCTCCCAATGAGCGAATGAACTTCTTGATAGGGTCACTTTCAGGAACCAGGTTATCAGCAGGTTGCTCCACATCCAGGAGTTTTTTGAGCCCCCTCCGAAACATAAACCATAGGTATTCGTTGCGTTCATGGAGGTTGGCTAACACAGGTATCTTCTCCCGAAATGCTTCGGGTTTGAGAGCGACGACCTTGAGCTCTGCGAGTGTTAAAATCCCCGCCCCCTGGAGATCCTTTGCCGACAACCCCAGCGGTGTGAACGTGGATATTTCATTCAGGAAGTTTGTGAGTGCGTAGACCGCAGAATCGACCTCGTTGACGCTTGCAGCTGTAGGTTTCTCCAACTCGGGGTTGTCGTGAGTGGGGGGAGGGGTCACGGTTGGTGTAATCACATGGTGTTGTGGCTGTGATCGTGTGCGCGGTTGCGATAGTTCTGTGGGGCTGGTGGTGGAGCTGGCCGCTTCCGACGCCGGTTCAGTAGCGCGAATGGCATTAGGATATTCCGTTAAGGGTTGACCGACGGGATTTTGGAGGGGGTCGTCAGATACATTCGAATCGGCCCTGATAGTAGGGTTCGGCGCCCAAGGTATAGAGGGAGAGGGAGGTAGTGACAGACGTATTGCTGGAGGGTTATCGGAGGGCGCCGTCGTGGCGTCCTTTTCTAGATTTGGGTCCGGGGACGCGGGAGAGCTCACCCCGAACGATGCTTCCACCTTTGACCTAAGCCCTCCGACGTGTAGAGGAACACTGCCTCTACGGTGTTCCGGTTGAATTGGAGTACTTGGTGCGGGGCTGCCGACTTTCATTGCAGGGACATTCCGGATAGACTCTGATGCCGGCAGATCTCGTCGTTTTTTAGAGGCAGCATGGCCTGGTGACTCGCCCCTTCGCTTCGCGACGGAAAAAATTGCGACGGTGTCAGCCGGCGCGTTCTGTTTCGGGGGTGCCTCAATCTCCCTGATTTGATCAATGGACAGTTCATCTAATTCCCACAGTAAGCCTGGAGCAGATGGGACGAACTACGAGGACTTCACCTTCAGTACGGTAATTGAAGTTCAAACTCGCAAACTGTCTCCAACCCACTGCAGCTATCTCCGCCGCGTGAGGAGAGACTTTTCCAACCACGGGCTTGTCACCGGTGAGCCTACAGGGAGGTTAAATAAGGTAAGTACAGCAGAGGTGGATGGAGACATACCTCACGTAGAGCTTCCATAATGATCTGTCTATATCAACCGGCGAGTCCAACTCTTCTGTCGGATTCTTGGGAGGAGGAAGTACATTTGCGGGTTCGGATGATTGGTAAACCGTTACGTTGATGCATCTGACTTCAGACAGCGGACGAGAACGCTTGTTCGCTGCACAGGTTGAAGTTACTGAAAATCATCCACAGTGAGCAAGTCCCGAACTTGAAAGAGATTGGTGGATTTGGGTCTCACGGGAAACCAAATCGAACATCATAAGATGTGATCCTGTCCCGTGGCAGGTCACTGAATCTCCTGCCTCACCTTTCGGACAGAGAAGGTACTGTTGAATATAGCATGCATCAACGGAGATCCGAACTACGAGGCGTTCCTCCGTCGTGTTCGCACATAGGACCGAAAATAGCTGGGTTGGAAGGCGTGAGTACGTGCGAATGTAATAAGTTCACCGATAATACTCACCTCGCCTCCCTGGGCGCGGATGTAACACGACCAGTCATTGGTGGATGTTTTCACTTTCACCCCGCACTCCCGATACGGTTCCGAAGAGTCCTCGGTACCACGATCCTGATTGTTCAGGAGGATCGCGACGTCTATAGGTTTGGTGGACATCGCCATGCGGTCTTGGAGGTTGCGGTGGGAGCCGCGGGAAAGAGCACAGCGACTTTTCTCACGATATAGCTTAGTCTCGGCTCCATCCGGTTGGGCCACGATCACATTGCAGTATGGGGCTCCTAACCGTCTGGTGAATTTGTACCGGGGACGGGGGGGTACCCCCAAATTAGAAGGTGCTTCGTTGAATTGCCGGTCTCTTTGGAGGGTTGGGGGGATCGGGCGAGAAGCGTCCTCATCAATCGCGATCTGCGTATTTAGAAGTAGGACTCCTTTAGTTGTACATGCGCAGAGCAGCACGGGCATAGCAGAGGGAGGGAAACAGGATATTGCATTTTGTCTACTATCGGTCCACATCCTCGTTGACAGTGAATCGCGACGCGAGACCAAATATCTTTATAACTTCCACCCCAGCCGACTTCCGCAATTACACACCAACCAGACGCACCTCGCGCACGCACGTCGACGCCCCAGCGAGACAACAGGCGGGAGTCGAAGAAGAGGATGGGTCATTACGACCGCCAGTTGGACAGGTTGTGGCCCCCACGGATGTAGACGTGATGAACTTTCGGACAAGAAGCCGGGTTCTGGACGTCTTGAAGGCAGGCGGAATGGACGTGGCCGGATTCCTGGACGCCCTGTCCTGGGGAAACCAGCTAGCCATCACGGATCTGACTACGAAACAAGCAAGAACGAACTTAATGCACAGTGACCGCCTCGCGACGGTTGTGTCGCGTTAGTTGTCTCCCCCTCGAACATCTCAAGGGGGACCGAGAGCGGAAGGTGCGAGACGGGTTCTACTGTCGCTCGCTATCGACACGGTGAAGATCATCAACAGCGAGATGGACGCTGTTGTGGGGGAGTTGAAAGAGGATTCATCGGACGTCACCGAGCGGAGTGTCCTCGGTATGGTGGTAGAGGAAGTTCAGGAAAATGTCCGGGATACAGTGCCGCTTTTCTATGATCTTGTGAGGGCAGCGGCGTGGAGCGAGGAACAGGATGAGCGGAACACGCTCAAGGATCCTACAAAGGTGTGTGTGCTTCGTGAGTCTGGACCACAACAGCTCACCTTTAGCGTGTCTCGTTTATCATCTGCCAGGTCGCGTTCTCTCGGAACCATCTCACTAACAAGATGCACCGTCCCATCTCGCTTTACTTGAGGGCTTGTGGTACCGCAGTGAGACCGTATGAGCACGTGAAGGGGGGAGAAGTTTCCAGAGGTAGTCGCATGCACGCATGGCGAGACGTATGCCATTGAAATAGATAATTGTCCACAACGGTTGATCCCGCCCGCGAACAAAATCGAGTGATGCGAGGCTTGAAGCTTGAGGTGAGGTTTGATGTGGCACCCTCCATGGGCCAGACAATCGGGACAATGTTGTGCCTTTCATTCCCGTGGGTTAGCTGATATGATTTTTCGGCGTTGATCCCCAGTACATACCGGACGCCTCCGAGTGTCATTGGTGGCATCGTCAGAGGTAGCTAGAACCGACACTCCTCGAGGCACAAATGAACGCAATCATGAAGAGGATGCTATGACTCCACCGAGGTTCGTTGAGGAGCGCCGCAAAGCCATTGTTGTTGCCAAGGTACATCCCCGGAGACGTCAGAATTATCCGATAGAGCTTATTCCTCACGTCCTGTGGGTCCCATGAGCAAATTTGAGCGCATATAGTGAGCATCAACGTACATTTCGTATGGAACCTTCCCGGGCGTTCAACATATCACTAGTGATTCACATCCACGGCGGGTACTCTGAGCCTTGTGGTAAAGAACCGAGCATAAGTATAGAAGCGCGATAGTGAGATTCGTCGTCTCCAGGGTGTGCACCCTAGCCGTACATGATCTGCCTCAAGCTCGTTGAGTGGTGAGATTACCAGGCAGATCTTGTCGCGGTTCTCTTCAAGGAGAAATGGTAGAGCCCAAGGTAGGGTTTTGCCGGATCCAGTACCAACAATGGTAGTCGCATCGAGTCCAAGAGTGAGAGCTTCAGCAAGGTCAAGTTGCCAGTCGTATGGCGTAATCGTGGAACACAAGCCGGCCACATAGTCGGAGAGCGTGTGCCGAGTAGCCTGAGAGTCGTATCCTTCTCTTTTTGTGCGAGCTTCGGAGAGGAGTTTGTACGAGAGCTCCCTCTCGCGCTCGTGAGAGCCCCTTATGGTTCGCAGCAAAGTGTCTTGTCTCAAAAACAAAGTAAAATTCGAATATCTGGCTGGTGCCTGTGCTGCTCTAACACGTAGACCAGATGCAGTTCTCATACTTCCAAATATACGTGCACCGAGATTCACGAGAATGCTTCTCGTCCGATCCAGCTTTCCAACGGCCCAAAACAACGAGTAGTTCAAAGAAGTCCTTCCTATTTTGGGGTACCCCCGTCTCCGGTACAATTCACAAGACGGTTAGGAGGCGAAACCTGCAACCAGAACACCGATCGCATAGCGATCACAGGTGAGCCTCCAACCGGCGCGGGACTAGACTAATCTTACGGTATATGCAGCAGCCAGAAATAAAAGTTGAAAATTGAAAACGCCGTGTTCGACCTGCCCACATGGCGCTGCGTTTCACAACAAGGCAATAGGGCCGGCGAGCGGCAGAACCCGGGACTTGAACGTCACAACCATCTCAAGTGCTTCGATTGAGAGCATTCTAGGGAAATGGGAACAACCACGTTACATCAGCGTGTCCACAATGTAAAAAGCACAAGACAATAATACAGTGGTCCTACTGAAGAAGGGCAAATACAACACACAGAGACTGTTTGGAGGAGTCTGTTTTATGTAGTATGCTCCCAGGCGACGATGGCTTCAGTTATCGTTGACACTATTTGATGGGGGATCGGACACATGTGTGACCTCAGTACACCCGGGAGGTCTTCCTGAGTTAATGGCACATTGCCAACGCCTACACCAATTGAGATTGAAGGTGATGATCGATGAAGCTTGAAGCTTGAAGGGCCGGAGAGACCAAACAGCATCATCCGAGTAAGTACATACCTCAAGAGAGATCGATTGATCACGCAATAATCATGTGATCCTGAGAACGGCTCATGTGACTGCCCGCTTTTTTTCGTTTTTTGCAGGACGGAGGCAAACGAAAAAACTGCAAGACCCGAGACTTACAGTCCCGGGAATAGTCACTATAGAAAAAACTGCGCCTTAAACTCAGTCACCAAAATTGACTGAAATTGAGTTGATTTATGTCGCCTTTCAGTCACCTTTCATGTTAGCGCCCGTTTTCAGCACCCCAAACTGACTGAATTTCGCGACTTGATTCAGTCGGAAAATGACTGAACTTGTGATTTAAGTCAGTTTCTACTGAATTTAAGGCGCAGTTTTTTTTACAGTGAGTATGTCACTCATCCCTCGCTGGTGATGGATAGGCTTGTCCTGAACTCGAACCTCTGGCGGGAGGTCGTCATTTCGGAGATCGCCGGACGCGGATCGTGATATCCGTGGCTGACTTTCAATTTTGGGAGTGGGTTTTACCCGTACTTACGGATGAGTGGGTCACCCCTCGATGCCCACCTCGGGTGGGCATTGATATTGCGTTATACATGATCCCTGGAATTTTACACTTTGCCGTTCTTCATTCGCCACCCTCCGGAGATCTCAAACTATAGATATCCTCTCACCAGAATCCGATGATTGGAATTTGCTTGTGCTCTATGCAGCTGGTGTTTTCACCGCAAAATGAGGTGGCGGCATGACCCACCTCGCGAGAATTCCGTGGGTTGTGTTGCGTTGCTCCTGTCCCGGGTCTTCGGAGGGCGTGTCCGTGTCCGCTCGTGTTTGTGCTCCCTCGTACTGCGCCCTTTCCACCACAATTCCTCCAGCGATCGCAAGCTGCACGCCGACAACCACTTCCTTCGCTCCTGTCCAAGATCTTTGCGATCCCGCTAGGCCATATATGGGGGGGCGGAGTTTCGGCAGCTCGGCCGATCGGGCAAACGACGACCTCCAGCCAAGGCCACTGATCGAGTCCCAGCCTCAATTCAGAGCTGCCCCCCTCTGAACTTGAAGTTGGATTCCAGCCTAGGTGATGGAGACTGACTTCGAGATTTGCACCCGCTTTGGTCGCAATTCAGGACCTTCCGGTTCGACACCTCCCACAGATTCGGAAACTACCAGGCCTCTCTGCGATGCAGACATCGTCGACTTCTTTACCGCGTGGAAAATTTCCAAGAGCACGCTGAGTCCAGGGGGCTATGGTCCGGAGGATGCGTGGGGATTCTCCTTGCGACTTCTTTGTGCCCTCGGGAAGCCGATTTTCGACGAAAATGGCAACCCTGAATGCCGTTTGAACCAGGTGGCGAACAGTGCGGTACGTCCCCAAGCTTATGTGCCTGCCACTCGTTGATGCCGACCGTCCATGAACAAGTCCGAGTACCTCAAGATGGACATGGAAAAAGATTGGCCTAGGTCCCCCGAGTTCGAGAACGTGTTCCTCGACATTCGAATGCTGTTTCCGGCGATGCCCAACCCACAGGGTGAGCTTCTTTGACTCCTTCCCATCTCCTGGTGTACTCCAGTGACCCCCTTCCCAGATCTAATCTTTCTGAGTGCAGTGCCTTCCATCAATAATCCCAACCCCATGGGCGGCCTTGCCGCGCATTCCAGAATGGTGTTTTCTGCGATCATGTGGCACATGGAAGCATGCGGGAAAATCATCCAGAATGGTGCGTCTTGGTTTAATCGACATCGAGTGCTCCCATCCGACAATGGATAACTGGAAGGATCGCCACTACCTCAGGCCTCCAAAGGGAACCATCAGCATGAGGTAATGTCGTGGCCCCTTCCTTCCACATCCCAGTAGCGAATCGATCTGCTTATTGTACTCTAGTCCATAGATGACGACCTCGATGACTACCAAGAGGTCATAAACCGTGGCTACTGCCGGATCAATGCTCCTGAGGCCGCTCATGAAGCATGGAGACGTTTCAAACCGTACCTACTTGTTGAAGAGTTCCGGAACAACCTCGATAGCATCCACAAGCTCCAGCAGAGTATTACTGGCATCGAAATGTTCACAAGTATGGACCTTCTTTTGGAAGCCCACGATCTCGCCTTTCCCGCTCCTGACCATTCCACCGCGGCCATGGCTAACCTCGAACTCTATGGAAAAGGCACCCTGCTCGACGTGCTTTCAAGGCACGGTCGTTGTATCTCAATTGGGAGCGCTCAATCCTTCTTCATCTTTGGGACAAGATTGAACTACAGCACTCCCACCCTAATCCATTACTTTCAGACGATCTCGAAGGGGCTTGGGAATGGATATACTGAAGACCTGCAGCTGGCGATGGAAGGTTATGTGCTGGACCCGGTCGTACAGATAGTGCATAAGATACCTAATTAGGTGTTTATCCTTTCGCCCTCTTGTCCTATATGACTGTACTAGGAGCCACTCGCAAACTTTCCGGGTAATGCTCTTGCCGGACAATTCTTATTCGATGAGCTTTCCGGGCGGTGTTTGTTGCCATTGTGCCCGGGCCCTGCGGCCCTAGGCTGGAGTCCAACCTCAAGATCAGAGGGAGGCAGCTCTGAGATAACACTTGTGACTCCCCGGTTGTCGTCATTCAGGGGCGACTCGGTTCGCCTCTAGGGGGCCCAGCCAACGGGGACGCTCAACGCCGCGGGTATGATGAGAGGGAGGCGTGGGCCAATCATGAGTGAACTCGCAGAAATTAGATAAGCAATGATCAATGAGCATTACCAAAAAAGGAACTACGTTTGCTGACTAAGCTAAGACTTTTGACCCCCGGAACCTCCTCCCCCTATAGTCTCGCAAGCTCGACTAATAACAAAGTGTTCAAATAGTCTACAGCCAATGGGATGGATTTCTGGCCTGACGGCAATTCGGTTGGTCGAGCGTGGAACAGGACCCTTCAGAAGATCTGGATGGGGATGGAAGCTTTGAGGACAAGGGTGACAGCGATGTTGATCTCGCATTGACTTTTCTTTGCAGCATGCTTTCGGATGACGGCCAGCACCAAACCCATATATACCGATCGCTATGCATACGGACACAACTCAAGAACCGCGAACCGACCGAGGAGTGGGAGAATATGTGATCACTGTGTTTCGTCGTTCCCCGCGATTTCTAACATGGTTGCTGGCAGACTTCCTACCTCCGGTTCAGTTTAGAACCACGTATGAAATTCTTCCCAGGGGAAGGCTAGGTGTTTAGCAAGAGGTATGTGCGACGTGTGACATGGGCAATGTGCGATGCGATTCTCTTTGGGGCACTTCGAACGGCATACTTATCATGAGCCTGAATCTCCGTCTGTCACATGTCAACTGCGGGCTCGAGCTGTTTACATGTTATGGCATAATGAGCAAGGTGGGGCGAGCCCTAGCGGAGCCGGGCCGAAGACGCACCGAGCGTCCAACGGAGTAGAGGAAGCGATCTAGTGTCAGGACTGCGCATCCCTCTTTCCGCCACAGTCTACAGTACCTCCTCACTATTCCGTATCTTATCTTCTCATAGTTGTTCTTGTCTCTCTTCATTATGGGATCAAACGGAGCGCATCTTGGCCTCAATCTCAACGTCCCTTCATCTACCCAGAATTCCAATGGAATGCAGGGTCCTCAGGGGGCGAAGGGGTTATCGACAGCCAAGGATCATCGGGAAACGTTCAAGCTCAGAGCTCGAACCCGTCGAACCCATCTCCTTCCCACATTCCGCCTCAGACACATCCTAACAACACGACCGGACTCGGAGAGACCCCTCAGGGGGGTTCTCAAGGAATGCGCCCTCCGGCCACTGACGAGGTTTCCGGGCTGCGCGACACAGTCAACCGAGTGCAAAAAGACATCAGCGCTCTGATGGATCAGCTGACATCACGTTCACGTCGACCCGAGAATTCGTTGTCGTCGTCGTCGTCATTTCCCACCGGCCCCTATCCCGACATCACCATCCCATCCCTACCTTCTACCTCGAGCCAAGGGCTAGATCCTTGGGCTGCACTGCCGCCATTGTTTTCGGACACGAACCCCGCAGC